>ERZ1106929.1611-NODE-1611-length-18242-cov-3.877770_pt1 | contig 18242 bp, 27 predicted proteins | sample MGYA00403662_ERZ1106929 | MGnify/ENA primary metagenome ERZ1106929 (study PRJEB35170, sample SAMEA104062442) | human gut metagenome | biome: human gut; feature: human-associated habitat; material: faeces | place: Denmark | collected 2013-02-20 ... | reverse complement strand
GGCAATCCCCGGCTGCCACGGTATAGGTCTGGGCGCTCTGGGCCGTCTCCGGCTCCGCCCGCCCTCCGCTGCCTCCGGACGCGCCGGCGCCGGCCTGAGTGGTCACCGCCTCCAGCGCGGGCGACGCCTTGAGATATACCTTGGCATAGACGTCTCCCGTGCCGTCCCGCTCCTCATAGGTGAGCTCCTCCAGGATGACCCGCTCATTGACCACGCCGGGCACCACATAGCGGATGATCTTCTTCCCCGTCACCCAGGCGGACAGCTTCTTGATGTAGTAATACGGGTCCGGGACAGTGCCCGGCCCGTTGAACGGGTATTCCCGGGCCGGGAGCAGGAACTCCAGCGGCGTGGAGTAGGCCGCCGGATCGCCGGGCAGGTAGACTGTGCCGGTGCCGTTCACCGTCAGCTCCCGCACGTTCTGCCCGGCACCCCAGCCGAAGGGCAGCGGCGGAACCGGGAGCTGCAGCTCCTCGCCGTCCGCCAGAAAGGAAAAGGTCAGCCCCATCCGTACACCCCCGCCGTTCTGGCCTGAACCAGCCTGGACAGCAGGCTGTCGGCGATCCGGTCAATATCGGCCTGCTCCCGGATCACAGTGCCGTTCATGACAATCTGGATGCCGCCGCCGCCCTGCCGGTAGCTTCTGGCCTCGGCGGCTGTGAGCACCCGTTCCCCCTCATGGAGCACGGCGGCGTATCCGTCATAGGGCACCCGCCCCAGACCGCTGGCGTGGTAGTGCCATACGCCGTCCTCGTCATAGTAGCCGCCCCGCCGCCAGTTGCCGTACCGCCGCTCCTCCACGGACAGCCCGGTGGTGGTGGGGCTTCCCCCGGACGCCAGCAGCCCCGCCGCCAGGCCCTTGCTGTACTCCTGACTTTTGCGGTATCCGGCATCCCAATACGCCTGATTGGAGCTGGCGTCGTCCCGGATCGCGGCCGCCAGGGCCAGCTCCGACTCCAGCGCCAGCTGCGCCCCCTCTGATGCGTTGTACTCGTTCATGCCCTGCACCTTGGCCTGCATGATCAGCCGCCCCATCTCGGCGGCGTCTCCCTCGGCCTGGGCCTGCTGGTACTCGTCGCTTCCCATCATGGCCTCCACGGCCTCCCGCTGGTACTGCTCCTTCGCGTTCTCCAGCTCGGCCTGCCAGGCGCCGATGGCCCGGTTGGCCTCGTCCATGACGCCGCTGTTCAGCCAGTCCATTTGGGCCTGGATGCCCTCTTTCCGTTTTTCGTTGTAGCCCTCGCCGTAGGCCGCCTCCGCGTTGGCCTCCGCGTCGGCCAGGTTGTCCACCATGCCCGCGTAGGTGCCCGCCATCTGCTCCGACAGGCCGCCGTACTGCTCCTGCATGTAGGCGAGGATCTCCTCCACAGCCTCGGAGCCCCTGATCTCCCCGCGGGTCACCTTCTCCGCCACCGCGGCGGCGTCGCCCCACTTGCTCAGGGCCTCGTATACGTCGATGCCCCGCTCGGAGAAGTAGTTGAGGTATTCCTGGGTGGTCTTGTCCGTCAGCTTCATGCGGGTCAGGCCCGCGATGAGCACCGCGTTGTCGCTCTCGTTGAGGGAGAGGGCGGCGGACGCATCCGACAGAGTGGTGAGGATATCCAGGGACTTGTCCGCCCCGAAGGGCTTGACCAGGCTCTTGGCGTACCCCGTGATCTCGTCGTAGGTGTAGTTGGTCATGGCGGCCATCTCCTGCACGTCGGCCAGGAAGGCCGCCGCGGCCTCCTCTGAGCCCAGCAGGGTGGTAAAGGCCATCTGCTTCTGTTCCCGCCCGGCCGCGATGGAGGAACCGGAGGCGACGGCCTCCTCCTGGGCGGAGAACTGCCCCTCCGCCGCCTCCTGCACATAGCTCTTGAAGGCTTCGTCCTTGGTCTGAAACGCCTGGGCGCCGCCGGTAATCAGCCCCAGGCCGCCGCCAATGGCCGCGCCGATGGCGGTGCCCACCGGTCCCGCCAGGGAGCCGATGGCCGCGCCGGAAATGGCCCCGGACAGGCCGGAGGAGAGCACACTCCCGGCCGTGTCCCCGAAGGTCGAGCCGATCAGCGTATTGGCCACCGCCTGGGCGGCGTCGCCGGCCATCTGACCCAGCCCCGCCTTGCCCAGGGCGGCCAGCGTGGAGGAGCCGCTGCTCCCGGAACTTCCCCTCCGCTGCTGGTTATCCAGCTCCCGCAGGGCGTTCTGCGTGGCCTTGGACGCCTGGGTGGTCTCGCTCATGACCACCTTCAATGCTTCATATTTCTGCCTGGCCCTGTTCAGCGTTTCCGCGTCTGCGGCCTCCCCGGTATCCCGGTACGCCTTCTCGGCCTCCTTCAGCTCTTTCCTGGCGTCCACCAGTTCGGTGGACAGCCTGCCCTGCTGCTCCACCAGGGCGTTCAGCCGGGTCTGGTAGCTCCGGATCTGGCTGGACACCCGGTCGGTGCTCCGCCCAAAATTCTCATTTGCGCTGCGCATGGTATTGATGCCTGCGCTGTACTGGTCCCGCAGGGTAACCAGGATGCTGGCCTCCGCCATGGAGTCCCCTCCTTTCTCAGCGCCGCGGCGGGGTCAGGGCCGGGCCGCTTCCCGCCGGTCCTCCAGCTCCTGCAGCAGGAAGGCCCGCACCAGCGCCCGCTCCCCGGCGGGCATGTCCAGGTAGCGCGCCGGCTCCCAGCCCTTGCCCACAAAAAGCAGGTACAGGATGTTCAGCTCCTCGTCCCCGCCGCCGGTCAGTTTTTTCGGATTTCATCCCCCACGGCCTGCTTGACGCTCTGGGGTGCATAGGGGGCCAGCACCGCCTTGCGGTAGCCGCTCAGCTGCTCCACCGCCACAGCCACCGCCTTGATCTCGCCGGGCAGCAGCAGGGCGCGCACCAGCTCCGCCGGCGTAGCCGCCCCAAACCGCTCCTGCAGCTCTCCGGATTTCCACAGGCCGCTGTCGTCGCCCGCCAGCACGGTCTGCAGCTCCACGTCCGGCATCTCCTTCAGCTCCAGCGCCCGGCCATAGGGCACTGCCTTCAGCTCCAGGACAAAGGGCTCCCCGTACAGCTCGCTCAGCCTCAGCAGCTCATAGCACCCCCGGGGCAGCTCTTTCTGCACATCCGGCGTCTCCGGCCGGAGCAGCAGATCCAGCAATTTACTCATATCCCGATTCCTCCTTATGCCGTCTCCAGGAACTTGTGGCTGGTAAACGTGAAAGGCACCTCGTCCTTCTGGATGGTCTTGCGCTCCCAGTTGACCAGGGGCACCTCGTCCAGAGACACGTTGTAGATGGCCACGCGCTCGGCGCCATAGGCGTCCGGGTCGTCCAGCTTGCTCACAAAGGTGCCCCGCACATCCTTGCCGGACTGCACCGCGTCGGCGTAATCCCGGAAGCGGCTGTAAACCTTGTAGACACGGAAGGAGCCGGTGCCCTTGGAGCCCATCACCTTGCTGTCCTCCACCGTCTGGCGGGCCAGGTTGACCACCTCCTTGGACTGGGTGTACTTGGCCGAGAATTTGTCGCACTCCGCGATCAGCTCGCCGTCCCACCACAGCTCCCCATAGGTGCCGCTCATCACCCGCTTGGCGCTGTCAATCTTGCTCATGCCTCACTACCTCCCGTCACAGTCGTACTGCCGCCCATGTAGAACTCCAGATCGAAGTCCTCCATGCCGTCCAGGACGGTGCCCCCCAGCTTCAGCCACAGATAGGAGCCGGTGTCCGCCCGGAGGATCTCCGCATCCGTCATGCCGGTCACGTCCACGCCCTGCTCCTTCAGCCAGGCCCGCTGCTTCTCCAGGTTCAGCTCGGCATAGCCGCTGCCCGTCTGGAGGACGCCCTCCTTCTCCAAAGTAGAGAGAAAGTCCTGGAAGGCCGCCACCAGCACCATCTTGTTGTCGTAGCTGTTGCCCTTGCCCACATACTGGTCGTCGATCACGATCTTGGCCTCCCGGCGAATCAGATCCACCGCCTCCACGATCTTGATCTTCTTGAGGGCTTCGCTCTGGTCCTTGGGAACTGTGGTCAGGCTGTTCACTGCCCGGCACAGTTTGACCTTGCGTCCGTCGTGGATCAGGATCAGCTTGCCCGCGGCCACCGCCGCATCGGGATCTGCCACCTCGTCCACCGCAGTCACTTCACCCAGCGGGGCGGAGGTAGCCGAGTCACTCAGGGGCGTGCCCGCCAGCAGGCCGGCGATGCGGCTGCAATACTGTGCGCCGGTGTAGCTCTTGGCCCCCACCTTGATGCCCGAGGCGGAGAAGTTGACCACCGCCATGTTGTCCGCCGCGTGGTCAGGCAGCACCAGCTTCCCGATGCAGTATTTTCTCCGCACTCCGTCCAGCCAGGTGACCACCGCTTCCATCTCCTCCTCGTCCACGTCCTCCGGGCAGGCGAGATAGTCAAAATCGCTGGCGGCCAGGGTTGCCGCCCCCACTTTCACCAGGTCGTCCTCCGCGCCGATCACACTCAGCAGCACCTTCTGCGGCCGGTTCTCCCCGCCCAGGAAGGCCCGCTCCACACCGGCCGCCACATCCGCGCCCAAGTCGCTGGGGATGTCCGCCGGATCACCCAGGATATACAGCCCGGCCTTGGCTGTGGCGTCCCGCACAATCATGGCCACCACGCCTTCTTTCAGGCGGTAAACCACCGTGTCCGCCGCCTTTTTGATGGTGATGGTCAGCGTAGGCGCTCCCAAATCTGCCATAACTTATACCTCCTTGTTGACTTCAACCGTAAGGTCATAGTGCTGTGCCAGGGCCCCCTCCACTGGCCCGGTCTCCCGGTCGTCCTGCCAGGACAGGGTAAAGGCCGCCTCGGCATAGTCGTTGAAATACTCCCCGGAGAGTCCCGACACGTCCAGGAAGCGGTCTCCCACCTGGATGGCGGCGCAGGAAAGCAGCTCCATGGCAAGAGACAACTTGTCGGACAGCGCCTCCACCTGGCTGTTGTGCCGCACGTCAACCGCTTCAAACAGGGTGACCCTGCACTGGGCCGTCCGGTCTACCGCCCAGCGGGTGGCGTCCTCCATGGTCTGCTTACCCACCTCCACCAGGAAAGCGGGCCGCTTGAAGTCCTTGTAAACCAGATCCTGATGTCCCTCGCTGTCTGGAAACCGCTCTTTCAGCATTCCCTCCAGGGCGTCCAGGATTTCTTTGCTCCTCAGCATGTCCTATTCCTCCAGATTCCGGGCCAGCCGCTCCGCCAGCCGGGCGGCGGAGGCGTCCGCCGCCCGCTCCGAATCGACGCCCCGGTACATGTATTTGCCCTCCACCTTGGCCTTGCCTCCTTTGATGCGGGGCCGGTAGCGGCCGGACTTGCCCCGGATTGTGGGGAAGCGGTGCCCGGACTCAATAGCGTTGGTCACGGCGCCCACCGCCCACCCATACGCGTCGGTCTCCCGCTCTACGGGATGTACCGCCACATAGCCGCCGCCCGTGCCCAGATGGGTGTGCTGCCACCGCTGCACCTTTCCCGTGCCGCCGATGCGCTGGTTGACCTGGGCCAGCAGCTCCCGCCCCAGGTCGTCCAGCACCTCCCGCTTGAGCTCCGGCGCCCGCCGGGCCGCCTCGGCCAGCCGCAGGTTGAGCTTGGCCAGCTCGGTCGCATCCACAAATTGAGACTGCATCACAGATCCTCCGTCCGGGTGATCTCATACTCGTTTTTGTAGGCGTCCAGCTCGTGAGCCAGTTCCACGGCGTACTCCGTGCCGTTGACGGCCACCACGCCGCCCCGCTGGAGCCGGATGGGCTTCGGCGTCACCAGCACATAGGTGAGGGTGTTGGCGGCGTATGGGGACTCCTGGGCAAACCTAGCGTACTTCTCGGTCAGCACCCCGGGAAACCGGATTCCGCCCCCTTCATCCATGTCCGCCTGGCACCTGGCCACCTCCACCACCGCCGCGTCTACCTCCAGGTGGTTGCGGCCCATGGGCACGATGGAGGTCAAAAACAGGTGGGTATCGCCCCAGCGGAGGGCGTGGTGGAGGGTGAGGGGCTGACGCCGCACGATCACGGCGGCGTCCCTGGCCCCGATGCCCACCTTGGAAAACAGGTTGGTCTTGCTCTGGAAGGTGATGGAGGCCCAAGCCCGCCGGACGGGCGTCCACTCCCAGGTGCCGGGCGCGGTCTCCCGCAGCTCCAGAACCTGGGCGGCCTTATTCAGCTTCCCGGCGTCGATGTAGTCTGCCATTGCCTCACACCTCCCCAGCCCCGGATGTGTCCAACTTGGACACATCCTTGTATCGGAGCTGCATCTTCAAGCTCTGGGTCAGATAGCGCATGGAATTGGCCTCCGCCGCCGTGAGCTCCCGATAATCGTCCAGATCCGTCACCAGCAGCTTGGCGAGCATCTTCGCTTGGGGGCTCTCCCGGTCAAAGCCGTCCCGGATGCCGTCGTCGATCATGCTCTCTGCCACTTCAATGAGGGCGGCCATCTCCTCGTCGGTGGACTCGTAATCACGGCTGTAGGCCCGCGCCTCCTCTACGGTGATCACCATAGGTTCTCACCGCTCAGCCTGCCGCCTCGGCCTTGGTGGTGACGGTCCCCTTGACGCTCACATCTACCGTGGGCGCGTTGGCCGCCGCAGGGTCGAGCAGGCCGTAGCAGTAGGCGTCCACGTCCGCCTGGATCACGTCGTAGCCCTCAATCACCCGCATCAGGGTGCGGTTCTTCACAAAGCCCGCGTGGGCGCTGGCGTCGAAGAACTGGTAAGCGAACTCCACGAAGTAGCAGCCGGCCTTGAGATCGCCGTAAAAGATGGGGGCCTTGGTGCTCTCGTTGGGGAGCTGGGCGTCGGAAAAGACATGGACAGGCAGGTTCTTAAAGAGCTTCCGGGTGGCGTTGGCGGGGTCGGGCTGAAGCATGGGGCGGCCGTTGGCGTCCTTGGCCTTGTCCATGACATTCCAGCCGGTCTGATTGGTGACGACCACGCCACCCACCAGGCAGGCGGGATCGAGATCCAGGTTGAGGGACTCGCCCAGGGCGTCCAGGCTGGCCAGCTCCTTGGCCGACTTGCTGGCCTTCAGCGTGGCAAAGATGTCCTTGTTCTCGCTGTAGATGGCGTTCTTGACGAACCAGTTGTTGAGATAGGCGATCAGGCCCGCCGTCTCCACCGCCGTCAGGATGTTGGAGACGGGGATGATCATGCCCTTGAGGGCGATGGCGAACTTTACCGCCTTGAAGGTGGGGTCCGTGCCGTCGGGGATGTCGTCGCCGTCGTCAAAGTCCTTCAGGCCGGTAACAGCGCCCGACTCAAAGTCAAAGCTGCCGGAGAGGGAGGTGGTGGGGATCACCGTCACCAGATCCTTGGCGGAGATGTAGCTCCGGCGCAGCTCCCGGATCTTGGTGTCCACATCCTCGGGCATCAGGTTGGCCTCTCCGTTGGCCGCGTTGGTACCCGTGACCAGCGCTTTCTGGAGGCCGGGCTCCGGCGTGATGGCGGCGCGCTCCTCGTCGGAGAGGGGCTGCCTGCGGAGCAGTTTGGCGATGATAGCGAATCCGGAAATCTCCTTCCTGGTGCCCGGGTCGCCCGGGTCGTCACCCTCCGGCTCGTCGGGAACCATGGCCCGCTCCCGCTCGTAGAGCCGCTTTTCCAGCTCAAAGTCCTTCTGGAGCGCGTCACACTCGTCCATCAGCTTGGCCGCGTCCTCGCTGCGGCCCTCGTCCTGGGCCTTCCGGGCCTGGGCAAACTTGTCCTGCATCGCCTTCTGGATTGCCTTCATTTTCTTGTTCATCTGTCATTCCTCCATTTCCATCAGCGCAAGGCTGGCTTCCATTAACCGCATCCGGAGCGCCAGGGCCGGGGCCTCCTCCCCCGGCCGGGGAAGGCCGTCCGGCTCGCCCTTTCCCCCGTAATGCTTGATCACCCCGGCCCCTTTCTGGGCCGGTACCGCCACAAAGGACAGCTCATAGGCGTCTGTGGGGTCGTCCAGGTCGATGTGGCACCGCTTGCCCTCATACTCCTGGCCGGGACAATGGCCGCAGTAGGTCTCCATCCGGTCTGTGCCGCAGATGGAGCAGATGGCCTTTGCCACCTGGCAGCCCACCGACACCTCCCGGAGGATACCGCCCTCAATGGCGGCGATCAGCGGCGCCGTCTGATCGTTGCGGAGCATGTAGGCCCGCAGCACCAGCCGCCGCACGCCCTCCGACTCCTCCACGGCCCCGGCGTAGATCCGGGCCGTCTGGCCGTTGGCCGACCACCTGTGATCCATGATCACGGTCTTCCCCACATACAGCTCGGCCATCCGGTCCAGGGCCGCCTCGGTGAACCGCTCCTGCTCCCGGTCCACCTGGTTGTCGCAGGCGGCCACCCGGAACACAAAGACCTCCTCCTCCGTCAGCTCCTTCAGGGCCTGCCGGTTGATGAGGGCCAGCTCTTCCCCGGCCAGGGCCTGCTTCTCCACCCTGGCCGCTTTCTGGATTGCATCCATAATGCCATCACTCCTTTCCATTTCCATACTGCTTCCCCACGTCCTCCAGGGGGATGACGTTGCCGTTGGCAATCAGGCGGTCGCCGCCGGCGGCCGACGACATCCCCAGGTAGGCGCGGGCCTCGTTGGGCATGTAGACCGAGTTGGCCACGGCCTGCACCATGCTCTCAATCTGGGTCTTGGTGTCAGCCCGCAGCATCACCGCCGTGTTGAACTGGGCCGCCTCCCCCCGGTCCATCTGCGCAGGCTCCAGCAGCTTCCAGCTCAGTTCCTCCTCATAGCCCTTGAGAATCCACAGCAGTGTATCCGTCAAGAAGGCGAGCTGCTGGGCCTCGGAGTTGGCAAAGGAGGACTTCTCATAGTCGTTGACCTGGTTGGGCTTGACGCCGAAGGCCGCCGCGATCTGGAGGGCGCTGTGCTTGCGCAGCTCGATGAACTGGCTGTCGGTCAGCTTGATGTTCAGCGGTTCGATTTTGGAGCCAAGCGGCACGGGGATGAAGCTCTTGGTGGCGTCCATCTGCCCGGTGGCGTATGCCTCCAGGCCCCGCAGGAAATTCTGCTCCGCCTCCGAGTTGAGATCGCCGGTGTACTGGACGGCGGCCTTGGCCGTGAAACCGTTCTTGTAGAGGGAGTTGAGCATCTGCTGGGATTGCAGGCTGCCGTCCAGGGTGCTGCGCAGGATCTCCTGTACCGACAACCCGGTGATACCGTCCAGGCTCAGCCAGGTGCGGAAGTGGAGCACCTCGTCCTGGCACAGCTTGTACCGCCTCCCGTCCGGTGCCGACCAGATGTACCACAGCCGGGCGTCCGGGCCCAGGATGCGGCGGTTGTCAAACCACACGCTCACCCGGTCGCTGCGCATGTGCCAGAGCTGGGTGCTTACCCCGCTGCCGAAGATGGCCGCGTAGGCGTTGCCGTAGTGGTTGCGGGACATCTCCATGTCCGCCCAGAAGTAGGTGGCGGTCTGGATGGGGTTGGGCCGGTAGCGCAAAACCCGGTAGAGCGGATTCTCCCGCACCTCCTCCACCCCCCGCTCCGGGGTGCTCCGAATGAGCTTGAGGGGCAGCTTGGAGACGCCTTCGCTCAGCACCCGCAGGCAGGTAAAATAGGTCGCCTCGCTCAGCTTGCTCCGGGGGATGCCCCCCAGGTTCAGCAGGTCAATGAGCTGGCTGAGCGTCACCTGCTCCGCTCCGTCCGCCGGTGCCGCGGCCTGGCCGCCCGTCTTTTGGACCAGTCTCTGAAACAATCCCATGCTCACTCACCCCCTTCTCTGCGCCTGCGCCGGAGCCACAGGGCAAGCCCAACAATCAGCCACGGCAGGAACAGGAGCAGCGCCAGCAGGAACCTCCCCAGCCACCGGCATCCCCGGCCCGCCAGGAGCGCCAGCTCCCCCGCTGTCTCCAGCGTCCAGCGGTAGCCCGGCTCCGCCCAGCGCAGGAGCTCTTTGATGTAGTTCACGTATTCCACCCCATTTTTGTCAGATACTCCGCCATGGCCCGCTCCAGATCCACCGGGGGATCTTCGGTGAGCTTCATCCGCGCCACATGGGCGTCGATGGCCGCGTCCACCGGGTCGATGCGCCGGGTGCGTTTGCCCGCCTCCTTGTCCACCTTCATCTCCTTGAAGCTGTTCCGCACAATGCGGGCGTTCCGGAAGGACAGGTCCAGCAGCTCGTTCCGCTGGTCGTAAAGGTACTGCCCCGACTTCATGAGGAGCTGAAGCTCCTCCGTCCCGCTGTGCAGGAACCGGGCGGACTGCTTTACCTCCAGCAGAGGCGCCCCCAGCTCCTCCAGGTCCTTGAGAAAGCAGTCGGCGTTGTGGGGGTCGTACCCCAGCCCCAGGAGGGTCAGGTCATACTCGGCCAGGGTGTCCCGCAGGGTAGCGAGGATAAAGCTGTAGTCATTTTTGAAGTCCTGGACGCTTCCGGTGGCCAGCAGGAGGCGGTCATGGGCCCACACGTCGTAGGGGGCCAGGTCGCTCCTGATGTGCTCCTCCAGCCGTCCCCGGGGCATGAAGCTGACGCTCCAGCCGTAGTACATGGGCCGCTCCCGCTCCGTCCACTGGAACTCCAGGGCCAGGGTGGTGAGATCGCCGCCGGAGGACAGGTCCAGCCCGGCGAAGCAGGAGGCGCCCCGGAAGTGCTCCAGCGTCAGCGGGGAGCGGCACTTCTTCAGGATGGCCGGCGTCACCAGCTTCTCGTCGGCGTTCTCCGACCACATGTTCTGGCATTTGGTGATGTAGTCGGCCAGCTCCCGGCCGCCGGCGTCCCTGGCCGTCTGGGCGTCGGCCAGCATGGTCTCCATGCCCTCCTCTGTCTGGCAGAGCACCGGGTTTGACTTTGGAAAGTGCTCCGGGGCAAAGAGGTCGTCCCCGTCGTCCAGGCAGTAGATGTCTACGAAAAAGTTCTCCGCCGTGGAGCCGCCGGCTAGGATCGCCTGGCAATACTCGTCCATCTCGTAGCAAAAGCTGTTGAGCTCGTCGCCCCGGGTGGTGATCATGGAGGTCAGGGCCTCCTTCAGCGACCGCTGGCCGTTGTAGATGGCCTTGTAGATCTTGTTGTCCCGGTGCTGGTGGATCTCGTCGATGGAGGCGTAGATGGAGCGGAAGCCCTCGTCCAGGCCGCCCTCCCTGGACAGCGCCTCAATGGTGCAGCCGGTCTCCCAGGAGGTGATCAGGGACTTGTAGTCCTGGATGCGGAAGCACTCCATCAGGTCGCCGTCCGCCAGGACAAACCGCTCCACGTCCTCCCAGGCCAGCCGGGCCTGGCGTTTCTTGGTGGCCACGGTGAAGAGCTTGCCGAAGCGGTAGCCGCCGAAGCCGGCCAGGTAGGTGGCGGTGATGCCGTTCTCGAAGGTCTTGCCGTTCTGCCGGGCCACCGACTTGTACTTGCGGCGGAATCGGCGGTAGCCCTTGCGGTTGACCCATCCCATGGGCACGCCCAGGTCGAAGGTCTGGCAGCCGTAGAGGCGGACCGGCCGGGGCTCGTCGCCCTCCACGATGGTCAGCGTCTCGGCAAAGTCCAGGATCTCCTCGCTCTTTTCCGGCACCCAGAGATAGGGGAACTCGTCCGTCCCCTGCCGCTCCAGATCCCGCAGGTGGCGGCGGCACGCCTGGACGTGGAGCTCCCCGGCCACCACATCGCCGGAGACTACCCGCTCGGCATAGGCCGTCGCCCGGTCCCTCATTCGCCCTCCGCCAGCTTCTTAAAGCGGTCGAACTTGTTGGACTTCGGTACCGGCGGCTCCTGGGGGATCACCAGCTTGCAGCGGCTGGTGATGTTAAGCCCCAGGGCCCGGGCCGTGGCCTCGCACTGGGTGAAATACTTGTCCTGGAGCAGGGCCAGGCTGCGCTCCAGCTCCAGGGCCACGTCCTCGTCGTCGATCTCCTCGCCGGCGGCCACGGCCCGCCCTTCCTCCGCCGCCAGCCTGGCCCGCAGCTCCCGCAGCCGCGCCCGCTTTTTCTTGGGCAGGGTGCGCAGGAGCTTGGTGTACCTGGCGTAGAAGCCATGGGCCACCACGTACCGGGCCAGCTCCCCGGCGTCCACGTTGCCGATGATCTTGATGCGCTGGAGCTCCCCCGCCAGGGCGGAGAACTCCTCCCGCTGCTTCTTGGACAGGTAGTCCGGCGGCTGGATGTCGTCGGCCGGGGCCGTGGGCTCGGTGGCCATGCGCCGCTGGATCTCCTCCTGGGTCAGATGCTTGCGGCCCTTCGCCAGCAGGATGTTGATGGGTTCGCGTGGGTTGGGCATGTGACGATCCTCCTCTCCCGCCCGATGTGTCCAAGTCGGACACATTCCAGGGCGCGATTTTTGCCCTTTTTTCGGCCGGTTTTGTCTCGTGCGCGCCCAGGCTGCGCGCGGGCGACGGCTGAAAAGACCAATCCCGCCCCGGCCGCCGGGGGACGTTTCCCTCCATCGGGGAGTTTTTGCCGCAAAACAGAGGCCGTGCGGTCAAGCGCGCCGTCCGCCTGTACTTTTTGACCCGCCCCTGGGCCGCTTGTGATGGCTCTCTTCGGCGCTGTGGTGGGCCTTGCAGTCGCCCTTGAGGTTGGTGATATCCAGCCGCCTGGCCCAGTTGACCTCAAGGGGCTCGATGTGGTGCACCTCCGTGGCAAGCTCGATGTCCTCCTCGCGCCGAAGCCCGGCCTGCCACTCCCGCACGCACTCCTCGCACCGGTAGCCGATGGACTCCAGCTTCCGGTGGCGCAGGGCCCGCCAGGGACCGGAGCGGTAGAAGGCCACCTTGGCCGGGTCGCGGTGCTTGTCATAGCCTGCATGTCGCTCCCGCTGCATCGCTGGCAAGCGCTCCGCGCACCGGTCACAGATGGCGTTGTGGTTGGGCGTCGCCGCCCCGCATTTGGCACAGAGTTTCAGCAGCACGGCACACACCTCCGGACGAAACAAAAAGCCTGAACCGACACGGGCCGCATCATGCGGACCATGTGGCTCAGGCTCATTGGCTCAGGCTCAAATCGATATCCAGATATCGCTCCTGTTTGCAGTGCCGGCAATAGACATAGGCTTTCACTTTGCCGTCCGGCGGCAGCCGCAGGAGCTTCATCGTCTTGCACTTGGGACAGATAACCCATCCATCCTTCAGGACTAGTTTACCACGTTCGCGGGTTCCTTGCAATGGGTTTCACCTCCGTGTGTCTATTGTTCCACTAGATTTCAAGATTGATCGCGCGCGGGTGCGCACGCGGGCGCGCACGACAGATTAAAAGAAGAATTGCTTTGTATGTAGCTGGCGTATGCGTATGCACCGAACGAGTTGGAGCGCTCGCCTCGCCTGGCCCACAGCACATCGTCCGGTATGTCGATGACGCCGCTCTCATCCCTCCATCGCTCCGGCGGAGGCAGTTGCTGGGACAAGCTCCTGGAGCAGTTCCACGGCCGCCGCCCGATGGGGATGATGATGCCGTCGGTGCGCTCCTTGGTCAGGTACTCTGCCAGCCGACGATAGCCTCCGGTGGGCATGAGCACCGGCTCGTCGTCCACCTCCCCGGCCCGCCACAGGTGGCGCACTACGGCCGGCGGGAAATCACTGTACCGCAGGACCATGTGGATGTGGTAGCGGTGGTCTCCGTGCAGTCCCTCCACGCAGGTAATCCAGTCAAAGGGCCGGCCCTCGTTGAACCGGCGTGCCCGGGCCATAAAGGCCCGCTTGGTGGCCATGGCCTCCCGAAACGTCCGTGGAAGATGAACTGAATCATAGGTGAGCGTGTAATGTGTACCCTCAAAGCCGAACAGCGCAAGCCTCAGCTCCAGCCGGTCAGCCTGACTCCGGCACACCGCTGAGTGCGGTGAGCGGATGATCTCATTTTTATCCCGCCGGTCCTCCCTGGAGTCCGTGCGGGCCAGCCGGGGACGAATCGCCCGGCACTCTTTGACCAGGGGCCCCGCCCTCTGGCATGTGCAATACCACGGCCCCTCGGCCATCAGTCCACCCGCTTGGCCCGGGCCACGTAGCGGCCCGCCCATGGCCCGACGGCAGACTGGCGGAGGGCCAGCACCTTGTCCCGGGTCAACTTGTCTACCATACGGCCCACATCACCGCACCCGTCCAGATAGGCCAGCCGCTCCAGGTGCCACAAGGTCTGCGCCTTCACCAGACAGCGCAATCTCCGCAGGTCCTTATTTTTCATGTTGAGTTTCTCCTTTCCTTCTCCCCGGCGGACTGTTCCGCCACCGGAAGGCGGCGCAGCGATGATACCGCTTATCCCACCACCAGCCTCCCGGGCGCTTGCACGCCCACATGGCGTCATCGTGCCAGTAGCAATTAGCACAGGTGTGCCGGTACTCCTCGATACGGACGCAGTCTCCCATGCTTATCCCCCATTTGTGTCCAACTTGGACACACCCAGCTTGCCCAGGCCGGCGCCGACCTGACGCCACACCTGGATGGGCACCACCTCGTCCCCGCTGTAGAGGCGGCGGAGCAGATCCGGTGTAATCCCTTTGCCGCAAGCCTCAGCCAGTGGCTCAAAGCAGCCCAGCCCCGCGCTTTTGCGGTAGGCATAGAGGCGGTCCAGGATCTCCCGCTTCTCCGCTGCGTTCCGGCCGTGGGGCTCCTTGGGTGGCCCGGATTCCGGCTCTAGGAGCTCTACCGGGGAGTCACGCGGCAGAGGCAGCTCGACCACCTCATAGGGCAGAGACTCGTCCAGCAGGAGCACACCATCATAGATGGACGACTCAATCTCAGCCTTTAGTTTGGTCCTCGCTTCCGCCGATATCTCCGGCACCCGTACCAGCATCACCGGCACCAATTCGCTGTTTTTCATCTTATCACTCCTTCAAATTTTTGCGCTAATATTAGCATCTTCCTATTGACATTACGCTAATATTAGCGTATAATAAAATCATCAAGAGGGGACAACCCCAGGAGGTAACTAACATGAAAAAGTATAATCTCTCTGAGATCATGAAAGCCGCTTGGAACCTGCGCAAGATGTCCCTCAAGTGGGTCACCTCTCTCAGCTTCGGCGAGTGCCTGCGCCGCGCCTGGAAATCCGCGAAGGAAGCCGCCCGTGTGTTCTCCGGCCTCGTGCGCAATGTCCAGGTCGGCGGAACCCTGGCGCACCCCGTCCTGGTGGACATCGACATGGATGCCCTGACCGTCACTGGCAATACCTACCCCGTGCGCAGCATGATGCGCGAGTTCGGTCTGGTTTGGGATCGTGACAACAAGGCTTGGACTGGCAGCCGCGAAACTCTCAATTCCATCTGCGTCAAGTACGCTTAATTACGATTAGTAAGGAGACAACTATGGAAAAGTATTACATCATTGCAGACTTAAAGCGTAACCCAGCCGCCGGGGAGGATGTCCCTCCCGTTCCGGGCGCCCAGGTATATGTGGGGAGAATGAAGGCCATCATCGAGGCTGAGAACTGGGAAACAGCCATGAAGCAAGGACAGGAGCTGATCCTGGGCTGCCTGAAAAGGCACATCGTGCCGTATCAGTGGGTCTGGATGCCCGTCAAGGACGCCGAGAAGATGGGGGACACCTCCATATATGATAGGTACCCCACCGCAACCAGGCTGACCTATGAGCGGGTCAAAGCTGGTCTGACGCAGAAGCAGTTGGCCGAGCGCTCTGGTGTCAATATCCGCCAAATCCAGCGGGTCGAGTTGGGAGAATCCGAGGCCGGAAACCTCACCGCTAAGAACCTGCTTGCGCTGGCGGACGTGCTGGGCATCGATCCCCATGAACTCATTTAAGGGGGGATCACTTTGACAACCTGCGGAAACGGCAAAAAGCGAAAACGGGGTGCTTTGCCGAAAGAAGATCTCACTGGGCATACCTTTGGCGAACTCACGGCGTTGTATCCGACGGAACAACGCTCCGGGTCATCCGTCGTGTGGGCTTGCCGATGCTCCTGTGGCAAGCTTGTCTATGTCTCCCGCCCACACCTTCTATCCGGCATAACTAAATCCTGCGGACACGCAAAGCTTGTTGACCTGCGCGGGAAACGCAGCGGGCGGCTGGTGGGCGTCAAAATGATGAAACAGCGATACGCGGGTTTCGTCATGTGGCTCTGCAAATGCGACTGCGGGTCTGTCTTTCTCCTTAACTCCTCCGGCCTGAAATATAATCGGGTCAAATCCTGCGGCTGTTTAGGGAAGAAACAGAATGCCCGCTGCCCGGGCTGCGGGCGCTATTTCCCGATCACCCTGGACGATACCCCGACGCCTCAGTTCTGCCCCGACTGCGCGCCGAAGTACGCGGGGCGGAATTGGAAGGTCTGCCCCATTTGCGGCAAGCTGTTCGCCTCTCCTGCCAGTACCAATACCGTCACATGCTCTAAGGAGTGCTCCGCCGAGTGGAAGAAGGTAACACACGCCGGAATCTCAAACCACTGGAACGATGAATCCAGGGCCAGGCTCTCTGCGGCCGGGCAAACCGCCAATCTCGCGCTCGGCACGGCTATGGCCCAGCAATCCCTTATCGCCGGCCGTTTTGAGACGAACCAGGAAGCCAAGATCTGGACTCTTGTGGACCCGTGCGGGAACGAGATCACAGTTCGCAACCTGATCCTCTGGGCGCGGGAGAATACCGCCCTCTTTGAGAAACCAGAAGGAGACCGCTCAGCCCACCAGATTGCTTCCGGCTTTCGGGCAATCGCACTCACTATGTGCGGAAAGCGAAAAACCACCGCCATGAGTTACTTCGGCTGGACGCTCAAGTGCCCTCCTGAACCAGCAGAATAGATCTTTCACCGCCCCTTCGGGGGCGGTTTTTTTGCTACTTCTCTGGAGGTCCATCAAAGGCCACCCAAACTTGACCATACAGAGAGAGCAGCAGGCCCCGGCTGTCTGCCTCATGCTTGAGGCACAGGCGGCCGTTGTGGATGTGAGTGGCGATCTCCCAGCCGCCCCACTGGAGCTGCCTCAGCCCCACGCCCTCAATCCAGACTGGGTGCTCTTTGAGGAGTTGCTCCAGCGCTGCGCGTGTGTATTGGTGTCTCATGCTTCTCCCTCCGGCGGACGGTATTGGTCGGAAAGCGTTTCATCGTTCCTGAAACAACTATTGCACGGGTAGGAATCTCGACTGTATTCTTTACAGGCGCATCCCTCGCAGGTCAGCGGCTCGTTCGGCGGGGTGAGGGTGGGCATATGCTCAGCCAGATACTCCGCAAGCCACTCCGCAAAACTGCCTGTTTCCGGGTCTGTGCGCTTTGCATCGATGATGAGGCCTAGCATCGTTTGTTTATCAATCGCCCTTCCCATTGTTCAGCGCTTCCTTTCAAATCCTTTGCATGCGAAACTCGCCGTATTCCATTCGGGCAGCTTCGGGCTAAGTCTGCATATCGCTCTACTACACCATGAGCACCGGCTGGTATGCTCCCCATGCTCGTTATAATGACATAGGCTCCCGGCCCCACGCCACCGGCATTCTTGGCAGCGGCATCCATAACACTTGTCCTTGTCCATTCTCGTCCCCACTGAAACTGTCTCCGGCCCTCTGCCGGACACCCGCAAAGCAAAAGGAGGCGGGTGGAGCGGGTAATCTCCACCCGGCAGAGGGCCGGAGCCTCACTGCTAGCCATAAAGCAGTTTTTCCAACCGCTCTAACTCGGCTATGCAGCGGGAGACTGTTTCATGGGCTTTTGTCCACTCCACAAGCCCCTGCAAAGTCTTGTCTCCTTGAGTCAGGGAGCTTAGTTTCTTTACTGCTGCATCGTACCGTTTGTTGACCCTCTCCAGACGCAGCTCGTAGATATATGTGCGCGCAGCGGTGTGATGTGCCCGCAGCGGTTCTCCTTCCACATATTGCACATATCGGATTAGCTCCGCTTTTGAGAAACTCCGTAGTTCTTTAATGCTGGTCTTTTTCATTCCTTCGCCTCCGCTCCCCCTGGCTGGCGGCTGGCCGATGGTGCCAGCGACTCGTTGCTGGTCTGGAGGGCATTACCGATTACCCGTGTGGCCCGGATTTTCTGGATCAGCGATTTAAGATTCTCAATCGTGCGTCTATCCCACCCTGCCAGCCAGGTCAAAAATCCGATTTCGCGTTCCGTCAACTCGACACCCTGGAACACGTCCTCAAATTCTGCAGGTACTTTCATTTTCGCGCCTCCATCTCCGGCTCCTTAGTTGCCCATACAGATCAACTGCTCGATGGCGTCGTCCCGCTCCCACGCCCGAACTGCTGGAGAGTTGATGACCTCCAGCAGCGCCTCCATGTCCTTGAGCTTGCAGAGTGCCCCGTACACCCTGGGCGGCAGGGTTGCCAGATCCACACCGGGGATACCCCACTCGCCGCTGGGTGTGGTTTGGATTATCCGCTTACTCATGGGCTAACACCCCCTCCTTGGCCGCCTGCATCTCAGCCAGCAGAGCCTCCTGCTCATAGAG
>ERZ1106929.1609-NODE-1609-length-18309-cov-9.681330_pt1 | contig 18309 bp, 9 predicted proteins | sample MGYA00403662_ERZ1106929 | MGnify/ENA primary metagenome ERZ1106929 (study PRJEB35170, sample SAMEA104062442) | human gut metagenome | biome: human gut; feature: human-associated habitat; material: faeces | place: Denmark | collected 2013-02-20 ... | reverse complement strand
CGTGGAGCTGGGCGAGAAGCTGTATGACGGCGACCTGCGCCGCACCGAGAACACCCACGACGCCTATGGCCGTCCCGGCACCCGCTGGGTGTACAACCTGGACGAGATCGGCACCTACGCCGACGCTCCCATCGCCACCTACACCAACAAGGTGACCAAGGGTGACCTGTACTCCCTGATCTCCAAGAGCAACCTGGATGACATCTCTGACAATCACCGCTACAACGATGAGTACACCTTCACTGTGTACAGCGACGGTGTGATCGTTGACAATGGCGAGAAGGATGCTATTTCCATCAACAGTGTGTATGGCGCTTCCTTTGACACCGTGCGTCCTGACTTCTTCAGCAGCAACAGCTCCGCCGCTGCCGGCTATGGTTACACCAACGCTGTCTCCGGCAAGGGTGTGCAGACTGAGGTCTATCTGGACGATGACGGCAACGTCACCCTGGTGTACATCAATACCTATGTGATGCAGGCCACCGAAGACTATAATGAAGATAAGGACACCCTGAACGTCGATGTGATCACCGATCCTTCTCAGCTGGGCGGCGACGCCATCGGCACCACTCAGCTGAATGGCGACGACTTCGATCTGACCGGCTACGCTGAGGATGACTACATCCTGTACACCGTGTCTGACGGCCAGGTTGAGGACATCTATCCTGCTGAGGTCGTGACCGGCGAGGTCAGTGCCTACTCCATCGGCAATTCCGTGACCCTGGACGGCACCAAGTACGAGTACGGCGCTCAGATTGAGGGCGTGAAGGACAGCTCCTCCGCCAAATACGATAAGTCCGCCGCTACCGAGTACCGCGTGGGCGACACCGCCGCCGTGGTGCTGGATCAGTCTGGCTACGTTCTGTACGTGGACAGCGCTGCCATTTCCCTGGGTAACTACCTGTATGTGAACGACATGGCTGCTAAGAGCGGTCTGTCCTCCAGCTACATTGCCAACGCTTACTTCTCCGATGGCACCAAGGCTGAGATTACTGTAAACGATCTGTATCTGTGGAATAGCAAGACCGAAAGTTATGGCGATGCGGTCGACCTGAAGAATGATTACAAGATTGGGACTTCTGCAGATCCCCAGCTGAACGGCTGGTACTCTTACAGCGTGAACAGCGACGGCGAGTACAACCTGCGTGAGGCTAAGAGCTATAACCACAACGATACTAATGGTATCAAGACCTCTAAGATCGAGGGCGGCGAGGTCAACTTTGCCAAGGGCACTACTCTGGTCGGCAACAGCGACACCGTTATGCTGGTCCTGGACGAGGACAACGATCTGACTGTTTACACCGGCATCAACAACTTCCCCGACATCACTCCGAGTGCTGGTAAGGACCTGTATATTGCTGCCATGAAGGAGAAGGACGATTCCACCAAGGCCTATGCCTCCCTGGTGTTCGTGGATGCCCGCAACGCCGACGTGGATGACAACTCCACCGACACCCTGCTGTACGTCCTGGATGAGGACAGCCGCTATGTGGACAGCGAGGACAACGAGACCATCGTTGTTTGGAACGCTATCCTGAACGGCAAGCTGACCACCATCGAGGCTAAGCTGAACAGCGGTTTCACTCAGTACAACCTGTACGAGAAGGTCAGTGTGGACTCCGACGGCTACTATGAGGCTAAGGGCGTGTTCGCTGCGGACAACGATCAGTATGTGGACGACAACCTGTCCTCTGTCTCCGTCTCTGGCGGCTCTCTGATGCTGGACGGCACTGGCTATGTGGTCACTGATGACACCCAGATCATTGTTCTGTTGCAGCCTACTGGCAAGAACGGCGATCTTGTCCGTGAGAAAATGATGACCGATCCCGATGCTGATTACGAGGTCAAGACTGTTACCGGCAAGCGTCTGGACAGTATGCTGGGCGACTACACCATCGACGGTGAGGCCGCTCTGGTGACTGTGGACAGCGACAGCCGTGTCGTTGAGACCCTGTACATCACTGTGAATGGCGCAGTCGCTAATAAGTAATTCTCTAATTTACTAGAATTACTTCAGCACACCTCAGAATGGGCCCCGTGCTTTTGCACGGGGCCCTCTTGCAATCTTTTCTAGCCCATCTCCACATTTTCTTTTCTAAACGTTTTCTTCCGACTAAGAGCGGCTCAGAATTATAATTATTTGAAAATAAATATCCCATCTGCAATCATGTTTTCCTTCGTCTATGCAGCATCTGATGATATATTTTCCCTTTTCCTGTGAGCTGTATCACTGCTTCCTGTTTGATGGGGAAGTTGTTCCAAAGTAAGATCGGACTTTTAAAAACTCACTGGTTTCAAGTGATATATCCATTGTGAACAACGCCAAGTTTCTACGGTGCCGCACCATGAAAAACGAAAACGCACCGCAGGAAAATCCCGCGGTGCGTTTCAGTCTGCTCTCCTCGATAGGAGTCATTTCTCTGCTTTGCGTTACTTCTGTACGTTCTCGCCGAACTGCATCAGGATGGTGGCAGCCTCGGCACGGGTGATGGTTCCGGTGGGCACGATGGTGCTGGCAGTGCGGCCGTTCATCAGGCCGACCGCATTGGCCCAGCTCACAGCCTCCACAGCCCAGTCGGAGATGCTCGCGTAGTCCGCATAGGAGGACAGCTGCGCGCTTCTCTGGCTGGTCTCATAGCCAGCGTACTGGGCGTAGCGGTACATCATCAGAGCCATCTGCTCACGGGTGATGGGGTCGTTGGCCCCGAACACGCCGTTGCCGTAACCGCCCACAATACCCTCACCGGCGGCCCAAGCCACGGCCTCAGCGTAGTAATCGCTGCTGCTCACATCGGTAAAGGGATTGGCTCCGCCGTTGGGGGAACCGGCCAGCCGCCACAGGATGGTGGCGATCATGCCGCGGGTGGTGCCCACGTTGGGGCCGAAGGTGGTGGCGGCGGTGCCGCTCATCAGACCGTTGTCATAGACGTAGACCACAGCGTCATAGAACCAGTCGCCAGCGGACACGTCCACGAAGGGCTCCGCAGCCTCCTCGCCGCCCTCTTCCACGAAGGTGGCCTTCACGGTCACCCGGGAGGCAGGCATCTCGAAGGTGTAGCGGCCGTTGCTGCCGCGGTTCAGATTGACCTTATCCCCGTTGGCCGCGGTCACCGTGAGGGTATCCAGAACGTAGCCCTCGTCGGGGGTTACGGTCAGGGTCACGGTGTCGCCCTTGGCGGCGCGGCTCACATTGGCTTCCACATCGCCGTTGTCACTGTTCTTCACAGTCACGGAGTACCGGGTGGTGCTGCTGGAGCCGGACCCGGAACCGCCGCCGGAGCTTCTCACATAAGGAGTGATGGTTCCGGTGAGGATTTTGTAGTTGTCGGCGTCCTCGGGGGTGAAGGTCCAGCCGTAGGCGGTGTTGGCCTCCACTACGGTGTCGTCCCCGTCGTCCCAGACAATCGCACCAGGAATGGCGATGGTGCCCTTGTTCAGCGCCGTGTCGGCCAGGGTGTGGCCGGAGCCGGTGATGGCGGTGTAGCTGGGCTCGCCGTCGGGGTCCGCCTTGCTGATGGTGACCAGAATAGTGTCCTGGGCGGTGGTGTAGATATTCAGGTCAGTGGGGGTAAAGACCACAGTCTTATTCCCGCTGTCCTTCACGTTGACAGAGGTCTGGCCCTCTGCAAAGGACCAGGCGCCTTCCACCAGAATTCCATTCACAGTCGCGGTACCCTTGATTGCGCTGTCGGGAACCGGGTTGCCAGTGTAGGTCACTGTAATGTCCTCAGCCGATACCTCAGGAGTCCACTTATCGGTGATGGAAATCATCAGTTTTGCGGTGGCCTCTTTGTAGTTCTGGCTGGTAATGGTCACAGGGACCGTTACGGTAGTGCCCGCGTTCTCCTCTGTCAGGCCCTCAGAAAGCTGATACACGAAGGTATCCTCCTGAACCTCATAGACACTGAGTACATTCCCGTTGTTATCGGCAACTTCCCCTCTGGTGAAGGTAGTTGTACCGGCGTTGGCGGGCATCAAGTCAGACAGATCAAAGGTCTTCTCTGCGGTATCACTGAAGTGTACAGAGAAGGTGCGGTCCGGGATGGTCGGAGCCTCCGCCTGAGTGATCACACCATTGTTCAGGGTAATGGTGCCATTGGACAAAGTATAGTTCGGATCGTCGATGGTGATGGTAACCGTGACAGTCTTGCCGGTATCCACGTTGGGGTCGGCAAAGGCAGCGGTCGCATCGTACGCCACTTCATCGTCGCCCACTACGCCCTCAAAAGCTACATTGGTGACGGTGGCTTCATTGGTGCCGTCAAAGGTCTTATCGGCTACCGCAGCAGTGGCAGTGATCTCCTTGGGGGCCACGGTCAGTTTGTAGCTCGCGGTGGTGGGGGCATAACCCTCCACAGCGGCAGCAGTAGCTTGGATGGTGGTCTCACCCGCACCCACAATGGTCACAGTGCCGTCCTCATCCACAGTCGCTACATTCGGATTGGTGCTGATGTAAGTGACGGTACCGCCCTGAGCAGAGGTGGCCTTGTTTTCAATGGCCGCATCTCCATACACAGCGTCCTGGTCACCCTCTTGGTCAAAAGTGACCGTCTGCTTAGGCAGGGCACTGACTGTCACAGTAACAGTAGCACTACCCTTCTTGTAGTTAATAGTGGCAGGAGCGGTCACAGTAATGGTGGCCGTTCCAGCACCCACAGGGGTCACCACGCCTCGCTCGTTCACAGTAGCAACAGCAGGGTTGCTGCTGGAGTAAGTATAGGTAGGCCCATCACTGCTTGCCGAATCGGAAGTAAACTGAATATTGGCCGTCTGTCCGTCCACAAATAGTTGCGGGACTTCAGCAATCTTGATTTCCCGATCAGCCTTCGCAATGGACCAGCTAAAAATCTTCGGAGCTGTAGTGCCATCGGGCCACTGATAACCGCTCTCCAGAGTAGCAGTCGCCGTATAGGTTCCAGCATTAGTAGCCGCAATGATACCGCTCAGGGTATAGCCGGTGCCAGAGTTCACACCAGTCTGCTCAGTGCCGTTATAAATCAAACCGGTATTGATACTGGGCATACTGGCATTGGGCAGATATTGCTCAAATCTCTTAATAGTATATCTAGTCCAGGGTGAAACATCATATCCCGTCGCATTCTCCGGAACATGAATGGTCACTTTGCTGGGGAAGGGGTAACTGCTGGATTCCGGAGCGGTGGTCGCCAAAATTGTGGCATCCGTCATCCGGCTATAGCCTTCGCCCATCGACCACTGGTCTGATACATAAAAGGCATCCGGGCCAATCTTGCTGACGCTGGCAGGAATAGTCACACTGGGAATCATCCAACAATTTCGGAACGCACCTTGACCGATACTCTCCAGGCCTTCATTAAAAGTCACAGCAGTCAAACCGCTGCAACCATAAAAGGCAAATTGGTCAATTGTTTGAACACTGCTGGGAATCTCAATGCTGGTCAACCCGGTGCAGCCGCTAAACATGGACTCGCCAATCACGGAAAGCCCATCCGGAAGATTCAAGTCTGTCAGGCCCGTGCATCCGCTAAAGTCAGCGCTTCCGATTGTCGTCAAAGAGCTGGGTAACGTCACAGAAGTCAGGTCTGTGCAGTTCAGGAACGTGTTTCCTCCCAATGTTGTTACGGAATCCGGCAGGACCACGCTGGTCAGGCCACTCCCGCTAAAAGCATTAGTGCTCAACACTGTTAACGTATTCGGGAAGTTTACTTGCTTCAAACCGGTGCAGTTTACAAATGCATTTTGGCCAACGCTCTTCAAATTATCGGAAAACTCTACACTTTCCAGGGCAGTACAGCCGTTGAACGCATTGATTCCAATGCTGGTTACAGCATCAGACATAGTCACACCAGTCAGCCCGGTACAGTCAATAAATGCGGCTTCTGGAATTTCAATATCCGTCAACTTGGAGAGGTCCGCCGCCCCGGTGGCACTGGTGCACCCATTAAAGGCATCCTCACCCAAAGAGGTCACGTTGCTCAAAGTAGCAAAATCGAACTTCAGATTTTCGCAGCCATAAAAAGCACCTGAACCAATTTCAGTAATCGTACTCGAAATTTCAAGTTCTTGAAGGCCACGGCAACCGTTAAAAGCATCGTCCCCGATCTTTGTCACAGTCGAAGGCAGTGTGATCTTGGTGATGTAGTCATAGTTCGGATCGATCCAATCGCCTCCACCCAGTCTGGCATCCCATGCAAACGCATAGTCATCAATTTCCAGCAGCGGGGCTTCGATGATAATACTTACGGTATTATCTTCGCCATACCCCGGAGGATCAACTGAAAATGCGTACGGTTCAATGCCAATTACTTGATAAGTTTCCTGGGTCTTCGAGTTGGTTACCTGGGCGGGGAGGATAAATTCACCGGAACTGTCCCAATGCCCGGTAAAATATTTTACTTTAACAGTATTGGTTAATCCTCCACTCCCATCTGCCTGGATTTCATAGCCAAACCCATTTTCGTGAAAAATATTAGGGCCTGCCTCAGGTGTTGTTGCCGCAATCGGAAGCGGCAGCAGCGTCAGCACCATGCACAGCGTCATGAGCACTGACAAAACTCGTTTTCTCATATGATTTCCTCCTTATGCTAAGATTCGTCTTTCGGAAGAATAACTCTTCGTATCACCTCCACGCCGCCGCATCCAAGAGGAAATGGAACCCTTCCGCCGTTCTCAATGGGGAGCGGCAGAAAGCATCCGGCCGCTTTCACTCCGGCGCGGCCTCCGGGGATAAAACAGCGCGGGGACCGGCCCGGGCCCACCACCTCCCGCTCCGGCTCCGCGCCGCGATTTTCGCGCCCGGAAGTTACGGTTTCAGTTTATCATAACTTTCCAAAAATACAATATGCTGGCTGCATAGTGTCTAATATCGCGATTTTTTGACGATTTTCGTAACATTATCATAAAAATCAGAGTTCCGCTGTCTTTTCGGCGTCTTTGTCGTACATTTATTCGAATTTTCCGCGCCTTACCATCTGGTCAAGCCCCGCATTTTTTCATTTTCCATTTATTTTTTCTTTGCTTACAGCCGTTTTCTGCTGGAAACCATACTTTTTTACATAGACTTCTCCGCCCCCCCATGGTATAATCAACCCAAAGCAGTTCCGCCGTTAGAAAACGAGGTCTTTTATGTCCCACAAAATTCTCTTTACCGCCTCTACCTTTTCCCACATCGCCAATTTTCACCGCCCCTATCTGGCGCAGTTTGCCCGGCTGGGCTGGGAGGTCCATGTGGCCTGCGGCGGACCGGAGCGGGACATTCCAGAGGCCCAACGGATCATACATATTCCTCTCGAAAAGAGTATGACTTCCCCCAACAACTGGCAGGCGGTCCGCCTGCTGCGCCGTATGGCCCGGGAGGAGGGCTACGCCCTGGTGAGCTGCCACACCTCCCTGGCCTCGTTTTTCACCCGTCTGGCTGTGATGGGGCTTCGGGAGCGGCCTCTGGTGGCCTGCACCAGCCACGGCTACCTGTTTGACGGCCAGTCCGCTCCGGTCAAGCGCGCCCTGCTGTCCGGGGCCGAGCGGATGACCGCCCCGGTCACGGACCTGCTGATGACCATGAACGACTGGGACGGCCGCTACGCCCAGAAACACCGCCTGGGCCGCAGGACCGTCCAGATCCCCGGCATGGGGGTGGACTTCTCCCGCCTGGACGCCTGTCCGCCGGAGGAGGGGGCCGCCCTGCGGCGGGACCTGGGGCTCGGCCCGGAGCGGTTTCTCTTCCTCTACGCCGCCGAGTTCTCCCCCCGGAAGAGCCAGGCCCACCTGATCCGGGCCCTGTCCCTCCTGCCGGAGGCCGCGGTGCTGGCCCTGCCCGGAGAAGGGGTCCTGCGGGAGGACTGTATCCGCCTCTCGGAGGAGCTGGGCCTGGGTGGCCGGGTCATCTTCCCCGGCCAGGTGTCCGACATGCCCCGGTGGTACGCCGCCGCCGACGGAGCCGTCTCCGCCAGCCGCAGCGAGGGGCTCCCCTTCAACATCATGGAGGCCATGTACGCCGGGCTTCCCATCGCCGCCTCAGCGGTCAAGGGGCACACGGACCTGATCCGCCCCGGAGAAACCGGACTGCTCTTTCCCTACGGCGACTGGATGGCCTGCGGAGAGGCGATGTCCGCCCTGCTCCGGGACCGGACATGGTCCGCCCAGCTGGGCGCCCAGGCCCATGAGGCGGTCCTCTCCTACGGCCTGGACCGGGTCCTGCCCCAGGTCATGGAGCAGTACCAGCGCCTCCTCCCGCTGGAGGAGCGCCAGCCCGCCGCGCTGGGGTAAGAAACTTTTCCGCTTCCCCCGCCCCGGCCTTGCGGTCCCGCTCTTTTTGTGTTAAACTGTCGTTGTTTTGGAAATCTTTCCCCATTTTCCCGCCCCGGCGGGCCCCCGGTATGGCTCTCAGGGCGCGGGGTTACACTAACGCTGAAAACTGGTTTTATCTCACTGGAAAGAGGGTGCTTTTTTGGCAAAGATCCAGCTGTTTGTGTGCTGTCACCAGCCCAGCTTTGTGCCGGAGCACCCTCTTCTCGTCCCCATCCAGGTGGGGGCCGCTCTGGCGGAGGAGCGCTTCCCCGGCTTTTTGCAGGACGACGCGGGAGCGGACAACCTCTCCGCCAAAAACCGCTCCTACTGCGAGCTGACGGCGCAATACTGGGCCTGGAAGCACGCGGAGGCGGATTTTTACGGCTTTTTCCACTACCGGCGCTACCTCTACCCGGAGCCGGAGGCCAAGCTCCCCTACCGGCTGGAGCGCTCCCCCGCTCCGGAGGTCCTGGACCGGCTGGGCTACGGGCGGTTCGGGGAGCTGATCGGCCGGTACGATGTGATCCTCCCCAAGGGGGAGGACATGCATCTCCCGGTGTGGAAGCACTACGCCCAGGCCCCCTTCCACCACGGGGAGGACCTGTCCCTTGTCCGGGACATCCTGCTGGAGCAGCACCCGGAATTTGCCGGGGCGGCGGAGGCGTATCTGAACGGGAGCGTGTGCTATTTCGGCAACCTGTTCATTATGAGCAGAGCAGTTTTTCAAGCCTACTGCGCGTGGCTGTTCCCGCTGCTGGCGGAATTTGACGCCCGGGCGGACACCTCCGGCTACTCCCCCCAGGAGCGGCGGGTGGACGGCTACCTGGCGGAGCGTCTGCTGGGGATCTACGCCGCCCAGCTGCGCCGGGAGGGCGGCGTGCGTATGCTGGAACTGCCCCGGGTGCACTTTCTCTCCCGGGAAGACTACTTCCGGCAGCGGCTGCTGAACGCGGCGCTCCCCCCGGGGAGCCGGCGGCGCAGCGTGGTCAAGGGGCTGAGAGGGGGGCGTGGGTAGATGCCGCAGGTTTCCGTGGTCATCCCGGTTTACAACATCGAGGCCCATCTGCGGCAATGCCTGGACAGCGTGGCGGGGCAGACCCTCTCCGACCTGGAGGTCATCTGTGTGGACGACGGCTCCACCGACGCTTCTCCGGCCATTTTGGAGGAGTATGCGCAAAAGGACCCCCGCTTCCAGGTGATACGGCAGGCCAACGCCGGTCCCGGCGCGGCCCGGAACCGGGGCATGGAGCGCTCCTCGGGCCGGTATCTCATCTTTCTGGACTCGGACGACTGGTTCGAGCCGGACTTTCTGGAGCGCATGACGGCCCGGGCGGAAGAGACCGGCGCGGACGTGACCATCTGCCGCGCGGACGAGTTTGACACCCACAGCGGACAGGTCTACGACGGGAGCTGGATGCTGAAGACCCAGCTGCTCCCCGGAGCGGTGTTCTCCCCCCGGGAGGCCGCTGGGGCGGTGTTCCAGTTCACCTATGGCTGGCCGTGGGACAAGCTGTACCGGCGGGACTATATTTTAAAGGAGAAGTTCCGGTATCCGGACCTGGCGGTGTCTCAGGACCTGGTGTTCGTCTACCCCAGCGTGTTCTGCGCCGGGCGCATCGCTGTTTTGGACCGGGTGCTCATCCACCACCGGGTCAACCGGCTCGCGTCGGTGTCCAACTCCCGTTCAAAAACGCCGGAGGCCTCGTATCAGGCGCTGAAGCTGGTGGAGGCGTGTCTGGAGGAGCGCGGGCTGATGGAGATTTACCGGCAGAGCTTCCTCAACTGGGCCATGGAGTTTCTGGTGTGGCACGTGTGCAGCATCGGAGACCGGGCGGTCCAGCGGCGGTATTTCCGGGTCCTGCGCCAGAGCTGGCTCCCGGAACAGCACTTTGACCGGTATCCCAAACGTTATTTTACAAACCGGACGGTTTTCGCCAAGTACCGCTTGGCCAAGTATGCGCCGTATCCGGTTTTTTCCGCCATTCTGCGGTTTTACAAAGCCATCAAAGGCCGCCGCGCGGCATGAGGCGGCCCCATGAGAAAGGAGTCCTCGTGAGCTTTAAAGATCTACTCAAACGCATTCTTCCGCCCCCGGTCCACGCGTTCAACCGGGAAGTGGCCCGGATTTTGGACGCGGTGGATCAGAGCCGCCGGGAGACCGACGCCCTGCGGGAACTGATCGCCGCCCAGGGGAACAGCCTGGACCAGCTCCGCCGCCAGCTGGACGCGGAGCGGGCGCGCCGCCTCCAGTGGGAGTCCCAGGCCCGGGACGAGTGGCGGGCGCAGCAGCAGGCCGCCTTGGACAAGGCCCTGGAGGGCCAGGCCAAGACCCTGGCCGCCCTGTCCCAGTCCCTGGAGCAGTCCGCCGCCGGACTGCAAAAACAGACGGACGCGCTGGCGGAGGCCTTCGCCGCCGGACGGGAGCAGATGGCTACCCGTCAGCAGGCAGACGCCCTGAACAAGCGGGCAGAAATCCTGGCAGACACGGCGGAAAAAGCCCGCAGGCAGGCCGCGGACAGCGCCCGCCACGCCTCCGAGGCGGTGTGGGCCCAGATTTTCAACAACACCATCTCCGAAAGCCTGTGGCTGAAGGACAAGACCTTCTCCCCCGGGCGGTGGGCGGTGGGTTACCCCTATCTGTATGTCATGTACCGGGTGCTCAACGAGACACGGCCCAAGCGCATCCTGGAACTGGGCCTGGGCCAGTCCACCCGCATGATCGCCCAGTACGCCGCCGCTTTCCAGGATGTGGAGCACATTGTGGTGGAACAAGATAAGACGTGGACTGAATTTTTTGCACAGAACACCTCTTTAAGCCCGCGTACCAAAATTGTGCATTTGCCTGTCGTGGAAACCAACTATTTGGATGATGACCGCACTCTTGTTTATCAAGATTTTGAGGAACTTTGTGAAGGGAAAAAATTCGATTTAGTATCTAGTGATGGGCCAGCACATAGCCAATCACATAAATATAGACGTGTGGAATTAGTGAAATTGATTCCAGATCATTTAGCGGATAGTTTCTGCATCATTCTGGATGATTTTGATGTGCAAGAATGTAAAAATATGTGGGCTGTTGCAAAAGAAACTTTCTCTCGGTTGAATATTCCGTATGGAGAAGGTATTTATCGTGGTGATAAGGATGTTTCAATGTTTACGAGTATAAACCAAAAATTCCTGTGTTCTATGTAGTGTAGAATAAACGGAAGGAGAAAGTGACAATGGAGATGAACCCAAAGGTATCGGTTATTATTCCTGTATATAATGCAGAGAAATATCTTCGGCAGTGTTTGGATAGTGTAGTGAATCAGACTCTTCGGGATATTGAAATCATTTGCGTTGATGATGGCTCGCCAGATTCATCTTTGAGTTTATTACAAAAATATGCATCAGGTGATAATCGCATAAAAATTTTACAACAAGAGAATTCAGGAGCAGGCATAGCTAGAAATAAGGGACTTGCTATGGCAAGTGGAAAGTATATACTTTTCCTTGATTCTGATGATTTTTTTGAGCTTGATTTGTGTGAGAATTTATTTTATCAAGCGGAAAAGACAGAAGCCGACATCATCCTTTATGATGCAGACTGCTATGAACAAGAAAAAAATAAGTTTGTTGCGGTAGACTGGTTGCTTAATCGTCGTTATTTTCCTAAAAAAGAAGTCTTTAATCGCAATGATGTTCCGGATAAATTGTTCCTTATTACGGCCGGAGGGCCGTGGAATAAGCTTTGGAAAAGACAGTTTCTTAGTGAACATGAACTTCTTTTCCCTAATATGAAAAGTCTAGAAGATGTTCCGTTTGTTTATACTGCTATGGCATTAGCAGAAAGGATTTCGATTGTTCCCAAGGTTTTGGCCCACTATAGAAGATTTGCTCCTAAACAGGGCCTTGTATCTAAAATAGAAAAATTCCCTAAAAGAATTTTTGAGTCGTATGCCCTGCTGAGATCTAGATTGGTCAAGGTTAAGGTATTCGATATTGTAGAGCAATCATTTATCAATCGTACAGCCAGTGATTTTGTAGATCAATATCTATATATTATTAAGAATCCTGATATAGCTCAATACTTTAAATGGTATTTATCTCGAATTGCTTCATATCAATTTAACCTGCGCGATAAATCAAAAGACTATTTTTTAAATAAAAACGTATATAATGAATTGCAGAAATTATTTGTATCTGATAAAAATTATGAAGATATAAGTGGACCACCGGTAGTTTCCATCATTGTTCCCGTTTTTAATTCGGAGCAATTTTTGCATCAGTGTCTTAATAGTATATTAAACCAAACATTTTCAGATTTTGAGTTGATTCTTGTGGATGATGGATCAACGGATGAATCAGTAGAGATTTTACTGCAATATCAGGAAATTGATAAACGGATTCATGTTTTGCAACAAAATCATCAATACGCGGGTGTAGCACGCAATTTTGGCATGTCTATTGCCAAGGGAGAATATTATCTCTTTTTAGATTCAGATGATTTCTTTGAGACAACATTTGTAGCAGAGATGTATGGATCGGCGCAGAAGTTTGAATCGGATGTTGTCCTTTGCGATGGATATTATTATAATAATGAGACATTGGAACTGACACCTGCAAAATATCTTTTACAAAGATATAATATCCCCAATAGGATGCCATTTTCGTGTAAAGATGTTCCGGATAAAATATTGCATATTTCTATTGATTGCCCATGGAACAAACTCTTTAAAGCAGCCTTTGTTAAAACGAAAAATCTTGAATTTCAAGCATTGCGATCTGGTAATGATCAATATTTTGTAGATTCTGCGCTTCTATTGGCAGATAGGATATCCGTGGTTGATAAGAAATTGGTGAATTATCGCACCAATGTGAAAACTAGTTTACAAGCAACAAGGGCCAAAGAACCGTTAAATTTCTACCAAGCTCTTTGCGCAATAAAGCAACGAATTGAACCAGAGAAACGATATTCTTTAGTTAAAAAGAGCCTCTATTCTCTATTTATTACCGCATGTCGCTATCACCTTAATGATGCGAAAAGTGAAGAGGAGTTTACTCTTTTATATTCTTTTTATCAAAAGACAGCTTTTAAAGAGTGGGATCTTTCCCCGTATGCAGATATATTTCTTTCTGCGGCTGATCAAAAATGGGTAACTGATGTTTGTAATCTTTCTGAAGATGAGTATTTTGAACATTACCATGATAAGATAATACACATACCACAATTGAAAAAAAATCTTCCTCCGATTATTGTATCGTTAACATCTTACCCCAAAAGAATTTCAACGGTATGCCAAACGATTCAAACTATTCTGAAGCAAACATTTCAGGCAGATAAGATTGTGCTGTGGCTTGCTAGCGAGCAATTCCCAGATGGGACAAAATGTTTACCTGGGGATTTGTTAAAACTACAGTCGGAGCAGTTTGAAATTCGTTGGACAGAGGATATTAAATCTTATAAAAAGTTGATTCCTGCTCTATCAGCATTTCCTGATGCTATTATCATTACGGTAGATGACGATTTATTATTTGAATCAACACTTATCGAAAAATTAGTAAATGGGTATTTAAAAGCACCGAAATATATTCAATGTCACAGGATTACAGCCATAGAGTATAACGGGTTTGATGATATTAAAATAGTTCCTAATGCAAGTAAAATATATCATAAACCTACGTATCTCCATAAATTATCTGGAGGAGCCGGATGCTTGTATCCGCCGCATTGTTTGCATCCTGATGTTATGCGAAAAGACCTATTTATGAAATTGGCACCTACAAGTGATGATATTTGGTTTTGGCTTATGGGGGTACTGAATGGCGTTCGAGTAAATGTCGTAGAAAACAATATCTCCAAATTGACATATATTCCTGGAACTCAGGACGAGGCTTTGTGGAGAGTTAATGACCATGGGGAGAAGCTTTTTTTCAGACATTTTGAAAATATCCTCACATATTATCCTATTTTGAAAGATGTTCTTTCTTTTGAGCAGATGGTTATGGATTCTTCGCTAATAAATAATAATAAATTATATGATTCTGGGGAAATTCGAGATTTAGAAGCTAAGATTACGGCTTTAAAACGTCAAAATCAGTGGTTACAAAAAGAAATTAGCTTAATCCATCAGTCGTGGACTTATCGTTCTGGGCGGTTTATTACTTGGATTCCAAGAATGTTGCGTGGTTTTGTCCAATGCTATAGAGAACATGGATTCTACTATACGTTCAATCGAGTTTTGATTCATTTGCGATTGAAGAGTGAAGAAGTAGCGGTTTCTAGACCGACTTCTCCTGCTAATGCAAAAGAAAATAAAAACAATAATTTAGTTCATATTGAGAAACAAAAGACTCCACATGTAAAACGAGATTATGAATATTATTTCAATCTTCCTCCGGAAAAATATCCAGAAGAACTGAAAATTTGGTTTGAACGTATAACAAAAACACCACTCAATCTTAACAATCCTCAGACGTATAATGAAAAAATTCAATGGATGAAGTTATATGATAGCACACCGATAAAGACGAAATTAGCGGACAAATATTTGGTCCGGGATTGGGTAGCAGAAAAAATAGGGAAAGAATATTTAATTCCGCTTTTAGGTGTTTGGGATTCTTTCGATGAAATTGATTTTGATAAACTGCCAAATCAGTTTGTCTTAAAGGCAAACCACGGTAGCGGATGGAATATCATTGTTAAAGACAAGGCAACATTTAACAAAGAGAGTGCAAAGAAAAAATTTGATGCGTGGATGCAGAAGAATTTTGCATTTTGTTTTGGATTTGAACTTCATTATATGGGAATCCAACCTAAAATAATTGCGGAAAAATATATGGAGGAAATAGATCAAGTATACGATTATAAGTTCATGTGTTTTGACGGAGAAGTTAAATTTATTTGGGTGGATACCGACCGCTTTACAGATCACCGACGCACTCTATTTACTCCTAAATGGGAACGCATGAATGAGACCATCAAATGTTTACCTGCGGATTATGACATTCCAAAGCCTAAAAACTTTGAGCAGATGTTAAAGTGTGCAACGATTCTTTCACAAGGCTTTGCGCATGTTCGAGTTGATTTTTATGATGTGAATGGTCATATTTATTTCGGCGAGATGACCTTTACTTCTGGTTCCGGAACGGAGCATGCAAATCCCAGAGAGTTTGAACTTACTATGGGTAATTGGATTAAGCTTCCCCCGAAAAGCCCCATTCCCGAAAGAAAGGTGTTCTAAGGTGAAAATCGCCATTGCCGGCACTGGCTATGTAGGCCTGGCCAACGCCATTTTGCTGGCCCAGCACAACGAGGTGACCGCGGTGGACCTGGTGCAGGCCAAGGTGGACCAGATCAACGCCAAGAAGTCCCCCCTGGCCGACCCGGAGATCGAGGACTATCTGGCCCACAAGCCCCTCCATCTCACCGCCACCACCGACGGGGACGCGGCCTACCGGGACGCGGACTTTGTGGTGGTCTCCACCCCCACCAACTACGACCCGGTGAAAAACTACTTTGACACCTCCTCGGTGGAATCGGCGGTCCGCCAGGTCATGGCCGTCAACCCCAACGCCGTCATCGTCATCAAGTCCACCGTCCCCGTGGGCTACACCCTGTCTCTGCGGGACAAGCTGTCCTGCAAGCGGCTGCTGTTCTCCCCGGAATTTCTCCGGGAGGGCCGCGCCCTGTACGACAACCTGTATCCCTCCCGCATCATCGTGGGGGCTCCGGAGGGGGACGGGGACATGGCCCGGGCGGCGGAGACCTTCGCCCATCTGCTGGCCCAGGGGGCGGAGAAAAAGGACGTGCCCGTCCTGCTCCTCCACCCCACCGAGGCCGAGGCGGTGAAGCTCTTTGCCAACACCTACCTGGCCCTCCGGGTGGCCTTCTTCAACGAGCTGGACACCTACGCCGAGCTCCGGAGCCTGAACACCCGCCAGATCATCGAGGGGGTGTGCTACGACCCCCGCATCGGCAACTACTACAACAACCCCTCCTTCGGCTACGGCGGCTACTGCCTGCCCAAGGACACCAAGCAGCTCCGGGCCAACTTCGACCAGGTGCCCAGCAACCTCATCGGCGCCATCGTGGACGCCAACAGCACCCGCAAGGACTTCATTGCCGAGCGCATTCTGGAGAAGGCCGGCTACTACGGCCCCCGCGGCCAGGGCCGGGACGGCACCTCCGGCAACGCCTGCGTGGTGGGGCTCTACCGCCTGACCATGAAGGCCAACTCCGACAACTTCCGCCAGTCCAGCATCCAGGGCGTCATGAAGCGCCTGAAGGCCAAGGGGGTGGAGGTGGTCGTCTACGAGCCCACCCTCCAGGAGGACCGCTTCTTCGGCAGCCGGGTCATCCGGGACTTTGATGAGTTCCAGCGCGTCAGTCAGGTCATCGTGGCCAACCGGTACAGCTCCCAGCTGGAGCCCGTTATGGACAAAGTCTACACCCGCGACCTCTACTTCCGCGATTAGGAGCCCGTTTTATGTTCAATAAACTTCTGCGCCACCAGTTCCTCTTTGAGGAACTGGTCAAGCGCGATTTCAAGAAAAAATACAAGCGCACTGTGCTGGGCATGGCCTGGAGCGTCCTGTCCCCCTTGCTGATGCTGCTGGTCATGCGCCTGGTGTTTACCCAGTTCTTCGGCCGGGGCATGGAGCACTACACCACCTACCTGTTCTGCGGCAACCTGGTGTTCTCCTATTTCAGCGAGTCCACCGGCCAGGGCATGACCTCCCTCATGGGCAACGCGGGCATCTTCACCAAGGTCAACGTGCCCAAGTACCTGTTTTTGTTTTCCAAAAACGTGCAGACCCTCATCAACTTCGGCCTGACCCTGTGCGTGTTCTTCGTGTTCTGCGTGCTGGACGGCATCACGTTCACCTGGAAGTTTATCTGCCTGCTCTACCCCATCTGCTGCCTGGTGCTGTTCAACGTGGGGGTGGGGCTCATTCTCTCCGCCATGTTTGTCTTTTTCCGGGACATCCAGTACCTGTGGAGCGTCTTTACCCAGCTGCTCATGTACATGTCCGCCATTTTCTACACCATTGACAGTTACAGCTACACGGTCCAGTGTCTCTTCCTTCTGAATCCGCTGTACCTGTTCATCCGCTACTTCCGAAAGATCGTCATTGAGGCCACCATCCCCACCATCTGGTTCCACCTGCTCATGCTGGCCGACGTGATTATCGTTTTCGGCATCGGCTGTTGGATGTACAAGAAGTACAACACCCGGTTCCTGTACTACGTCTGACGGAGGATTGTGATGAGTATTTTAGAGGTAAATCACGTGTCCATCCGCTATATGACCGGCGATTTCAAAGAGATCGGCCTGAAGGAATTTTTTATGCGGAAGCTCACCCACAACTATCAGGTGGTGGAGTTCTGGGCCGACCGGGACGTGACCTTCTCCCTGGAAAAAGGAGACATGCTGGGTATCATCGGCACCAACGGCGCGGGCAAGTCTACCCTTTTGAAGGTCATCTCCGGCATCATGGAGCCCACCCAGGGCCGCGTACATCGGGAGGGCTCCATCGCCGCCCTGCTGGAGCTGGGCAGCGGCTTCGACGGAGACCTGACCGTCCGGGAGAATACCTACCTCCGGGGGGCCATGCTGGGCTACACCCGGAAGTTTATGGACGAGACCTACGACCAGATCATCGACTTTGCCGAGCTCCGGGAATTCCAGGACCGGCCCTTTAAACAGCTCTCCTCCGGCATGAAGTCCCGCCTGGCCTTCTCCATCGCCAGCCTGGTGAACCCGGATATCCTCATTCTGGACGAGGTGCTCTCCGTAGGAGACGGCGCGTTCCGAAAAAAGAGCGAGAACAAAATGAAGGAAATCATCCACGGCGGCGCTACCACCATCCTGGTCTCCCACTCCATCGAACAGGTGCGGGAGATGTGCAGCAAGATTCTCTGGCTCCATAAGGGCCGGCAGGTGACCTTCACCGATCAGGTGGAGGAGGTCTGCACCCAGTATCAGCAGTTTTTGAACGGGGAGATCCCCCTCCCCACGGGACAGTGAGCGCGAGAGCGCTCAGAACCGTCCGACACAACGA
>ERZ1106929.1583-NODE-1583-length-18572-cov-10.297996_pt1 | contig 18572 bp, 18 predicted proteins | sample MGYA00403662_ERZ1106929 | MGnify/ENA primary metagenome ERZ1106929 (study PRJEB35170, sample SAMEA104062442) | human gut metagenome | biome: human gut; feature: human-associated habitat; material: faeces | place: Denmark | collected 2013-02-20 ... | reverse complement strand
GCGGATTTCTGGTTGCGGGAGGAGGACTTGAACCTCCGACCTCCGGGTTATGAGCCCGACGAGCTACCAACTGCTCTATCCCGCGATATGGTGCCGGAGACCGGGGTCGAACCGGCACGGGATTACTCCCACGGGATTTTAAGTCCCGGGCGTCTGCCAATTCCGCCACTCCGGCAACGGGTGGGTCCGGTCTCGTTTAAGCGCTTTACTAGCATATCATATGGCAAGGATAATGTCAAGTGAATTTTAAAAAATTTTTGAAATAGAATTTGTGGGACTACAATAGATATTGGACAGAGGAAGAAGAAGGATAATGCCTCATCAGTTAAAACTGGAGTTGCTGGCACCAATGTAACAAGAGTGCGCCATAGTATGGCCTATTACTCCCCTTTGAGATGTAGCACTATGAGCTAGAATTTCGTTGTTGAAGGTATCCAGTAGGATCATCCACTCTCAGCAAGCTATTCCAACTTTAAGCACGGCCAATCGCAGAGCACAACCTGAAGGCCACCCAGGGCGACACGGGCCATGCGGAGATCGACATGATTACCAGCGCGTATGCCCATATCCTGGATTAGGACCGGAAGGTGAACGCCCAGAAGTTCGAGGGCGCCTTCTACGCCAGCGCCAATCCCGATCTGCGGACGGTGCGCCCTCCGGCAAAAACCCAGGGGCCGAAGGAGCCGGAGAGTGTGTCGCTGGACCTGAATGCCCTGGTGGAACAGCTCCGCAAGTCGCCGGAACTTGCCAACACCCTGGCCGCATTGCTGGCGGCGGCCCCATCCGAAAAATAGGTCGGAAAAATCGTTTTAGCAAAGCGTCGATTTTCATTAGCAAAATCGGAAAAAGAGTTCGAAGCCAATTAGCAGGGATACAGCGAGAAATGTATAAAATTGTTCCGGCGGAGCGGCAAGACCGTCCAAAGGAAATGATAACAAAAACCGCTGTAAACCATCGAAAACGGCTTACAGCGGTCATTTTGGCACCCCCGGCGAGACTCGAACTCACTACATTCCGCTTAGGAGGCGGACCCTCTATCCCGGTGAGGTACGGGGGCATATACAGAAAATATTCCATTATGAAGGGCTCCAGGGCTCGAACGGTTCGATTGTTAGGAGGCGGCCGCTCTACCCAACTGAGCCACGGGGGTATACGGATATCCGGCCTATGGTACAGGCGGATGGGTACCGTATCATTTTATCCGGTTCCGGGCTGTCTGTCAACGGTGGAAATGACAGAAGCGGGCCGGGCGGCGTGATTGCCGCCCGGCCCGAGGTGAGGTTCCCACCCGCTTCAGAGAACAAGGAGCGGGTCTGAGCTGGGTCACTTGTACCGCACTGCGGTTCCGTAGGCGATGACCTCGGCGGCCCCCTGCATCACCGAGGCCGAGCCGTACCGGACGTTGATGACCGCGTCCGCCCCCAGGGCCTCCGCCTCATCCACCATGCGCTTGGTGGCAATCTGGCGGGCCTCAATGAGCATCTCAGTGTAGCCGGTGATCTCACCGCCCACCAGAGTCTTCATCCCGGCCATAAAATCCTTTCCGAAGTTTTTGGACTGGACCACTGTGCCCTTCACCAGGCCCAGGGCCTCGATCTCTTTTCCGGGGACGTACTCAATATTTAGCAGCAGCATCGAATTCTCCTCCTTCAATTTCTTGGAAGCGCTGTTTTAAAGCGGCCCACACAAAGAGGGCCGGAACGCCCACAATCAGCGTCAGGATTCCCAAGACGGCCTGCAGCCACGGAAGTTCTGGGATCAGGGAGATGCTCCACAGTAGGACGATCACCGAGGCCAGGCGCAGGGCGGCAAACAGCAGCACCCCCTGGAGGGCCTCCCGCTTTTGGCGGCGGCGTCTTTGTTCAATATCGCTTGGCATCCTCTTCCTCTCCTCTGCTGATCTCGTGCAGGCGCTGGATGGTGGCGGCAATCACACCGCCAATCACCGCCGCTCCCGCCAGGACATATAGAGCCATGAAGCCCAAGGCAAAGGCGTTGGCGCCTCCCATGGCCAGAAAGGCCAGCAGTATACTGCCCACGATCAGGAACACCACCGCGGTCACGCAGACGGCCACGAACACCGGCGTGATCCGGCTGGGGCGCTTGGAATCAGTACTGTTTGGCATCGTCCGCCTCTCCTTTCTCAATCTCCCGGAACCGCTGGGCCACAGCCAGCAGCACCCCGAAGATGACCACACCGGGAATGGCCACCAGGACCACCACCAGAGGCATGGGGACCGGGTCCTCCTCCAAGGCGAAGCCATAGAGCATCAGGGCGATGAGCCCTGCCATGAGCAGCACCGTCATCACGGTGACCACAGCCGGAGCCACATACCGCACCCGCTTGGTGTCCTCCCGCTGGCGGTTGAGGAAGGTGGTGCCCTCTCGCTCCATGACCTCCATCTGGGAGAGCAGTTCATCGGTCTCCAAGTCGTCCAGCTGCTGCTCCCGGTCCTTCAGGGTGCGGCACAGCTCCATGGAGTGCTCCAGGTTCCGCCGCTCCCGTTCCAGGCTGATGAGGTGGCGGCGCATGCCGTCCCCCACCGTGTGGGTCCCGGACTGCATCTGCCGGATCTCCTCGATAGGGACCCCCAGCTTCCGCAGGAGCTTGATCTGCTTGAGCTGCTCCACCTCCCGGGGGCCGTACTCCCGATAGCCGTTTTGACTGTTCCGGTGGGGCTTTAAGAGCCCCTGATCCTCGTAAAACCGAATGTTCTTCTTGGTGATGCCCACCTGGGCCTCCACCTCGTTGATCTTCACCGAAGCATCCTCCTCTTGTGGATAGGATAGACCTTCCACCTGGGGGAAAGTCAAGTGATTTCCGGGATTTTTTGTCCTGAAAGCCGCAGAGAGGCATAGGTCCGTCGGGCCAGCAGGACCAGGCCCGCGGCCCAGACCAGGGCCGCCAGCTCCACCCCCGCGATGGGCAGCCAGGCGGAGGTCAAAATGGCACAGGCGTCCACCCCTGCATGGAGCAGGATGGCCAGCACAAGCCCCTTCCACGACCGGTCCCCCACCGCCGCGTATACCAGCACCGAAAGGGACAGGTGGATGGCGATGGCCACCACCCGCTCAAAGCCGCTCCACAGATACATCCCCGCCGGGGCGGTGACCAGGGGAACCAGGGTCGCGATCTGAGCGTCGGACAGGGGGCCCGTGCCCATCAGGGCCTCCACCCCCGCCAGTCCGTCCTGGTTCAGGGCCACGGAGACCAGCAGGTTGTTGAGCATCATGCTCCCCGCCAGCAGGGCGGCCTCGATGCCCCCGTGGCCCGCTCCGTACATGAGGGCGTCCTCCGGCCCACGGCTCCAGCGCCTGGCCAGGCGGAAGGCGGCCCAGCGGCCGCACTCCTCAAAGATCCCGGCCATGGCCCCGCCGAACAGGGCGTACAGCCACAGGTTCCCCGTGACGGCGCCCCCCATGGGGCCGTACAGAACCGCCCGGTTGACGCTTCCCTCCAGGGTCAGGGCGAACAGGGGGAATACCACACAGCCCAGCAGAAAGAACCGCCAGCGGCCTCCGAACTTCCTCCAGAACACCAGCCCCAGGCCCAGGGGAAACACCACCGTAAACAGACCCACCAGGGCCATGACCGCCATGGCGGCAGAGGACACATTCCAGCTTTCCGGCATTTCGCCTCACTCCTTTCGGAGAGAAGCATATTCGCTCCAGCCAGGGGAAAGTCAAGAAAAAGTTTCAAATTTTTAACCTTCCACCAGGTGGAAAGCAATGCTTTTCAGAAAAAACGCGCCCGCAGAGGATACGGGCGCGCAGTCGTTCAGTTGAACTTATAGATTTTCCGCACCAGCCGGTAGAGGCGCACCGACAGCTTCCGCCCCTGGTAGCCGGGGAAGTTGGTAAAGGCGGACACCGCCCGGTACTTCATCTTGTGATAGATCCCCGCGTCCACCGTGCGTAAATACTCCCACAGCTGGGTCTTTTTGCCCAGGGCCTCGGGGCTGCCGTCGATGAGCAGGAAGATGGAGGAGACGGTCATCATCATAGCCAGGTAGTTGAACATGTACCGCGCCAGCTTCTTGTGCTCCGCCGCCACCTTCCGCAGGTTGTGGGAGGCGATCATCTGATAGGTGACCCGCAGCTGCTGGTCCACCCGGGTGACCATGACCTTCTCGTTGACGCTCTGGTCCGCCCGGCCGATGAAGTAGCGGTACAGGTCCACATCCAGGTAGTACATGTTCTTCACCCAGGGCAGGGGCTGGTAGACGAAGATGTTGTCCACATAGAAGGTGTGCTTGGGCAGTTCCAGGCCGCAGTCCCTTAAAAGCTGGGTGCGGTAGATCACCGAGTGCATGAGCAGGTACTGGGAGGGGCGGAACCGGCCGATCTGCTCCCAGCCGAACACCCGGTTCCGGGGGAACACGTTCCGGTAGTGCATCACCCGCTGGGTGTTGTCCTCCACATGCTCATACACGTAGTTGCAGATGAGCATGTCCACCGCCTTTTTGTCCCGGACAAACTGGCGCAGCTTGTCCAGGGCTTTGCGGAGGGAGGGTACGTCCACCCAGTCGTCGGAGTCCACCACCTTGTAGTAGATCCCCCGGGCGTTGCGGAGTCCCTGGTTGACCCCCTCCCCGTGGCCGCCGTTGGGCTGGTGGATGGCCCGGACGATGTCCGGATACTGCTCGGCGTAGCGGTCGCAGATGGCGGGGGTGTCGTCCTTGGTGGAGCCGTCGTCCACCAGGATGATCTCAATGTCGTCGCCCCCCTGGAGCAGGGTGTCCACACAGTGCTCCATGTAGGCCGCCGAGTTGTAGCAGGGGACGGCGAAGGTAATCAATTTGTCCATGTTTTCTTTCTCCATTTTTGTAGGGGCGGCCTTTGGCCGCCCGACAAGATTGAGCGCTGTTGGCAATGCGGGCGGCCAAAGGCCGCCCATACAGCATTGCGGTGGTTTGTGTGTGATACCAGCATATCCGCCAGTTCCAGAGCCCGGGCCACGATGGCGTCCTCGTCGCCGCAAAGTCCGCTCTGCTCCGGTTCCGCCTGCCGGCGAAACCTGCGCCCGCTCCCTTGCGGCTCCTCTCCAAACCAGACCCGCTTCGCTGGGCTCTGGTTTGGGGCGGGGCTCCGCCCCGCAGATTAGATCAGCTGATCGGACAGCTCCAATGCCCGGGCCACGATGGCGTCCATATTGTAGTACTTGTATTCCGCCAGGCGGCCCAGCAGGCGGAGGTTGGGGAAGCGGCCCGCCGCCTCCTGATACCGGGCATACAGGGCGTTGTTCTCCGGGTTGATGATGGCGTAGTAGGGGGTCTCCTCCGGGGCGCCGGTGTAGGAGCGGGAGTACTCCTTCACGATGGTGGTCACCCCCGGCTTCACCTGGCCGGTCATGTGCTTGAACTCGGTGATGCGGGTGTAGTCCTCGTCTACCGTGTAGTTTACGGTGCCGTAGCCCTGGAAGTCGTCCCGGGGCAGGGTCTCAAACCGGAAGTCCAGGGTGCGGTAGGGGAGGGGGCCGAACTGGAAGCCAAACAGCTCGTCCGCCTGGCCGGTGTAGATCACCGGGCCCTCAAACACTTCCCCGTCCACCCGGACGCGGTCCCCGGACAGGTCCAGCCGCTTCAGGGCGTCTGTCCCCAGCTCCACGGCGATGCCGGGGTGGTCCAGGAGCTTCTCAAACAGGGGGGTGTAGCCCTCCAGGGGCATGCCCTGCCAGGCGTCCTGGAAGTACCGGTCGTCCCGGGACAGGAACACGGGCACCCGGGCGGTGGTGTTGGGGTCGATCTCCTCGGGGGTCTGGCCCCACTGCTTCATGGTGTAGTGGACGAACACGTGCTCATACACGTAGTCCGCCAGGGCGGCGATCTCTGGGTCGGCGTTCTGCCGCAGCTCCAGAATGGTGACCTTCCGCTCGGGGCCGTAGGCCTCCAGCAGCTTGTCCCCCAGCCGCCGTCCCTCTTCCAGGCCGAAGGCCGTCTCCAGAGAGGTGAGGTTAAAGGGGACCGGATAGGTCATTCGCCCCCCCGTCTTCCCGTCGGGAATGTTGGCGATGACCCGGTGCTGGTAGTCCCGCCACTGGGTGAAGCGGGAGAGGTAGTCGAACACCCGCTTGTTGTTGGTGTGGAAGATGTGGGGGCCGTACTGGTGGATGAGCACCCCCGCCTGGTCCAGGCAGTCATAGGCGTTGCCGCCGATGTGGTCCCGGCGCTCCAGCACCAGCACCCGCAGGTTTCCCCGCTCCGCCAGCTCCCGGGCGGTGACCGCCCCGGCAAAGCCCGCGCCCACAACCAGGGCGTCAAATGTATGATTCAAAAAAATCCCGCCTTTTTCTCTGTTGGGCCAGAGGTTCTCCGGCCATACACAACTAGTATACCATACTTCCTTCGGAAAGGAAATGAAATTGCCCTCTGGAAAAGATTAAAAATTCTTTTAGACGGCGGCTCCAGGAGGCGCGGACAAGGGAGACATGTCCGTCTCGCCCTTCCGGCGGGGCAGATCCGCGGCCTGCGGGCGGCGCATCACGCCGCGGGGACCTCGCCGGCCTCCCCGATTAGAGCCCCGGCGGCCGCATCCGGCTCCGGCAGAGTGACCTGGGCCTGGGCCCGTCCCTCCACCGTGAGGGTATAGCCGTCCAGAATGGAGGCCTCCTCCTGGCTGGCGGCGTGGGTGATGGTCACCCGATCCCCCACGTTGAGGATCACGGCCGTGGTGTTGTCTGCGGCGGACAGGGCATAGAAGACCTCCTCCCCCTCCAGGCGGACGAAGTAATAGGTGTTCCCCTCCAGCACCGCCGAGCGGATCTCCGCTACCGTGCCGGACGCCTCGGTCTGGGGCAGATCTTCCGTCTGGGTGACTCCGCTCTCTGACAGGAGCTGGATGTACTCCTGCTCACACTGGGAGACGGTGGTCCCGGTGGCCACAATCTGGTACTGGGCCACGTTGACCATGGCGTACATCTTCACCAGGTTGGCCTGGTCCTTCAGGGGGATGAAGTAGGTGGGCTGGTCCGCGATGTTCAGCAGCAGGGGGAAGGTGGCAATATAGCCCAGATCTTGGACCACACCCTGGGCGGATACTTTGGCCGCCTCCTCGGTGGCGCCGGGAGCGTCATAGAACTTGGTCTCCTTGGTGCGCTGATTGCTCAGGAGGAAACCCAGGTTGGACTGGTCCGCGTTGGCGGAGGTGACGCCGGTATACACGTACACATCGTCGTTGATGGCGATATAGTTGTAGCCCTGAGTGGTAATGGTCACGTCCCGCTGGCCCAGAACGGAGTTGATGAAGCCGTTGATCAGGGTGCCGTGGTAGTCGTACTGCTGCATGATGAGCTCGGGGGTGTACACGTTGTCCACCCAGGTGGGAACCTCATCCTTGGCGTAGTACTGGCTCTCCCCGGTAATGGCGTTGCACAGCACCGCCCCGTCGATGTCGGTGCCCCCAAACAATCCGATGGTTTTGACCACCTTGGGGGCGATCCACCAGGGATTGCCCTCCTCGTCAATCTCAAACCGTGGGGTGGAGAACATGAACGTGGGGTACTGGAACCGCAGGTGGCGCAGAATGTTCCGGTTCAGGGGCTCGGAGAAGGAGTACTTCATCCCCTGCCCCTCGGGGAGGCGGACCACCTGGGCCTCCTGGGTGACCATGTCCACCACCACATAGGCGGGCAGACCCTCGCCCCGGTTGGTGAACCACTTGATCAGGTCGGCATAGGCGATGGGGGCCACCCGCACGGGCCGGCCCTGGTAGTTGATCTGGGTGGAGCTGTTGGAATAGTCAAACTGACTGACCATGTCGCTGAGGGTGCCCATCTGCCGGTCCCCCAGGTAGTTGGCGGAGTCCCGGTCCAGAGTGGGGATCTCATTGAAGGAGATCTGACTGATGTCCTGGGTGAACTCCCCGTTCTCCACGGTGAGCAGGTCCCGGTAGGCCCCCGCCCGGAAGATGGGCAAGGAAACGATCTGGCCCACTACGATCACAACGACCATGGCGATGAGCAGGATGCCCACCGGCAGGCACTGCTGCTTGATGAAGGTGAGATACTCCTTCAGCTGTCCCCGCTGGAAGGGCTTCTCGCCCTTTTTCCCCCGGAACCCGGAGGTCACCAGGGCGCACAGCAGGTAGATCATGCACAGCATGAACACAAAGCTGTAAAACTCCCCGGCCTGGAGGTTGATGGCCGGGATGGCCACATAGAAGTAGACCGCCCCCGCAATCAGGGTAATCAGGAGGTTCAGCAGGACATTGCCCAGTCTGCCCCTGGGGGCCCGGGCCGCTGCGTCAGAATTTCGTTTCAAGTGACATTCTCCTTTGCCGCGCGTGAGCGCGCATTGTAAACGGGACAAGTATACCTGTTTTCCCGTCAAAAAGCAACTGAATTCCAGGAGTGAAACATTAAAAATTAGTTAAGATGCCGTGCCCGGCCCTGTTGGTATGTTTTTCCGCCCGCTGGGTATAATGAGCGTACCGACACAACAGTGGGAAAGGATGCGCTTTTTATGGAAATCAAAGACCTGATGAACCCCAGCGTGGTCACCATCGAGCCCACCGCCTCCGCCGCCCTGGCCGCCCGGCTGCTCAGCCGCCACAACGTGGGCTCCCTGCCCGTGTGCGGGGAGGACCGCCGGCTGCGTGGGATGGTCACCGACCGGGACATCGTCCTGCGGTGCGTGGCGGCGGAGGAGGACCCGGCCCAGACCCTGGTGCGGGACATTATGACCCGGGGGTGCGCCTCCATCTCCCCCCACGAGGACTGCCGGGCCGCCACCCTCCTGATGGCCCGGCAGCAGGTCCGCCGCCTGCCGGTGGTGGAGGAGGGAAAGCTGGTGGGCATTATCTCCCTGGCCGACCTGGCCCGGAGCCAGCGGTTTGACATGGAGGCCGCCCAGGCCCTGGGGGAGATCTCCGAAAATATCGTGCGGAGATAAAAAGGGCAGGCGGCGGGGCCGCCTGCTTTTTTAAGCCTTCCTATTGGGGAGAGGCCACAAAGGGCTGGACCTTCCCAAGCCTTCCCCCCAGGGGGAAGGTGTCACGGCGAAGCGTGACGGATGAGGGGGGAACGGTCCCGATTATGAGGGCAATTTGTTTGAAACGTAGGGGCGGCCCGTGCAGCCGCCCGAAAGCCTTCCCCCTCCTAGGGGGAAGGCGCCGAGCGCATGTGAGGCGGATGAGGGTGGGCTCTGGAACCGCAGAGAACCCTCGACGGGCCGGCCGGTGTCCGGCCCTTGTAAAATGGAATGGCTCCTGTATCCGCCGTAGGGGCGGGTCCTAGACCCGCCCGGCGTGGAAGGCAAATTTCCCGTAGGGGCGGCACACCGGGCCGCCCCTCTTGCCTTCCCGCCCTACTTCCGCCCGGCTCTCTGCCGGGGACGGGCGGTGACGAAGGAGGGCTCCTCCTCTTCCTCCGGGGCGGAGCGCCGCCGGGAGAGGGCCTTGGCGCACTCGCAGATGGGCACCGGGGCGGCGGCCAGCACCAGCACGGTGAGCCACTGGGCCGGGTCCATGGGGACCACGGAGAACACCCCCTGGAGGGGCGGGATCAGCAGCACCGACAGCTGGAGGGCCAGCCCCGCCAGAAAGGCCCGGTTCATGGCCGGGTTGGACAGCGCTCCCTGGGCGAAGATGGAGCGGTCCTCGCTGCGCACGTTGAAGGCGTGGAACAGCTGGCTCAGGGTGAGGGTGGAGAAGGCCATGGTGTTGGCGACGGCCCCCTCCATCCCGGGGGCGGCCAGGCGGGTGAAGCCCAGAAAGTAGGCCGCCAGGGTGAGGCCGCCCACCATCAGCCCCTGCCAGGCCAGGCGGAGAGAAAATTGCTTATCAAACAGCCCCTGGTCCGCCGGGCGGGGCGGCTGCTCCATCACCCCGGCCTCCACCGGCTCCACCCCCAGGGCCAGGGCGGGGAGGGAGTCGGTGACCAGGTTGAGCCACAGCAGCTGCACCGGCACCAGGGGCATCTGACCGAAATTCAGCAGGGTGGCCACAAAGATGGTCAAAATCTCCCCGATGTTGCAGGAGAGCAGGTAGTGGATGGCCTTGCGGATGTTGGCGTAGATACCCCGGCCCTCCTCGATGGCCTCCACGATGGTGGAGAAGTTGTCGTCGGTGAGGATCATGGCGGCGGCCCCCTTGGCCACGTCGGTACCGGAGCGGCCCATGGCGCAGCCGATGTCGGCGGCCTTCAGGGCGGGGGCGTCGTTTACCCCGTCCCCCGTCATGGCCACGATCTTCCCCTTCTTCTGCCAGGCGTTGACAATGCGCATCTTGTGCTCCGGGGACACCCGGGCGAAGACGGAGAACTGGTCAATGTCCTCCTCCAGCAGCTCCTGGGGCAGAAAGTCCAGCTCTGCCCCGGTGAGGGTCCGGTCCCCGGGCCGGAGGATGTCCAACTCCCGGGCCACGGCGGAGGCGGTGGCCTTGTGGTCCCCGGTGATCATCACCGGCCGCACCCCCGCCCGGTGGCACAGCTCCACCGCCGCCTTTGCCTCCGGCCTGGGCGGGTCCATGAGGCCGAACAGGCCCAGGAAGGTGAGGCCGCTCTCCAGAGTCTGGGAGTCCAGGCTGGGGGGCAGAAAGGCCAGGTCCCGCTCTGCCACCGCCAGCACCCGCAGGGCCTGCCCCGCCATCTCCTCGTTGGCCCGGAGGATGCGGCTGCGCTGAGGGGCGGTGAGGGGGCCGCGGGACCCGGCGGTGCACCGGTCCAGCAGCACGTCCGGGGCCCCCTTCACATACACCCGGAACCCGCCGTCCGCCTTGGGGTGGACGGTGGACATGAGCTTTCGGGTGGAGTCGAAGGGCAGGTCGGCCCGCCGGGGCTGCTCCTCCTCCAGCTTGTTCTTGTCCAGACCCTCCCTGGCGGCGGCCACCACCAGGGCCCCCTCCGTGGGGTCCCCCTGGGCGGCGGGGGCCCCCGCCCGCCACTCCAGGCGGGCGTCGCTGCACAGGCACCCCGCCAGCAGGGCCTCCCGCCGGCGGCCTCCGGCGGGAATCCACACCTGTTGGACGGTCATCTTGTTCTGGGTGAGGGTGCCCGTCTTGTCCGAGCAGATCACCCCGGCGCACCCCAGGGTCTCCACGGCGGGGAGCTTCTTCACAATGGCCCCCCGCCGGGCCATCCGTCCCACCCCCAGGGCCAGGACGATGGTAACAATGGCGGGCAGCCCCTCGGGGATGGCGGCCACCGCCAGAGAGACGGCGGTGAGGAACATGTCCAGCAGGTCCTTCCCCTGGATGAGCCCCACCCCGAACATCACCGCGCACACGCACAGGCACAGGAAGGACAGGGTTTTCGAAATTTCCCCCATCCGCCGCTGGAGGGGGGTGTCCGTCCCCTCGCTGTCCAGGAGCAGCCCGGCGATACGGCCCATCTGGGTGTCCATCCCGGTGGCGCACACCAGAGCGGTTCCCCGGCCAGCGGTGATGAGGGTGCCCGAGATGACCATGTTGGTCCAGTCCCCCAGAGGAGCGTCGGCGGGCAGGGACTCCGACGGGGCCTTCTCCACCGGCACCGACTCCCCGGTCATGGGGGACTCGTCCGCCTGGAGGCGGCTGCACTCCAGAATCCGGGCGTCGGCGGGGACCAGGTCCCCCGCCTCCAACAGGATTACGTCCCCGGGCACCAGCTGGGCGGCGGGAATTTTCGTCACCTTTCCTCCCCGGAGGACGGCGGCCTGGGGGGAGGATAACTTCCGCAGCTCCTCCAGGGCCTGCTGGGCCCGGTCCTCCTGGGAGATGGAGATGATCCCGTTCACCACCACGATGACCAGAATGATGACCGCGTCCAGCCAGTCCTCCCCGCCGCTGGCGGCCAGGGACACCCCCGCCGCCCCCAGCAGCACCAGAATCATGGGGTCCCTCAGCTGCCCCAGAATCCGCCCCAGCAGCCCCTCCTGCCTGGGGGGCTCCAGCTCATTGGGGCCGTACCGCCGCAGGCGCTCCTCCGCCTGATGGGGGGAGAGCCCCCCGGGTCTGGCGTCCAGCTCCTGGAGAAGCTGGGCCACCGTCTCACTGTGCCAGCGGTTCATACCATCACGCTCCTTCCGTTTTCTTCCATTATACGGAAGGGCCTGTCCGCATTTTGGGGAAAACGGGGAGGGCGAACTCTCCATACCGCAAAAAGAACCGGCCGCCAGCAGTCTGGCGGCCGGTTCCTCAGTTTGTCAAAAAACGCTGTTGAGCAGAATCAGTCTCAGTCTGGGCGGGGGAGCTCGAGGGGGCAGCGGCCCGCCTCGAATGGAATCAAATGCCCCGGAAACCTTGCTGTGCAAGGATTCCGGCAAGCGAAACGCGGACTTTTGCGCCGCTGCGGGGCGCAAAAGTAACGGCATTTTTGCAGGCTGTCAGAAAAGTCCTTGGACTTTTTTGACAGCCTGAGAACCGGCCGCCAGCGTTGCTGACGGCCGGTTTCTGTTCCTGTCATTGTGCATGAAGGCGTACCCGGAGCGGGAGGGCAGGCGTCGTTCCCAATCAGAGGGGCGCGCCCGGCCCCCACTCCGCCTCCTCCCGCAGGGGGAGGGAGAACATCTGCTCCACCGCCGCCTCATAGGCGGGGGAGTCGGCCGCCTTGCGGATGCGCTTGAGGGGTTTTCCTTCCGCCCCCACAAACAGCCGGGACAGGTAGCTCCACAGCTCCTTCATGTGGAATACTGTGTTCCGCTGGCTGGCGAAGCGCTCCAGATAGGTGTGGTACAGCTCGTCGTGGAAGGCCCGGAGGGTCTCCTTGTCCGGTCCGGGGCCGCCCCTGGCCTGGCGCACCAGGGCGGGGTTGGCCAGCAGGCCCTGGCCGATCATCACCTGGTCCACGCCGGGGAAGTCCCGGGCGAAGCGGGCGCAGTCTCCGGCGGTCACCAGGCCGCCGTTGAAGCACAGGGGGCCCTGGTAGTGGTCCAGGGCGTAGCGGAACCACTCCGTGCGCACCGGGCGCTTGTAGAAGTCGGCGCGCACCCGGGGGTGGAGGATGAGCAGGGAGACCGGGTATTTTGCAAAAATCTCCAGCAGGCGGGGGAACTCCTCCGGGTCCTCCATCCCCAGCCGGGTTTTCAGGGAGATTTTCATGGGGGGAGCCTGGGAAAAGACCGTATCTAGAAAACAGTCCAGCTCCTCCGGCCGGGCCAGCATCCCGGCCCCCTTCCCCTTGGCCGTCACTGTGCCCGAGGGGCAGCCCAGGTTCAGGTTCACCTCGCCGTACCCCATGGCGGAGAGCTCCCCGGCGCACCAGAGGAAGTCCTCCGGGTTTTTGGTCAGCAGCTGGGGGACCGCCCGGAACCCCTGATTGTGCTCCGGGAGGACGTTGCGCAGCTCCCGCGGAGTGAACACGTGGTCCTGGGTGGGGGAGAGAAAGGGCATGTAGTAGGCGTCCACGCCGGGGAACCAGCGGTGGTGGGCCCGGCGGAACTCCGAGCCGGTCACCCCCTCCAGAGGGGCAAAGTAGTAGTTCAAAGGTCTGTCTCCTGTCTTTCCAAGGTTTTGAAGGCGGGGGAGGTCAGTTGGGGTGCTCGTCCACCCAGCGGCAGGCGGCCAGCCCGGCCACCGCCCCGTCCCCCACGGCGGTGGTCAGCTGACGCACCCCCTTGGAGCGGCAGTCCCCGGCGGCGAACACCCCGGGCAGGCTGGTCTTACAGTCCTCCCCGGCCAGCAGATAGCCGTCCTCGTCCACGGCGAGCAGGGCGGAGAAGGGCCCGTTCTGGGGCCGCTGGCCCACGGCGATGAACAGGCCGTCCACCTCCAGCTGCTTGGCCTGGCCGGTGATCCGGTTCCGGACGGTCACGCCGGAGAGGCCGCCCTCCCGGGTCAGCAGCTCCTCCACCGTGCTGTCCATCTCACAGACAATGTTGTCCCGGGCCAGCACCTGCTCCACCAGCCGCCGGGCCCCCCGGAACTCCTCCCGGCGGTGGATCAGGGTGACCTGGGAGCAGATCCCGGACAGGAACAGGGCGTCCTGGAGGGCGGTGTCCCCGCCCCCCACCACAGCTGTCGCTTTTCCGGCGTAGAAGGGGCCGTCGCACACGGCGCAGTAGGAGACGCCCTGGCCCACCAGCTCCTCCTCGCCGGGCAGGCCCAGGGTGCGGTGCTGCACCCCGGTGGCCAGCACCAGGGCCCGGCACTCCCGCAGGGCGCAGTCGGTGGTCACCTGAAAGCCGTTCCCGTGGGTGCGGAAGCCGGTGACCGACTCGTACTCCAGCTCCACCCCCAGCTCCTCCGCCTGGCGCAGCAGGTCCTCGGAAAACCGGCTGCCGGGGATGGAGGGCAGGCCGGGGTAGTTCTCCACCAGGGGGGAGAAGTTGATCTGTCCGCCGGGGGCGTTCCCCTCCAGCACCACCACCGACTTGCCCGCCCGGGCGGCGTACAGGGCGGCGGTGAGCCCCGCCGGGCCGCCCCCCGCCACAAGGATATCCGTCATGCTTGCAGCACCTCGCTTCCGGCGCCCGCCCGGGCGCCTTTTTTCCTATTGTAATCCATCCGCCCCAAAGGCGCAAGCCTGGAAGGACGGGACGGAGCGGGAAAACCAGTTTTCTTGACAGAGTGCCAAGTTTCATTGTTTTTTTGCCAAGTGTACTTGACATAACGAGGGCGGCGTGATAGGATAAGCTCACAGCAGAGGATGCTCCCGCCTCCGCCCCAAGGCGCCGGGGCCGGGAGGGGGCTCGAACTGGAAAGGAGCTTTTATGGATAAGAATGAAATCCTGGAGAAGAGCCGGAAGGACAATCAGCTCCGTGACGAGGGGGTCCTGCACGCCCAGGAGAAGGGGCGGAAGTGGGGCGTGGTTGGCTTTTTGGCCCTGTGCGCGGCGGTACAGGTCTATCACCTGGCGCTGGGGCTGGACAACAGCCTGCCGCTGACATTCTTTTTGGGGTATGTGGCCTGTGAGGCCCTGGGCCGGTACCAGGCACGCAGAGAGAAGCACCTGCTGGTCGTCGGGTGCCTGGGGGCGGTGGGCTCCCTGCTCTCCCTGGCAAGCTATGTGATGGACACCCTGCCCGCGCTGCAGGGGTAAGGAGGGAAATGGCATGGAAAAACAGGATATTCTGGAAAAAAGCCGTCGGGAGAAGAGGGACGAGGGGGTCACCTACGCGGAAAACGCAGGGCGGCGGTATGGGATGATCGCCTTCTGCCTGCTGAATTCGGCGGTGATCCTGTATAACTTGGTCAAGGGCCTGGACAGCTACCTGCCCCTGGCCCTGTTCTGGGGGTACCTGGCCGCCGAGGGCCTGGGCAAGTATCAGGTGCGGCGGGAGCGCAAGTACCTCTGGGTGGTTGTGTGCGGGGCCGTCGCCTCCCTGTGCTTCCTGCTCTGCTATGTGCTGCGGACCTGGTGAGAGGGGGCGAGGGTTTGGATGAACAGCTGGTTTTAAAAAACCGTTTGAAGGTGGCCCGGGCGGAGAAGGGCCTGTCCCAGGGGGACCTGGCTCAGCTGGTGGGGGTGTCCAGGCAGACCATCAGCTCCATTGAGACGGGGCAGTTCAACCCCACCGCCAAGCTGGCCCTGATCTTGTGCATCGCCCTGGACAAGAAATTTGAGGACCTGTTTTACTTCTGAATGGACCAAAAAATCCCCTCTCTGCCCGGCGGCAGAGAGGGGATTGGCGTATTATTAGATGTGCTGGTGGACCTTGGAGAGCTCCTGGGCGATGTTCAGAATGTGGTCGCCGATGCGCTCAAAGTCGGTGAGGAGCTCGGAGTAGAGGATGCCGCCCTCGGCGGAGCACTCCCCGCTCTGCATCCGGGCCAGGTGGCCCCGGCGGTAGTCCCGGGTCATGTCGTCGATGCGCTGCTCCAGGGCCGACACCTGGGTGAGCCACTCCACGCTCCCGGCCTGGTCGGACAGGAGCTGCTGGATGCCCTTCAGGCAGATGTCCTGCATGGAGACGATCTCCTGCTGGGCGGTCTGGGAGAAGGCGATGTCCCGCCGGTTGAGCATGCGGGTGTAGCCGGCCAGATTGTCCGCGTGGTCGCCGATGCGCTCGATGTTGCCGGAGATGGTGAGGAAGCTGCTCACTACGGCGGAGGCCTGCTGGTTGGTCTCATAGGCGATCACATGGGAGATGTGGAGGGAGATCTCCCGGTTCAAAAAGTCGATATACTCCTCGGTCTCCTCCACCTGGGAGAGCTCGTCCTCGTTCCGGTCCAGCACCGAGCGGAAGCTGGCCTCCACGTTCTCCTGGGCCATGAGCATCATCCGGTGGAGCTCATGCTGGAGCTGGTCCACCTGGATGGCGGACACGCCCAGGCCGCTCTCCTTGCTGCCCGTCTGGATGGGGGTGAGGTACTCCAGGTGCATGCGCTCGTCCTTGTCCTCGGGGCGGTCGGGCAGGATCTTCACGGCGGCCTTGGCCAGGTAGTTGCCCAGGGGCAGGAGGAGCAGGGTGGTGATGATGTTGAAGCTGGTGTGGGTAATGGCAATCTGGCCGGCGGGGGTGGCGGGCAGCACGCCGCTCAGGAAGCTGCCGAGGGCGCCGGGCAGCACCAGGGAGCCGTCAATCACGCTGGCGATGGGGAAGAGAATAAAGAGCGCGGTGAAAATGACGGTGCCGATGATGTTGAACATCAGATGGATGATGGTGGTGCGCTTGGCGTTGCGGGTGGTGCCAATGGAGGCCAGCACCGCGGTGATGCAGGTGCCGATGTTCTGGCCGAACAGGACGAACACCGAGTTGGCGTAGGCGATGACGCCGCTGTTGGCCAGGGCCTGCAGGATGCCCACCGAGGCGGACGAGGACTGGATGATGGCGGTGAAGATCATGCCCGCCAGGATGCCCAGCACCGGGTTGGAGAAGTTGGACATGATGCCCACAAAGGCCTCCGACTCCCGCAGGGGGGACATGGCGCCGCTCATCATGTCCATGCCGATGAACAGCACGCCCAGGCCGGCGAAGATCTGGCCCACGTGCTGAAGCTGGGGCTTTTTCACAAAGACGGCCAGCACCACGCCCACAAAGGCGATGAGGGGGGCCAGCTCCCCCACGTCCAGGGCGATGAGCAGGCCGGTGACGGTGGTGCCGATGTTGGCGCCCATGATGATCCAAACCGCCTGGTTCAGGGTCATCATGCCCGCGTTGACGAAGCCCACCACCATGACGGTGGTGGCCGACGAGGACTGGATGACGGCGGTGATGGCCGCCCCCACCAGTACCCCTAAAAACCGGTTGGCGGTGAGCCGCTCCAGGATCTGCTTCATCCGGCTGCCAGCCGCGGCCTCCAGGCCGGAGCTCATCATCTGCATGCCGTACAGAAACAGGGCCAGGCCCCCCAACAGGCTTAAAAAGTCTGTCATCTGCATAAGGTTGGAATCCTCCTCTTTCTCTCTCGTTTCAGGGAACTATCTATTGCTATTGTTTCGGGTTTGCGGTAAAAATATAAAAAGGCACAGCCCACGGGCCCGGCGCTCCGCCGGCTCCGCAGGTTATGCCAGTATTGTCCGATGAAGTTGTAGCAGGCCGGTTCCCTCCGGCCCGGGTCCCGATGCTCCCATGGCATTGTTCCCTCTCTGCACACCGCATTTCTTTCTTAACACATTCTTTATTATAGGGGCAGGTCCCGGGCACCGTCAATGAATTTTACTTATATTTAACATAGTTCAAACAATTTTCCATGGTTCAAACAAAAATGCGTACCCGGACAGGTCCGGGGGCGTGGATTTTACCAGAGCGGACGTCTCGAAAACCGGGACCCGCGGCCGGACCAGAGAAAGGGAGGAATGATCCATGATCCAGCTGGTGGTCAGCGATATCGACGGAACTCTGCTGCAGGATGGGGCGAACGCCATCCCGCCGGCCATTTTTGAACAGATCGCCCGCCTGAAGGAGCGGGGCATCCGCTTCTGTCCCGCCAGCGGGCGGCAGTACGCCAGCCTGCGGAAGCTGTTTGCCCCGGTGGCGGACCAGCTCTACTACCTGTGCGAGAACGGGGCGGTGGTCTATGGCCCAGGGGCCCCGGGCCCCATCCTCAGCCGCACCGAGATGGACCGGGACCTGTCCCTGGAGCTGTGCCGGGAGATTCTGGCCCATCCCCGGTGCGAGGTGCTCATCTCCGGGGCCAACACCAGCTACCTGTGCCCCAAGGAGGGGGATATCGTCTCCCTCATCCGGGACTTTGTGGGCAATAACGTGGCCCTCCTCCCCCGGCCGGAGGACATGCCAGAGCCCTTTGTGAAGGTGTCCGCCTACTGCCGGGACGGAGCCAGAGGGGTGGAGCCCGAGCTGGCCCCCCGCTGGAGCGGGCATTTCCACGCCGCCGTGGCGGGGGAGAAGTGGCTGGACTTCACCCTGGCGGACAAGGGGGTGGGGCTGAGGCGGCTGTGCGCCGCCCTGGGGGTCCCCCTGGAACGGGTGATGGCCTTCGGTGACAACTACAACGACCTGCCCATGCTGGAGCTGGCGGGCCGCCCCTATCTGATGGAGAGCGCGGCGGAGGAGCTGCGGGCCCGGTTCCCCCTCCGCTGCCGCAGGGTGGAGGATGTGCTGGCCGGGCTGTGAGCGGCCCGAACAAAAAATATGCCGCCCCGGCGCTTCTCAGTCCCAATGGGACCGGGAGACGCCGGGGCGGCATATAAAAGGGGAAAAGAGAAAACCAAAAGGGAGATGGGATGGATCAAGTGGGAGGCTTACCAGAAGAAGCT
>ERZ1106929.1577-NODE-1577-length-18647-cov-8.293244_pt1 | contig 18647 bp, 12 predicted proteins | sample MGYA00403662_ERZ1106929 | MGnify/ENA primary metagenome ERZ1106929 (study PRJEB35170, sample SAMEA104062442) | human gut metagenome | biome: human gut; feature: human-associated habitat; material: faeces | place: Denmark | collected 2013-02-20 ... | reverse complement strand
GGTTCTGGTAGGCCTCCTCCAGGGCGGCCATCATCAGCCGGGACTTCACCTGCCGGCCGTTGACGAAGAAGAACTGCCAGTTCCGGCTGGCCCGGCAGCAGGCGGGCTGGGACACATAGCCGGTGACCGCCATGTCCTCCCCGGAGCCGCTGACCTTGGTGAAGCCCAGGGCCAGCTCCCGGCCCAGAACGGCGTACACCGCCGACTGGAGCTGCCCGTCCCCGGGGGTGAGCAGCTCCTGCTTCCCGTCCCGGAGGAACTTCACGCTCACCTCCGGGTGGGACAGGGCCACCCGCTGGACCACGGCAAAGACGGCGGCCCCCTCGGCCGCGTCCTTCTTCATAAATTTCAGCCTGGCCGGGGTGTTGTAGAACAGGTCCCGCACCACCATGGTGGTGCCCAGGGGACAGCCCGCCTCCTCCACCGGTCCGGGCACGCCCCCCTCCAGGGAGAGGGAGGCCCCCAGAGGGCTGTCCTGGGTGCGGGTCATCACCTCCACCCGGGAGACGGCGGAGATGGCCGCCAGGGCCTCCCCCCGAAAGCCCAGGGTGCCGATGGCCTCCAGGTCGTACTCGGTGCGCAGCTTGCTGGTGGCGTGGCGGAGAAAGGCGGTCTTCAGCTCGGAAGCCGGAATGCCGCAGCCGTTGTCGGTCACCCGCAGAAATGTCATCCCCCCGTGGGCGATCTCCACCGTCACGGCGGAGGCCCCCGCGTCAATGGCGTTCTCCATGAGCTCCTTGGCCACGGAGGCGGGCCGCTCCACCACCTCGCCGGCGGCGATCAGATCGGCCACATGGGGGTCTAATACTTGTATGTTGGGCATGGATACCTCCAAATGAGAGCATAGTCTGGCATCTTACTGTTATTATAACACAGCCGGAGGAAAAAGGCGAAAGGTTTTCCTTGGGGAGGGATTTTTGCCGCCGCCCTATTTGGCAGAGTTCCGCCCTGCGGGGCGGGTGAGGGGGCAGGTTTTTCCCCACTCCGCAGGGGCGGCTCCATAGGGCCGTCCGTCTCTGAGGTTTCCAATGCCAGTAGGGCGGGGGCTTGCCCCCGCCGCCGGGGTTTCTGCTCCCTATGTATGGCGAGACGACCTCAGCGCGCCGTCTTGCAGGGGAATTTCGCCGCCTGCTCATTTTAGCCTTCCCCTCGGGGGGAAGGCTGAAAAAAGCAGACGGCAGATTCCAAAAATGAGAAAACCGCCTTCCCGCGGAACAATCCACAGGAAAGCGGTTTTTTGTGGAAAAATCAGTAGGCCAGCTTCTCCTCCAGCCAGGCCTTCAGCTCAGAAATGGGCACTCGTACCTGCGCTCCCACAAACGCAGGCGTTTGTGGGGCCCCAAGGCAGATTTTAAATCCTCGGGCGGAGTGAATCCGCCCTCCGGCGAGATTTTGGCTGCGCCAAAATGCTCGGTTTCCGCCGCTGTGCGGCGGGCATGGAGCAGGGGGAAAACTTTTTCTTAATAGGCCAGCTTCTCCTCCAGCCAGGCCTTCAGCTCAGAAATGGGCACACGTACCTGCTCCATGGTATCCCGGTCCCGGATGGTGACGGCGTTGTCCGCGGGGGTCTTGTCGTCGCCCACGGTCTCGAAGTCCACGGTGATGCAGTAGGGGGTGCCGATCTCGTCCTGGCGGCGGTAGCGCTTGCCGATGGAGCCGGCGTCGTCGTAGTCCACCATAAAATATTTGGACAGCTCGGTCTGGATCTCCCGGGCCTTGTCGCCCAGCTTCTTGGACAGGGGCAGGATGGCGCACTTGAAGGGGGCCAGAGCGGGGTGGAGGCGCAGGACGGTGCGCACGTCGTTCTTGGCCTCGTCCACCACCTCCTCGTCGTAGGCGTCCACCAGGAAGGCCAGGGTGACGCGGTCGGCGCCCAGGGAGGGCTCGATGACGTAGGGGATATAGTGCTCGTTCTTCTCCTGGTCGAAGTAGGTCATGTCCTTGCCGGAGGTGTTCTGGTGGGCGGTCAGGTCGAAGTTAGTGCGGGAGGCCACGCCCCACAGCTCGCCCCAGCCGAAGGGGAAGACGAACTCAAAGTCGGTGGTGGCGTTGGAGTAGTGGGAGAGCTCCTCCGGGTCGTGGTCGCGCAGACGCAGGTTCTCGTCCCGCATGCCCAGGTTCAGCAGCCACTGGTGGCAGAAGTCCTTCCAGTAGGCGAACCAGTCCAGCTCAGTGCCGGGGGTGCAGAAGAACTCCAGCTCCATCTGCTCAAACTCCCGGGTGCGGAAGGTGAAGTTGCCCGGGGTGATCTCGTTGCGGAAGGACTTGCCGATCTGACACACGCCGAAGGGCAGCTTCCGGCGGGTGGTGCGCTGGACGTTCTGGAAGTTGACAAAAATGCCCTGGGCGGTCTCGGGGCGGAGGTAGACGGTGTTCTTGGCGTCCTCGGTGACCCCCTGGAAGGTCTTGAACATCAGGTTGAACTGGCGGATGTCCGTCCAGTTGAACTTGCCGCAGGTGGGGCAGCAGATGTTGTGCTCCTCCACAAAGGCCTTCATCTCCGCCTGGCTCATGGCGTCCACGCTGTGGCCCAGCTCGAAGCTGTTCTCCTGGCACCAGTCCTCGATGACCTTGTCGGCGCGGAAGCGCTCCTTGCACTCCTTGCAGTCCATCAGCGGGTCGGAGAAGCCGCCCACGTGGCCGGAGGCCACCCACACCTGGGGGTTCATGAGGATGGCGGCGTCCAGGCCCACGTTGTAGGGGTTCTCCTGGACGAACTTCTTCCACCAGGCCTTCTTCACGTTGTTTTTCAGCTCCACGCCCAGGGGACCGTAGTCCCAGGTGTTGGCCAACCCGCCGTAGATCTCGCTGCCGGAGAAGATAAAGCCCCGGCCCTTGCACAGGTTGACGATCTTCTCCATGGTTTTTTCCGTGTTTTTCATGGTACACGCTCCTTACACAAAATACGTTATATCAAATAGGTTTTCACGACTGGGATTCGGCACAAAACGGCATAAACCAGCCCACTCAAGGCCAGCAGCAGCACCGTCACGCCTGGAATGGTCAACCAGGTCAGTCCCGCGCCCGCAGTGATCCCGACCGCGCGGAGCAGGGAAAGAAAGCACACATGGACCAAATAGATGCAGAACGAGGCCCGGGACAGCCAGCCGGTCCCCCGGCGCAGGCGGCTGGGCCAAACGCGCACCTTCAAAAGAAGTCCAAACCATCCCACCGACATCAGCATAGGGCCAGGAGACCAGCCGGACAGGAGATTTTCCGCCAACACGCCATACTTCAGGGACAGGAGCGAGCAGCTGACAAAGGTGAAGGCAGCGCCGCAAGCGAGCGACAGAAGATACCACCGCCGGGCGATACCGCCATACTGCCGCAAATACCACCCCAACATAGTGTATCCGATGGAGGAATAGGCGGCGGGAAGCAAGTACCACCCGGAGATGGGGCTGACCAGGGAGAAGGGCCAGACATCCTTGAGGACAGGGAACAGGATGCCGGTGACGAACCAGACCAGCAGGGCGTACTCCACTTCCCGCCGGGAGGCGGAGCGGAGAAAGGCCCGGACGACGGGCAGGCAGATATAGACCAACAGCATGATGTGGAGAAAATAGAAGTGGAATTCATGGTGGAGCACCAAAGTGTGCTTGACCGCATCCACAAGGCTTGTCAGAGATAGCCCGGCCCCGCCGGGGGTAGCTAGGTGGTACACCCGGTAAAAGAGTGCCCAAACGTACATCGCCGCCACCAGTCGGACCATGTTATGGCCATAGAGCCGACGAAGGGGAATGTCCCGCCCCAACATCAGTGCGCCGCTGCACATGAAAAACAGCGGGACCGAAGCCCGGGCCAGAGTTCCCCAGGCCATAGCACCCCACCAGTTGCCCGATCCGATGGGAAACGAAAAGCCCGGACTGGCCGCATGGGTCATGACAACCAGCACGATGGCCAGAGCTCGGACTGCATCCAGCGCGGGGTCACGGGCGGATGGTCCGCTGGCTGCGGCAGGCGGCGCACCGGGAGGGGCGCCCTGTTTGATTTTGATACGCTTCATCCATTCCTCCGGCTTCCTGTCTGGCTCCCAGGAAACAAAAACGCCCTGAGCCGATTGGCTCAGGGCGAACAAATTGTCCGTGGTTCCACCTGAATTTGCGCAGTAAGGCGCACGCTCTTGCCCGGTAACGGCGGGAATCCGGCCCGCCATTTCCGGCGGGCGGCTCGGAGGGGCCTTTGCCATGGGACAGGTGGGAACTCGCACCAGCCGCTCCCTCTCTGAAAGCCAGACCCAAGGCTACTTTTCCTCGTCAACGCCTTTGCTACCCGGATAATCTATCACGTTTTTCCCTTTCTGTCAAGGGAAAGCCGCTCCAGTCAATAAAAAAGCAGAATACCAATCACCACCACTGCCAGAACGAGAAAAATGCTGCCGCTGATCCGCACAAACCAGATGTAGAGATCCGTAGGCTCCCCATCCCTTACGGACAGCCAATGGCTCACCGTCCAAAAGAAATGGGGCCGGAAGATCATGGCTATTCCAAGCAGAGCGAACAATATCAGGATAAGAATATAACCGATCATGGGGAGCGCTCCTTTCGTCCGGGATTTTTCAGACCCCACGGCAAAGCCGTGGGGTCTGGTGCGCTGGGTCATAGCTCAGGTTTTTTATCCGGATCAGGCTGGGGTGCCGGAGGGGGAGGAGGCGGGGCGATGGGGCCCGGTGCGGCGGCCTTGCCGCCCAGGAAGCCAGCCAGCAGGGCCTTCAGGTCGATGCCCAGACCGGCGGTCATGCCTTCAGTCACCTGGGTGGTGCCGTTGACGATGTCCTGGAGGAGCTTAGCGCTGTTTCCCTCGCCGTACATGGTGATCTTATCTACCTTGGACAGAGGCTCGGCCACGTTCTTGGCAATGTCGGGCAGGGCGCCCATAATCATCTCGATGACAGCGGCCTCACCGTATTTCTTCATGGCCTCGGCCTTCTTGTCGATGCCTTCCGCCTCGGCCAGGGCTTTGAGCCGGATGGCTTCGGCCTCCGCCTCGCCCACGGCCTTGATGCCTTCGGCCTCCCGCTGGCGCTCGATCATTTTGGCCTCGGCCTCCTTGGTGCGACGGAACAGCTCCGCCTCAGCTTCCTGCTCGGCGGCGTAGCGCTCTGCGTCGGCCTTGGCGCGGATCTCCGCGTCCAGGGTCTGCTTGGCTACGTCCACCTCCCGGGCTTTCAGCTCAGCGGTGCGCTCGGCCCGGGCGATGTCCGCGTTGGCGGAGGCCACCTCGATGCTCCGGCGCTGCTCCTGCTCCTGGATGCTGTATGCCGCGTCGGCCTCAGCCTGCTTACGGTCGGCCTGCTGTTTGAGCTCGGCCTGACGGATGGCCAGGGCGTTGTTGCGTTCGGCCATCTGAGTCTCGGCCTCCACCCGGGCGTCGTTGGCCTCCCGCTGGGCGGTGGCTTGGGCAATCTTGATGTCCCGCTCGCTCTCCGCCCGGCTGATGGCGGCGCCCCGCTGGATGCGCACAATGTTGTCCACGCCCAGGTTCTCAATGACGCCGTTGCCGTCCACAAAATTCTGCACGTTGAACGAGATGATGTCCAGGCCCATGGAGGCCAGGTCAGGCTCTGCGTTTTCCTTCACCAGGTTTGCAAACTTCTGCCGGTCGCTGACCATCTCCTCCAGGCGCATTTTGCCCACGATCTCCCGCATGTTGCCCTCCAGCACCTCCCGGGCCACCCGGGCGATGTAGTCGGTGGGCTGGTTGAGGAAGTTGGCGGAAGCCAGCTTGAGCTTATCCATGTCGTCGCTGATCTTCACATTGACCGCCGCATCCACCGAGATATTGATGTAGTCCGCAGTGGGGACGGCGCTGGACGTTTTCACGTCGATGGGGATGAGGGCCAGGGACAGCTTATCCAACCGTTCCAAAACGGGGATTCGTACGCCAGCTTTGCCAATGAGGGTGCGGTGCTTGCGGAAGCCGGAGATGATGTAAGCCTGGTCGGGCGGCGCTTTCACATAGCCCAAAAGGCACAGGGCTACAATGAGGATGACCACGATCAAAACGATACCTGCAATCATGATGGGTGGCATAACTTGTTTCCTCCTTTTCTCTTTGGCCCGCCGGCAGATAGCCGGCAGATGATGATTGGTTGGGAAGCTAGACCCGGGGCGCCCCGAGGTACGGCCTGCTTCTTGTGTATACATGATACAGGAACCAGGGGGGGTCCGCAAGGGGAATCACCCTATTTTTAACAAATATGTGTCCATTTTTAATCTTTCAAATCTTCCTTCAATCGTACAAGCCGCCCCGAAGCGCGCTGACAGGGGAAAACGACAATTTTCGTTTTTTTCATTTTCTTTTTCCTCCGGGTGTGCTATACTAAAGTATCTAAAATTGGCATATGATGATCGGAGGGGACAAGCCATGAAAAACCACGTCACCGTCACCATCGGGGGACAGCAGTATGCCATCCTCGCCGCCGAAGGCGAAGAATATGTCCGAAAGGTGGCCGCTTATGTGGACGGTAAGCTGAAGGAGACCATGGAAGGCGGAAAGATGGCCCTGGTGGACGGGGCCGTGCTTACCGCCATGAATATTGCCGACGAGCGATTCCGGGAGCAGGATGCGTCGGAGAACCTGCGCCGCCAGATCAAGGAGTTGCTGGAGGAGTCCGCTCAGTTGAAAACGGAGTTGAGTGAGGCCAAGCGGGAGATCTTCAAACTTCAGCAAAAGAAATAGGAAGCGAGAGGATAGGCGCATAGGGGAGATAAGACGGTAGCGGATGGGCAGCCCAGGGGCGGTCAGAGGCCGTGCTGGGTTTGCCCGGAGCGGGAAATCCCCCATGAAAAACCCAGCAAAGCGGTTTTCTATGGGAAAGCAGGCGCAGTGGAGTGACTGCGTCCCGCCGAATGGCGGCGCAAAGTCCGCTTGACTTCATTTCCGCCTGTGGGCGAAAATTCGTCCGCTCCCTTGCGCCTGCCTTCCCACCGAGTCCGCTTCGCTGGGCCTCGGCGAGGCCCCAAAAAGCGCCTAGCCGCCTGTCATATTTCCACTTACCACGGAGGACACCATGTTGGAACTGCTTGCTCCCGCAGGGAGCCCGGAGGCCGTCCGCGCCGCAGTGTGTGCCGGCGCGGACGCAATCTATCTTGGATATGGACGATTCAATGCCCGCCGCAACGCCAAAAATTTTTCTGATGATGAGTTCGCACAGGCGGTGTCTTATTGTCATGCCCGGGGGGTGAAGGTATATCTGACCCTCAACACCTTGGTATCCGACCGGGAGCTGCCCCAGGCGGCGGAGGACGCGTCAGCGGCCTCCCAGCTGGGGGCGGACGCAGTGCTGGTGCAGGATATGGGACTGGTGCGCACCCTGCGCCAGTGCGCACCGGACCTGCCGGTCCACGCCTCCACCCAGATGACCATTCACAGCTTGGACGGCGTGAAGGCTGCCGCCGACCTGGGCATGAGCCGTGTGGTGCTCAGCCGGGAACTGTCCCGGCAGGACATCGCCTACATCTGCGCACACTCCCCCATTGAGATCGAGGTATTTGTCCACGGGGCGCTGTGCATGTGCTACTCTGGTCAGTGCTTCCTGTCCTCTGTCATAGGGGGGCGCAGCGGCAACCGGGGCCTGTGCGCCCAGCCCTGCCGACTCGCCTATGGCTGGGGGGATCGGGCGGACAGCCACCCCCTGTCCCTCAAGGACATGTCCCTGGCTACCCACCTCCACGAACTCAATGAGATGGGGGTAGCCTGCGCCAAGATCGAGGGCCGGATGAAGCGGCCGGAGTATGTCTGGGTGGTCACCAAGGTGTACGCCGACGCGCTCCGGGAGGGCCGGGATCCCACCGCTCAGGAACTGCGGGCGCTGGAGGAGGCCTTTTCCCGTCAGGGCTTCACCGACGGCTACTACATGAGGCGGAAGGGGCCAGAGATGTTCGGCGTCCGGGAGAATACGCCGGAGCCCCGCCAGCTGTTCGCCGAGGCCCGTGCCGCCTATGAAAAGGGGGAGGGGCCCGGCGTGCCGGTGACCTTCTACGCCATGGTCCGGGCGGGGCAGCCCGTGCAGGTGGGAGTGGAGGACCGGGACGGCCATGTGGCCGCCGCCCAGGGGCCGGTCCCAGAGGCGGCCCGTACCCGGCCCATCGACCGTTTGGCGGTGGAGACCCAACTGAGCAAGACAGGCGGCACCCCCTACCGCTGCGCCGGGGCCAGGTCCCTGGTGGAGAAGGGGCTTTCGGTGCCGCTGTCCGCCCTCAACAGCCTGCGCCGCCAGGTGCTGGACGAGCTTACTGCCCAGCGCTCCGCACCGCCACAGCGCCGCCAAGGGGAATACAAGGCAGGAGTCCGGTATGAAAACCGCCGCCAGCCGCCGGTGGTCACCATCAGCCTGCGCCGGGCTACCCAGCTCACCTTCGAATTGCAGAAGCTGAAGCCTGCGTTGGTCTATCTGCCCGCAGAGGAGATCGCGGCCCATCCCGATGTGGTGGGGCAGGCCATGGGCCGGGGAGTCTCCCTGGCCGTCACCCTGCCCCGGATCTGTTTTGACCGGGAGCTGCCTCAGCTCCAGCGCCAGCTGGAGGCGGCCTGGGGCCTGGGTATTACCCAAGCCCTCACGGGGAACCTGGGCTTGGCTGGCGTGGCCAAGTCTATGGGATTTGCCCTCCGGGGGGACTATGGTCTGCAGGTATTCAACAGCCAAGCGGAAAAGGAATATAAACGTCTGGGTTTCCAGTCCCTTACCGTCTCATTTGAGCTAAAGCTCGCCCAGATTCGGGACCTATCCAAAGCAGTGGATACGGAGATGATCGCCTATGGCCGCCTGCCCCTGATGATTACGGAGAACTGCGCCATCAAAAACGCCGCCGGCCGATGCCAGTGTGACAATGTGTGTCAGCTCACAGACCGTAAAGGGGTACGCTTCCCGGTGGTGAAGGTATTTGGCTGCCGGAATGAAATCTTGAACGCCAACAAGCTGTTCCTAGCAGACAAGGCCCAAGACTACCAGCGGGCAGGCCTGTGGGCCATCCGGCTGGTGTTTACTACGGAAAATCCCTTGGAATGCGTCCAGGTGATGGAGCGGTATCTGGACCGCGGCTCCTATATCCCCAATAATTATACCAGGGGGCTGTACTACCGGGACGTGGAGTGAGCCATTCGAAAAGGGTACCTCTTTTTAAATGGCCAAGTTGCGGCCTGCCGCAAACGTTTTTTCATAGATTCCAACCAAAACGTCCTTTGTGTTTTGGTTGGAGGAGGAGCGGCAAGGGAGTGCAGGAAAAATGTCCGCCTGGATGTCTTTCCCGGAACGGACTTTGCTGTGACGATTTGCCGCTAGGAAAGATGAATCGCATCTTATCCGCGCCTGCGGGCGCAGATTGAATGGACCGAATGAGGAGGATATCTTGTGGACATCATCTTAGCGTCCCGGTCACCTAGGCGCCGGGCTTTGTTGGAACAGGTCGGTCTGAAGGGCTTCAAGGTGGTCTCCCCCGACGTGGACGAGCATATAGAGGGCAACCCCTCTCCCGCCCATCTGGTGGAGGCGTTGAGCCAGCGCAAGGCTCAGGCGGTTCTTGCCGGGGCGGATGAGGATGATCTCATCATTGCCGCTGACACAGTGGTGGTGCTGGACGGGGCTGTGCTAGGCAAGCCGGCGGACGAGCGGGAAGCCTTTGCCATGCTGTCCGCCCTTTCAGGCAACAGCCACCGGGTCTATACCGGCGTCACCGTGGCTCAGGGAGACCGGATGGCCACCGAACACGAAGAGACCCGGGTCACCTTCCGGGAACTGGAGCCGGAGGAGATCAGCTGTTATATTGCCACTGGTGAGCCCATGGATAAAGCCGGGGCTTACGGTATTCAGGGAGTGGGCGCCCTTCTGGTGTCTGGCATCAAGGGGGACTACTGCAATGTGATGGGCCTTCCGGTATTCCGGTTGGGCCGGATGCTGGCCGGCTTCGGCATAGATGTGCTGGCGCTGGCAGCAGGGTGAATTTAAGGCGAGGAGCCAGGCTATGAAGCAATTTTTTCGCAACAACGGATTACTCATTCTCATCGCCGCGGTGCTGCTGGCGGCTGTGCTGGCGGTGGGCTCCCTCATTCTGGGCGGAAACCCCGTATCTGACGTGCTGGGGGTGCTGGCCACTCCTTTCCGCAGCCTGTCTTCCACCGTGGCGGGCTGGGTAGAGGACCAGTATGACCGCGCGTTCCGGTACGATGCGCTGGAGGAGGCCTATGACGAGCTCAAGCGGCAGCTGGCCGAGTTGAAGGAAAAAGAGCGGAAGTACGATGAGGCCATTCGGGAAAATAAGCAATATAAGGATTTGCTGGGCCTGGCAGAGGAGCGGGAAGACTTTGTCTTTGAAGAGGCCACTATTACGCAACGATCCACCTCCAGCTGGGAGTGGAGTGCCACATTGAATAAGGGCTCCCGCCATGATGTGGAGAAAAACGACTGCGTGGTAGATCAGTACGGCAACCTGGTGGGCATCGTCACTGAGGTGGATTACAATAGCTGCGTCATGTCCTTTCTTACGGATGGAGAGGTGGAAATCGGTGGCCGGGTTGCCCGGGTGGACGAAAATGCCGTGTTGGAGGGGGACTTCACCCTTATGCAGGACGGGAGGCTGAAGCTGAGCTATCTGGAGGATGACACTGGCCTCATTGCCGGAGACCAGGTGACCACGTCAGGCTTGGGGATGGTTTATCCCGCCGGACTGCTGGTCGGCACGGTGGAGTCCCTGCACACAGAGGCCAACGGCCAGGACCAATATGCAGTCATCCAACCCGCCGCCGATCTGGACAGCGTCCGGTACGTGTATATCATCAAAGAATTTGATACCGCAGGGTAATAGGCCGCTCCCCGGCACGGTGGATGCTGTGCCGGAGGGGGGCCTGTCCCTTTTCCAATCAAGATCAGATAGAACAGGAGTGGAAAACTGTGGCGGAATTGACCCCAATGATGCGCCAGTACCTGAAAATGAAGGAGGAAAATCCGGGCTGCCTTCTCTTTTTCCGGCTAGGTGACTTCTATGAGATGTTCAACGACGACGCCAAGGTGGGTGCGGAAGAGTTGGGCCTGACCCTCACCACCCGGGACCGGAATAAGCCGGAGGATGAGCGGGTGCCCATGTGCGGCGTGCCCTATCACTCCGCCCAGAGCTACATCGCCCGGCTGATCAAGCGGGGCTACAAGGTGGCTATCTGCGAGCAGATGGAGGACCCAGCCACCGCCAAGGGCCTGGTGGACCGGGACATCGTGCGCATTGTCACCCCCGGCACCGCTATAGACGACGTGATGCTGGACGAGAGCCGCAACAACTACATCTGCGCCATTTGCCAGGAGGGGGAGAGCTACGCCCTGGCCCAGTGTGACATGTCCACAGGGCAGTTTACCGCTGCAGCTCACCAGGGGGAGGGGGCGCTGAACCGGCTGTGCAACCAGCTATCCGCCTCCCCTCCCAGCGAAGCGATCCTCTCCGGCCAGGCCGCCGAGACGGAGGCGCTGAAGGTCTTCCTGCGGGACCGGCTGGAGTGCATGTGCGAAAACGGCGGGGAGGACCGCTTCCAGCTGGACCGGGCGCTGGCCGCTCTCACTGCTTGCGGGCTGTGGGGGGATGAGGACGAGCTGGAGCAGGATGACAGCGCAAAGCAGCTGTGTCTGCGGGCCTCCGGAGCTCTGGCCGCCTATTTGGCTGAGACCCAGAAGACCGATCTGAGCCACCTGGGCCCTCTGGCCCTGGAGGGAGAGGAGCGGTACATGGAGCTGGATCTCACTGCCCGGCGTAACCTGGAGCTTACTGAGACCCTCCGGAGCAAGGAGAAAAAGGGCTCCCTGCTGTGGGTGTTGGATAAGACCCGCACCGCCATGGGCCATCGGATGATCCGCGCCTGGCTGGAGCAGCCCCTGCGCTCCCCGGTGGACATCGCCCGGCGGCAGGAGGCTGTGGCCGTCCTGGTGGACAACACCGTGGCCCGGGAGGAGCTGGCCCTTACTCTCCGGCAGGTGCCCGACCTGGAGCGGCTCATCGGCAAGGTGGTGTACGGCAGCGCTAACGCCCGGGATATGAAGCTGCTGGCCCAGGGCCTGGCGGTGCTGCCCGCTCTGTGCGCCCAGGCGGAGGGCCTGTCCGGTCGGATGCTCACCGAGGTGACCGCCAGCCTGGAGGGGCTGGAGCAGCTCCGGGCCCTCATCGACGGCACCATCCGGGACGAGGACGAAAAAAACCGCCTGCCCTTCACCATCCGGGAAGGGGGCTTTATCCGCCCGGGGTGCGATGCGGAGGTGGACCACCTTCGAGACCTGCTGGACCACGGGGCGGACATGGTGGCCGCCATTGAGGGGCGGGAGAAGGAGCGCACCGGCATCAAGAGCCTAAAGGTGCGCTACAACAAGGTGTTCGGCTATTACATCGAGGTGTCCAAGTCCTACTATGACCAGGTGCCGGAGGACTACATCCGCAAACAGACGCTGGTCAACTGCGAACGGTTTATCACCCAGGAACTCAAGGACCTGGAGCATGAGATCCTATCCGCTCAGACCCGCATCACCGCCCTGGAGTATCAGCTCTTCTGCCAGCTGCGGGACGCCGCCGCCGCCCAGGTCCGGCCGGTGCAGCGGGCCGCCGCCGGGGTGGGGCGGCTGGACGTACTGATCTCCTTCGCCGCCGTGGCGGTGCAGAACAGCTACTGCCGCCCCCAGGTGGACGACAGCGGCGTCATCCAAATCCGGGAGGGGCGCCATCCGGTGGTGGAAAAAATGCTGAAAGATTCCCTCTTTGTCCCCAACGACACGGACATGGACGGGGACGGCGGGCGGCTGTCTATCATCACCGGACCCAATATGGCGGGCAAATCCACCTACATGCGCCAGGTGGCCCTCATTGTCCTCATGGCCCAGATGGGCGCCTTTGTCCCCGCCCGCTCCGCTCGCATCGGCGTGGTGGACCGGGTGTTCACCCGCATCGGGGCCTCCGACGACCTGGGGGCGGGCCAGTCCACCTTTATGGTGGAGATGACCGAGGTGGCCCAGATGCTCCGAGACGCCACCAGCCGCAGCCTGCTTATCCTGGATGAGATTGGCCGGGGAACCTCTACCTATGACGGCATGTCCATCGCCCGGGCGGTATTGGAGTTTTGTGCGGACAAGAAGCGCCTGGGCGCCAAGACGCTGTTCGCCACCCACTACCATGAGCTGACGGCGGTGGAAGCGGAGCTGGACGGGGTGCGCAACTACCATATCGCAGTGAAGAAGCGCAAGGATGACATCGTATTCCTCCGCAAGATCGTCCCCGGCGGTGCGGACCAGAGCTATGGCATCGAGGTTGCCAAACTGGCCGGGGTGCCTGACCGGGTAATTAGCCGGGCACGGGACATTCTGGCCCAGCTGGAGGCGGAGGGCCGTGCCACGCCCAGTGCTGGCCAGGCGGCCCCAGCGGAGGACCAGCTCTCCCTGGGAGACATGGCGGGGGCGGAAGTGCTGGACGCACTGCGCGCCACCGCCGTGGAGACGCTGACGCCCATTGAGGCACTGAACCTGCTTTACCAGTTGAAGCAAAAGCTGTGACTTTCACACGAGAATTAGGAAGAGGCGGGCTGCATGGTGCAACCCGCCTCTAATTTTATGCAACGCCGCGAGAGCGGCCCGCCTTAGCCTGAACATTTCCCAAAGGATTGCACCGATTGTGCAATCCTTCTCCTTTTGTGCAACGGCTTCTCAGACCGCAAAATTTTCGCAGGTTCTCCCGTTTTTGTTGCCCGCAAACAGGGAACGTTTTGCCCCTTAACCCCCTTCTGCGAAGGGGGTTAAAACATGGCAACAAACAGCAGCGAACACTTAGGACTCCATCTGTGGGAGCCCACGGACCAGGTCCTGCGCACCGAGTTTAACGAGAATTGGCAAAAGCTTGACGCAGCGGCGGCAGGGCTTCGGGAGGACCTGACCCAAGGGCTGGAGGAGGTGACGGAAACGCTTGCCACCGGCGGGGCGATCGCTCGGATTGCCTGGGGCACATACACCGGCACTGGGACCCATGGCCAGGATCACCCGACCAGTCTCACATTCGACTTTTTTCCGGTTCTGGTCATAGTGGGCTGTGCAGAGCACGCCAACAACACGGAGTGGCCCACCATTATGCTGCGGGGGGTGGGAATCTGCAAGGGAGACAATGTAACCTATCCCTCTGCCCTTACCTGGACAGACAATGGGGTCATCTGGTGGAACTACGATTCGGAAGAATATCAAAACAATGCCGTTCGGACCTACTACTACGCGGCGGTAGGCGTTCAGTAGTAAGAAAACCGCCCCCGGGCCAGATGGCCCGGGGGCGGAACATTTATATCATGTTTTTACCTGCAACAAATTACCAGCTGAAAGTGACGGTGTCGTTGGTAGTCAGGCCAGCAGGGGCAGTCACATCAAAGGTCATGGTGCCACCGTCCGTACGGACGTTGCTGACCACCCAAGCGCCGGAAGCGCTACCAGTGGCAGTCACGGTATAGGTATTGTCGCCCTGGTTGCCCCAAGGAGTGTTGGAGCTCTTGTACAGAGCCACAGTCACAGTCTGACCGGGGGCCACGTTGACAGAGGCGGCGGAAACCACCTTCACGTCCACCTCGCCGCCAGGCAGAGCCCAAGTCACCAGCTTAGCATTACCAGCGGCAGTGTTGGGCAGAGCGGAGACATACACATACTTGGCAATCGCAGTGGCGCTGTCGTACACCACATACACCACGCGGTCCGCCATGTTGGCAGTCAGGTCGCCCTGGAACACGGTGGCATTGGTCACGTTGTAGCGGTTGGCAAACGCCAAATCGCTCAATACGCCGCCGGTCACCGTGGCACCGTTCAGACGGATGGCACTCATGGTAGCACCATAAGCGGGCACGCCGGTGGCAGCGGTGGTAATCTCAGTGGTAGCGGTGGCGTTGTCTCCAGTGTAAGTGACATAGAACACCTTGTTCACGCCAGTCACCAGAGTGGCAACTACATTAAAATCAGTGGTGTCCACAGTGGTGGCCTTGCCCTCGATGTCAACGGCGGTCACCACATAGTGGGTGATGCGGTTGGCGTCCAGGTAGGTGGCATAGTTGTTGGAGGTGACATACACCAGCTTGCTGTTGGTGGCAGCGTCAGGAGTACCCGTGACAAAGGCATAGGTCACATAGCCGTCAGCGCCCACAACGTAGTCCACAGTGGCTTTGGTGCCAGTGGTGTAATTGTAGATGCTGTTGAAGCCGGTGAGGGCGGTGAAGGTGCCGTTGGCGTTCTTCACCAGGTACTGGGTGTTGGCGTTGGTATAGATGTTGGTGGCAGTGGAGCCCTTAGAGGCAGTACCGCCCACCCAAGACACGCCAGTCTTGATGGTAGCCTGGGTCATCTCGTCCACGGCATCCAGCACAATAGAGCCATCAGCCAGAGTGGAGATGCGGAACATATCATTGTTCACAAAGGTGCCATTCTTGTAGTTGTTGTCATTGGACCAGGTGGAAATGCCCACGGTGTTGGGGGTGCCAGTGGTTACATTCAGAGCGTTGCCGGACAGGGCGTACACGGGCACGCAGTCGTCAGCATAGCTGCTGGTGTTCCACACATCAATGGAGGCGACCTTCACGGCGGAAGCGGTGGTGCCGTCCATGTAGGTGATGTTGGCATAGGCGGAGCCCACACCGGCGTTGTTCTGCCAGTAGATGTTGGTGACAACACCATAGGTGTACTGGGTCAGCAGGTCGGTGGCGCCGATCAGATTGCCGTAGCTGTCAAAGTACCAGGTGTGGTTGCTGGTCTCGATGCCGGCCTGATCCAGGTGGAAGCGGTTGTTGTCATTGTACACGGTGTTGTTGATGGTGTGCTGGGAGGCATTGTACCAGATCACGCTCTGAGCGCCAGCCATGGACTGGGCCACACCCAGGATGTCCACATGCTGCTCAGTGGCCAGGGTGCGGACACGGCCGGTGGTGTACTGCACCGCATTCACCAGAACCATCTGGCCGGCAGTGTAGGTGTAGTTCACAGCGCCGTTGTTCAGAGTCACGGTGGTGGCGGTGGTGGTGCCCACGACGGGGCTGCCGTTTCCGCCAGCAGAAGCAGTGGTATTGGTGTCATACACGGCCAGGGTAATCGTGGCAGGAGTACGCAGGTGGCCGGCGGCGTCAAAGGTGGCGTTGGTCACATTCGTAACGGAGGCCAGCAGGGTGTCGATGTACACGATGCGGTCAGCATACACCTCGGTCAGACGGCCCTGAGCGCCGATTTTGGCCACAGTATTGGTAGCAGCCAGAGTGTCGGTGCCCTTGTTGATCTTGCCGTTGGTGTAAGTATCAAAGGTCTTGCTGCTCTGGAAGCCGTAGTCAGCGGCCACGTCGCACTCAGTCACAGCGGTGGTGTAGGACTTAATCGGAGTATCCTGAATGCTCACCAGGGTCTTGTCCCCAGCAGAGGGAGTGGACCAGCAGCCGAAGGTGGCGGCGGTGTCCAGCTTCCACACGGTGGAGGGACGGCCCCAGACATCATCCTCGCGGGCGGTATTGACCAACAGCTTGAAGGTCTTGTAGCCCAGAGAGTCGTTCTTGGTGCCGCCCACGATGGACACATACTGGCTGTAGCCCAGCGCGGGGGTGTAGGTGACGGTGGGCACCAGGATGGCCTGGAACAGAACCTCGGCCACCATCTCACGAGTGGCAGCAGTGCCCAGGGTGCCCTGGTTGATGTTCTTCAGGATGCCCAGGCCCTGAGCGGTGGAAGCCGTGCGGATCTCCCAGCCGTTGCCCTGGAACTCGTTGTTCTTGTCATAGCCCACAGCGCGCAGGATCATAGCCAGCGCCTGGTAGCCGGTGACGGTCTGGTCGGGGTAGAAGTTGGTGCCGTCGCCCAGAATCAGCTCTGCGTTGGAGCAGTAGCCGATGTAGCCAGCGGCCCAATGGTTGGCGGCCACGTCTTTGAACTTGGCGTAGTCCTTGTAAATGCCCGCCTGGTTGTCGGCCACATCGCCGGTGACGATGCGGTAGATGATGGCGGCCACTTCGGCCCGGGTAATGGTCTGCTTGGGGGCGAAGTTGGAGCCATCGTTGACCCCCTTGAACACCTTCAGGTTGGACAGAACGGTGACGGCCTCGTCATACTTGGCGTCGATGTCCTTGTCGTCGTTGAAGGCGTTGGCAACGGTCATGAGGGACAGGGTCATGACCAGAGCCAGGGCCAGCGCGAGAATCTTCTTCAGATTTCTCATGTTGGTTTACCTCCTATACGGATGTTGTTTTGGGAACTCCCTTCTCGGTTATCCCCTTATTTGACTGGCCAAACCGGCCCAATCAACACTTTTCTTCCAGTTTCTGTTACTCCGCCGATAAGCTATCCCCCACACCTCCGGGTTGTGGCCTGCCACAAGAGGTAAGCTCTTCTGCTGTGAATAACAAGGGGAAATGGTGCGCCCACGGGCGCACCATTTCCCCTCTTCACACTTTTTTACCTTCCAGGAATGGCCTGAACAACAGCGGACAGCACCTCACCGTGGGTTTGATCAAATACATGGGTGTAAATGCGGGCCGTAATAGCCGGATCGCTGTGCCCTAACGTGCGGCTGATCTGATACATAGGTACTCTCGCATCGTTAGCTACACTGGCAAATGTGTGCCGCAATCCGTGCAGAGTTACTTTAGGTAAACCCCTCGACGCAATAAAGGTAGCAAAAGCCCCAGTCAGCCGATTTGGATGCCACGGTTTTCCCTCTGGGTCTATAACTACACACAAGTCTTCGCGCCATGGTAGCCCTCTAGACTCCATCAGCTTTCGATGTGCCTGGAGCTGTCTCTCCAAAAGGTCTGTTAAATCTTGAATACAGGAAATCTCTAATGTGCGCATAGAACCTGTTGTTTTGGGAGCTTTGCATACGATTTTATGCCCTGCCGCGGTCCGAATTTGACGAATGGATAGCATTCCTCGGGCCAAATCTACATCACACCATCGAAGCCCTGTAATCTCACTGCGGCGTAAGCCTAAATATCCTGCCAACTTGACTGGTAGTTCTAAGCTGTTTCCTTCAACTAAGTCTAGTAATCTAGCCAGTTGGTCTGGATTGTAAAAAGTTTGATGGGCAGGAAACTGCTTTGGTGGATCGACCCTATCTAGCGGATTAGACACTAGAATTCCTTGCCGATATGCCATTTGAAGTGCTGTATGGAGCAAAATATGATGTTTGCGTACTGTATTGCTTGACAGCCGCTTGCTCCGGGCAATCCATGTATAATAGCTCTGTATAAGACTAGGGGTCAGGTCGCACAGTCTGACTCGCCCTAAAGCCGGAATCAAGTGACTGTTAACAATGTTGCTATAACAATAGAGAGTAGTAGGCTCTCTCGTTACTGCGATTACATCATCCAACCAGTGAATTAGCCACTCTTTAAGCGTTGCCGTACGGGTTAGATTCGAACTCCGTTGTTGACCGGTGGGAAAGGTGGCAGGCAACGCAGCCTCAAAGGGTTTTAAAACCACACGCCGAGTGTGCACCTTCACTTTCTTTACCATTATAAATAACCCCCTTATTTTTGTGTGTTTAGTATTGTATCACGTGAAAGTACCAATGTCGCTACTAACTTTTTTGTTTTAAGCAAATTTATATCTGCTTATGGCTCCAAACCAGCTGTGGAGGGGGATAGCTTATCGGCGGGGTGGCGGAAACTGGAAAAAGCAGTTGATTGGGCCG
>ERZ1106929.1571-NODE-1571-length-18694-cov-4.014861_pt1 | contig 18694 bp, 22 predicted proteins | sample MGYA00403662_ERZ1106929 | MGnify/ENA primary metagenome ERZ1106929 (study PRJEB35170, sample SAMEA104062442) | human gut metagenome | biome: human gut; feature: human-associated habitat; material: faeces | place: Denmark | collected 2013-02-20 ... | reverse complement strand
AGAGCACCTGACTCTTAATCAGGGTGTCCAGGGTTCGAACCCCTGATCGCGCACTAGAGAATCACTGTTTTTGTGGACTTGAGAGCCACGGGGGCGGTGGTTTTTTGTGCGTAAAATGGTGGTTTTTCGGTATTTCAACCATTGAAAAAGAAAATCAGAAAGACAGACAAGGCAATCCGGAGAACAGTCATCTTTGCCGCAGAATTGGTCGCGAATTGGTCGCGAGCCAAGTAAAAAGACCGAAATAACAGAATATCGTTTATATAGACAGTATTGGGAAAAGAGATTTGTATGTTCCCGATACTGTCTTTCTTTGTAAACGTATATTATTTTTTTAATATATATAATGTAGGAAAAGAGGTGAACGGAATGTACATTAAAATTTATACCAAAAGTCAACTGATTCTTTTAAGACGGTTAAAACCATTGCTAAAAAAGAAATATCAACTTCCGAATGAAATTTTGGATAAGACTGAAATGATTTTGAAAGACAGGGAATTGGGGAAAAGCGGTTTCATAGCCATACTCCTAGAACCTGTCACAAATGATATAACAGGCATCAAAGATATTCTCGATTGCTATCCAAGAAAGCTACACATCGGAGAAGATATAGTGGATGTATCTATCATAGATGACGGCAACTGGTTGACAAGGAATAGAGAATGGTATCTGGATACATTAAAATTACAAGACGATGGAAGTAATATATATACCATTTATTCTATGACTTTAAAAGCCTTGTACGGACAAGAACATTAACTACTCTTCTATCACAGGTGGGATATATTCAATCAGTTCATAAAGATCACAATCCAGCACATAACATAATCTCAATAAAATATCAATATCTAAACGCTGGATTTTATTGTCCCTATAATTTCTTAGTTGTGTTCTTTGCATTTCAGCACGAAAGGATAACTGATTTAAAGAGATATTTCTTTCTTTTAAAATATCATCCAAATGTATCAGGATTTTTCCATATGATTCTTGTCCAGACGGAAGATGACGTAATGGATTTTCTTTTTTCATGTGTATTTACCTCCATGAAATCATTATATTTTAGTATGCCATTAGTTGTAAGAACCATAAATATATGGTATCTTTATATATGGGTAGATATAAACTCATACAAAACATATAAAAGTTATGAAAAGGATTGACAAAAGAAAAGAGGTGAAAGGGATGTTTTATTATTGTGCAAAATGCGCCAACATTGAAAATATAAAGGCGAAAGACAATCAAGCAGTATGCAAGGTTTGCGGAAATGACATGCAGCCTGTACCGCAAGAGTATCTGATGGCAAATGGTTCATTCTTTAAATCTCAAGAGTCTAGGAACGAACTCATTCAAGCGATCGAATCTGGTGAAAGCTATGATTCTGAGATAGGCGGTAACAAAGACGCAATCAGAAAAGAAAAGGAAGCAAAAGAACAGGAGCATATTGACGAAACAAATGAGAAAATGAGACAAGAGCAGTTTCACATGTCATGTCCTGTTTGTGGAAGTAAGAATGTCCAAAAAATTTCAACAGTAGGAAAGTATGCGAAAATCGGAGTTTTTGGAATCTTGGGAGCAGATGATTTAGGAAAACGATGGAAATGTAATGTCTGCGGAAGTAAATTTTAAAGGAGCGATAAAACATGGGAATTTTTGATAAAGCTTTAAAAACAGTAAAAAATGTAGGTGATAGTCTTGTAGAATCAGCAACAAATGTAGGTTCATCAGCAGGTACATCTGTACAAGACAATGCGGAATTAAATTCTTTGAAAATGCAGATTAACGTAATCGAACAGGAATTAGATGCGGCATATGTACAGATAGGAAAGAAATATGTTGACTATGTTGTAAAGACAGGTGACATGGGAAATCTTGATATTGCTGATTTATTAACCATGATGGATCCGAAATTGACAAGAAAGCAGGAGTTAGAGGAACAGTTGATTGAACTTGAAAAACGCATGAAACAAAATGCTGTTCTCAGAGAGAAAGCAAAAGTTGAAGCAGAGTTTGCAGAAGAGAAAACAAAACTCGATCGTGCGCTTGCAATGGATGTCATCACTCAGGATGAATACAATTTCAAAATCAGCGTTGCCAAGAAAAAAGTAGATAACTTTGAAGAAATCAGAAGAATCGAGCAACAATGTGAAATGGGTATCATTACAGCAGAAGAAAAGAACGCAAAAATAGATGCACTCACAAAATAAAGCGTAAAAATAAACTGATATTCATCTAAAGGGATGTCAGTTTATTTTTTACTATATGTATAGTAAAAAGAAAGGAACACAATGAAAAATAAAAAGATATGGATAGGGATTACAGGATTGCTAACGGTAATTATTATAGGATTGATAATTACTATAGCAATGCTATTGACGAAAGATACAAAACAAAATTCTCAAACCTCTGACAAACCTCAAAAGACCGTAGAGAAAACGGTAACTACTGATGAAGAGCAAGAAACAAAAAATGAAAAAGAACGAGCTTCTTATGTTTGTGATTTAGACATACCAAAAGAAAAAATTACAAAAAATAAAAATCCCTATAACTTTAAAGAAGAATATTTAGGTTGGTATGAAAATCAGTACGGAGCGTTTCATTTAAAACAAATTGACGGTGAGAATATTCTGACAGATTTCTACATACTGGGTTATAAATTCTTACAAGATTATTCCGTTGCTATTATGTCCGAAGATACTTTTGACCTTACTTATAATCAAGACAAAGCAAACGGAGTCGCTTCAACAAAATCTAATATTACCATAAGTGAAAAAGATGGAGAAATTAGATTTTTTATAGAAGACAGCGATACCGCAGAACATTTTTTGATGTATTCGTTAGGACAAAGTCAGGGAATGTTTCAAGAATTGATGTACTATAACGATGTTAAAACAGGAATCAATCTCAAGTGGTATTTCTACGGAAAATTCACAAAAACAGAGCCACCAGAAACATATAAAGAAATTTCAACTTTTGGCGAAGAATTATATGATTTTGAAACAGGCGAATTTACAGCAGAAAACACACAACCTGTCGATAATCGAGAGATAAAAGAAAGATTTCCAAAACTTGCAAAACACTTACCACAAGAAAACTGGTATTATACAGGTGATCTTGATAATAAAAAAGAAGTTTCTCTTATTTATATCAGTACAAGTAATGAATCTTATAATGGATACACAAATTTCGGCTTAAAATTTGTATATCCGAGCGGTCGAGATGAGAGTACAAATGAGCATATACTTCATACGGCGGATGATTACCACGATGCAGATTCCTTTTCTATTTTTACTGCTTATAATATAGAAGATAACGAATTTCATTGCCTTGCAAAAGAAGGACAAACCGACAGCCTTATTCCAAGGGGCAAAGTAGAATCGGGAGAAACCGTGCATAGTACTAAAAAAGATTTTGTCGATCAAGGCTCACAGACAACATCAACAACAACAAGCACGGTTTCCAATGTCACCTTATATAGCGTATATTATAAATGTACTGTAAATGAAGATGGAACACTTTTGCTTGAATCTGATAATTGGGAAAACGTAATTCGAATATTTGACAATTATTCTTTGGAAGAAAACCAAAAATCAGAATTATATCAATCAAAACCAACGAAAGCAGTCTATACACCTGTCTCAGAAGATGAGTTAAGAGAAAAGGGTTATATTTTATAGGTAAAGTAGGTAAAAAAATGTACGCATTGATTGGACTAACGTGGATTGTGTGCGGTGTTTTTGTATCTATTAAATGGTTTAACAAAGCAGAAAAGAAAATGATACGATACGGAAGTGCAATGAGACGTCTTATATTCTCCATTTGGGACTGGGTATTATATTTTATAGTATCTATGATACTACTGCTGATTCCTTTTGCGGTAGTATTAAGCATTCTGTTTCAATGGGGATGGCTGATTCAGATTATAGCCGTCATTGTACTGATTATTGTGATATACCGAATGATCGCACGAAGAAAATAAGAAACGCTTATAGGGCGGACGGCAGTTATGTCGTCCGCCTTAATCTTTATAACAGGAGGTATTATGAAGCCATATATAGCAGGAGTTATTTTAGGGATTGTCATATTCAATACCATTTATGCAAATGTAGTTTTTTGGGAGGGAGTACATGAACGACAAAGAAAAAGCAATCATTAGTGGCATTACGGCTGTAATTACAATGATAAAGCTGATTGTTCAGCATAGAGGGCAGGTGAAAAAGAGAAATGTATAGAGTTTTGAAAAATGCGAAAGATTTTCAGCAGACCATTAAATCTTTTGAACAGTTAAATGTTTTGAAAGAACGTAAAATAACAGACAGAGTTATAGCGGAATTAAACTGTCTGAACGAGATGTACGGAGAAGAAAGAGATTTAGAAAAAGATCTCGGCGGATATCTGGTTTTAGTATGGGGAAATAAAGTGGAACGGGAAAAAGTATTTCAAAGGATATTAGAATATCACAAACTCCGTGCAGAAGAGTATGAATATATGGATAGAATCAAAGTGTCGGAATGTTCAGCGGTGGTAACATTCCGACTTTTTCTATGTTCCTCAGACTATGCAATAGAGATTGTAACAGTAGACAAAGAAGTAGACATTTCGGAACGATTTCAGAGTGAAGATAGATGGAATAAAGGACAGGAATGTTTAAATGTTCAGGACATTAACCAACCCCCTTATTATTTTGAGGGAACACCACTGGAATGGATAGATGAACTTACAACTTATCAATTCTTATATCCTTATGACTGGAATCAGTTATATCAGGAATATTGCGATTACATTTCTCGGCAAAGTGATGAGCAGATTTCAGTATTAAAATATTATCGGGATGATGATGGGTATTTGCGAAGAAAAGATGCAAAGATAGTTTTTTTGAAAATTAAGATTGCAGAGCCGACATGTGAAATAGTAAAAGAAATTTGTGAAAAACTTCTTTCAAACACCAGTATGATTGTGGAAAAGTATGTTTCTTTTTGTGACAGTGGCTTTAGAAAAGAAAAAGATTTTTTGCGTGACATTCAAAAAATCTTAGGAAGAAAAGCTAAGGTGACATTTGCAAAAGAGTTGGATGAAGCAACATTTCAAGGAGATGAAGTGTTTTTTGACGTGTTAAATAAGATGTGGTTAATATTGTAAAAATGAAAGGAGTACCTTCATGGAAAATTTAGTAAAACAAAGCAGTATTTTAGAAAAGTCAGGAGTATATAGCGAAGACGGAAAACACAGATATGAACTTTCTTTGATATATAAGGGAATCAAAGGAAAAAAGATTTTAGTTATTTCTATGAATCCAGCTTCATCAGATTTAATGGTAATGGATACCACTTCAAATTATTTACTGAATAATCTTGGGGTCATGGGATATTCTGAGATTGTTGTGTGGAATCTGTTTTCTGATGTGTGTGTAAAATTGAAGCCATCGGATACAACTCTTGAGGATGAAGAAAATAATAATGCATATCTTAAAGAGTTATTAAAGAAGAAAAAATTTGACACGATCATGATTGGATACGGAAGTGGATTCAACGGAAGTAAAAAGGTCGAGGAACGAAAGAAGCGGTTGTTTGAGATTATAAAACCATACGAAGAGAAACTATTCGAGTTGATTGATACGGAAGAAAAATATGCCGCTTTGAAAGATATACATCCTTTATTTGCAGGACAGCGGTTTTCTGGGAAATGGGGATTGCGAAAATATGAATTACCAAAGTAGCAATATAATATAGATTTTCACTAAATATAGTATCATTTTCTCAATTTCTTCTAAATATTGTAATTTTTCTTGACATCATACAAATTATAGCGTATTATATATCCCATAATTGAAAATGAAAGCAGAAAAATTTGCCTATAATAAAAAGGAAGAGCGTGGAAGTCGCCAGTGATAAATAAGATGAGAAAGGCAAATAGTGTTTTCTGAATGATACATTCCTTTAATATTGAAATAGGACGCTTGATATTCAAGTTGCGAGTACACAGAAGCACGGATGCTACAAAACGTAAAAATATACTAATCGTTATAACACTATTAGTTTTATTTTTTATGCGTTGATGTAGCACCTGTGCTTTTTTTGATATCTAAAAAGTGCAGGGTTTTCCTTTTTGATTAAATTTAAAAAGAAAGGAAGATAGATCAATGAGAGATTTATCAAAAATCTATGCACCTAAGGCGGTTCAAACAGAAAAAAACAGAAAAGGAGAAGGCTATATAACAATTGTCAACTCAAAGAAAAATGGGAAAAGGATAGAATTGTTAAATAGATTGACAGATATCATAAATTTTAATGATTCTATCAAAGTCGGTTTTTTAGGAAATGAATTTGTTATTGTGCCGACCGATGCCAAAATAGAACTCCCAATATTTAAATTAAAAAAAGTGGGCACAAAAAAAGTGATTTACTCTGCTTCTCTCGTTCAAGAAATTGCAGAAGTGTTACAACTGGACTTTAGCAAGCGTGTCAGCTACACAATTAGCAATGCAGAGATTGATGAAGCATTCGGCGTAGATGCGGTTTTCGTGAAAGGAGATGTTTAATATGGAAGCCAAGCTAATTTTAAGACAGGGAACTTCTCCATTCACCGAAAATTATCGTTATAAAATTCAAGACGGTAAATATGGACGCATGGAAGAAGTTAAAGATGAAGCAGGGGATAAAGTTCTAAAATTTATCCCCTATGGTATGTCAATTTTAGTTAAGGAAATTCTGATAAGTATGGAGACAGCCGAAAAACATCTAGTTCTCCAAGTTCCCGATAGTCACGGGAATATCACAGAAGTAAAAATGCCGAGAGAATATCTAACAGAACAAAAAATAACCGATTTGGTAAAGTACGGGGCACAAGTAAATAAAAAAAGTGCTTCTATCTTGTTACAGTGTTTGGAAAATCTGGAACAAAAAGCACCACTGCTTTACCAACACACAAAAACAGGATTCAGTATGGTAGGTAGCGTACAGGTATTTAAAGGGTTTCGTTTATATTGTAATGATAAACAACTCAACAGTACCTATGCGGGTTCGCTAAAAATCGAACCACAAGGAAGTTTTGAAGCTTGGCGGAGAATGGTGAATCAAGAAGTGCTCGGTTCAAAACTGGAAGTTATTTTGGCATCGGCACTCTCAGCAGTCACCTTCGATTTCGTGCATGATATTTTCCCTACAGAAAACCTGATTATTTCCCTGTATGGTGGTTCATCTACTGGAAAAAGTACAGCACTTAATCTAGCTGTTAGTACAGGCGCATTGCCGACAACTACAGAAGATTCTTTACTGTTGACATTTTTGGACACTGAAAATTCTTTAATGCGACGGATGGTAAGCGGATTTCCAATCGGTATTGATGAAGCAACAACATTGAAGAAAGATATAACCCGTTTATTGTATGCAGTAGCAAACGGAAAAGAGAGATCACGCTTGACGAAGAGTTTGGACATCGCTGAAGCATCGGAATTTCATACTACCATTTTCACGAGTAGTGAGATTTCAATTTTTTCGTTGGCTGATAATAATGAGGGATTACAGGTCAGAGTAATTGAACTGAGTGAAACATGGACGAAAGATAGTGATTCCTCGGATGAAATAAAAAGGGTAACAAAATCTAACTACGGTTTTGCAATCCCTTTATTAGCTAAATATCTGCTAAAACTAGGAACAGTTAAAGTAGCAGAACGATGTTCTTTGTGGACAAAGCAGTTTTTAGAGTGCAATCAGACTAAAAAAGTCAACGCTCTGTATGGTCGCCTAGCCAAAAAAGTCGGAATTATATGCGCAACGGCGGAACTGGCAGAATATGCATTAGGTATAAAAATCGATACTACAAGCCTAATGAAGTATTTTAGTGAACAGCTACTTTCAGCTCCAGAATCATTCGATTGCGGTATTCAGGCTCATAATGCAATCATTGATTATGTAACTGCACATCCAGAAGAATTCGGAAAAAATATTCCGTTAAAAGAATCTGATATATACAAAAAGAACGGCTATTTCGGTCAGGCATCCATTAAAACCTTGTATGATGGTTTAACGTCCAGTACCGTGTTACATATCAAAAAAGATGTGTTTGAAATGATTTTGGATAAGAATAAATTTCGGGATCCCAAAATTGTTTTAAAAAGGCTGAAAGAGTTGGGGGTTTTGGTGTCGGATAAAGATAGGTATATCAGCAAATTCACTGTTGCAAAAGACGGAGAAAATATTTTAGTTCGGGGATATCGTTTGTATGTGCCAAATGATGAGACACCTATAAATGATGAGGGTGTAACAACGGACGGACAAAAAATGACAGCGCACCGTCACCGAAGAGATACTGAGCAGGAAACGCTAATAAAACCAGTCCGCAAAAAAAGAAACATTGAAAAACTACGAAAACAGGCAGAAGAAAAATGGGAGGAATATAGAAATGACCGAAATATATAAATACGAATTGAAATTAAAGAGAAGCAGAAAAGCAATAGATTTAAGAGAATATAAAGCAGAAATAAAATTTGCCATACAGTCAGCTTTCAATGATACAAGCATTCGTGTGGTTGTCAGAAAGGAATATTACAAATTCTATTGCGATGAGGAGAGGGTTAATCATGGTGTTTTATTGAAAATAGGACAAGGAATTACAAGGCTATGTCCTGAATTGTATTCATATGGTTATCTGTATACTCCCAAAGATAAAAGCAACCCACCAATTTTACAGTTGTTTCGGCGAGTAAAACTGGGAGGGACGAATTGATGAAAGCATACAAAAAGAACGTAACGGGATCTGTCAGACCTCGTCCAAATAAAGAGGATGTAAGATATTATACTGTAACGATTGAGCTTGGACGAAATCCATATACAGGAAAAAGAGAAAGGATTCCTTTTCGAGTTGACACAACAGACCGTGAAGAAGCCGAAGCATTTCTGACACTAAAAAAAGCGGAATACATACAAGGTGATTTAATTATGCCCAATAATATGACGGTGGAAGATTTGATGAAAGAATATTTGGAATATGTCAAAGCACAAAGAAGTCCGGCTACAGGACGTGACTATGCAGAAAAGACAGCCACCTACATCATTCCAGAGTTCGGAAAGATGAAATTGCAAAAGTTAGAAAAGGGAAAGATACAACAGACGTATAATCGTTGGAGAAATGTAAAATCGCCTGCAAGTGATAAGCCATTGAGAGCAGAGTCCATCAGACATATCAACCGTATTTTTAAGGCGGCTCTAAATTATGCGATTGAAATGGAATATATCAAAAAGAATCCAACAAATGGAGTAAGAATCGGAAAGGATTTGACGAATAATCGGTTGGAAGTATATACTACAGACGAAATCAAGGAGCTAAAATCAGCAGTAAAGGGCACAGATATGGAGTTATCTGTTGCACTACTATTTGATTGTGTAATGAGACGAGGTGAATTATTAGGATTAGCATTTGAAGATATTGACTTTGAAAAAAATATTGTCAAAATCAGACATTCATGGGTAGAATCCGAGGATAGCAAAAAACCTGTCTTAAAAGATTGTAAAACAGATGGCTCATACAGAGAAATGGTTGTCAGTGAGGAGACAATGCGACTTCTGAAACGACAAAAAGTATACTGCAAAACAATCTGTCTGAGAGAGGGAAAACCATTTACAGGTAAACAACGGGTTATTTGCAAAGAAGACGGAAACCCATTCTTGCCGAAAAGTTACACTTCTAAGTGGAATAAAACCTTGAAAAAATACGGACTCAGACATATCAAATTACATGGCACAAGACATAGTGCGATCAGTTGGTTTCTTTCACAGGGAGTACCGCTCCATATTGTACAGGCAAGAGCAGGTCATCAAGATCCTAAGATTACACTCTCTGCATATAGCCATGTAGCGAAAGATGACGCAAGCAGAGTCGCAGACCTACTGGATAGTACGCTTTTCTCGGCAGTTAATGAATAAGCGTAGACGTGATTCCGATTCAGGAAAGATAAGTGGAGTTGCTACAAGATAGCCTTTGATTTGCGAAGCGGAGAGAAAAAAGACCCGAAAACCCGTTTTCCCGTCTTTGAAATCTAAAATTCCAAAAGGGAATTTTTAAAGATTTTAAAAAGATTGACGGGAAATCGGGTTGTACGGGGATTTTTGAACGAGGCTACGAGCAAATCCTGTTAAGGATTGCGAGTTTTAAAGGTTATATGTATGAGGTAAATATTGTTTGGGAGTAGTGGTCGCAAGTCTGGTCGCAGATTTTTTGAATGAAGTTTATGGAGATTTTCCGATGTCCTTGAGAAAGGCATACATCAATTTTTGCCGCGAGTTTGTTAGCGTGAGTTTCTCTTAATCAGGGTGTCCAGGGTTCGAACCCCTGATCGCGCACTTAGAAATCACTGTTTTTGCAGACCAGAAGCTGCGGGGGCGGTGGTTTTTTTGTTTTACAGATAAAGGCGGATGTTTTATAAGCAGTTGGTCAAATTAGATTGACTGCTTTTTTGTAGTTAAAAATGAGGGGATTTTCATCAAAATAATAGTTTAGTTATGAAAAGGCATAAATATTGTGGGGAAATGTGATAAAAAAGTTGGGCGAAAATTGAGAAAAATAAAAAAAGTGTACAAAAAGCAAAAAAATTATCACTAGAAAATAAGCACTGAACTGATAAAATAAAATCAAGAAAAGGGCCCGGAGAATTGAGAAATAGAGAGGAAAGAGAAGTATGAAAAAAAGAATAATTGCAACATTTTTATCAGTAATGATGGCAGCTTCTGTATTGGTAGGATGCGGCAGTGACAACAAGGAAGAAAAACAAGAAGAGAAAACAGCCTGGCAGGATGTAGATTATTCAGGAGAAGATCCAAAACTGGAAAAGAAAATCAAAATATTATCAATTTGGGCGGAAGATAATGATAATGGAATTTTGATCAACAAGATTTGTCAGGATTATAAAGATAATGTGAATCCAAACTTTGAATGGGAATATGAAATGGTTTCAGCAGATAACCTGACACAGAAAATTGCAACATTATCTGCTTCCAATGATCTTCCGGATTTGTTTGCGTATGAAGCCGGAGCGCCATTGACAACATTGATCGAGGCAGACAAGGTTGCGAATGTTTCTGAGATTGTTGAGACATTGGGAGTATCGGACAGTCTGAATGAAGGTGCTGTTGAGTTGATGAAAGGACTTTCAGGAACAGACGATCTGTATGATCTTCCGTTGGGACTTAATGTTGAGGGATTCTGGTACAATAAAGAACTTTTTGAAAAAGCAGGATGTGAAGCTCCGACAACATGGAAAGAATTTGAAGAAGTTCTGGAAAAACTGGATGCAGCAGGAATTCAGCCTCTTTCAACAGGAGGATCTGATAAGTGGCTTGCAACTCGTCTGATCAATGCGTATGCAGTGAGAACAATGGGAAATGATGCTTTGACAAAAGCGGCAGAAGGTGAAATTGATTATACAGATAAAGGATTTGTAGAAGCGGCTCAGAAACTGGCAGACTGGTCAGAAAAAGGATATTTCGGAGAAGGTGTTACAACAGTAGATGCTAATACAGCAGGTTCTATGGTGATGAGCGGTAAAGCAGCAATCTTCTATACAGGTTCCTGGTTTACACAGAATCTGACAGATCCATCGCAGAATCCGGCAGGAGAAGACGGAATCGGATTCTTTAATATCCCTGTAGTGGATGAGTCAGTCAGCTCCGCAACTTCTTACTCTATGAACTGTGGAAATATCCTGGCACTGGATAAAGCAAAATTTGATGAAGGAACAGCATGGTTCTTAAAATACTTCATCGAAAACATGGGGAATCTTGCCATGGAAGAACTGGGAACAGTGAAAGGCTACACATATACAACAGAAGCAGAAGATATGGATTCTTATACCAAGTTAGTTCTGGATGAAATTGACAAATCTACAGAAGGATTTGCATGGTGGGAAGCAAAAATGGATGCCGAACTTTCTAAAGTAGCACAGGAAAACGTTCAGCCATTACTGAATGGAGACATGAGCGCAGAAGAATATATGCAGTCGATTCAGGATGTATATGAAATGAATAAATAAAACAAAGCTTCCAGACAGATAGAAAAAGGGGAGTGTTTGGAATAAAAATCCGAACATTTCCCTTTTCTCTTAGAAGAAAGGAATGGAGATATGAAAAAAGTATTAGCAAATAAAAAAGCCATTGCGCTTTTTGTAGTTCCAGGCTTGGTATTATATACAATACTGGTCATTGTACCGGTTATATGGTCACTGTACTATTCTTTATATAGTGGAAGCCCGGGAATAAAATGGGAATTTGTAGGATTGGACAACTACGTGAAGTTATTTCAGGATAAAAACTTTTTAAGTGCACTGGCAGTCAATGCGAAATATATCTCTGTCGTAATGATCGGACAGGTTGGACTTGGATTACTGCTTGCATTGATGTTCCGGTTCTGGTTGAAACGCTGTAAAACAATTGTGCGTACATTGGTATTTTTCCCGGTTGTTCTTCCAACAGTTGCAGTTGGTCAGCTGTTTGCAAAGATTTATGAGATCCAGCCAAATTATGGTCTGTTAAATAGTTTTCTAGATTCGATTGGACTGGATAATCTGGTTCAGCCGTGGATCGGACAGGCAAGCACAGCATTGTGGGCGTTGTGTGTCATGGATATCTGGGTTGCAATGGGATTCTATTCTGTTATTTTTTACGGAGCGCTTCTGGATATTCCGGAAGATATTCTGGAGGCTGCACGGATTGACGGAGCGGGAAGCTTTCAGATGTTCAAGAGTATTTTACTTCCGCTGCTTCGTCCAATGATCATCACCAGTCTTGTATTTAGTTTCTCAGGAACAGTAAAAATGTTTGAATCTGCGCTGGCTTTGACGAACGGAGGGCCGGGTACGGCAACAAAGTCACTGTCCATGTATATGTATGATGTGTCATTTACATATAACAAAGTGGGATATGGAAGTGTCATAGCAATCGTAATATTCCTGATCTGTATTATTGGCGCAAGAATCATTAACAGATTTGATGTGAAGGAGGATTAAAGATGAAAAAGGCAAAATCCGGTTTAAAAGGACTGATTATTTTTTTAATCTGTATGATAGAAGTATATCCGTTGTTCTGGATGTTGACTGCGTCATTAAAAGAACAGTATGAATGGAGTGAATATCCGGCATATGCATTAAATAAAGGATTCCATTTCCAGAACTACATCGATGCGTGGACGCGTGGAAATATGGCAACATTTTTTAAGAACAGTTTGATCACAACCGTCGTTTCTTTGGTTTTCATTGTTATTTTTGCCACAACAATTGGATTTGCAGTTACAAAAATGCAGTGGAAAATGAGAAAAAAGGTGGCGTCTTACTTTACGCTTGGAATTATGATCCCGGTTGCAACTGCACTGATTCCGTTGTTCCAGATTTACAGCAAAACAAATCTTTTGAATACAAGAACCTGTCTGATCCTGACTTATATTGCATTTGGACTGTCATTGTCGATCTATCTGGTGCAGGGATATTTAAGATCCTTCCCGGATGACATTATGGAAGCGGCAGTTATCGACGGGTGCGGAATTTACCGTATGATGTGGCATATCGTTGTACCGCTGATGAAAAATGCGATTGTAACAGTACTTGTACTTCAGTTCTTCTTTAAATGGAATGATCTGCTGTTCTCTATGACGTTTATCAGTGACTCTTCATTGAAGACTGTGCAGACAGGACTTTTGTACTTCTCTGATGAATTTGGCGGTAAAAACTGGGGCGCAATTTTCGCATCGGTTTCTTTGAGTGTATTTCCGATGTTGATCTTATATACACTTTTGAATAAAAAAGTAATGGAAGGAATGACCGCAGGCGCAGTCAAAGGATAAGCCTATGGACAGAGAAAAGATGCAGCAGTATACAGAGAAAATCCGGCAGTTTGTAATGGGGCATACCGAAGATGTATTGAAATATCCACGTAGTTTTATCCGATATCCATTCATCGATCCCGGCTCTGTATATGACGGAAATGTATGGGATTGGGATACATACTGGTCTGTATATGGATTTTTCAATCTGGCAGACAGATATCCGGATGATACGACAAAAGCACGTCTGGTTGAACATGCGAAAGGAAATATTCATAATTTTATGGATCATCAGCTTCCGGATGGATATATTCCAATGATGATCGAAGTGGCAGACTGGCCGGAACCATATCTGAATATGAAACATAAAGAAGGAATCCTGATGAATATGCACAAACCGTTTTTGTGCCAGCAGATTGTGCTGATCAGTGATTTTATCGGAGATTATTCCTGGTGCAGTCAGTACTTTGCAAATCTTGAAAAATATTTTGAGTGTTACGATAAGAATTATTATTTTGAAAACTGTGGGCTTTATGTCTGGTGTGATGACATTATGATCGGAATGGATAACGATCCGGCCACATTTGGAAGACCGAAATTTTCCACAGCCAATATTTATCTGAACAGCTTTATGTGTATGGAACTGGAGGCAATGGGAAAAATCTGCCGGACATTTGGAAAAGAAAAAAGGGCAGAATATTATCAAGAAAAGAAAACAAAGCTGGTTGAAGCGATACAGAATGAATGCTGGGATAAGAGAGATCAATTTTTCTACTCGGTGGATGTGGATATTAAAACAAGAAAATTCGACTGGTTTCATGAAGGGCTTGGTGTTTTCTGGAAAACACTTCCAATCAAGATTCGGGTCTGGTCGGGCTTCATTCCGATGTATGCAGGATTTGCGACAAAAGAGCAAGCAGAAGCTATGGTACATCATATATTTGACGAGGAGACATTTGCTTCTTTATACGGAGTGACAACACTTGCGAAGGATGAGAAAATGTTTGACCTGTCGGTAACGAACAATCCGTCAAACTGGTTGGGGCCGATCTGGCTGGTAGCAAACTATATTATTTTTAAAGGGCTTTTGAATTATGGATATATAGAGGAGGCTGAAAAAATATGTGAAGGAACATTACTTCTTTTGGGAAAAGATCTGGAAACAACAGGCAGTCTTCATGAATACTATGATCCATTTGATGGACATCCGATCATGAATGCCGGGTTTATTAACTGGAATGTTCTTGCTTTGAATATGGTTGATGAATTAAATGAGAGATATCGGATATGTGATGAAAAATAGGGTGTATATAAAGTGGCGGTTACAATTTTGTGAGATGTTGTAATCGCCATTTTACGTTATTATAAAAAGTGAAAATATTGTTGGGATATAAAATATTTATAAATATTTAACTGCATTTAAATGCTTAAATGCATGGAAAATACTGGAAATACGACAAAAATGCACAAAAATTCATTTTTAAAGAGTAGAATATTGACAAAAACAATAATGATGATATAATTATTTTAAAATATTTAACTAAATTTAAATAAAAGGAGGAAAAGAAATGAAAAGAAAAATTTTGGGGATGTTGCTTGCGGCATCGATGTCGGTATCTATGCTGGTTGGATGTGGTAGCGGGGAAAATACTGCTTCTGATAAGTCGTCAGATGAAAATGAAATTACTGTTTGGGCTTGGGACAAAAATATGAATGGATATGCTTTGGAAGAGGCGCAAAAGGTATATGGGGATGATGTGGAAGTTAATTTTGTGGAGATGGCTAAAGCAGATGTTTTAACGAAGTTACATACGGTGTTGGCATCGGGAGTAAAGGAAGATCTTCCGGATATCGTTTTGATTAGTGATTTGAATGCACAGGGATATTTAATGTCGTATCCGGATGCGTTTCGACCTATGGGAGATAAAATTAGTTCAGATGATTTTGCGGCATATAAAACCGCAGCAGTATCTTATGAGGATGAATTGTATGGCGTTCCATTCGATAGTGGAGTTGCCGCTTTGTTTTACAGAACGGATTATTTGAGTGAGATTGGATATACAGAAGAAGATATGCAGGATCTTACATGGGAAGAGTATCTGAGTTTGGGAGAAAAGTTAAAAACAAAGGGACATATGCTTCAGACATATAATCCAAATGATATAGCTGAGTTCCAGATTATGCTTCAATCTGCCGGTAAATGGTTTACAAATGAAAAAGGCGAAGCGGATTTTATCGATAATGCAGCATTAGAGGAATGCTACTCTATATTTAAACAATTGAATGAGGCAGATTATACAAAGGTAGTAAGTGACTGGACAGAATTTGCGGGAGCAATAAATTCGGGAGAGGTTGCCTGTGTGCTTAGAGGATGTTGGATGACTTCTACATTGATGGCAGAAGAAAGTCAAAGTGGGAAATGGGCACTGGCACCGATTCCTAAGATGAATGTAGAGGGTGCAACTCATTATTCAAATCAGGGCGGTTCAAGCTGGTTTGTATTAAATGACAGTGCAAATTCAGAAATAGCAGCAGATTTCCTGGCAAAAACATTCGGTAGCAGTACAGAATTATATAATACCTTGCTTAAGGAAAAGAGTATTATAGGTACCTTTCTTCCAGCCACAGATGTGGAAGCATATGAAGAAACATCAGAATTCTTCAGTAATCAGCAAGTAAACAAACTTCTGGGTGATTGGATGACTAAGATTCCTGCAGTGGATACAGGAGCATTTTCGGCGGAAGCGCAAAATTCTCTTGTTTCAGTCACACCATCAATTCTTGAAGGGGAGGATCTGAAAGAAAATTTAGCAACTGCGGAAGAACAATTTGAACAGTCTATACAGTAAAAATGCAGAGGCTTTTGTCAGCGTTTTAGTCTGGAGAAAAGCCTCTTAAAAATGGAGGCGGATTATGAAGGGACAGAGACGGAAAAAGATTAAATGGACAGGTTGGTCAATGGTGCTTGCAGCGTCTCTTTTTGTGTTGATTTTTAGTTATATACCAATGATACAGGCATTTATTTTGTCACTCCAAACAGGAAAGGGAGCTAATCTTAAATTTGCCGGTTTTGATAATTATATAAGAATGCTCCAGGACAGCACTTTCTGGGTAACATTAGGAAATACATTGTTTTATGCGGTGATACAGATTCCGATTATGATTTTGATTGCGCTTGTGACGGCGGTTTTGTTAAATGATTCAAGATTAAAAGGACGAGGAATCTATCGCACATGTATTTTTTTGCCGTGTGTAACGTCGATGGTATCTTATGCAATTTTGTTTAAAAATATTTTTTCTGTGGATGGTGTTGTCAATCAGCTATTATTGAAATTAAATTTAATAGAGGAAGCAATTCCATTTGTATTGGATAAAAATTGGGCTAAGGTAGTTATTATCTTTGCATTGATATGGAGGTATACAGGATATTATATGATCTTTTTTCTGTCCGCTATGCAAAATATAGATTCTTCTGTTTATGAAGCGGCAAAAATGGATGGATGTAATTTCAGACAGACTTTTTTTAAGATAACTATGCCATTGTTGAAACCAATAATTTTCTTGACGGGAATTATGGCATTGAATAACACATTGCAATTATTTGACGAGGTTGTCAATTTAACAAATGGAGGACCTGGCAATGCAACGAGAACGATATCAGAATATATTTATGATTTATCCTTTGTTTATGTGCCGAGTTATGGCTATGCAGCGGCTGTTTCTTATGTTGTATTAATATTGATTATCATATTGACAATTGTGCAGAAAGGAATGACAGGTGAAAAGAAATGAGAAAAATACGCAATTTGGGAAAACATATTTTTTTGATACTATTTTCGTTCATTTGTATATTTCCATTTTACTGGATGATTGTAAGTGCTACAAATGAGTCAAAAGATATTACGATGGGGAAATTATCTTTCGGAAGTGCGTTGATGAAGAATATAAGCAATGCCTTTGCGAATACAGACATTGTACATGCATTTTTGAATTCGGCATTTTTGGCGATTGTAATTACTGTATTATCACTTTTAATTTGTTCCGTTGCGGGATATGCTTTTGTAATTTATTCAGACAAGAGTAAAAATATTTTATTTATGGCACTGATTGCTTCGATGATGGTTCCGTTTGCTGCCAAAATTATACCAATGTTTCGAATGTTTTCAAATTTGGGATTGCTGAATTCGTTTAGCGCAATTATACTTCCGGCAATTGGTACACCGTTTTTGGTATTTTTCTTTAAGCAAAACACACATGCATTTCCAGTAGAAACAATACAGGCGGCAAGAGTGGATGGACTTGGTGAGTATGGTATATTTTTTCGCATATATATGCCAATGATGAAATCTACCTATGCAGCCGCGGGGATTTTTGCTTTTATGGCGAGCTGGAATAATTATATGTGGCCTTTGATTGCGTTACAGAGTAACGATAAATTTACACTGCCTCTTGCAGTATCTAATCTGGCGGCAGGTTTTACGCCAGACTATGGCATGGTTATGGTCGGAATTATTATCTCCACAATTCCAACGATACTTGTATTTTTCCTGTTGCAGAAAGCGTTTGTAGAAGGAATGGTAGGATCAGTAAAATAAATATACCTGTCTTTTATTGACTTTTATTATAAATTAGAGGATAATTTTTATAAAAATTTATAAATATTTAGGCGGTAAAAGATGAAAGTAAAAGAATTAGCAGAAATATTAGAGTTATCACCGGCAACAGTATCCTTAGTGTTGAATAATCGACCAGGTATAAGTGAAGCTACGAGAAAGAAAGTGAAAGATGCGGTTATAGAATTAGGTTGTGAAGATATGATGAATATAAAAGAGAAAAAGAAAAAAATGCAAGAAATCCAAAAAAGTAGGATTTAAAATTATTAAAAATAGCAAAA
>ERZ1106929.1561-NODE-1561-length-18818-cov-6.879390_pt1 | contig 18818 bp, 18 predicted proteins | sample MGYA00403662_ERZ1106929 | MGnify/ENA primary metagenome ERZ1106929 (study PRJEB35170, sample SAMEA104062442) | human gut metagenome | biome: human gut; feature: human-associated habitat; material: faeces | place: Denmark | collected 2013-02-20 ... | reverse complement strand
AGGATGAGCGCTCCGCGCTCATATTCGCCTTACCCCCGGTCCCCCATTACGGGGGTTATCCCTTGAGTCAGGCAAAATATTTCCGGCGCGCAAAATCTGAGTGGTCGCTTGCGATTCCTTCCGGGCCCACTGGGGCCCTGGGTTTGCAAAAATTCAGGGTCTATGGGATTCCACGACTGCGCCTGGCTTTGCCGAGCCAACGGTACCGGTGCAGAATACGCCGTAGGGGCGACCCTTGCGGTCGCCCGAGATGGATGCGGAATCGGGTTTCGGTTCCCTTTGTAGGGGCGGCTATCAGCCGCCCGCAAGCCTTCCCCCTCCAAGGGGGAAGGACGATTCCCCCTATCAGGGGGAAATGTCCCGGAGGGACAAAAGGGGTAGGGGGGCCCAAAGGGCCGGATGAGGGTGACCTCTTGAATGCGCGCACCCCGGGCAAAAGCCCGCGGGCCGGTCTGGGACCGGCCCCTGCGGCGTTCATCGGACAGGTCTCTGCATTTTTGCAGGGGCGGCACACTGGGCCGCCCGGTCCCGTGGGCCGGGATGCCTGTGGGGCGCGGCCTCCTGGACGCGCCGTGCCCTGCGCCGCCGCCCTGCCTGCACGGGGCGGCGGCGTTCCTGCATTTTACGCCCGCCCGTCCGCCGGAGCGGTCCCGGATTTTTCCCGGCGGCCCATCCACTTTCGGCGCCTTTTATGCAAAAGAGACAGAGGCATAATTTTTTTCCATCTTCGGGGGAAATTCCACACCCCCAAGGGTTATCCACACTTTCCACCGAGTTTTCCACAATGTGTTATGTTAAGTGCAACCAGGCCGCATTTTGCATAATTTGTCGAATCCGGCCTGTCAAGAGGTTTTCTTGCGGAAAATCCACCAAAATTCATTTTTTGCAGGGACCGGGCCCGCCCTCCGGCGGCGGCCCGGTTTTCCACCGGGAAAGGAGCCCGTCATGTCCATCCAAACCGATACCATCGCCGCCGTCGCCACCCCCGCCGGGCCTGGGGCCATCGGCATTCTGAGGCTGTCCGGCCCCCGGGCGGCGGACATCGCCGCCGCGGTGTTCCGCCCCCTGGGGAAGAAGGGCCTGCTGGACCGCCCGGTGCGCACCCTGGTGTACGGGGACCTGCTGGACCGGGAGGGGCAGGTCATTGACCGGGTGCTGTGCACTTACAGCCGCGGGCCCGAGAGCTACACCGGGGAGGACACGGCGGAGCTCCACTGCCACGGCTCCCCCATGGTGCTCACCCTGGGGCTGGAGGCCCTGTTTGCCCAGGGGGCCCGCCAGGCCGGGCCTGGGGAGTTCACCCAGCGGGCCTTTCTCAACGGGCGGCTGGACCTGGCCCAGGCGGAGGCGGTGGCCGACCTGCTGGACGCCCAGAGCCGGGAGGGGGCCCGCCACGCGGCGGGCCAGCTGTCCGGGGCCCTGAGCCGCCGGGTGGGGGAGATCTACTCCGCTCTGGTGGACCTGATGGCCCACTTTCACGCGGTGCTGGACTACCCGGATGAGGACATCGACCCCTTCACCCAGGAGCAGCTCGCCCGGGACCTGACCCGGCAGGAGACCGCCCTGGAGCGGCTGCTGGCCACCTACCGGCGGGGGCGGCAGCTGAGCCGGGGGGTGCGGTGCGCCATCGTGGGGCGGCCCAACGCGGGCAAGTCCTCCCTGCTCAACGCCCTGGTGGGGTATGAGCGGGCCATCGTCACCGACATCCCCGGCACCACCCGGGACACGGTGGAGGAAAATGTGGAGCTGGGGGGCGTCCCCCTGCGGCTCATCGACACCGCCGGGCTGCGGGAGAGCGCCGACCCCATCGAGCAGCTGGGGGTGGAGCGCAGCCGTGCCGCCATGGAGGAGGCGGAGCTCATCCTTCTGGTGGTGGACGCGGCGGCGGAGGTGACCGCGGAGGACGCAGAGCTGACGCGGGCGGTGGCGGAGTCGGGAAAGCCCTGGATTTTTGTGGCCGCCAAACAGGACCTGGTGGAGCGGAGCACCAGCGTGGGCCTGATTGGCGCGGAGGCCGCCCGGACCGTGGAGCTCAGCTCCAAGACAGGCGAGGGGCTGGACAGTCTGGCCCGGGCGGTGGCGGAGCTCTTCCCCAGGGACGCCGGCTCCGGCTATGGGGAGCTGCTCACCAACGCCCGGCAGGCCCAGGCCGCCCAGCGGGCCCTGGAGGGGGTGCGCCGGGCCCGGGAGGCCCTGGAGCTGGGGGTCACCCCCGACGCCCTGCTCACCGACGTGGAGGAGGCCCTCTCCGCCCTGGGAGAGCTGACGGGCCAGTCGGTGCGGGAGGACGTGACCGCCCGGATTTTCCAGCGGTTCTGCGTGGGAAAGTAACGCTCAACCACAGGTTGTTTGCCAAAACAGCCCCGTTGGGCTATGCTGGAGGCAGGAGGTGAGGTCATGGACGCCCAAAAGACGGGGGCGCTGATCGCCCAGGCCCGGCGGGAGCGGGGGCTGACCCAGAAGGAGCTCTCCCAGGCCCTCCACGTGTCCGCCCAGGCTGTAAGCAAGTGGGAGCGTGGCCTGAATTTTCCTGACCTGTCCCTGCTGGAGCCCCTGGGGGACTGCCTGGGGCTGACGGTGTCCGAGCTGCTGTCGGGACAGCGGGGAGAGGAGCCAAGAGAGGAGCTGCTGCGGGACTCCCTGCGGCTGCTGATGAGCCAGGCGGGGCGGAAGCTGCGCCGGTGGCGGAGGCTGGCCCAGGTCTGTCTGGGGGTTCTGCTGGTGCTGGCCCTGGGGTCGGGGTTCTGGCTTATAAAAAACCACACCGAGCTGCTGCCCCAGCCCGCCACGGTGATTGTGCCCAGGGAGCTCTCGGACCGGGACCACCTGGCGGCCCGGACGGCGGGGAACTCCAGCGTGTACCTCTTTGATCTGGCGGCGGCAGACGGGGCCAGGCACTATCAAGTCCAGATGGAGCTTTGGACGCAGGAGGGGCTGGTCCGGACCTGGCCGGTGGCGGAGGCATACGACCCCACCGCGCCCCGGCATCAGACGCTGGGGTTCTCCTTTCAGGAGGGGAATGAGCCGTCCGCCATGGAACTGGTGGTCTCCACGGACCTGGCGACCTGGCAGAGCACGCTGGAGGGGGTTCCCGCCCTGAACTTGGGGTATTTGATGAATGTGCTGGACGAGAGGTGCAAGGCGGACCCGGAGCACGGGGCGGTGCTGGCCTGCTGGGCCCTCGCGGCGGAGGGCGGGGTGACCCTGAAGCCCGACGGCGGACGGACTATTATCTGGAGCACGCCCGGCTGGACGGGGGCGGTGGAGAAGCCCCGGGTTCTGGAGGGGGAGCGCTTCCTCCTCCTGCGGCTGAAGGTCTGGTGAGCGGCTGTCCCTGAAAAAAGAAAATGCCCCCGGCGGTCTGAAAAGGACCGCCGGGGGCGCGTTCTGTTTGGGATTACTCCTCCTCATCCATCTGGAAGATGGACAGGGGGAGCACGTCGGAGAGCTCCATCAGCACGGGAGAGATGCCGCCGTTCTCCTCTACCCGGGGCGTGCGCACGGTGAGGGTGGGCGACAGGGGGCCGGTGGGCAGGGAGACCACGGCGAACAGCCCGCCCCGCCGCTCCTCCAGGAGCAGCGCGCCCCCGTGGAGGGAGACGATGTGCCGGGCGATGGCCAGGCCCATGCCCGCCCCGTCCTGGGGATTGGGGATCTGCCCCTCCGGCTGGCCGGAGGAGAACAGGGCGTCCAGGCTGCCCTCCTCCAGGGCGTCGCCGCTGTCGCTGAGGGTGAGGACGGCCCGGCCGCTCCGGCTGGACAGGGAGAGGACCACCTGGCCGCCGGGGGCGGCCTTGGCGGCGTTGGAGAGCAGGGTGAGGATCAGCTTCTGCAGCAGCCCCGGGTCACCGGGGATGAGCAGGGAGGGCAGGGCGCACCGGAAGGTCAGGGTGACCCCCGCCTCCCTCAGCAGGAAGGCGGCCTCCTGCGTGAGGCTGCGGCACAGCCCGGCCAGGTCCATGGTCACCGGGCGGAAGGGGACCCCCTCGGGGGCGCCGGCGGAGCGCAGGAAGTCCAGGTTGGAGAGCAGGCGGTAGACCCGGCAGAAGCTCTTGCTGAAGGCGTCCATGCCGCCCCGGGAGGGGCCGGAGACCGTCTCAAATTCCAGCAGGATATCCTGTAAAAATCCGCGCATCTGCCGCACAAAGCCGTCCAGCTGCCCCTGGGTGAGGGGGGACTGGGGGGCGGGCCGGAAGAGAAGCAGGTCCCGCTCGGTCCCGGAGACCCGGCTGAACAGGTAGAGGGAGCCGTTGTGGGCAAAGGTGCCCGCCCCCTCCGGATCGGAGAGGGAGCCGGAGAGGAATTCCGGGGCCTCCATCCCCACCGCCAGCTCGGGGAACTGGGCCTGGGCCGCGCGGTTGAAATCCAGGATGCGCCCCTGGGCCACCTCAATGGCCCCCTCGGGAAAGCGCTCCAGATGAGATTGCATAGCGTCTGACATAATACCTCCTGACGGCGGCGGGGCCATTGGGACACCATCATCCTATGCCGTGTCCGGCTTGGAAGGGTCCGGTCCAGCCAGACCTTTTTCCTAGTTTGCGCAGGCCGGACGGGCCCCTTGACGACCAATTTCAGTATATCAAAAAGTGGAAGAAACAACAAGGGAGGCGCGTGAATTTCGTCGCAAAAACCGGAAGGCGGCGTTATGAGGAGGAACGCCCCCTTTTAGACGGGAAAATCGGGGGAAAAGCAGAGGCGGGAGCGCATCAGGCGGAAGCTTAACGGGCCGGAAGCGGCGCTCAGAAGAAATAAGACCGGGCTTATCCTGCCCTATGGCGAATTTTACCGGAAAAAAACGCTAAAATATATGAAAAAAGACACTACCCAAACGGGGCTGATCGGGATATAATAACCATCAGCAAGGTATACCCTTAAAATCCCGCGCGAGTTTTTAAGAAAAGGAGAAATTCAACATGAGCATTAAAGTTGGCATCAATGGCTTTGGCCGGATCGGCCGCATGGTGTTCCGCGCCAGCCTGAATCACCCCGAGATCGAGATCGTTGGCATCAACGACCTGTGCCCCGCCGACTACCTGGCTTACATGCTGAAGTATGATACGATGCATGGTCAGTTCGCCGGCGAGGTGAGCAGCAACGAGACCGGCATCGTGGTCAACGGCAAGACCATTCCCGTCTATGCCGAGCGCGATCCTGCCAATATCCCCTGGGGCAAGCTGGAGGCCGAGTACGTGGTGGAGTCCACCGGCCTGTTCCTGACCAAGGAGAAGGCCCAGGCTCACCTGAAGGCCGGCGCCAAGAAGGTCGTCATGTCCGCCCCCTCCAAGGATGACACCCCCATGTTCGTGTGCGGCGTCAACCTGGACAAGTACACCCCCGACATGGACTTCGTGTCCAACGCCTCCTGCACCACCAACTGCCTGGCCCCCATCGCCAAGGTGCTGAACGACAACTGGGGCATCACCGACGGTCTGATGACCACCGTGCACTCCACCACCGCCACCCAGAAGACCGTGGACGGCGTGTCCATGAAGGATTGGCGCGGCGGCCGTGCCGCTTCCGGCAACATCATCCCCTCCTCCACCGGCGCCGCCAAGGCCGTGGGCAAGGTCATCCCCTCCCTCAACGGCAAGCTGACCGGCATGTCCATGCGCGTGCCCACCCTGGATGTCTCCGTGGTGGACCTGACCGTCAACCTGGCCAAGCCCGCCAAGTACGACGAGATCTGCGCCGCCATGAAGAAGGCCAGCGAGGGTGAGCTGAAGGGCATCCTGGGCTACACCGAGGACGCCGTGGTGTCCTCCGACTTCCTGGGCGACACCCGCACCTCCATCTTCGACGCCACCGCCGGCATCGCCCTGACCGACACCTTCGTGAAGGTCGTGTCCTGGTACGACAATGAGATTGGCTACTCCAACAAGGTGCTGGACCTCATCACCCATATGTATTCTGTGGACCACAAGTAAGTGAATCCAACCAAAGAGAGCGGAAGCCGGACGGCTTCCGCTTTCTTTGACCGTCGAAAAAGCGGTTTCGCCGCTTTTTCGAGCCGGATGCAGCCCACCGCGCGCAGGCTTTGTCCGTTTTCTGCGGACAAAGCCCACACTTGCGGGCTGAGAAGTGTTTTCTCCGGCGTACATGCCGCTGGAGAAAACGGCTTTTATTTGCTTCGCGCCTGCGGGTGCGAACTCTGCGAGGCTTTTTCGACAAAGTGAACGAGAGCGGAGGCCATCCGGCCTCCGCTCTCGTTTTCGTTCTGCCCACGGAGGAGGCCGTTCACATCTCCCGCACGTCCACATAGGCGGAGGTGGTGGCGTCCAGCACCGCCATATAGCCGCAGCGGAAGTCCAGCCAGCCCCCCACCTTTACCCGGCCTCCGCACCCCTCCACGTCCACAATCAGGTGGTCGGAGCTGGCGCCGATCATCTCCACCCCCGGCAGGGTGGGGGTGAGGGCGGCCCAGGCCACATCCTGCTTGCCTGCGGCGCAGATGGCCCGCAGGTGAACCCCCCGGTCGGGGTATTCGGGCAGATCCCCCTTGCCGTCCCGGCCGTGCTCCCCGATGGGCACCGACGGCTTGCGGCGCAGCTCCACCACCTGGGCCTTGAAGTGGAAGGCGTCGGTATGGTACCCCTCCAGAAAGCGCATGCCGGTGGTGTCTTCGCCGTAGAGCAGCCCCTCGCCCACCCGCAGGTGGTTGATGCCCGCAGGAAGCCGTCCCTCCTCCAGCAGCTTGAGTGTACAGGTGGAGCCGCCGGACAGAGTTTTGATATGGAAGCCGTACTTCTCATTGAGGAAGTCCCGCAACTCCACCAGGATCTGTGTGTTCTCCACCGAGGGGAGGATGCTTCCGTAACACCCCACGTTGGTGCCAAGCCCTACCAGCTCCACACCGGGACAGCCCAGAATCTGCCCCGCAATCTCCTCCAGCTGCTCCCGGCCGAACACCCCCTCCCGGAGATCCCCCACGTCCACCATGAGAATAATGGGGTGAATCTTCCCCTGCCGGACAGCTGCATCGGACACGGCGCGGATGACCTCAATCTGGCTCTGGAGGCTACAGTCAGCCCAGCGCACCACCTCCTCGGCCTCGTCAATGGCGGGTATGCGGATGAGCAGGTAGTGCAGGCCGGGTATGGCGGTCTTGGCGGCGATGATGTTTTTCAGGCGGCTGTCCGCGAAGCGGGTGACGCCGCCGGCCCGGGCCGCCCGGATCACCCCGGGGCGGGCGGAGAAGCCCTTGGTGACAAAGGCCAGCTCCACCCCCCGCAGGGCGCAGAAGGTGTGGAGCTTTCGGGCGTTCTCCTCGATTTTCCTGGTGTCAATCTCCAGTATGGGTGCGTACATGCTTTCCAACCCCCTTTGTAGCTACCAACAGTGTAACCCTCATTTTCCCTCTTGACAAGGGGAATTCCATATGTCATACTGTGTATGCTGAATATATACAGTATGACATCAAGAAGGTGTACCATGGACATCATCATCCGCAATTCCGGCGGCGTACCTATCTATGACCAGATCACCCGGCAGATGAAGGGCCTCATTCTCCGGGGAGAGCTGAAGGAGGGCGAGGCCCTGCCCTCCATGCGGCTGCTGGCCAAGGAGCTGCGCATTTCCGTCATCACCACCAAGCGGGCCTATGAGGAGCTGGAGCGGGAGGGCTTTCTCACCACTGTGCCGGGCAAGGGGTGCTTTGTGGCGCCCCAGAACCCGGAGCTGGTGCGGGAGGACACCCTCCGCCGGGCCGAGGAGCACCTGTCCCATGCGGTGGACGTCGCCAAGGCCGGCGGCGTCACCCTGGCCGAGCTCACCGAGACCCTCAACCTTCTGTATGGAGACGAAACACTATGAAAAACGCATTGGAAGTGTCCCATCTCACCAAGGACTACGGCTCCTTCAAGCTGGACGACGTGTCCTTCACCGTACCCGGCGGCACCATCATGGGCCTGATCGGGGAGAACGGCGCAGGCAAGTCCACCACCATCAAGTGCATCCTCAACCTGGTCCGCCGGGACGGCGGGGAGATCCAGGTGCTGGGCCTGGACAACCTGGCGGACGAGCGGGCGGTCAAGGCCCAGGTGGGGGTGGTGCTGGACGAGACCACCTTCCACGACGGCCTCTCCGCCCCCCAAGTGGGGAGCATTCTCGCCCGCCTCTACCCCGGCTGGGATGGAGCCCTGTACCAGCATTACCTGGAGAAATTCGGCCTCACCAGCAAAAAGCTGGTCAAGACCTTCTCCAAGGGCATGAAGATGAAGCTGTCCCTCGCGGCGGCCTTTGCCGCTAGGCCCCGCCTGCTGATCCTGGACGAGGCCACCTCCGGCCTCGACCCGGTGGTGCGGGACGAAATTTTGGACGAGTTCCTGGCGTTCATTCAGGACGAGGAGCACGCCATTCTCCTGTCCAGCCACATCACCAGCGATCTGGAGAAGGTGGCCGACTATGTGACCTACCTCCACAGGGGGCGGGTGGCGGTGTCGGGGGCCAAGGATGAGCTGCTGGACACCTACGGCAAGCTGGTGTGCGGCCGCTCCGAGCTGGAGCGGGTGGACCCCGCCCTGCTGGTGGGGGTGCGCTCCGGCCAGTTCGGCTGTGAGGCCCTGGTGAAAAACCGGCGGGCTTTCGCCCGGTTCCACCCCGAGCTGGCGGTGGAGCCGGTGTCGCTGGAGGATATTATGGTCTTTACCGTAAAGGGGGATGCCCGATGACCGGCCTCATCTACAAGGATTTTCTGGCCCTTAAGGGCCATCTGACTACCTACCTGGTCTTTTTCCTGGTCTACGGCGGCCTGTGCTTGTCGGGAGTGTTCACCGCCTCGGTGCTGTGCGGCATGGTGGTGCTCATGTCCCTGATCACCCCTATGACCACCGTCACCTCCGACGACGTGAGCCGCTGGAACCGCTTCGCCATCGCCACCCCGGCCTGCCGCCGGGGGGTGGTGACAGGCAAGTACCTGTTCACCCTGCTGGTGACCCTGGCCAGCACCGTGTTTGTCTCCCTGCTGCTGGCCGTGCTGGCCCTGGCCGGCGGGCTGGAGGAGCCCCTGTCCGAGCTGCTGCTGTCCGCCCTGGCCTGTGCGGGGATCGCCCTGATCATGAACGCGGTGGCGCTCCCCCTGCTGCTCAAGTTTGGGGCGGAGAAGGCCCGCATGGTGAGCATGGCGCTCTTTTTACTGGTCTTTGCCGGCTTTGCCCTGCTGGGCCTGGCGGCCGACCGGGGCCTCACCCTCCCCGCGCCCCCGGCGTGGGTGCTCACCGCCCTGCCCGGCCTGCTTGCCATCCTGGCCGTGGGCGGCTTCGCCCTCTCCTACTGTATTGCCCAGGCCATCTATGCCCGAAAGGAGTTCTAAGCATGGCCGGACTGCTCTACAAGGACTGGTTGTTGCTCCGGCGGCAGCTTTGGTACTATGCCCTCCTGCTGGGGCTTTATCTGGCGCTCACTGCCGCCGGAGTGCTGGACGCCTCTTTTCTGTGCGGCCTGGCGGTTCTCTACGGCACCCTTCTCCCCACCACCTGCTTCAGCTATGACGAGGCTGTGCACTGGGAGCGGTACGCCGCCGCCACCCCCGCCGGACGGCGCGGGACGGTGGACGGCAAGTACCTGCTTGCCCTGTTGCTGGCCGCCCTCAGCGGCGGGATTTCCCTCTTCCTCACCGCCCTGATGGAGGGGCCGGAGAGCGCTCTGTCCCTGGCGGTGCTGGTCTGTACCGGCCTGGCCCTGGCGGTCAACGCCGTCAACCTGCCCCTTCTCCTGCTGTTGGGGGTGAGCCGCAGCCGGGCAGCCCTCTACTTTGTGTTCATCCTCTTCTTCGGCGGCGGCATGGCTCTGCTTTTGCTCTTCCAGCGGGGCCTTCTTCCCCCGCCCACCCCCGGCCTGGCCGCCGCCCTGCCCTGGCTGGTGACCGTCCTGTGCGCGGCGGCCTACGCCGCCTCCTGGTGCATCGCCCGGAAGATTTACTGTAAAAAGGAACTGTAGGGGCGTGGCCTGTCCCCGCCCGCCGGGTGTGCCACGCTGCGGCCGGACGAGGAACTGCGTGCGGCCGCCAAGGGACACCCCCTGTAAGCCCCTGTCTGTCCCGTATCCAAAAACGTCCCCGGAGGGAATTCCCTCCGGGGACGTTTTTGCGGGGCTCAGGGCAGCTCGATAACCCAGTCGAGACTTTCATACAGGTGGTCGGCCCTGCCGCCGGCATCCTGAATTCTCTCCACAGCCACTCCGCCGATACACACTGCGTCCACCGGTTCCTCCATGCCCTCCGGCTTGATGGCCTCGAACCGCTCGGTGCCGTCCAGCTCATAGGCGCCTGTGATGTCGTGGCAGGGATAGCGCTCTCCCGATGCGCCGATAAAGGAGATGTCGAAGGGCCAGCCCCACCACTCTGTGCTGTCGAAGCTGGCGGATATGGCTGAGCCGTCCTCCGCCACCCAGATGGTCATATCCCCCTGGGGGAGCGTCCAAGTCTTCTGTACCGTGGGGGGCGTCTCCGCCGGCACCAGTCGGAGGGAGAACACTCCCCCCTGGACGCCCAGACCGCTGACATGGAGGGCGCAGTCCTCCGGCGGCGGGGCGGCCATCGTACAGCGAAGGCGGGTGGATGCAGTGGTCTGATAGCCCTGCTCCAGGCGGTAGCGGGGGTAGCCGCTCCCCTCCCCGGCATCCGCCACGCTGTAGGGAGTGATGGTGTGGACGGCATTGTGCAGCGGCTCCCCGTCCGCCGACAGGCCCAGCCGCAGCTCCACCGGAGAGGGCAACTGATCGGCAGGTAAACGGCTGCTCATGGTGAGTTCCAGTTCCAGCACCCCGCTGCGCAGGGTAGCATCCGCCTCGTAGGTCCAGTCCCCCTCCGTCCAGGTGACCGGCTCCTCCAGCACCCAGAGCTCCGCCTTGTCGTCCGCTGTGGCGCCGATGCCTGCGAAATAGCGGCAGAGCTCCCCCACCCCGGCGGCCACGGCCCGGTAGTTCATCAGTCCCAGCACCAGCCCCGCGCAGGCCGCCGCGGCCGCCAGCCGCCTCATGGGTGCCCGGCTCCGCCTGGGAGGCGCCAGCGCCTCCTCCGTGAGTATCAGCAGACCATCCCGGTCCAGTACCTCGTCCCAATCACAGTATCTCATTTGGTCCCCTCCTGTTCCCACAGGCCCAGCCCCTGCCGGGCCAGTAGCCGCTTCAGCTTCTTCCGCAGGCGGCTCACCCGGGCGTCCACCCCGTTGGGCGACAGCCCCAGTACGCCACCCAGCTCCGCAGAAGAGAGCCCGTAGACAAACCGCAGGGTGAACAGCCTCCGTTCCTCCCGGCTCAGCCCCTCCAGCACCCGGCGCAGTCCGTCCCGCACCGCAGCTCTCTCCGCGTGATCCGCCGCCGCCAGGCCAGAGTGTTCCTCCAGTGGCTCCTCCATCCGGGCGGCCAGGGCGCGGCGGCGGTCCTTTGCCCGGCTGCGCACCAGCACGCAAAGCCAGGTCTGCTTACTCCCCTGCGCGGGATCCCACGGCGCCCTGCCCTCTACAAAGGCCCAGACGGCGTCCTGGACGCACTCCTCCGCGTCCTCCGGGCGGCCGGGGAGCTGAGCGGCGGCCACCAGCTCCAGCAGCCTGCCGTACTGCCGGAAAATCTGCTCCGCCTCCTGGTTATGATCCAAAACCTCCTCCATTGGTTCGCCCCCTTTCACCTTACAGTACGGCCGGGAACGCGGAAACCTGACGCACGCCGAAGAAAAAAACGCGGAGGAACCGGTGTTCCTCCGCGTTTTTTGCGGCTGTTTAGTGATTGAGCAGGCGCACCCGCAGCACCACGTCCAGGGCGCGGATGGTGTCGGCCACGGACTCGCCGATGCGGCTGTCCACGTCCACCACGGTATAGGCATAGTCCTTCTTGGACTTGTTCGTCATGTTGGCCACATTTACCCCGTCCTTGGAGAGCACTCCAGTGATGCTGGCGATGGCGCCGGGGGCGTTGCGGTGGATGATGCACAGGCGGGACACGCCGCTCCACGGCTGCACCAGTGTGGGCAGGTTCACCGAGTTCTGAATGTTGCCGTTCTCCAGATAGTCCTTCAGCTCCTGGGCCGCCATGACGGCGCAGTTCTCCTCGCTCTCCGGCGTGGAGGCCCCCAGGTGGGGGATGGCCACCACGTTCTTGCCCCGCAGGATTTTGCCGTTGGGGAAGTCGGTGACGTAGCAGGCCACCTTGCCGCTGTCCAGGGCGGCCAGCATGTCGTCGTCGTTGACCAGGGTGCCCCGGGCAAGGTTGAGGATGCGCACGCCGCCCTTCATCATATGGAATGCGTCCTCGTTGAACATTCCCTTGGTCTCGGGGGTCTGGGGCACGTGGAGGGTGATGTAGTCGCAGTTCTTATAAATGGTCTCCAGATCCATGGCCCGGTGGACCAGCCGGGACAGGGACAGAGCTCCGTCCACCGACAGGAAGGGGTCGTAGCCGAACACGGTCATGCCCAGCTTGGTGGCGATGTTGGCCACCTGCACGCCGATGGCCCCCAGGCCGATGACGCCCAGCATCTTGCCGGACAGCTCCGGGCCCACAAACTGGCTCTTGCCCTTCTCCACCGCCTGCTCCACGTCCGCCCCGGCGGCGGCCCGCTCCTTCACCCAGGCCACGCCGTCGCTGATCTTTCGGGAGGCCAGCAGCAGGGCGCACACCGCCAGCTCCTTCACCGCGTTGGCGTTGGCGCCGGGGGTATTGAATACCACAATGCCTGCCTCGGAGCAGCGGTCGATGGGGATGTTATTAGTGCCCGCGCCCGCCCGGGCCACGGCCCGCAGGGCATCGGGGAATGCATAGTCGTGCATGTCCGCCGAGCGGACCAAAATACCGTCCTCGTTTTCCACATCGGTGCTGATGGTGTAGCGGGTCTGGTCCAGTACGGACAGCCCGGCGGGGGAAATCTTATTCAGTGTCTTGATGCGATACATATAGCCCTCTCCCCTTCATTGTTTTTATCAAATGCCCGGATGAAACTACACGCCTTCCATGGGAGCCCCTGATTTTACTTCCCCGGACGGAGGGAATCCGCCCTGCGGCAAGATTTTGTCCGCTGGCCAAAATGCCTGTACGCGGCGTAAGCCGCGCCCCACTTTGCAGAGCCCCAGGGTAAGCCGAACGCTCAGTTGTTCTTATCGAATGCCCGGATGAAGTCGCACAGCTTTTCCACGCCCTCGGTGGGCATGGCGTTATAGATGCTTGCCCGCATGCCGCCCACGGAGCGGTGGCCCTTCAGGTTGGTGAAACCGGCGGCCACGCTCTCCTGCACAAACTTGGCGTCCAGCTCGTCGCTGCCGGTACGGAACACCACGTTCATATCGGAGCGGGAGCCGGGCTCCACGGCGCAGGTGAAGAGCCGGGAGGAGTCGATCACGTCATAGAGCATCTGCGCCTTTTTGTGCTTGATGGCCTCCATGCCGGGTATGCCCCCCTGCTCCTCCAGCCAGTCCAGGACCAGCCCCAGCATATAGATGCACCAGCAGGGCGGGGTGTTGTACATGGAGTCCTTGTCGATCATGGTCTTGTAGTTCATCATCAGGGGGGTGAAGGGCAGCTCATGCCCGGCCAGCTCCTCCTTGATGATCACTACCGTCAGGCCGGCAGGGGCCATGTTCTTCTGGGCGCCGGCGAAGATGACGCCGTACTTGGACACGTCCACGGGGCGGGAGAGGATGTCGGAGGACATGTCGCACACGATGGGCACGCCGCCCGTCTCCGGGACATACTGCCACTCGGTGCCGTAGATGGTGTTGTTGGCGCAGTAGTAGAAATAGCTGGCCTCAGGGTCCAGCTCCAGTTGACTCTGCTGGGGAATGTAGGTGTGGTTTTTGTCGGCGGAGGATGCGGCCAGATGGATCTGGCCGTACTTCTGCGCCTCCTTGTAGGCGATGTTGGAGAAGTTGCCGGTCACGGCGTAGTCGGCCTTGCCGGTGGCCCCGATGAGGTTCAGGGGCGCCATGGAGAACTGGGTGGAGGCGCCGCCCTGGAGGAAGAGGATCTGGTATCCCTCCGGCACGTTGAGCAGGGCGCGTAGCTTGGCCTTGGTGTCGTCAAAGATCTTCTGGAACACCTTGGAGCGGTGACTCATCTCCATGACGGACATGCCGGAGCCCTGGTAGTTTGTGATCTCGGCTCCTGCCCGCTCCAATACCTCCAGCGGCAGCATGGAAGGGCCGGCGGAAAAGTTGTAAACACGTTCGTTTCCCATGACAGATGGCCTCCTCGATATTCCAATTTGAAATAGAACGGGGCTTCGCACCGGGTTATCGCTTTACTCCGTTAAAGTATATTATATCGGATGCCCTATCCAACTGTCAACTGCACGGATTGACCAAAACCAAGCCGTTCAATCTCAAAACTTTGTGAATATTTCAACGAACCCTTTGCACTTTGCGCCGGTTTGTGGTACAATACCATTGAACTTACAGTTTAGTTTTCCCTTCCGGGAGGAGGAGTGGCCAATGAGGCTGTCTGATATCAAGACGATTCTGCACGCCGAGGTGCTGTGGGGGGAGGAGCATCTGGACCGGGAGGTTTTTTCCGCCTGCGGCAGCGACTTCATGAGCGATGTGCTGGCCTTTGTCAAGAACCAGGCGCTGCTGCTCACCGGCCTGGTCAACCCCCAGGTGGTGCGCACCGCAGATATGGTGGAGATGAAATGTATTGTCTTTGTGCGGGGTAAGGTGCCGGGGCCGGACATTCTGTCTCTGGCGGAGGAGCGTGACATTGTAGTTATGACCTGCCCCAAGCGTATGTACGAGGCGTGCGGCCTGTTATATTCCAATGGATTGCGAGGGAATTGTGATGGAGACAATTAGACTGGTTTACCCTGTGGAGGGCGGCGATCTGATCGAGGCCGGCGAGGCTTCCAGCAAAATGAAGCTGACGCTGAAGAAGCTGGGACTGCCCCAGGACGTGATCCGCCGTGCGTCCATCTGCATGTATGAGGGCGAGATCAATATGGTGATCCACGCCGACGGCGGCCAGGCCGAGGTGGAGGTGGACGCCAATCAGATTGTTATCCGCATGACCGATACCGGGCCGGGCATCCCGGACGTGGAGCAGGCCATGCAGGAGGGCTACTCCACCGCCGGGCAGACCGCCCGGGAGCTGGGCTTCGGCGCGGGCATGGGCCTGCCCAACATGAAGCGCTACTCCGACGAGATGACCATTGACACCGAGGTGGGCAAGGGTACCACCGTTACGGTCAAAATCAAGGTTTCCTGAGCGCGATGAGCCTGGAAAAGCGAGGTGACGCGGCTCCATGTCCATGAGACATTCGGTGGTCCTGGAGCTGAAGCGCTGCCGGGGCTGCACCACCTGCATCAAGTGCTGCCCCACCGAGGCCATCCGGGTCCGCGGCCGCAAGGCCACCATTCTGCCCGACCGGTGCATCGACTGCGGAAGCTGTATCCGCATCTGTCCCCACAAGGCCATCAAGTCGGTGGGCGACAGTCTGGACATTCTGAAGCAGTACCAATACTGCGTGGCCCTGCCGGAGCCCGCCCTGTACGGGCAGTTCCAGCACCTGGACAGCGTGGATATTGTGCTCAACGGCCTGTTGAAGATCGGCTTTCACAAGGTCTATGAGGTGGCTAAGGCCGCCGAGATGATCTCCGACTTTGAGCGGCAGAGCATCAGCGGCGGCCCGTCCAAGGTGACGCCCCAGATCTCCTCCTCCTGTCCCACAGTGCTCCGCCTCATCCGCATGCGCTTCCCCAAGCTCATGGGCCATGTGGCCTGTACCATTCTGCCCATGGAGCTGGCCGCCATTCTGGCCCGGCGGGAGGCAGCCGAGGAGACCGGCCTGCCGCCGGAGGCCATCGGCGTATTCGCCATCGTGCCCTGCTCCTCCAAGGTGACGGCCGCCCGGGTCTCCGAGGGGCTCAGCCGCCCGGTGCTGGACGGGGCCTTCGCCATCCGGGACATCTACCTGCGCCTGCTCAATCCCATGCGGGAGCTGGAGGAGATCACCCCCATGGCCTCCGCCGGTATCCTGGGCCTGGGCTGGGCCTCCTGCGGCGGCGAGAGCGCCGCCCGCCTGGGGGAGCGCTGCGTGGCGGTGGACGGTATTCAGAACGTCATCCGCATGCTGGAGGAGATCGAAGACGGCCGTCTGCCGGAGGCCGATTTTCTGGAGCTGTCAGCCTGCACCCAGGGGTGCGTGGGGGGCTGCTTCAATGTGGAGAATCCCTACGCGGCCAAGCTTCGCATCAAGGGCCTGCTCAAGGGTCTGCCGGTCTCCCGCAACCGTTTCCTCTTTCATGGAGAGGCGCGGGATATCGTGCGGAGGGACAAGGAGCTACAGTACTTACCTGCCTTCGTGCTGGACCAGGACCGGGAGATGGCCATCAGCAAACAGTTGCGTATCCAGGAGCTGGAGTCCCACCTGCCCGGCCTCCACTGCGGCTCCTGCGGAGCGCCCTCCTGCCGGGCCTTCGCGGAGGACGTGGTGCTGGGCCGCGCCTCGGAGGACGACTGCATTTTCAAGGTGCGGGAGCGCATGCGCTCCATGGCGGGCAGCAAGGAGGAGGCGGACGACTACCTGCCCCCGCCCTTCCGCCGCCGCCAGGAGCCGTCCGAATAGACCCTACCGCCGCCGTGAAGCGCCCTGCGTCTCACGGCGGCCTCTTTATACAACAAGGAGGAGTTTTTTATGACGGTACGCGAACTGACCGAGGCCCTCTCCCTGACCCCCTTCCATCTGGCCCAGCCCGACCGCCCAGTTTCCGGCGGCTACGCCGGAGACCTGCTGAGCTGGGTGCTGGGCCGGGCCGGACAGGACGCCGCCTGGCTCACGATCATGTCCAACCAGAATGTGGCCGCCGTGGCCCTCATGGCTGAGGTCTCCTGCGTCATTCTCACCGAGGGGGTCGCCCCCGACGGCGACCTGCTCCGCCGCGCTCAGGAGAAGGGTGTCAATCTGCTGGGGGCCGGACAGGATACCTTTGACACCGCCGCCCGTTTGTCCGGGGCGCTGGCTGCCGGGTAATGCCTCCTCACTCGATATCATTTTGTTATTTTAAAATCAAATTCTACACAAAGTATTTCCACGATTTTCACCTACACTCCTGCCTGTCGCCCCACCCGGCAACGCCGGGCGGGGACCCCCTTTTGCTTCCTCGGGCGGAGTGAATCCGCCCTGCGGCGAGGTTTTCGCTCCGGCGAAAACGCTCGGGCGCGCCTTCCGGCGCGTTTCGGGCGACAGGCACGACGCCTTCCCGTTATCTCGAAAAGGAGTTCTACATGAAGTATTACTACGATCTCCACCTCCATTCCTGCCTGTCGCCCTGCGGCAGTGAGGACATGACCCCCGCCAACCTGGCGGCCATGTGCGCGCTGGCGGGGCTGGATATTGTGGCCCTTACCGACCACAACACCTGCGGCAACTGCGCCGCCTTCTGCCGGGCGGCGGAGGAGCGGGGCCTGCTGGCTCTGGCGGGGATGGAGCTGTGCACCCGGGAGGAGATCCACGTAGTCTGTCTCTTCCCCACCCCCTATCACGGGGAGGAGTTTGAGGCGTATGTATCCCGCCGCCTGCCCCCGTTGTCCAATCACCCCGCCGTCTTTGGCCATCAAATCTATATGGACGCGGGAGACCTGGTGCTGGGAGAGGACCCCCGCTTCCTCGCCGGACACACCGACATCGGCCTGGAGGAGGTATCCCGGCTGGCCGCCGCCTTTGGCGGAGCGGCCTTTCCTGCACACATCGACCGCCCCTCCTTCTCTCTTCTGGGGGTGCTTGGCCTGTGGATGCCGGAGCTGGGATTCCAGCTGGCGGAAGTATCCCGCCAATGCCCGCCGGAGTTCCGCCTCCGCCCGGACCTGGCCGGGCTTCGGCTCATCACCAACTCTGACGCCCACTACCTGGATCAGGTCTGGGAGGCGGAGCACGCCATGGAGCTGCCGGAGCGGACGGCTGCCGCCGTTCTCTATTGGCTGCAGGGTACAAGGTAAATTTTTCTCTTTACAAACATAGTTAGATGTGTTATACTCGTTTTTGTTAAAGATTTAACAATAAAGAACCGCTTTCCTGTGCATGGTCTGTATTCGACGCCACTCCGATACGCCCGCCCTGCCCAACGGAGCGGTTTTTTTCTACCCTTCATTTTTTCTTGGGCTAATTTTTGAACTTAATAGTTTACATTTCGCCATTTTGGACAGTCTTTACAAGAAAAGATTTGGCGTTATAATAGAAAAAGTGAAACTAAACTAACCAGTTTCAGAAAGGAAGGACGCATCCATGCCAAACTGCAAAACCGTCGTCCCCTACCACGGAAGCCCGGAACAGGAAGAGCGCCTGCGGCAGGTGATTGCCGAGCACAGGGGACAGCCAGGTGCCACCATGCCGGTGCTCCAGGCCGCTCAGGAAATCTTCGGCTATCTGCCCGAGGAGGTTCAGATCATGGTGGCCGAAGGATTGGACATCCCCCTGTCCGAGGTGTACGGGGTTGCCTCGTTCTACGCCCAGTTCTCCATGAACCCCAAGGGAACGTATCAGATCTCCGTCTGTCTCGGCACCGCCTGCTATGTCAAGGGCGCGGCCGCCGTGCTCAACGCCGTGGAACAGAAGCTGGGCATTGTCCCCGGCGCCATCACCCCGGACGGCAAGTTCTCCCTGGACTCCTGCCGCTGCGTGGGCGCATGCGGTCTGGCCCCGGTCATGATGATCAATAATGACGTCTATGGCCGCCTCACCCCCGACCAGGTCGGCCCGATTTTGGATATGTATAAGTAGAAGCGCGGAGCGCCCGGGAGCAGGGCAACAGCGAACTGCGCAGACCGAAAAACAGGCTGGCCGCAGGCCAGCGGCATTTTCGGCGGAGCAGTGAGCAGTTGCCCGTCGCGGAGGGCGCGCAGCGTGACAG
>ERZ1106929.1553-NODE-1553-length-18904-cov-10.370630_pt1 | contig 18904 bp, 17 predicted proteins | sample MGYA00403662_ERZ1106929 | MGnify/ENA primary metagenome ERZ1106929 (study PRJEB35170, sample SAMEA104062442) | human gut metagenome | biome: human gut; feature: human-associated habitat; material: faeces | place: Denmark | collected 2013-02-20 ... | reverse complement strand
AAGACCTCGCTCACGAGGCCCACGTCCCGGTAGGAGGTGAAGACACCATCGTCGTTGACGGCGATGCCTGCGCTCTCCTGGCCCCGGTGCTGCAGAGCATAAAGCGCGTAATACGCCAGGGAGGCCACGTCGGCCGTAGCCTGGGAATACACGCCGAAGACGCCGCACTCCTCGTGGATGTGGCGCTCCTCAGCGATCTGGCCCCGGGCCGCGCACGCCGAAGGCACGGTGCAGTGCAGGGGGCAGCTGCTGCATGCGTTAGTCTGCATCATGGGCCAGCAGTCTCTTCATGATCTCGGCATAGGCGTCTTCCACGCCGCCCAGATCCCGGCGGAAACGGTCCTTGTCCAGCTTTTCGTGGGTCTTGCTGTCCCACAGGCGGCAGGTGTCGGGGCTGATCTCATCGGCCAGGATTATGGTACCGTCTGGCAGCCGGCCAAACTCCAGCTTGAAGTCCACCAGTGTGACACCGCACTGCTTCCAGATCTCCCGGAGCAGCCTGTTGACCTCCAGGGCATAGCGCCGGATGACCGCTACCTCCTCCGGGGAAGCCAGCCCCAGGGCGAGCACATGGTCATCGTTGAGCAGAGGGTCCCCCAGCTCATCATTCTTATAGGAAAACTCCAGGGTCGGCCGGTAAAAGACCGCTCCTTCGGCCACCCCGTACCGCTTGGAAAAGGAGCCGGCGGCAATGTTGCGCACGATGACCTCCAGGGGGACGATGGACACCTTCTTCACGGCGGTCTCCCGCTCACTGAGCTCCTCCACAAAGTGGGTGGGCACGCCGGCCTTCTCCAGCTGCTGCATCAGGTAGTTGGTCATCTGGTTGTTGATGGCCCCCTTGCCGGTGATGGTGCCCTTCTTCAGGCCGTCAAAAGCGGTGGCGTCGTCCTTGTAGGACACGATGACCACGTTGGGGTCCTCGGTGGAGTAGACCTTCTTGGCCTTGCCCTCATACAGCTGCTCGATCTTGTTCATAGTAGACCTTCCTTTCCTTTTCTCGAAAATGTGATTCATGGAAAACAAAAACTGCTTTGGAGATAGGAGTTAGGAGATAGAAGATAGGAGTTGAGGTGTCCGGCGGAGCCGGACGATTTGAACTGCGCGCGCAGCGCGCTCCGCAACTCCTATCTCATCACTCCTATCTCCTATCTGAATCAGAGCTCCGCCTGGAGCTTGGCTTCCTTCTCGGCGATCTGCTGGGCCATCTTCTCCCGGGCCTCGTCCAGCTTGGCGGCCAGTTCGTCGTCGGAGACCGCCAGAATCTGGGCGGCCAGCACGGCGGCGTTCTTGGCCCCGTTGATGGCCACGGTGGCCACGGGGATGCCGCTGGGCATCTGGACGGTGGCCAGCAGGGCGTCCAGGCCGTCCATGGCGCCCCCCTTCATGGGGATGCCGATGACGGGCAGGGTGGAGTTGCCGGCGAAAGCTCCGGCCAGGTGGGCGGCCATGCCGGCGGCGCAGATGAGCACGCCAAAGCCGTTCTGACGGGCCCCCCGGGCAAACTCCGCGGCGGCGGCGGGGGTGCGGTGTGCGCTCAGGATGTGGGCCTCATAGGGGATGCCGAACTCCTGAAGCTGGGCGCAGGCCCCTTTGACCACCGGCCAGTCGGAGTCGGAGCCCATAATGACAGCTACCTTTTTCATAAAAGACGCTCCTTTCTTGTTTTCCTGCGGCGGGGCATATTCGGAGGCGGTTTGAAGCCGTCCTGCGCAAATACAGCTCCGGGCGGAAAAAATCCAAGGCTGCCTGCGGGTACAGACAGCCTGAGGGTAGGTTACTTCTCAAATTTGGGCGCGCCGGGGCGCAGGGCAGACCATCCTGCCCGGGAAAAGCCGCACAGTCCCTCCAGGACCATGGAATTACCCCCCAACACGCATCGTTTTAGGAACCTATTTTATCGAAAAAACGTGGGGTTTGCAAGAGGACGGCGGAAATTCGTAGGCTTGAACAATGGGGAACGCCGATTCAGACAAAAAAGTTGGCGGCCTCCTGCACAAGAGCGGTCAAAGCAGTCCCGCGGTGGCCAGAATGCGGGAGACCCGCCCGGCCCGCACCGACCAGGCGGCCTGGGCCCCGTGGTCCAGACGGCGCTGGGTGACCAGGGAGGGGAGCTCCTCCAGGGCGTGCTCGCACAGGGTGACGAACTCGCGGTTGGAGTGGGCCCCGTACACCACGTCGGGGAAGGGCTCCACCTGGTCGGGCCACAGCATGGCCACGATGGGCCGCCCGGTGGACAGGTACTCGTACATCCGGGTGGGGATCACGTCGCTGTCCGGCTGTTCCTCCCGGAGAAAGTCCATCAGCACCTGGCACCGGGCCAGGTAGGCGGGCACCTCCATCTGGGGACAGGGGGGCAGGAAGGACACGTTGGGCAGCCGCTTGAGCTTTTTCACCAGGGGGTTGGGCTCCCGGCGGCCCAGGAGCAGAAAATTCCACTCCGGATGGGCGTGGGCGGCGTGCAGGACGGGGGACAGGTCCAGGTCGGAGTGGATGGTCCCCGCCCACCCGAAGGTGGGGGCGGCCCGCCGGGGCGGGCGGTCCTCCGGCGGCCGGGCCGCCTTGGCGAACAGAGGGTAGGCGGTCCCGTTGGGCAGCAGAGCGATGTTGCTGCTGCACGGGGAGAGCCGGTCGGCCAGCCCCTGGGAGGCGGCGAACACCACGTCGGCGGTGGAGGAGAGCACTCCCTCCCAGGCGGGGGGCAGGTCGTCCCACTCCCGGTCGCAGTCGTACACCAGAGCGTCGTAGTCCAGCCGGTCCAGCAGGTGGACCTGCTCCGGGCAGGTGGTCCACAGCAGGGGGGCGCGGAACCGGTGCTTGGCCATTTTCCCGGCGATGTACCGGGCCAGCTTCCGCTGGCCCAGCTGAAAGAGCTCCCCGTACCGCTCGTCCACCGGGAGGAGGAGCGGGGGCAGGGTGTAGGTGGTGATGTTGGGCTTCACCGCCCGGCCCTTGCCCCGGAAGCGCTGGTCCCGCCAGCTCTCGGCGGGGGAGAAGTAGAGCACCTGCACGTCCTTCAGCCGGGCCACCAGCTGCTGGGTGCGCCCGGGGGAGGGACTCCAGGGCTCGTTGGAGAGACAGACGATCTGTTTCAATGGGGGCCTCCTAGGAAAACACGCTCCAAAACGCCCTTGCGCGGAGCGGAAAAAGCAGGTATAATACGCAGACACGGTTAAAACCGTGTAAAAAAAGATACTGATATTCCTTACTTATTATATCGGCCCCGGCATGCGGGGTCAAGGGAGGAGGTCCCAAAAATCCATGCTGGAAGTCATACAAACCGTGGACGAGACCATTCTGCTGTGGATTCAGGAGACGGTCCGCCAGGGGTGGCTCAACCCCCTGGTGGAGTTCTACACCACCCTGGGCAACGGGGGGCTGCTGTGGATCGTACTGTCTCTGGCCCTGCTGTGCTGGAGGCCCACCCGGAAGGTGGGGGCGGCGTCTCTGCTGGCGCTGGCCATTGGGTTCCTGTGCACCAATGTGGCGGTGAAGCCCCTGATCCAGCGGCCACGGCCCTACACGGCGGTGGAGGGACTCGTCCCCTTGCTCACCTCCGGGGACCCCAACTCCTTCCCCTCGGGGCACACCTGCGCCGCCTTTGCCGCCGGCCTGGCCTGGGCGGGGACCTGTTCGGCCCGGTGGGCCCGGGTCGCCGCGGTGGTCAGCGCCGTGTGCATGGGCCTGTCCCGGCTGTACGTGGGGGTCCACTACCCCAGCGACGTGCTGGCGGGGGCGCTGATCGGCTCCCTGGCCGCCCTGTGCGCCCTGACCCTGGCGCGGCGGTGGGAGAGACGGCACACTAAGCATTTGTAGGGGCGGACGTCATCCGCCCGCGTACGGGAAAAAACCCGGCTCTGTCTGGAAAAACAGAGCCGGGTTTTTGATTTAGGGGTCAGTCCGCCCGCAGGCCCCCGGTGGCTGCTTCAGTACACCGCCAGGAGCCGTCCGCCTGCCGCTCCAGGCGGTACTCGTGGGTGTCCAGCCAGAGGCCGGCCCAGGGGCTGTTCGCCTCCGCCAGATCAATTCCGGCCCCGGCCATCCAGTAGACTGTGTTGGGCTCCACCGGGTCCAGAGCCAAGGTGATCCGGGCACAGAACGCGGTTTCGCCGGCGTCGTAGACCTCCGCCTGGGCAAGCTGGGCAGAGGTGACCGCCTTGGGATGGCGGAGATCTAGGCCCAGGTAGAATTGGGCCAAAGCGGTCCCAAAGTTTGCGGCTGCCTCCTCAAGGTCCGCGGAGGAGCTGGAAACGGTTACCCGGGTTGGACTGGCGCTGCGGGAAAAGAGCTCTTGGGGCTGAAGCAGGGACTCGGGCAGCGAGATCCGCGCCCCATCGGGGGAATCAAAGAAGAAAAGCTCCGCCTCCGAGTTGTAATAGGGCGCCAGACCCAAGGTTTCCAGACATAAAGACAGCCAAGCCGACCAGTCCTCCGGCTGATAGTCCAGGGTTTTGACCGCTGTCTCCCAGTCCGGGTCTGACAGCAGGGCTGGGATGAGAACGGTCTCCGTCTGGAGGTAGTCAGCCGAGGCCAGGGTGTCGGCAATTTGATTGCGCTCCATCTGTTCATGGGCAAGGGAATCAAGGGCGGAGCACATATCCCGGTTGGACAGGGGATAGCGGCCCAGAGAGTGTCCGTCCGCTCCGAAAAATTCCACGCTGGAGCCGTAATACAGGTCTGCGAAAGCAGTAGTATCGGACTGAGGGTCGCCGGACCGCAGTATCTCTTTGGCCTGATTGACCAGGTCGGAGTCGGTGATCGGCGGGCCGATAAAGCTGGAGAGCGGTCCAAAACTGGCGTGGAGGGAGACAGCCAGCTCCAGGGCGGCGGCCATTTCAGAGGATGAGGCGGCATCGGCGTCAGAAACCTGGGATTCCCCCCGGCAGATCTCCAGCACCGCATCCGTCAGGTGGTCGGGAATGGCAATGGTATACCAGCTCCCTGCGTCCATGGCCCGGGCATACCACCCCTCCGGGGCCTCCGGCAGCCACCAGGGCACGCCGTAGCTCACTTCATAGAGATTGGTCCAGTTGGTGAGCCAGTCCTCCATGTCATAGTCTGGGGAGGCGTTTTGTTCTACGCAGGCGGGGTCGCTCAAAAACAGCTGGGAGAGAGCGGCGATGCCCTCAGGGCTCTCCACCTGGTAGGCGACATACTGTCCGGATTCCTGCTCCCTGGCCAGCTCATACAGGGAGGTGCACATGCTCTGGTTGGACAGAAAGTGGAAGCCCAGAGAGCGGCCTGCTTCGTTAAAAAACTCCACTCTGGTGTTGGTGTACCGGAGGCCGGGGGCCACAGTGTGATTGTCGGGGTTGCCGGAGAGCAAAATCGTCTTGGCCTGAGCGACCAGATCGGAGTCTGTGATGCGGGGGGCGTCATAGTCGTTGTAGGCGGAGTCGAAGGTCACCTGAATGGTATGGGCCGCCTGGAGCTGCTGGACAAAGCTGGGCTCTGAGTTTCCCCCCGCAAACACAAACACCGCCGCCAGGGCCAGGGCGGCCGCCGCCAGAAAGAGGGCGGTTTTCTTTGTCTCCGGCTGTTTCACCAGCTGAGTGATCCGTCTCTGGACGGTTTTCTTTCCTCCGGTCATGGTGGTGGAGCAGGACAGCACCCCGCCCGCCCCGGACCGCCGGGCCACCAGCCCGACCAGCGTGCGGCCGTAGGAGATGCGCTCCGACTCCCCCAGCCGCCGGATGGTCCCCTCGTCGCAGGACAGCTCCCCGTCCCGCTTGGACAGCACCACCGCCGCCCACACCAGGGGGTTATACCAGTGGAGGGCCAGTGCCAGGCACCGGAGGAGGGACCAGATGTGGTCCCTGTGCCGGAAGTGGGTGAGCTCGTGGGAGAGCACATGGGTGCGGACTGTTCCGTCCGCCGCCGCCTCCGGAGTGAGGTAGACGGCGGGGCGGAGCACCCCGCACAGGCAGGGGGAGGACAGCCCCTCCGCCTCATACACCGGCAGGGGACAGCCCGCCGTGGGGAGAGGCCGTCGGCTTCTGCGGAGTTTTTGGGCAAACCGCAGGTTGGCGGCCAGCACCGCCAGCAGGACCCCGCCGGCCCCCGCCGCCCACACCATCACCACGGCGGCACGGAGCACGTCGTCTAGCGTGGGGCCGCCGAAATACATGTAGACCTCCCCGTTTTCCTGGAGCTCCCAGAGTGCGGCATCCTGGCCCGACTGGCTGGCCTGCACCGTACCGTCGTCAGCGATGGTGAGGCCGTTTTCCTCCAGCAGGCCGGAGGGGATGACCGCATGGCCCATGGCGGTGTCCGGGGAGAGGGGGCGGTTTGACAAGACGGGCAACTCCGGCGCCAGGTCCGCCGCCGAGGCGGGGAGGGAGAGGCTGGGAATCTGGAAGGGCACCAGCAGCCGCAGGAGGACCACCCCCCACAGGGCGTACCGCACCCGGGGGGACAGCTTTCGGAACAGTGTCCCACGCAGAAGCAGAAAGACCGCCACCAGAATGGACGAGGTGACGCACCAGGAGATGAGCAGCTCCATCATGTTCCCTCCGCCTCCTTTAAAATGGCGTACAGCTCCTCAATTTCTTCTTTGGTCAGGGCCTTCTCCCGGGCCATGGAGGACACCATCAGGCCCACGCTCCCCTGGTACACCCGGTCCAGAAAGGAGCGGGTCTCCTGGCGGGCGGCCTTCTCCCGCTCCACCGCCGGGAAGTAGTGCTTGGCCCGGCCCTGGACCTCCACCCGGACCAGCCCCTTGTCCTCCATCCGGCGCAGGGTGGTGATGGTGGTGCTCTTGGCCCAGCCCACCTTCTCCTTTAAAATGGGGACCAGCTGGGTGACCGTCTGGGGGGCGCGCTCCCACAGGCAGTCCAGCACGTACCACTCGCTGTTGGTGAGCAGCGTCTCCGCCATATTCGCACACCTCCTTTTTGAAGTTTACTTTGTAGACCAAATATATCACAGGAGGTCTACGTTGTCAACCAAAACTTCCGGCGGAGGGCAGCGGTCCAAACCGGCGGAATGAACCCGGTCTTAACAGGAAGCGCGCCCATCTTAACATACATTTTACTATTGACGAACGGTCCCTTTGATGCTATCGTATATGTGCTGGAATATCGAGGCAGAGTCTGTCGCAGAGGGCAGGAAACTGCGCCTCCTTTGATTCACAGCGTCGGAATGGGAAAGAGAATTTGGGAAAGAGAATTTCAGTGCCTTTCCCCCGGAGATGGACAGGACTTTTGAGGGAAAGAGGTCCTGCTCTTTTTTTGCTCCTGGGTCATGTTTGAAAATGTCAACATGCCAAAACGGCGGGCCTTTTCCCACCATGCCGCGCTCATTTTCCCTGCAATCCACCAAGGATTGCCGCGTCAAATTGCCTTGCCTGGCGGAAAAATCCCTCGTCGTTGGGCACATTTCCACTTTTCAAACAAGGTATAGAAAAATAAAAGGGGTTTTACTGGACTATGGATATGGATGTTTCGCTCTCTTATTTCTTACAGGCGATCTCCACAAACCCGGTCATGCTGGTGACCGTTCTCCTGACCCTGGGGGTCATCTTCGTCAATGGCTGGACCGACGCGCCCAACGCCATTGCCACCTGCATCACCACCCGCTGCCTGGGGGCCCGGAAAGCCATTATCACCAGCGCTGTCTTCAACTTTCTGGGCGTGCTCATCATGACCCACATCAACAGCGCGGTGGCCTCCACCATCAGCAACATGGTGGACTTTGGAAGCAATACCCACGAGGCGCAGATCGCCCTGTGCGCGGCTCTGTTCTCCATCGTGGTGTACAGCGTGGGGGCCTCCTACTTTGGCATCCCCACCAGTGAGAGCCACAGCCTGATCGCCGGCCTCACCGGCGCGGCCATCGCCATCCACGGCGGCCTGGACGGGGTCAACCCGGACGAGTGGATCAAGGTCATCTACGGCCTGTTCCTGAGCCTGGCCCTGGGCTTCCTGTCCGGATGGGTGATCTGCAAGCTGATTACGATGATCTGCGCCGGGATGAACCGGCACAAGACCAACCGCTTCTTCCAGGCGGGCGAGATCTTCGGCGCCGCCGCCATGAGCTTCATGCACGGGGCCCAGGACGGCCAGAAGTTCATCGGCGTGCTCTTCCTGGGCGTGGCCTTCAGCAACGGCCAGAGCAGCGTGGAGGGCGTGATCATCCCCGTCTGGCTGATGATCGTGTGCAGCACGGTCATGGGTGTGGGCACCAGCGTGGGCGGAGAGAAGATCATCAAGTCGGTGGGCATGGACATGGTCCGCCTGGAGAAGTACCAGGGCTTTTCCGCCGACCTGGCCGGCGCCTTCTGCCTGCTGCTGTCCAGCGTGTTCGGCATTCCGGTGTCCACCACCCACACCAAGACCAGCGCCATCATGGGCGTGGGCGCGGTGAAGCGGCTGTCCGCCATCAACTTCGGCGTGGTCAAGGACATGATGCTCACCTGGGTGTTTACCTTCCCCGGCTGCGGCCTCATCAGCTTTGTGATGGCCAAGCTGTTTATGACCATCCTGTGATTCCGGAGCGTTCCGGTTCTGTTTGGGTCCCCATTTGAAGATTTGATTCAGGAGTGAGACGGAAATGGCAAAGAAGCAAGACGCATATTATTTTGAAACCTTTACGGCCTGTCTGGACGACGCCTGCAAGGCGGCCCAGCTGCTGGACCGGTCCATGCGGGAGTTTGACCCCGCCCAGATCAAAGAGACGCTGGACGAGATGCACAACATCGAGCACGCCGCCGACGACAAGAAGCACGAGCTGCTCAACGTGCTGGCCAAGGCCTTCATCACCCCCATCGAGCGGGAGGACATCATCCTCCTCAGCCAGAACATCGACGAGGTCACCGACAAGATCGAGGACGTGCTGCTGCGGGTCTACTGCAACAACGTGCAGAAGATCCGGCCGGAGGCCCTGGAGCTGTCCCGACTGGTGATCCGCTGCTGTGAGGAGGCCAAGCTCATGGCCCAGGAGTTCGCCGACTTCAAGCGCTCCAAGGGCCTGCGGGACCACATCATCCGCATCAACACCCTGGAGGAGGAGGCCGACCAGCAGTTCATCAACAGTATGCGCACCCTCCACACCACCTGCACCGACCCCATCGAGATCATCGTGTGGCGGGAGATCTTCCTCTATCTGGAGAAGTGCGTGGACGCCTGTGAGCACGTGGCCGACACGGTGGAGAGCGTGGTCATGAAGAATTCCTGACCGGATGAGGTCTGGAAGAGTTCATATGGAAAAGGAGGACGAAGCCGTCCCGCCTTCCGGCCGGGCGGCCCAGTTCGCACTATGATACGGTTTTTAAAAAAGCAGCCCCCCGGGCGGCTCATTGCCCTGGGCTTTGCGGCGGTGATTCTGATTGGCAGCGCCCTTTTGATGCTGCCCATCTCCATCCGGCCGGGGGTGGAGGTGGCGTATATCGACGCGCTGTTCACCTCCACCAGTGCAGTCTGCGTCACAGGCCTCATCGCGGTGGACGCCTATGACAACTTTACGGTGTTTGGACAGGCGGTGCTGGCCGGACTGATCCAGATCGGCGGCCTGGGGGTCACGTCGGTGGGCGTGGGACTGATTCTGGCCGCCGGCCGCCGGGTGAGCATCAAGGGCCGCTCCCTGGTGAAGGAGGCCCTGAATGTGGACAGCTTTCAGGGAATGGTGCGGCTGATCCAGTGGGTGCTGAAAGTGACCCTGTGCTTTGAGGGGGCGGGCGCCGTCCTGAGCTTTCTCACCTTCTCCCAGGACTATCCCCTGCCCCGGGCCCTGTGGACCAGCGTGTTCCACTCGGTGGCCGCCTTCAACAACTCGGGCTTTGACATCCTGGGCGGGATGCAGAACCTCATCCCCTATCAGAGCGACGTGCTGCTGAATCTGGTCACCTGCGCCCTGATCATCTTCGGCGGTCTGGGCTTTCTGGTGATGCTGGACATCCGCAGGGCCGGGAGCTTCCGGAAGCTGACCTTCCACTCCAAGGTGGTCATCACCACCACGGCGGCCCTGCTGATCGCGGGCACCCTGCTGCTGAAGGCCACCGAGGACATGACCTGGCTGGGGGCCTTTTTCCACAGCGTGTCCGCCCGCACCGCCGGCTTCTCCACCTACTCCATGGGGGAGCTGACCAACGCGGGGCTGTTTACCCTGATCCTGCTCATGTTCATCGGCGCCTCCCCCGGGTCCACCGGCGGCGGCATCAAGACCACCACCTTCTTCGCCCTGATGCAGCAGGTGCGGGCCGTCTTTACCAAGAAGAAGCCCGGGGGCTTCCACCGGACACTGCCCGGAGAGGCCATCGACAAGGCGGGAGTCATCGCCCTGCTGTCCGTGGTGGTGGTGTGCGTGGGGACCTTCCTGCTGTGCGTGCTGGAGCCGGAGCTGGACTTTGTGCGGCTGCTGTTTGAGGAGGTCTCCGCCTTCGGCACGGTGGGACTGTCCACCGGGATCACCCCCGATTTGAGCGTGGCCAGCAAGCTGGTGCTGATATTTACCATGTACATCGGACGTCTGGGGGCCTTTACCCTGTTCTCCCTGTGGATCGACCGGCCCGACCCCAGCATCCGGTACACCGAAGAAATGATTACAATAGGATAGGAGCGCTATGAAAAGAAAGCAGTCAGAGACCTCGTTCGGGGTCATCGGTCTGGGGCGGTTCGGCACCGCCCTGGTGAAGACGCTGGCCGAGGCGGGCCAGGAAGTCATTGCCGTGGACAAGGATGAGCAGAAGGTGAAGGCGGTGCGGAAATACACCGACTACGCCTTTGTGGTGGGGACGCTCAACGAGGAGAGCCTCCAGGAGACCGGCGTGCAGAACTGCGACACGGTCACCATCTGCATCGGGGAGCAGCTGGATGTGAGCATCCTCACCACCATGCAGGTGATCAAGATGGGCATTCCCCACGTGATCTCCAAGGCCAACAGCCAGGAGCACGGGGAGGTGCTCAAGCAGCTGGGGGCCACGGTGGTCTACCCCGAGGCGGATATGGCCGTGCGCATCGGCAAGCGGCTGATCTCCCGCAGCATGCTGGACTACATCTCTCTGGACGACGACGTGGAGGTGCGGCGCATCCAGGTGGGCGGAAAGCTGATCGGGGCCAGCATCCAGGAGCTGGATGTGCGCCGGGTCTACGGCATCAACATCATCGCCGTGGAGCGGGACCACCAGACAAACGTGGAGTTCTCCCCCCAGTACCGCTTTGCGGCGGAGGACATCATTGCGGTCATCGGGAAAGTAGATAAAATTGACCATTTTGAACAGGACATTCGCCCCTGACACAGGGGAGAATCTTCTTGAAGAACAGACAGGAGCGTCACTTTGGATTTCAAGCAGCATCTGATCGTAGCGGCCAAGGGGGCCGTGGTAGGGGGGACCATGCTGGTTCCCGGGGTAAGCGGCGGCACCATGTGCATCATTCTGGGCGTCTATGACCGGCTGATCCACGCGGTGAGCACCTTTTTTCAGAGCAAGCGGGCTAATTTCTGGCTGCTGTTCTGTTTCTGCCTGGGGGCCGGAGCGGGGATTTTCCTCCTGTCCAAGCCCCTGCTCCAGCTGATGGAGCTCTTCCCCAAGCCCGCCAGCTTCTTCTTCATGGGAGCGGTGGCCGGAAGTGTGCCCATGACCTTCCAGAAGGCCAGGGTGACCTCCTTTCACTGGCGGGTCCCGGTCTATGTGGTGGTGGGAATGATCATTGTGTGGGCGCTGGCCAAGCTGCCCACCATGGACCAGATGAGCGGCGGCGGCCTGGAGCGCTATGCCATGCTGGTGGTGTCCGGTGTGGTGGCGGCGGTGGCCCTGGTGCTGCCGGGGATCAGCGTGTCCTACCTGCTGCTGGTGCTGGGGATGTACAGCACCACCATTCAGGCCATCGGGAATCTAGATTTTGAGTACCTCATCCCCCTGGGGCTGGGGGGAATTCTGGGGGTGGTGGCCACCACCAAGGCGCTGGAGCACCTGATGCAGGTCTACCCCCGGGCCACCTACCTGATTATTCTGGGCTTTGTGGTGGCGTCCATTCCCACCATCTTCCCGGGCGTCCCGGCGGGGGCGGAGTGGATCGTGTGCGCGCTCACTCTCCTGGCCGGGTTCGGCGTGGTCTATAAGGTCTCCAGCTTATAAAAAAGCCCGGCCTGGATGAGAGGCCGGACGGAAGCGCAGAGTGAAAAAGCGGGGCTGGTCTCCGGTGCCGGGGCGGCACGGGAGGGGACAGCCCCGCTCTGTTATGCGGTCTGAGTCTGGTTCTGGAGGATGCGCAGGGCCATGATGAGGCAGGCCTGCCGCTGGGCGGTGTCCTGGGGGCCGAAGCTGCCGTCGCCGTAGCCCGCCACGATGCCGCTCTGGGCCATAAAGGCCACGCTGCTCTGGGCCCAGGAGGAGATCTCCCCTCCGTCCGAGAAGGAGGGGGTGCCGTCGGGAACGGAGCCGCCCAGGGCCCGGTAAACGGCGGTGAGCATGACGGCGGCCTGCTCCCGGGTGAGAAGCTCCCCGGGGCCGAAGGTGGAGTCGGAGGTGCCGGCGGTAAAGCCCATGGAGTAGGCCTTGAGCGCCTCCGGGTCGGAGGTGTCCGTGAAGGGATTCTCTCCGGGAGCTTCAATGGACTGGCCGCTGGCCGTCTCATACAGCCGGACGGTGAGTGCGGCGAACTGAAGTCGGGTGATGGGCTCCCGCAGGTCCTGCCCCTTCAGATGGTCGGGCATCAGCCCGCCGGCGATGGCCTGGTTGACCAGATTGAGGGCCCACTCATCCACCGGCTCGCCGGTGACGGAAACGGGCTGCCCGGAGGTCTGGCTTGGGGCCTTCAGCCAGATCCCCCGGTCCAGGGTCTCGCTGCTCTGGCCGCTGCCGGAGAGGGTGGACACATGGTAGAGATGGGCGGAATCCCGGACCACCAGATCGCTCTGACCGGACAGGAGGGAGTCCAGGGCCCAGTGTCCGCTGCTCTCGGAGTAGGTGAAGATCTCCACCAGCAGAAGGGCGCCGGTCTCGCTGCTCACCCGGGTCCCGATGGGGACCAGAGTGGCGGAGTAGGTCTCCGTATCCGAATAGGAGAAGGGCTCAGTGCCCAAGGGGTCCAGGGAGAGCTGATAAGCCGCCTGGCCGCTTTGAAGGGTGGCCGCCGCCGCGCCCGTGGTGAGCAGACCGAACAGCAGGGCAGCGGAGAGAAGTCGGGTCAGGACCTTTTTCATGGTAAGCAGGAGTCCTTTCTGTAAAAAATTGGGCTGCACAAATCGGTGCAGACAAAACAACAGACGGGCCGGCGGAAGGCCGGAGCTGGCATTACCTTCATTTTACCGGATTACATAAGAAATAACAAGCGGATAAACATGAAGATTTTATGAAATATCGGGACCGGAGTACCCGGGCCGGAAGGGAGGGTTTGTTCCATGGAATACAACATCGTGCCCATGGACCGCAGCCACATTGAACAGATTGCCGCTTTGGAGCGGGAGTGCTTCTCCACCCCCTGGAGCGAGGCCATGCTCACCGAGGTCCTCTTTGACTCTCAGGCCAGCTTTATCGTGGCCGAGTCGGAGGACGGAGGCGTGCTGGGCTACGCGGGGCTCCAGGTGGTGCTGGACGAGGGGTATATTGACAACATCGCGGTGGAGCCCAACGCCCGCCGCCACGGGGTGGCGGACGAGCTGCTGGACGTGTTCTGCCGCTTTGGGGAGGCCAATCTGGCCTTCCTCACCCTGGAGGTGCGCGCCTCCAACGCCCCGGCCATCGCCCTGTACCGCAAGCACGGCTTTGAGGAGGCGGGGCGGCGGAAGAATTATTACACCAAGCCCGCCGAGGACGCCATCATCATGACCCGCTACTTCAAGCGGATCGGAACCGAGCATGGATGAGCCGGAACTGAGGCCGCTGGGACCGGAGGAGGTGGGCCTCCTCTACCGCCGGGAGCTGAAGGGGACCTTCCCGCCCTCGGAGCTCAAGCCGCTGCGCACCATCCAGCGGCACATGCGGGCGGGCCGCTATCCGGTCTGGGGCCTGTATCAGGGGGAGGAGCTGACGGCCTACGCCCTGCTGTGGCAGACCTGGGACGGAGGGGCGGTCCTTCTGGACTACCTGGGGGTGCCCGGGGTCCGCCGGGGACAGGGCTGGGGGAGCTGCATGCTGGCCCAGCTGCGCCGGATCTACGGAGAGAGGGCGGCCATCCTGGCGGAGGTGGAGGCCCCGGAGGCGGCGGAGCCGGAGGAGCGGGCGCTCCAGGAGCGCCGCCTGGACTTCTACCGCCGGGCGGGGTTCCGGTATGCGGGCTTTGACAGCCGGCTGTTCGGCGTCCACTACCGCCTGCTGGCCGCCGGCCCCGGGGAGGAGCCGGAGCTGCTGGAGGCCTACCGCTCCCTGTACCAGGGGCACTTTCCCGGCGCTGTGTTCCGGCGGTTCGTGCAGATCCCGTGGAGCCGGCCGGAGTGAATCGGCCGATTGGGAAAGAGCTTCTGCGGTGAAAATTTTGTGAAAGCAAACTGGAAAAAGCGGCCTGCCGCTTCTTCGACAGTCTGAAAAGGGGGAACCTTTTATGAATATCTTAGCCATCGAGTCCTCCTGCGACGAGACCGCCGCCGCGGTGGTCCGGGACGGGCGGACCGTGCTGTCCAACTGCATCGCCTCTCAGATCGAGATGCACACCATCTACGGGGGCGTGGTGCCCGAGATCGCCTCCCGGAAGCATGTGGAGGCGGTCACCGGCCTGGCGGAGCAGGCGGTGGCCCAGGCGGGCCTGACCAAGGGGGACCTGGACGCCGTGGCGGTGACCTACGCCCCGGGGCTCATCGGGGCGGTGCTGGTGGGAGTGAACTTCGCCAAGGGGGCGGCCATGGCCCTGGACCTGCCTCTGATCCCGGTGCACCACGTGCGGGGACACATCGCCGCCAACTACATCACCCACCCGGACCTGGAGCCCCCCTTTGTGTGCCTGTGCGTCTCCGGCGGCACCACCCTGATCGTGGACGTGAAGTCCTACACGGACATGGAGGTGCTGGGGGGGACCCGGGACGACGCAGCGGGGGAGTGCTTTGACAAGGTGGCCCGGGTGCTGGGCATCGGCTATCCCGGGGGCGGCCCCATGGACCGCCTGGCACATGGGGGGGATGACGGCCGGTACGAGCTGCCCCGGGCCCACGTGGCGGGCCACGACCTGGACATGTCCTTCTCCGGCCTGAAAACCGCCAGTCTGAACCTGATCCATAACGCCCAGCAGAAGGGGGAGGAGCTGAACCTGCCCGACTTCGCCGCCAGCTTCGGCCGGGCGGTGAGCGAGTCCCTGGTGCCCCGGGTGATGGCTGCCGCCCGCATGAGGGGGTACGGCCGGGTGGCGGTGGCCGGGGGCGTGGCGGCCAACAGCCGCATCCGGGCGGATCTCACCGCCGCCTGCCAGGAGAGCGGCGACCGCCTGTTCCTGCCCGAGCTGAAATACTGCGGCGACAACGCCGCCATGATCGGGTGCCAGGGGTACTACGAATGGAAGGCCGGCCGCAGGGCCGGCCTGGAGCTGAACGCCTACGCCACCCGGGACATCTCCCTGGGGTAATGCGGAAATTTTAAGGAGGGGAGTTCCTAAAAAACAGGAACTCCCCTCCTCTGCATTGGCATGTGTGGAAATCAAAAGGGCGGCTGAGCCGGGAGTGGTCCCGATTCAGCCGCCCTCAGTTTGCCGAAAAACCTCTGTTGAATAGAACCCGCCTCAGTTTTGGCGGGGGAGCTCGAGGGGGCGGCAGCCCGCCTCGAGTGGGATCGAATGCCTTGAATGCCTTGCACGGCAAGGCGTTCAGCGAGCTCAGCGAGGACTTTTCCGCCGCTGTGCGGCGGGAAAGTAACGGCATTTTTGCAGGCCGGTCAGTCGGCCAGCTGGTCCAGCAGGACCGCCAGCTCCTCCAGCTTTTCCTCCGGCTTCCCGCTCTCCACCGCCTCCCGGACGCAGCAGTCCATGTGGGCCTTGAGCACCATGCGGTTGGCCTTTTTCAAAATGGACTGGGTGGCCATGAGCTGGTGGGACACGTCCAGGCAGTACCGGTCCTCCTCAATCATCTTGAGGATGCCGTCGATCTGTCCCCGGGCGGTCTTCAGCAGGCGGGTGACCTGGGTGTGGTCCGCCTTCACTGGATGGACACCACCTCATAGCCCGCCTCGGTGACCGCGTCCTTCAGCTCCTGGTCGGAGACTGGGGCGGCCAGGGTGACGGTGGCCTGCTTCTTCTCCAGGTCGGCCTTGGCGGAGGTCACGCCCCCCAGGGCGGACAGGGCCTTCTCCACGTGGGCCACGCAGTGGGCGCACATCATGCCTTCAATGTTCAGTGTCTTGGTCATGGTTTCAGTTCCTCCTTCATTTGCTTGGGTGCTTTCTTCCAAATCAACGGGACAGCTCTGGGTGCAAGGCGCACAGGCGGGAGCTGTGCCGCTGTCATCACCGGCGGGGCCGGGGACGTTCTCAGTTTGCTGGGATTGGAGTGCTTGGGTGCGGAATTTGCTTTTGAAAAAGCGCAGGCGTAAAGCGTTGGTCACCACGCACACGGAGCTCAGGCTCATGGCGGCGGCGCCGAACATGGGGTTGAGCATGAAGTCGGTGATGCCCAGGGCGTAAAACACGCCGGCGGCCAGGGGGATGCCGATGGAGTTGTAGAAGAAGGCCCAGAACAGGTTCTCCTTGATGTTCCGGATGGTGGCCCGGCTCAGCTCCACCGCCGCCACCGCGTCCATCAGGTCGGACTTCATGAGCACGATGTCGGCGCTCTCGATGGCCACGTCGGTGCCTGCCCCGATGGCCAGGCCCACGTCGGCCCGGGCCAGGGCGGGGGCGTCGTTGATGCCGTCGCCCACCATGGCCACCTTCTTGCCCTGCTCCTGGAGCTCCTTCACCTTCCGCTCCTTGTCCTGGGGGAGCACCTGGGCCATGACCTGGGTGACCCCCAGCTCCTTTCCGATGGCGTCGGCGGTGCGCTGGTTGTCGCCGGTGAGCATGACCACGTCCAGGCCCAGCTTCCGGAAGGCGGCCACAGCGGCGGCGCTGGTGGGCTTGGGGGTGTCGGCCACGGCGATGAGGCCCAGCACCTGGTGCTCATCGGCGAAGTACAGGGCGGTCTTGCCCTGGGCGGCCAGCTCCTCCGCCTTTTCGGGGAAGCTCCCCAGGTCCACTCCGGCCTCCTCCATCATGGCCAGGTTGCCGCCCATGCAGGTGCGGTCCCCCAGGGTGGCCCGGACGCCCCGGCCGTGGAGGGCGGTGAAGTTTCCAACTGTGGTGACGGGGAGGTTCCGCTTTTTGCTCTCCTCCACGATGGCGGTGGCCAGGGGGTGCTCGGATGGGCCCTCCAGACAGGCGGCCAGGATGAGCAGCCCCTCCTCGTCCATATCGTCGGCGGGGAGGACGTCGGTGACCACCGGCCTGCCCTGGGTGAGGGTGCCCGTTTTGTCCAGCACCACAGTGTTGACCGTGTGCAGGGTCTCCAGGGCCTCGGCGGATTTGATGAGGATGCCGTTTTCCGCTCCCTTGCCGGTGCCCACCATGATGGCCACCGGGGTGGCAAGACCCAGGGCGCAGGGGCAGGAGATGACCAGCACGGCCACGCCGGTGGTGAGGGCCTTGGTGATGTCATAGCCGCTGGCGAAGAACCAGGCCACCGCGGTGACGGCGGCGATGACCATGACGACGGGGACAAAGACTCCGGCCACCTTGTCGGCCAGCTTGGCGATGGGGGCCTTGGACGAGGAGGCCTCCTCCACCAGACGGATCATCTGGGCCAGGGTGGTGTCCTCCCCCACCCGCAGGGCCTCAAAGGTGAAGGAGCCAGACTTGTTGATGGAGGCGGCGGCCACCTTGTCGCCGGGGCCCTTGTCCACGGGGAGGGACTCCCCGGTGAGGGCGGACTCGTCCACGGCGGAGGTCCCCTCCACGATGACGCCGTCCACCGGGATGGACTGGCCGGGCCGGACCACGATGCGGTCCCCCACCCGGACCTCCTCCACGGGGATCTCCACCTCCACCCCGTCCCGGAGGACGCTGGCGGTCTTGGGGGCCAGGTCCATGAGCCGGGTGATGGCCTGGCTGGTCTTGCCCTTGGACCGGGTCTCCAGGTACTTGCCCAGGGTGATGAGGGTGAGGATCATGCCGGCGGACTCGAAGTACAGATCCATGTGGTACTGTTCCACCAGGGCCCAGTCCCCGTGGCCCAGGCCGTAGCCCATCTGGTAGATGGCGAAGACGCCGTAGATCACCGCGGCGGAGGAGCCCACCGCGATGAGGGAGTCCATGTTGGGGGCGAGATGTGCCAGCGTTTTAAACCCCACCCGGTAGTATTTGTCGTTGATGTACATAATGGGCAGGGTGAGCAGCAGCTGGGTCAGGCCGAAGGCCACCGCATTCTCCAGCCCCGTGAGGAAGCCGGGGAGGGGAGCGCCCAGCATGTGGCCCATGGAGATGTAGAAAAGGGGGATCAGGAACACAAAGGACCAGATGAGGCGGTGCTTCATGGAGGACAGCTCGGCCTCCATCTGGGCCTCCGGCCGCTGGGCTTTAGCCTGGGCCGTGTCCCCCGCCTTCTGGGGGAGGGAGGCCCCGTAGCCCGCGTGGACCACCGCCTGGATGATGCCGTCGGGGGTGAGGGCGCTCTCGTCGTAGTCCACCGTCATGGAGTTGGTCATCAGGCTGACCTCCGCCTTGCGGACGGCGTCCAGCTTGTTGACGGCCTTCTCCACATGGGCCGAGCAGGCCGAGCAGGTCATGCCGGTGACGTTGAATTTTTGCTTCATAGAAAATCACCAAACTTTTTTGAATTGGAGTGGTAAGGGGATGGAAGGGAGTTTCGTTGCCCGCTCTTTTTAAGCCTTCCCCCTTGGGGGGAAGGTGGCTGGCCGAAGGCCAGACGGATGAGGGGGCAGGGTTCGGCCGCCTCGTAGGGTGCGAGAAGGTGAATTGCCCCGCAGGGGCAAGAGAGGCTGGCCTGGGCCGCGACCC
>ERZ1106929.1551-NODE-1551-length-18908-cov-34.891105_pt1 | contig 18908 bp, 19 predicted proteins | sample MGYA00403662_ERZ1106929 | MGnify/ENA primary metagenome ERZ1106929 (study PRJEB35170, sample SAMEA104062442) | human gut metagenome | biome: human gut; feature: human-associated habitat; material: faeces | place: Denmark | collected 2013-02-20 ... | reverse complement strand
TGCAGGCGACGCTGCAGCGCTATCAGGAGCTGCAGGACATCATCGCCATCCTCGGCATGGACGAGCTGAGCGAGGAAGACAAGCTCACCGTCACCCGTGCCCGTAAATTGCAGAAGTTCCTCTCCCAGCCCTTCGCGGTGGCCGAGAACTTCACCGGCCTGCCCGGCAAATATGTGCCGCTGGCCGAGACGGTCAAGGGCTTTGCCGCCATCGTGGACGGCAAGTGCGACGACCTGCCCGAGTGGGCCTTCTTCAACGTGGGCACCCTCGACGACGCCCGCAAGAAGGCAGCGGACAAGCTGGCGGAGGAAAAAGGCGGTGAGGCCTGATGAACAGCTTCATCCTCAACATCACGGCCTCCAGCGGTGAGTTCTATCAGGGCAGCTGCGAGAGCATGGTGCTGCCCGTGAAGGACGGCGTCTACGGTGTGCAGGCCGGTCACAGCCCGGTGCTGGTGGCCATCCACATGGGAATGCTCAAGTTCACCGTGGACGGCGAGACCCGGGAAATTCTGGTCGGTGACGGCATCGCCGAGGTGACGCCCACCTTCGTGCTTTTGCTGGTGGACAGCGCCGAGCGGCCCGAGGACATCGACAAGAACCGCGCCGAGGCCGCCCGCATCCGTGCCGAAGAGCGCTTGCAGCACAAGCAGAGTATGCACGAGTACTATCAGACGAAGATCGCCCTCGACCGTGCCATGCAGCGTCTGCAGACCGCATCCAAATACAAGCGTTAAGACTCCTTTCGAACATAAGCGATATTTCTCCAATTTCTCCAAAGCAGAGGGCCTGCCCTTGCCGCACCTGCGGCGGGGCGGGCTCTTTTTTTGCGTCCCTCTCTTGACAGCGGTGCGGCAAAGTGATATGATTTTGGTATCAAAAAGAAACACTTCCGACCCCATAAGGAGGGAACTGTTATGGAAGAGAAAATTTTGAACGCCCGCAAAAACGGCATGGCGGCACTGCTGCTCACCCTGCTGGGCTATGTAGCATCCATTGCCCTGTTCGTTTACAGCGTCCTGCTGCTGGAGGACGACCGGCTGCTTCTGGGCATCCCGCTGCTGATTCTGTCCATTGGCTATTGGATCGCAGGCATTTTTCTGTTCTGCGGCTTGAAGGTACTCAAGCCCCAGGAGGCGCTGGTACTTACCCTCTTTGGCGATTATGTGGGCACCCTGAAGGGCCAGGGCTTTTACTGGGTAAACCCCTTCTGCGCCGCCGTCAACCCTGCCGCAGGCACCCGGCTGAGCCAGAGCGGGGACGTGACCAGCAAGGAGAGCGGCGCAGCCGCCCTGCTGAGCGTCAGCGGCCAGAACAGCCAGCTCGCCTCAAGCAGCGTAAGCAAAAAGATCTCCCTGAAGATGATGACCCTGAACAACTCCCGGCAGAAGATCAACGACTGTCTGGGCAACCCGGTGGAGATCGGCATCGCCGTGATCTGGCGGGTCACCGACACTGCCAAGGCGGTGTTCAATGTGGACAACTACAAGGAGTACCTCTCCCTCCAGTGTGACAGCGCCCTGCGGAACGTGGTGCGGGTGTACCCCTACGATGTGGCCCCCAACGTGGACACCACCGGAGACGGCGTGGCCGACGAGGGCAGCCTGCGGGGCTCCTCGGAGGTGGTAGCGGCCCGCATCCGGGACGAGATCCAGAAAAACGTGGCTGAGGCAGGCATCGAGGTGGTGGAGGCCCGGATCACCTATCTGGCCTATGCACCGGAGATCGCCGCAGTGATGCTCCAGCGCCAGCAGGCCAGCGCCATCATCGACGCCCGCAAGATGATCGTGGACGGCGCCGTGGGCATGGTGGAGATGGCACTGGACCGACTGAGCGAAAACAAAGTGGTGGAGTTGGATGACGAACGTAAAGCGGCCATGGTCTCCAACCTGCTGGTGGTGCTCTGCGGCAACCGGGACGCACAGCCCATCGTGAACAGCGGCAGTCTGTACTGATGGCAGAGCCCAAAAAGCAGATCCCCCTGCGCCTGAACGCAAAGCTCTACGAGGCCCTTGCCGCATGGGCTGAGGACGATTTCCGCTCGGTGAACGGGCAGATCGAGTATCTCCTCACCGAGTGTGTGCGTCAGCGCAAAAAGAACGGCCGGTACGTCTCCGATCAGATCGACCTGCCGCCGGAGCTGGATATTGAATGACCCTGCTCCCCTCCGGGGGCAGGCCTTGCAAAAACGCCGATGGTATATCGGCAGGGAGGATGACTATGACAGTAGGTATGGTACCCGGGGCAAGCATCGCAGGCATGGTGTTTTCCCTTATCGTCTCCTTCGCACTTCCCATAGGCCTTTTCATCTATGCAAAGAAGAAGCTGGGCGCGAAGGCGGCACCGTTCTTTATCGGGTGCGGCGTTTTCTTCGTGATGGTGGTGATGCTGGAAGCTGCCATCCATCGCATCGTGTTCCAGCTGGCCGGAGAAGCGCTGACCGGAAGCGTGATCCTATACGCAGTCTATGGCGGCCTGATGGCAGCACTTTTTGAAGAGACCGGCCGCTACATCGCCATGAGGTTTCTGGTGAAGCCGATGGACTTTCCGAACGCCTTTATGTATGGTGCCGGACACGGCGGCGTGGAGGCAGTGCTTCTGTGCGGCGTGGCATCCATCAGCAACATCGCAGGTGCCGTGATGATAAACTCCGGCACCATGTCTGCACAGCTGGCGTCTCTTGACGCAAAGAAGGCGGCAGACACGGCAGCGGCTCTTTCGGCGCTGTGGACGACACCGAGCCTGACGTTTTTTGCAGGCGGCGTAGAGCGGCTTTTGGCGGTGGTGCTCCATGTGAGCCTTTCGATTCTGGTGTTCCAGTCCATCCGCAAAAAGTCCCGGAAAGACCTGCTCAATGCGTATCTGTTCCACTTCGTCATCGATTCGCTGGCCGTTCTGCTCAGTGCAGTGGCATCTGTCTGGGTGGTGGAGCTTGTCGTTGCACTCGTGACAGGCGGAGCTGTCCTGATGGCAAAGTATGCCTGTATGGAAGAGTGAACGCACGGAAATATTCTTGATATATAATAAAAGTCCCCTCTTCGTCATTGGAGCAAGAACCGTGACGAAGAGGGGACTTTCGCTTTCTGTTACTTTTTCTCGTGGTCAGACCAGCCGCTGGAGCTTATAATATCGCCGTCCGGCGTGCACCAGAGGGCCTCCACACCGTCGAGGGACTCGACGAGCTTCTGACCATCCTCAAGGGACATACAGAACAGGCCGGTGGTGAGGCAGTCGGCCGCGCCGGAGTCGGGGGAGAGGACGCTGACGCTGTCGAAGTAGCGGGCGGGCCAGAGGGTGTCCGGGTCGATGAGATGGTGGTAGCGTACGCCGTCCACGACGTAGTACCGCTGGTAGTTGCCGCTGGTGACGAGGGCCATGTCGCTCATGTTGACGCCGGAAACGTAGGAAGAGCTGGCGGTGTAGACCTCGGAGGAGTTCCACGGGTTTTCCACGCCGCCCGACCACTGGGAGCCGTCGGGTTTTGTGCCGATGGCGCGGAGGTTGCCGCCCACGCTGATGAGGGCGCTGGTCAGGCCCCGGGCCTCAGCAGCCTGCGCCACCATCTCGACGGCGTAGCCCTTGCCCACGCTACCCACGTCGAGGGACATGGCGGGGTCGGAGAGGTAGACCGTCTTGGCCTCCTCGTCGATGACGAGGTCGGAGATGTCACAGTGCTGTGCGGCGGCATCCAGCGCTTCCTGCGAGGGCAGCTGGTTGTCCGCCTCGCTTTCGGTGGCCTCGGCGGCCTCGCGGCAGTCGTGCCAGATGCGGAGGACGCTGCCCATGGCGATGTTCAGCTTGCCGCCGGTGGTGTCGTACATCTGCCGGGCCAGCTCCAGCATCCCGAGGATCTTATCGTCCACCTGAACCGGGGCAGTGCCCGCGTTGTCGTTGATGGTCTTGACATTCACCACGCCGTCGTAGTCGTTGTAGATGTCGTAGAGACGGTGGTATTCCAGCAGGTCGGCGTGGAGGGCGTCCATCTGGCGGTTGAACTCCTCCTCGCTGTCGCAGTAGGCGATGACCTGCGTTACGGTGTCAAAAGCGTCGTAAAAGATGGTGCTGTACCGCTGGGCATCCGCGCTCACGCCGGAGGCCGCAGGCTTTTGAGATGAGCCGCAGGCAGCAAGGAGGCTCAGGCAGAGCGTCCCGGCCAGCAGGGCGGAAACAAAGCGCTTGATGCTCATGCCTGCTCCTTTGCCGCAGCCGTGAAGGCGGCGTGCTCCTCAGACAGGTGAGCCAGCAGGTCGCCGAAGACCCAGTTCTTGTTGGAGGGGGTGATGACGGCCTTGAGAGGGATGTTCACCTGCGCCTGCTTCATGAGGTCCAGCAGGGTGTCGAGGTCTTTTTCCCGGAAGTTTGCCAGCACCAGCGCAGGAGGATAGGCACCCGGTTCCAGCACGAGGGTGCGGGAGGTCTTGACCTCCACCTCGCCCAGCAGCTGGGCGACGGTCTTGCCTGCGTCGGTGGGGGAGACGGGCAGCAGTTTCATGCCAAAGGCGGGGGCCATCCCCTCAAGGATGCCCCGGTCGGCGGCGGACAGGTTCCAGCCCAGCGCCAGCGGGACGCCGGCATTCTGGTTGCGTGCGATATGTGCTTTCATTGCATCGTACCTCTTTTTCAAAGGATAAATCAAAATACACTATAGTATACCATAAAGATTGAAAAAAGAAAACGACTGCCGACCCTTTTTGCAAAGCGGGCAGCAGTCGAACAAGAAAGACGCTATTGTATTTTGTCAAAAGTTGTGATATTCTGAAACTGCCGTCAGAAATGGCGGCAGGCACTGTCTGCAAATGCAGGTGGTCACGCTCCTCCGGCCAAGCGCCAGTGGAGACGAATATCTTTTTGCTTCCCCTGACGCGAGAGCGAAAGGGGGGATGTTCTATGACGCTGAGTGAAGTTATTCAACTGCTTGCCCTGATTGGCGGAGCAGTTTTTGTGACCTTTCAGATTACATGGACGATTTCCAACGGCAAAAAGAAATGACCGCCCATGCCTCTCCAAGCAAGCGGTCATTCTTTTTGACTTAACGCCGGAAGAGCGCTGACCATTTGTGGGACAGTGCCTTCTTTATTTGTAGTATAATCGTTTCAGCGTGAATTGTCAACGCTGAAAGCGTAACTTAGTTCATCTTCTTGCCGAAGAATTCCACTTCCTTACTGATGAAGCCCATCAGCTCGTCGAACTGGTCGGGGGTCAGGCTCTGGGCACCGTCGCACTTGGCCTTGGCGGGGTCGTTGTGTACCTCGATCATCAGGCCGTCGGCACCGGCGGCAACGGCGGCTTTTGCCAGCTGAGGCACCATCCATGCGTGGCCGCAGGCGTGGCTGGGGTCCACGATGACGGGCAGGTGGGTCATCTTGTGGAGCATGACCACACCGGCAAGGTCGAGGGTGTTCCGCATACTGGTCTCAAAGGTGCGGATGCCGCGCTCGCAGAGGATGACGTTCTCGTTGCCCTCGGCCATGATGTACTCGGCGCTCATGACGAACTCCTCCAGCGTGTTGGCAAGGCCGCGCTTGAGCAGGACGGGCTTCTTCTGACGGCCCACAGCCTTGAGCAGCTCGAAGTTCTGCATATTGCGGGCACCGACCTGAATGAGGTCCACATTCTCAAAGAGGGGCAGATGCTCGGTGTTCATGATCTCGGTGACGATGGGGGAGCCGGTGGCACGGCGGGCCAGCTTGAGCAGGTCGAGGCCCTCGCTGCGCATCCCTTGGAAAGAATAAGGGGAGGTGCGGGGCTTGAATGCGCCGCCGCGCAGCAGGGAGGCACCGGCGGCCTTGACGCGCTGGGCGCAGTAGGTGATCTGGGCCTCGCTCTCAATGCTGCACGGGCCTGCGATGACGGCAAAACTGCCGCCGCCGATCTTCACGCCCTCCACATCAATGACGCTGTCGTCCGGATGAAATTTGCGGTTGGCTTTCTTGTACGGCTCCGAGACGCGGCGGCAGGTCTCGACCACCGGATTTGCCAGCACCCAGCTCTCGGCGATGGCCTTGGTGTCGCCGATGAGGCCGAGGATGTGGGTGTCGCTGCCCTTGGAGTCATTGATCTGCAGGCCCATGCCTTCCAGCTCGCGGCAGAATTCGTGGACCTTGGCTTCGGGGGCGTCCTGTTTGAGTACGATGATCATGGCGGGTTCTCCTTTTCCTGTTTCCGTACGGCAGGGGAGAGGAAGCCGCCTTGCCGCAGATGTTTCAGTATCATGAACTTCACTATCGTGAAGTGATGGGGCATGGACATAGCATATCACTTCAGTTTCATGAAGTCAAGAGCTTTCTCAAAAGTTTTTGAATTTTGGGAGAGAAAGTGGTAAAATAAAGTTGTCTGCTTCAAAAGAAAATGACACGTGCTGCGAGATGGAAAAGCCTCTCCCTTTGGGAGAGGTGTCATCGCTTGCGATGACGGAGAGGGCAAGCCCGGCATGACGGATTCGTTGCACAGCGACAGGCGCTTCTTTTGTAAGAGCGATGCTGTCGCTGTGCCTATGCGTTCTCGTCAGCATCCTTGCCCTCTCAGTCTGCTTCGCAGACAGCTCTCCCAAAGGGAGAGCCTTTGAGGAAGCGGCAAAACACACAATAACGAAGTAAGAAGGTCTTACATATGGGCAAAGAAGCAAAAACGAACGCCATGCGCATCTTGGAGCGGGCCAAGGTGGCCTACACCGCGCATGAATATCCCCACGAAGAGGGCGTGGCGGTGGACGGCGTGACCGTCGCCGCCAGCATGGGCGAGGACCCCGCCTGCGTCTACAAGACGCTGGTGACGCAGGGGGCCAGCAGGAACTACTTCGTCTTTGTCATCCCGGTGGCAGCGGAGCTTGACCTGAAGGCCGCCGCCCGCAGCGTGGGGGAAAAGAGCGTGGCGATGATCCACGTTGCCGACATCAACAAAGTCACCGGCTATGTCCGGGGCGGCTGCAGCCCGGTGGGCATGAAGAAGCAATACACCACCGTTTTCGACGAGAGCGTGCTGAGCCAGCCGAAGGTCTACGTCTCCGGCGGGCGCATCGGCACGCAGGTGTGCTGTGCCGCTGCCGACCTCATCAAGGCTGCACGGGCAACGACCGCGAAGATCATCTTCTGAAAAGCCTCTCAGGCGCGTTGCGTCAGCTCTCCCGGAGGGAGAGCCTTTAAAAGAATATTTATTATAGAAAGTTTCTCCAAGAAGTCGTACTTAAAAAGAAAAACGATGTCGAAACTGCACAAAATTTTAGAAAGTTTTTTGACAGCAGAGAACACAAGGGAAAATTTGCCCGAACGCTCTTTGCAAAGGCGTTTTTTTGCCGTATACTGTATCTAGACGGCGGACGGAAGGGCAGGCAAACTCTTTTTTCAGCCGGAAAGAACAGCGTGGACAACGAGGTTTGCGGAGGAGGAGCAGAATGTGGAATGAGCTGCTGAGTACCAAGTGCCGTCTCGGCGCGGGGATGCATCAGGGCCTTCGTGTAACCTGCTGCGAGTCTATGCTGTCGCAGACGAAATAAAAGGCCGTGGTGTAGGTGCATCACAGCCTTTTTTGTTTTTGTGTCGTGGGATTTTGAGAAAGAGAGGTTGGATACAGATGATTCGTAAAGTGGCAGTCATCATGGGTTCGGATAGTGATTGGCCGGTGGTCAAGGGGGCCTGCGCCCAGCTCAAGGCGCTGGACATCCCCTTTGAGGCCCACATCCTGTCGGCCCACCGCACCCCCGCCGAGGCGGCGGACTTCGCAAAAAAGGCAAAGGCAGACGGCTTCGGCGTCATCCTCTGCGCGGCGGGCATGGCAGCACATCTGGCTGGTGCTTTCGCCGCCAACACCACCCTGCCGGTCATCGGCATCCCGATGAAGGGCGGCGCGATGGACGGTCTGGATGCACTGCTGGCCACCGTCCAGATGCCCAGCGGCATCCCGGTGGCTACGGTGGCCCTGAACGGCGCAAAGAACGCCGCATGGCTGGCTGCTGAGATCCTGGCCCTCGGCGACGAGGCGCTGGCCGGCCGTCTGGAGGCTGAGCGCACCGCGATGGCGCAGCAGATCGCCGCAAAGGAAGAAAAACTGCAGAAAGAGATCGAGGAACTGTAATGTCTGATTTTGCATACCCGCTTCACGAAGAGTGCGGCGTTTTCGGCATCTATGACCGTGCAGGCACGGAGGATGTGGCGGCTGCCGCCTACTCGGCCCTGTACGCTCTGCAGCACCGTGGGCAGGAGAGCTGCGGCATCGCCGTGAACGATGACGGCGTCATCAACGGCCACCGGGACCTCGGCCTTGTCAATGAGGTGCTCACACCGGCGGTGCTGGCTTCGCTGGCAAAGCCCACGGCCCATATGGCTACCGGCCATGTCCGCTATGCCACCGCCGGCAGCCGCGTCCGGGCCAACGCCCAGCCCATGATCGTCCGGCATGGCCGGGGCACCATGGCCCTCTGCCACAACGGCAACCTGACGAACGCTCTGGAGCTTCGCCGCCAGCTGGAAAACGAGGGCGCTATCTTCCACGGCTCCTCCGACACCGAGGTCATCTGCTACCTCGTCACCCGCAACCGCCTGCGGATGGGAAGCATCGAGATCGCCATCAGCAAGACGATGGATGTCCTCGAGGGCGCTTACAGCCTTGTGGTCATGTCGGCCACCAAGCTCATCGCGGCCCGCGACCCCCGGGGCTACCGGCCTCTGTGCATCGGCACCCTGCCCGGCGGCGGCTATGCCTTCGCCAGCGAGAGCTGTGCGCTGGACGCCGTCGGTGCGACGCTGCTGCGGGATGTGGAGCCGGGCGAGATCGTCATCGCCGACACCAAGACTGGTGAGCTGCGCTCCATCAAAGACCACTGCGGCCGTCCCGACCGCCAGATGTGCGTCTTCGAGTTCATCTACTTCGCCCGCCCCGACAGCATCATTGAGGGCAGCTCGGTGCATGAGGCCCGCAAGCAGGCAGGCCGCTTCCTCGCACAGGAACACCCCGTGGAAGCCGATGTGGTCATCGGTGTGCCGGACTCCGGCCTTGATGCGGCCCTCGGCTACTCGCAGGAAAGCGGCATCCCCTACGGCATCGGCTTCATCAAGAATAAATACATCGGCCGCACCTTCATTCAGGGCAGCCAGAAGCAGCGCGAGAACAGCGTCCGCATCAAGCTGAACGTCGTGTCCAGCACCGTCAAGGGCAAGCGGGTGGTGCTGGTGGATGACTCCATCGTGCGCGGCACCACCTCTGCCCGCATCATCAAGCTGCTGCGGGACGCCGGAGCGAAGGAAGTCCACTTCCGTGTTTCCGCGCCCCCCTTCAAATATCCCTGCTATTTCGGCACCGACATCCCCGACCAGAAGCTGCTGGTCGCCACCGGCCGCACGGTGGATCAGATCAACGAGATCATCGGGGCCGACACGCTGGGCTACCTTTCGACGGAGCACGTCGTCCGGCTGGCCCAGAACGCGAACGGCGGCTTCTGCACTGCCTGCTTCACCGGCCAGTACGCCGTGAAGCCGGAAGAGGTGCTTTCCACCGATATTCATGAACGCCACCTGAATGACCGTCCCAAGGACGAGAAAAAGTTAGGAGAGTAACAATGGAAAAGAGCTATTCGGAAAGCTATGCAGCCGCAGGTGTGGACATCACCGCAGGCTACCGTTCGGTCGAACTCATGAAGCAGTATGTGGCCCGCACCATGAACGAGCACTGCATCGGCGGGCTGGGCGGCTTCGGCGGCCTGTTCGAGCTGGACTGCACCGGCTATCAGCACCCCGTCCTCATCTCGGGCACCGACGGCGTGGGCACCAAGCTGAAGATCGCCATGATCCTGGACAAGCATGACACCATCGGCATCGACTGCGTGGCCATGTGCGTCAACGACGTCATCTGCGCCGGTGCAAAGCCGCTGGTCTTCCTCGACTACATTGCCTGCGGCCGGAACATCCCCGAGAAGATCGCCGAGATCGTCAAGGGCGTGGCCGAGGGCTGCGTGCAGGCCGACTGCTCTCTGGTGGGCGGCGAGACCGCAGAGCATCCGGGTATGATGCCGGAGGAGGAGTACGATCTGGCCGGCTTCACCGTGGGCGTCGTGGACAAGGAAAAGATCCTGAGCAACGAGACCATGAAGCCCGGCGACGTCATCATCGCCCTGCCCTCCACCGGCGTCCACTCCAACGGCTTCTCGCTGGTGCGCAAGATTTTCGACATCGACGGCGATCCCGCCGTTCTCAAGACTGCCCCCGCAGAGCTGGGCGGCAAGACCCTCGGCGAGGCCCTGCTGGCCCCCACTAAGATCTACGTCAAGCCGGTGCTGAAGGTGCTGGAAGAGGTGGATGTCAAGGGCATCTCCCACATCACCGGCGGCGGCTTCTACGAGAACATCCCCCGCAGCCTGAAGAAGGGCTGCTGCGCCCGCATCAAGAAGGAGGATGTCCGCACTCCGGCCCTCTTCCAGCTGATGCAGAAGACCGGCAATATCTCCGAGCACGATATGTTCAACACCTTCAACATGGGCGTCGGCATGGTGCTGACCGTCCCCGCCGAGCAGGCCGACAAGGCACTGGACATCCTCCACGCCAACGGTGAGCCGGAGGCCTATCGTCTGGGCGTCATCGCAGAAGGTGAGGGTGTCGAGCTGTGCTGAACATCGCTGTGTTAGTGTCCGGCGGCGGCACCAATTTGCAGGCCCTGCTGGACAGTGAGGCCCGGGGCGAGAACCCGGACGGCAAGATCACGCTGGTGGTGGCATCCAAGCCCGGCGTCTACGCGCTGGAGCGCGCAGCCAAGGCAGGCGTCGAGGGCGTGGTCGTCCGCCGGAAGGACTACGCCACCAGCGAGGCGTTCGACGCCGCCCTGCTGAAGACGCTGAAGGAACACGACATCGACCTCGTGGTGCTGGCGGGCTTCCTCTCGGTGCTCGGTCCCAGCGTCATCGAGGCCTATCCCCGCCGCATCCTGAACATCCACCCCGCCCTCATCCCGTCCTTCTGCGGGCCGGGTATGTACGGCCTGCGCCCCCACGAGGCCGCGCTGGCCCGGGGCTGCAAGGTGACGGGCGCCACCGTCCACTTCGTCAATGAGGAGTGCGATGGCGGGCCGATCCTGTTACAAAAGGCCGTGGACATCCTGCCCGGCGACACCCCCGAGGTGCTGCAGAAGCGGGTGATGGAGCAGGCCGAGTGGAAGCTGCTGCCGCAGGCGGTGGCGATGGTCTGCAGCGGAGAGGTTTAACGATAGGAGAAAGACAATGGAAAAGATCGACCTGAACGAATATCTGGCCTCCAACGAGTACCCCGGCCGCGGCATCGCGGTGGCAAAAGCACCGGATGGCCGTCAGATGTTCATTGGCTATTTCATCATGGGCCGCAGCGAGAACAGCCGCAACCGGGTATTCGACCCAGTGCCCGAGCGGGGCGGCATCTGCACGATGGCAGCAGACCCGGCCAAGCTGGAGGACCCCAGCCTCATCATCTATAACCCCGTGCTGACCCTCGGCAAGACCCACATCGTCACCAACGGCGACCAGACCGACACCATCTTTGACGAGATGAGCCGGGGCCGCAGCTTTGCCGACGCCCTGCGCACCCGCACCTTCGAGCCGGACGAGCCGAACTACACCCCCCGCATCTCCGCTGTGGTGTACGCTGACGGCAGCTATCAGATGAGCATCCTGAAGTCTGCTGACGGCAACGGCGAGAGCGTGCAGCGCTATTTCTTCGACTACCCGCAGCCCGTGGCCGGGGAGGGTCACTTCATCAGCACCTATAAGCACAACGGCAGCCCCATCCCCAGCTTTGAGGGCGAGCCGCTCCGTTTCGCCTGCCCCCGCACCATCGGCGATTTCGCCCATGGCCTGTGGCAGAACCTGAACCCCGACAACAAGGTCAGCCTCTTCGCCCGGGTCATCGACCTCGAGACCGGCGAGAGCGGCGACATGATCTTCAACAAATACGACGCTGTGTGCAGCGACCTCGACGACCCCGAGGAGCCGGAGCTGCTGCCCGAGGAGCTGGAGCTGCTGAAGAAGCTCGACGCCGAGGAAGAATAACACGAGATACAAGGAGGATGCACCAAATGAATGAACTTGCGCTGAAGTACGGCTGCAACCCCAACCAGAAGCCCAGCCGCATCTATATGGAGGACGGCTCTGATCTGCCCGTCACCGTCCTGAACGGCAAGCCGGGCTACATCAATTTTCTGGATGCCCTCAACTCCATCCAGCTGGTCAAGGAGCTGAAAGAGGCCTGCGGCCTGCCTGCCGCCGCCTCCTTCAAGCACGTCTCCCCGGCGGGCGCGGCCCTCGGCCTGCCCCTGAGCGAGGTGGAGCGGAAGATGTACCACATCGCCCCGGACATGGAGCTTTCGCCGCTGGCCTGCGCCTATGCCCGCGCCCGCGGCGCAGATCGGATGTCCTCCTTCGGCGACTGGATCGCCCTCTCCGACGTCTGCGATGTGCCCACGGCAAAGCTCATCCAGCACGAGGTGTCCGACGGCATCATCGCCCCGGGCTATGAGCCGGAGGCCCTGACCATCCTCGCCGGCAAGAAGAAGGGAAACTACAACGTGGTCGCCATCGACCCTGCCTATAAGCCCGCCTCCGTGGAGCACAAGCAGGTCTACGGCATCACCTTCGAGCAGGGCCGCAACGAGCTGGTCATCAACGCCGACACCATGCTGAACAACTGGGTCACGGAGAACAAGACCGTGACCGAGGAGCAGAAGCGCGACCTCATCATCGCCCTCATCGCCCTGAAATATACCCAGTCCAACAGCGTCTGCTACACCGCAGGCGGCCAGACCATCGGCGTGGGCGCAGGCCAGCAGAGCCGCATCCACTGTACCCGTCTGGCGGGCCAGAAGGCCGACAACTGGCAGCTGCGCCATATGCCGAAGGTGCTGGACCTGCCCTTCCGCGACGATGTGGCAAAGCCCAACCGTGACAACGCCATCGATGTCTACATCGGCGACACCCCGGAGGACGTCATCGGCGACGATGTCTGGGCCGAGACCTTCACTCGTCAGCCTGAGCCGCTGACCGTTGAGGAAAAGAAGGAGTATTTGAGCCATGTCACCGGCGTCTGCCTCGGCTCGGATGCGTTCTTCCCCTTCGGCGACAACATCGAGCGGGCACGCCGTTCCGGCGTCACCGCCATCGTCCAGCCCGGCGGCTCCATCCGTGACCAGCAGGTCATCGACACCTGCAATAAGTACGGCATTGCGATGGCCTTCTGCGGCATCCGGCTGTTCCATCACTAAGGGGGCATAAAAATGGCAAAGAAAATTCTGGTCGTTGGCGGCGGCGGACGTGAGCACGCCATCATCAAGGCACTGAAAAAAAGCCCCGACTGCGGTGAGGTCTGGTGTGCGCCCGGCAACGGCGGCATCGGCTATGACGCCCACTGCGTCAACATCAAGGCCACCGATGTGGAGACGATGGTGGGCTTTGCAGAGACGGAAAAGTTCGACTATGTCGTAGTAGCGCAGGACGACCCGCTGGCACTGGGCATGGTGGACGCTCTGGCAAAGGTCGGCATCCCGGCGTTCGGCCCGGACAAGGCTGCGGCCCGCATCGAGGCCTCCAAGGTCTTCTCCAAAGACCTGATGAAGAAGTATGGCATCCCCACCGCGAAGTATGAGACCTTCGACGACCCCGCCAAGGTCATGGAGTACATCAAGGCCGAGGGCAAGTATCCTGTGGTCATCAAGGCCGACGGCCTTGCGCTGGGCAAGGGCGTGCTCATCTGCGAGAACGAAGAGCAGGCTGCCGAGGGCGTCAAGGAGATCATGCTGGATAAAAAGTTCGGCGCTTCCGGCAACCATGTGGTCGTGGAGGAGTTCCTCACCGGTCCCGAGGTCAGTGTCCTCAGCTTCACCGACGGCAAGGTGGTCAAGCCGATGGTGTCCTCCATGGACCACAAGCGTGCCAACGACCACGACACCGGCCTGAACACCGGCGGCATGGGCACCGTCGCCCCCAACCCCTACTACACCCCGGCCATCGCCGCCGAGTGCATGGAGAAGATCTTCCTGCCCACCATCCGTGCCATGGAACAGGAGGGGAGACCCTTCAAGGGCTGTTTGTACTTCGGCCTGATGCTCAACAAGAATGGCCCCTATGTGATCGAGTACAACTGCCGGTTCGGCGATCCCGAAACCCAGGTGGTACTGCCCCTGCTGGAGAGCGATCTGCTGGAGATCATGCTGGCAACCTACCATGAGACCCTGGCTGATATGGAGATCCGCTGGTCGGATAAGAGCGCTGCCTGCGTGATCCTTGCCAGCGGCGGCTATCCGGTCAAGTACCAGACTGGCTATGAGATCCATGGTCTGGATGCAGACGGTCAGTGTGAAGGTGCTGTGGTATACCATGCCGGCACCAAGCAGTCGGATGGAAAGTATCTGACTGCCGGCGGACGGGTTCTGGGCGTCACCTGCACAGGTGATACTCTGGAACTGGCTCTGGAAGCCGCTTACAAGGCTGTAAAGAATATCAGCTTTACAGATATGCACTACCGTCACGACATCGGTAAGAAGGCACTTTCGCCGGAAAAGTTCTGATCCGGCGTTTCTGAAATACACAAAGCCCGCAGGTTTTGAAAGGAAATCCTTTCGGCCTGCGGGCTTTGTGCTGTATTGGGATAATTAGGATTGGGGGGCAGAGGTTACGATGTGGTAGTAGGTCCGGGCGGTGATGAGATAGACTCCGGTATAGAAGCCCAGGAACACCAGGGCGGAAACTGCCACACAGCCGATAAAGAGCGGCGTGTTGTGCATTTCAAACAGGGTCATGATCTTCTGCAGGGCAGGGAAGGCAAAGGCAATGTGCACCAGCGCCACGATGATGGGCAGGAAGAAGACCATCTGTACCTGCCGGCGGATGGAGGTGCGCACTTCTGCGTCACTGAGCCCCACCTGCCGCATGATCCGGAAGCGCTGGCGGTCCTCATACCCCTCGGTGATCTGCTTATAGTAGATGATCAGCACGGTGGTGATGAGGAAGAGGGCTACGAAGAACAGTCCCACAAAGAGCAGACTGCCATACATACTGTAAAAGTCGGTGCGGGCCTCGCTCTTGAAGCGGGTTCCGAAATTGCCCTCGGAGCGGTTCAGGTGGTCATACAGATTCTGCTGGAACAACCCGGCATTGACCGCCTCAATGTCGTAGTCAAACCAGAGCACATAGCTCAGGGTGGCGGATTCGTCCATCTGGCGAGCCCGCATCAGGGTATCCTTGTCCCGGAAGAAGAAAATCGGGTTGGAAGAGGCGCCGGTCTGGGTCAGATAGGTATTCAGGGCGTCCGATTCCGGAAGGGTGACAACGGTAAAATTACTGCCGTCGATCTGAAGGGTCATGCCCTCAGTGAAATCCTTGGTATGGCAGACCAGCACTTCCTGGTCGGAGAGGGTATAGCTGCTGCCCAGCTCTGCATTGAGCTCATCCAGCAGGCGGTATTCCAGAGTCCGGTTGATCTGCTTTGTTTCATGGGTGCTGGTGATGACACTGCCATTCTGATGCGCATAAACAACGCATTTGATTACTGTGATGGGGTCAAGCAGCTCCATATCATAGGACTGGGCTATCTCCTGGGTTGCCGCCAGAAGATCCGGCTCGGGCTCTTCCGCATACTTGTTGCGGTAGACTGTCACCGCGACCTCCCGGGGATAGAGGGAATCGAGCATATCCTCTTCGCCGATGTAGAGGCAGACACAGGAGGAGATGGTTACCAGCACAGCCGAGGCCAGAATGCAGATGTTTGCCAGACCCACAGCGTTCTGTTTCATACGGTAGAGCATACCGGACACATTGATGAAGTTATCCGGACGATAGTAAAACCGGCGGTTTTTCCGCATGGCTTTGAGCACCACAATGCTGAGGGCCGAGAAGATGCAGTAGGTGGCGATGATGACCAGAATTGTAGCCGGCAGGAAAATTGCCAGCACCATGGAGGGGTCCTGTACAGTCAGAGCCAGAGCATAGCCGGCAGTGAGGGTGCAGGCGCCGGTCAGCGCAATGAGCCAGCGGGACCGGGGCTCCTGCTCACCCTGGGAGGTGCGCCGGAGGATCTCGATGGGGTCGCTGCGGAAGATACGGATCACATTGCGCAGCAGAACGATGCCCCAGGCCGTCAGGAAAAGATAGACTGTGATATTGACAGCGCCCATGGGCACCCAGATTTCCAGGTCCACCGGCAGACGGGTGATATTGAGCAGCAGCAGGTACATCAGCTGGCTGAACACAGCGCCGGCAAGAATTCCGCAGATGAGGCTGCCGATGCAGGAGAAGAGAATCTCCCAGAACAGTAGCAGACAGAGGTTTCCCTTGCCCAGCCCCAGTACCGAATAGAGTCCGAATTCCCGGGAACGCTGCTTGATCACATAGCCGTTGAGGTAAAAGAGGATCAGCACTGTGAGCAGGCCGCAGACCACCGAGGAGAGCATCAGCAGGACGGACATGGAACTGCCGCCCTTGATGCCCGAATTGCCGACAATCCAGGTCATGGAGGAGAGGATATAGAAGAGCATCACCATCAGGGAAGCCGCCAGCAGATAGGGGACATAAAGGATTTTGTTGCGGCGCATCCCCGAAACCGCCAGCCGCGGATAGAAGAGGAAACTACGCATTGGTCCGGCCTCCTGTGGTGATGAGGGTCAGGGTGTCCACGATCTTCTGATAGAACTGATCCACGGTCAGGTTTCCACGGTACAGCTGGTGGTAGACAATGCCGTCCTTGATGAACAGTACCCGTCCGGCATGGCTGGCAGCCCGGGTGGAATGGGTCACCATCAGAATGGTCTGACCCTGGCGGTTGATCCCCTCAAAGATGCGCAGCAGGGTTTCGGTGGATTTGGAATCCAGGGCACCGGAGGGTTCATCCGCCAGAATCAGCCGGGGATTGGTGATCAGGGCCCGTGCCACTGCCGCACGCTGCTTCTGTCCGCCGGAAACTTCATAGGGGTAGTGATCCAGCAGTTCGCCCAGTCCCAGCTGTTCGGACAGCATCTTCAGACGGCGGTCCATCTCCCGCAGGTCCATCCGATCCAGCACCAGCGGAAGCAGGATATTGTCCCGGATAGAGAAGGTGTCCAGGAGGTTGAAATCCTGGAATACAAAGCCCAGGTTCTTCCGGCGGAACTCCGCTAACCGCCGTTCCGGAATGGTGGAGAGTTCCTGGCCCTCCAGACGCACAGTACCGCTGGTGGGGCGGTCCAGTGTGGCAATGATATTGAGCAGGGTGGTTTTTCCGCTGCCTGACTCGCCCATGATGGCTGTGTATTCGCCATTTTCGATGGTGAAATTCACATCCGCCAGGGCCTGTACGGAATTGCCGCCGTACCGGGCTGTGTAGATTTTTTTGAGATGGTTCACTTCAAGCAGCGACATAGTCAGTTCTCCTTAATGATGACAGCATTCAGATAGATTTTCTCCTGAACCGGCACCCGGTTGTGTGCCAGAATGGAATCGACTTCCTCTTCGGTGATCTTATCACAGCGCAGCATGCGCTCCAATACCTGTTTCTGCCGTTGGGCAGCCAGCTCCGGAGAGGCATCCAGCGAATAGACAGAGGGTGCATTGGGAATCCCAGCCAGAATGGTTGCTTCCCAGTCATTCATCTGACCGGGCTCCTTTCCAAAATAGCCCCAGCTGGCAGCGGCAACTGTTTCATAGCCGCTTCCGAAGTTGATGGAGTTGACATAGAGCGACAGGATGGTATCCTTGTCCAGCTCCCGTTCAATCTTCAGCGCCATGAATACCTCCGCAATCTTGCGGGTCAGGGTCTTTTCCTGGGTAAAGTACTCATTCTTCGCCAGCTGCTGGGTAATGGTGCTTCCGCCTTCCGCAAAGGAGAGGGTCCGCAGGTCATTGAACGCGGCCCGTCCGATGGCAAGCAGATCCACGCCCGGGTGGGAATAGAACCGGTGATCTTCCACACTGATCACCGCATCCAGATAGATCTGGGGCAGTTCATCCACCGGGGTGTAGTCCGGCTTGGACTCGATCCGCTCAGCCATCTCCTGCACCGGACACTCCTCCAGAGCCTGGGCATAGAGTTCATACCCATCCTGGATCAGCATCACGGTGGGAATCGCCGCCAGAATCATCAGCGGCAGCAGGACATAGCGCAACATAAACCGAATGGTTCGTTTCATGACCGAACCCTCCTTTCATGTTCCATCATAAGCCAAGCGGGGATCGCATGCCATCGAATCGGCTTACAATCCCCGCCTGGTATCTTACACTTTTGAAAGGTTGGTCAGAAAATCTCCAGTTCATTCCGGGAGAAGTCCAGATATACGCTGGTTCCGACTCCGGGAGTGGACTCGATGTGCATCCGGTGCCCCAGCATCTCCAGGGTTTCCCGGCAGAGAGCCAGTCCGATGCCGGTGGAGCGGGTGCCGGAATGACCGTTCTGTCCGGTATATCCCCAGTCGGTCACCCGGGGAAGATCCTCCGGCTGGATTCCGATGCCGCTGTCCTGGATCACCAGTTCCGGACGGGAGGGGTCTGAAAGCCGGATCGTCACACCGCCCTGCCGGGTGTATTTGGCGGCGTTGCTCAGGATCTGTTCCAGGGCAAACTGCAGCCATTTTTCATCGGTGAGCACCGAAACGCTGATATTCTCGATCTCCAGCGACAGGTTCCGGGCGATGAAGAGCGGAGCCAGGGATTTGACTGTATTGCGGACCACCTGGTCCAGTGGGCAGGAGATGAGCAGCAGGTCATTTTCGGTGGATTTCAGCCTCTGGTACTGGAGTGCCATCTCCACATACTGTTCGGTTTTCAGCAGTTCGTTTTCACAGGCGGTACGGTCGATGGGCTCTTCCTGGATCAGCAGGCGCAGGGCAGCCAGCGGCGTTTTTGCCTGATGGGACCAGCGTGTATAATAGGTGTCAGAGCGGCGCAGGGCAGATTCTGATTCGGTTTCGGCCCGGGTGCTGCGTTCTGCCGTCCGCCGG
>ERZ1106929.1548-NODE-1548-length-18929-cov-7.214104_pt1 | contig 18929 bp, 10 predicted proteins | sample MGYA00403662_ERZ1106929 | MGnify/ENA primary metagenome ERZ1106929 (study PRJEB35170, sample SAMEA104062442) | human gut metagenome | biome: human gut; feature: human-associated habitat; material: faeces | place: Denmark | collected 2013-02-20 ... | reverse complement strand
CACCGCGTCATAGTCCCCGGTGGCGATACGGGCGCAGAATTTCTTGCGGTTGTGGGTTTCAAAGTCCTTCTTGGTAGTGACAAGGATGTTGGCCGAAGGGTAGAGCCGCAGAAACTCAGACGCCCACTGTTCCGTCAGATGGTTCGGCACGACAAAAATGGATTTCTGGCACAGGCCCAATCTCTTGGATTCCATCGCAGAGGCTACCATTTCAAAGGTTTTTCCCGCGCCAACTTCGTGTGCCAGCAGCGTATTCCCGCCGTACAGCACATGGGCGATGGCGTTTTTCTGATGCTCCCGGAGGGTGATTTCCGGGTTCATCCCAGAGAAAACGATGTGGCTGCCGTCATACTCGCGGGGACGAGTGCTGTTCATTTCCTCGTTGTATTGCCGTACCAGCGTTTCGCGCCGCTCCGGGTCTTTCCAAATCCAGTCCTTGAACGCATCCCGGATAAGCTGCTGCTTCTGCGCGGCAAGGGTGGTTTCCTTGGCGTTGAGGACACGGCGCTCCCGTCCGTCTGCATCCTCAATGGTATCGTAGATGCGAATGTCGCGGAGATTCAGCGCATCCTCCAGCAGCCGGTAGGCGCTGGCGCGGTCTGTGCCGTAGGTGGTGAACGCCGCCACATCGTTGTAGCGCACCATGCTCTTGCGGGAAACCTGCCATTCTGCGGTGTACGGGACATAGCTGATCTCGATCTGTCCGCGCAGATAGCGGGGCGTTTCAAAGGTTTCGTACATGAATTGCTCGATGTACTTCTTGTCAAGCCATGTCACACCCAGCCGCACCTCAATCTCGCTGGCCTCCAAGTCCTTCGGCTGGGCGGCAATCAGGGCATCCACATTTCCGGCAAAGAACGGGTCGCGCGCTGCCACACGCTGCGCGGTGCGAAGCTTCTGCCGGACGTTGCCGGAGAGATATTCGTCCGCCGTCTGCCAGCCCTTTGCCCAATGCTCGCCGCCGTCCTGCAAGTCAAATGGGCCACTGTTGGGTTCCTTGTAAATGACGCCCTTCAAATCCTCAACGATCTGTGGAATCTTTTCGCTGCTGCCCATGAGGGAGGCCATAAAGTCGAGATCGACGCAGGCTTTTTCTCCGATGCAGACAGCAAGGGCTTCGCTGGCGGTATCCACAGAATCTACGCTGCGCTGCTGCTTGATAGTGCGCTTGTGGAACATATCCGCCTTGCGCTCCAGCTTTCCGTCGTCGTCCAGCACTTCCAGTGAACACAGGAGGTAGTAAGAGGAATCGTCAGAGAACGCAAGACGGTTCGCACGGTCATTGATTAGGCCATGTTTTGCGGAGAACGCATCATAGAGGCGGTTTAGCTCGGCCTGCGCTTCCTGAATCCGGATTTCTGCGCTGTACTCGTCCATTTGCAGGGCAATCAGCTCATTCACGCAATCCCGCAGCGCGACCATGCCCTTGACACGCTCGGCGGCGGTGGCGTTCAGCTCCGGTTTGACCATGCGGCTGTTTTCCCGGTAATACACCTCGCCGCCCACCACGGTGTAGGAGTAGTTTTTCACATTGGGGTCTGCGGGGATAGACGTGTCGATCTGTTCGCCCTCGCCCAGCTCTGGCAGTTCCGCCTCCTGATAGGTGCCGCGAATGTTTTTCACGGCATCATGGAGCTGATCTGCAAGTTTCAGCCCCTCAATGGGGACAACGGTGAAGTCCTGCTTGCCGTATTGGGTACTTTCGGAGGTCTGCCTGCCGAGGATCATCTCCGGGTGGTCAACAAAATAGCGGTTGATGGCAAAGTCATCCTCGTTCTGGCCGAGGTGTACCCAATCCGGTTCGATCTCAATGGGACGGTCACGCTTTTGGAGAAAGAGAATGTCCGAAACCACATCCGTACCGGCGTTGGCGCGGAACGCATTGTTGGGCAGACGAATGGCACCCAGCAGCTCCGCCCGCTGTGCGATATATCTGCGGACTTCGGGCGATTGCTTGTCCATCGTGTAGCGGGAGGTCACAAACGCGATCACGCCGCCCGGACGCACTTGGTCGAGGGTTTTGGCAAAGAAGTAGTCGTGAATGGAAAAACCGAGCTTGTTATAAGCCCGGTCATCTACCTGATATTGTCCGAACGGGACGTTGCCCACGGCGAGGTCATAGAAGTCTTTTCTGTCCGTTGTCTCAAAGCCCGCGATGGTAATGTCCGCCTTGGGATAAAGCTGCTTGGCAATACGTCCGGTGATGCTGTCCAGCTCCACGCCGTAGAGCTTGCTGCCCTGCATCTGCTCCGGCAGCAGACCAAAAAAGTTGCCAACGCCCATAGACGGCTCCAGAATGTTGCCGGTCTGGAAGCCCATATTGCCGACCGCTTCATAGATTGCCTTGATGACGGTGGGACTGGTGTAATGGGCATTCAGCGTGGACGCTCTGGCAGCGGCGTATTCCTCCGGGGAAAGTGTGGCGTAAAGCTCTGTAAACTCGTCTGCCCAATTTGGCTTGTTTTCATCGAACGCATCTGCCAAACCGCCCCAGCCTACATATCGGGAGAGGATTTCCTGCTGTTCCGGGCTGGCCTGTAAGCCCTCAAATTCCAACTCCTTCAGAAGATTGATTGCTGCCATATTCGCCCGGAACTTGGCCTTTGCGCCGCCGATGCCGAGGGCATCATCGGTGATGTGGAAATTCTGCGCATCGCGGTGGCTTGCCGCTTTGAAGTCAGCGTAAGCGGCCTGCTCCGCAGCGGCAATGCTGGGAAAGCCCTGCCACTCGCCGTCAACGGTGATAGATACCGCAGGACGGTGTGCGGGAGGCTCGTCGATCTCGGTCTGAGAGATGGCATCCTCAAAATCAGACACAAACTCGCCCATTTCCGAGAGCGCCGCGCGCCCTTCCTGCTCCAGAATCAGCCTTTCTTCATCGCTCATGGCGGGCGGTTCAGGCTCGGCGGGTTCCGCAGAGGGCGGGTCATGCTCCGGTTCCGGGATGTGCAGCGTTTGGATTTCTATGTCGTAGGGCAAGTGCGTTTTCTCGGCAGGATAGAACGCGACGGGTTTGGTGACAGGCTGCGGCTGCTCCCGTTCCTGCTCTTCAACAAACGAGCGTATAAACGCAATGTGTTCAGCGCGGAAGATGGGAAAGCCCTGCCTGTTTTGAAAAGTCACATCGCGCAGAGATACTTCATCCGTGCCGAAATTTACGCTGTCAATGACAAACTTCCGTCCGTCAATCTCCAGCTCCATGCCAATGGGGATATACTCCTTGGCATCGGCCTCGTTGATAACATCATAGCCGTCGGTTTCATTTGGCTGCGCAAACACGAAGCTGTGTCCATGCTCCAGCAGCCGCTTTGCGGCGCTTGCCCATTGTCCAAAATCATAGCCGGTCACAGCGGTTTCGCCCATACCGGGAATATCGCGTTGCAGCAGGCGGCGATTCAAAGCGCTGGCGGCTCGTTTTGCATCCGCGCCATAAAAAAGCAGCCGTTCTCCGACACGGACACCGATGAGCTTTTCGGGATGCTCTGCACGAAGCGCCTGATATGCCGAAATATTCGGCGCAAGCTCACGACCCTGATCTGCAATTCGTGTGAGGACAGCAGAAACCGGTTCGGTTCTGTGTTCCGGATCGTGATTGCTCTCGCTGGAGGATGAAACGACGCTGAGATGCGCGACAGTTTCATCTGCGGAATCAACGTTATAGAACTTACCATCAATTTCCACGCGCTGCCCCATAAGGTTTTGAACCGCTTGCGGCGTCTCCGGGGTTGGCTGTTCTGTGTGCTGCGCCGCAATGACGCGCTGCGGCTCCGGTTCAGAAACCTCGAAATATCTGGTGTCGAGGTAGCGTTCAAAGGAATTGCGGTCGATGCTGACAGGTTCCTGTCCGGGTGCGTTCGGTAACGTGTGCCAGACGTGATCTTCATCTACACGCGCGATAGCGCCGACTGCTGCTATGTGGTCTAACTCTATGGATGAAATGCGATCTCCAATATGATAAGTATAGCCAAGCGGTGTTGTAAACGCCGGAGGGGATAGCTCAATTCCCATATCCCGTTTGATGCCAGTCAAGTAAGCAATGGCGTTATTCTGTTCTGCAAAGCGGAGCGTTTGTTCCCCATCTCCGCAGAACCGTTCCAACACCTCATCCCAAATGCCGGTAATTCCGCCCTCGCCGGGATGCAGACGAATGGAGTATCGGTCAGGTGAAAATAACCGCAGTCGCTCATTCTCATCGTAAAATTTATTCTCTCGGATGAGCTGTGCCACCCGCCGCTGTACCTGCGCCCATGTGAGCGTCACCGGCTCGGCGTTTCCTACATGGATATACATGGGAGTTTTGCTATCTTCCCAGCCATATTTTTCAGCCAGCCATGCGGCGGTGCTGCGTTCTCGCCCATGCGCCTGCATATATAGTGCGACTTCCTGCTTGCCCTTTAGGTTGTTGTGCCAATCCAGAAGCGCGTTGTCAATGTCCTCCTGTGTGATCTGATAGGGAGAGGGTGCGACCGTTGTGGCCAGCGTGGGATACAGTTCCTCCAAAAGCTCCTGATGCAGCCGGTTATGGAACGCGGGCATATCAAAGTACAGGCGGACAAGCTGGAGATCATCAGATGCCGTGACAATACGACGGATAGCGTCCGCACCCTCCAGATAAGCGTTCTGGCGGTCTGAATTGCGGCAGGCATTGACAAAAGCCGTATCTTTGGAAAGCGCGTTGCCAACGGTCAGCTTGTACCCGTCAAACAGCTCCCGCACGGTTGGCTGGGGCGGCTGCTCGGCAGCGGGATTGCGGAACACTCTTGTACCGTCTGCGCCAAACTCTGCTTCATAGGCATTGATGGCGTTCTCGGCTTCATGGTCAATGGATGGGAGTGTGTAAATGCGGCGCTCATTGTTGTTCTCCTGTGTTGCGGCAATCGTCACATCGTACTTGTCGCGCAGCTTTTCTACATACTGCTCTAAGCTGTGCGCGGGGATACCGCACATGGTCACACGCCCTACATCCGGGATATTCCGGGAAGTAAGGTTCAAATCCAGAAGCAATTCCGCCTGACGTGCATCCTCGCCATACAGCTCGAAGAAGTCCCCAACCTGATACAGCACAATTTCATCGGGGTGCGCCGCCTTTACGTCGTTATAGTCGTTATAAACCGCGTTCCGCATGGCGTCCTGCGCCATTTCCTTGTCATAGGCTGCCTGCTCATCCGGCGTAAGGTAGCGGTTCAACCGAACCAGCTCCGAGATGCGCGAAGCGACCTTGTTCCAATTCATCTGAATGTCTGCACAGCCGTTCTTTTTCAGCACAATGCCTTTGCTGCCGTGATCTTCATAGCTGCCGCTTTCTCTGGCTACAGCATGGGTGCGTCCTCCGATGCCATACTCTTTTTTCAGAAAATCAGCGCTCTCTTTTGTCGTGTGCGGAGTCTGGAAAAACTCATAGATGCGGGTCTTTCCACCCTCAAAGCCGCTTCCATTTGCAAGAGAAGCCGCAATTTCATCTTCGGTGATAAACCTGCCGGTTTCTGGAATAGCCTCCATATCGGAGCGGAATTCCTTTCGCGGAAGGGACAAATCTTCCAAACGTGTGAGAAGTGCCTGCGACTTGTGGTAATGGAAGCGCAGCAGCGCACGGTTTTCGCGGTAGGCGTCCATGAATACCTTGTATTCCGACAGGAGCCTATCCCGGAACGCCGGATTCAGCAGATCGTCCGTCAGACGCTCCGTTTCCTCTGGAAAGCTGGTGCTATGGATATTACCCAAGCAGGACAGATACCCCAGCGACTTTGCTTCATCCGAGAAATCGTGATAAAGGTTCCAGACATCCACAGCAATACCCAGCCGCTCATAGCGCGGGGCTTCCGTGACCTCAAGATTGGTGGCAAATGCGCCGCTGTCCAACAGTTCTTCCGTGCGCTCCGCCGCATCTGCCCAGCTTATCACTTGGGCAGAACGAAGATAGCGAGAGGTATCTCCGGTTGCAATATGGATACCATCGTCCCCGTACCATGCGGAAAACCTGCCGTTATCCGTAATCAGGCCGTTGCCGCCGTAGTAGAGCTTTTCGAGAAATACCGCGCGATCCTCTAAAGGTTTTTGCTTGGAGAATTCCGCAGCAATTTTCATCCGCGCTGCATCCGCATTACCGCCCGCGCGCAGGATGTGGTCAATATCATCCTGAGAAATGAACATAGAAAAAGCGGAGGGTGTTACACTCTCCGCTTCTGCGATGGATTGAATTTGTTCTGCCTCTGAGGGGAAGAAGGACATCTGCGCCCCAGCAGGGGCATCGAACATATTTAGCTGAACACCAGTTCCGTGAGGATCGTTTCCTCGGCCTGCGCTTTCAGCGTGTTCATCAGCCCTACCCACTTCATCGGGTCGCTGGCTTTCAGCGATTCCGTCACGCCCGCCGACTTCATCAGCTCCGGCATCATCTGTTCCAGCCGGTTGTTCGCCGCCTCGTCGATCTCCCGCAGATGGGGGTACAGCTTCTCGGACAGCAGCAGGCTGTTCCACAGCACCGGACGATGCTCCTTCAGGTAATTCTTCCGCATCCTGCCGTACTTGCCCAGCGGGGCTTGCGGCTGCTCGGTCAGGCTCAGGTCGGGAATCAGATAATCCCCGCTGCGGGTGTAGGTCAGTTCGCTCATGGCTTTCGCTCCTTTCCGCGATTTTCTCGCGCTCGTAATTCTTGATGGTGACTTCGATCTGCCGCAGCACCAGCTCGCTGGACTGGCTGATGGCCGTTCCAAGAGCGGCGACGGTCTGCGGGGTATTGAAATCAAAGACGTTCAGAAAATCCTCATGCTCAAAGTATTCTCCCGGCTGCATCCCGCAGCGGGACAGCAACGCATAGGTGGTGCTGACAACGGCGGCGTTCCGAAAAGCGGCTCCGATGTTGAAATCATCATAACCTTCCAGAAAGGAACCGTCAACGATGCCGACAATATCGCGCCGGTTGTCGTGCCAGTATTCATCTACAAGCTGCGCCGCCACACGCTCCAACTGATCGGCAAGTCCATTTTCACCGGAAATGCCGAAGCGCTGCTCCAGCGCCGCAGATACCACCTCACGATGCTCCTGCCGGTATTCCCAAAGATAAGGGTGGCGAGAGTTCTCGCCGCCGCTGGTATCGGAAACATCGAATACATATCGGAGTTTGGGTTGGTCGCTGCTGGTATCCACAAGGGCGATGCCCTTGCTGCCTTGCCGCACATAGCGGCGCATCTGCTTATTCCAAAGGTCGTATTCCGCGCAGGCCGTGGCTTCCGGGCGCTGGGCGAAAATCATGAGCTGTTCATTGTAGGGGTACTTATACAGCCTTGCGGCGGTGGTCAGAAATGCCGTCCACTTCTGGTAGCTTCCCGTGATCTGCTCCGCCGTGCGGTCTGCCATCTGCGCATAGAGCTGTACTTTACTCGGCATCCATATCCTCCTTTTCAAAATCGGGGAACAGGTCGAGCGCGTCATATTCCGCGTCGCTCATCCTGCGCAGCTTTGCGATGGCGCTGTCCGTCAGCTCCCGCAGCTCCGTTTCATCCGCAGCGAGGTAGCCGCGCATTTCCTCCAGCGCCGCGATCAAGCCCGTGCGGGTGCCGGTGTTGTAGAGGCTCATAAGCTGGCGTTCTTCAAAGGTGATGTTCATATCAAAGCTCCTTTTCCGCGCTCTTTTTGGGCGCTGTTTTGTGTGGACGTTCTTGGGTCGGTTGGCTTTTGAGCTGCTCCAGCACAGATTTCTTCTTTTCCCGGTGTGCCGCCTCTGCTAAATCCATCAAGGAGATGGACATACCGGCCTTGACCTGTGCTTCAAGGTCGGCGACGGTGGGCTGTTTGGGGCCGTTGTTGATAATGCCGTCGATCATGCCGTAATCGTCCTCCATCGACATTTCGGCGGCTTTCAGGTAATTCTCAGGTTTCTGAAAGGCGGGCAACTCCCGAAATCCCATGCTGTCACAGTAGTGATAGGATACCTTGCCGTCCTGTTTCAGCGCAACGATGTCGCTGACGGAGAGGCTGTGTCCCACAAAATCGCCGGGGCGCTCGTCGTTGAAAATGTAGTAGAAGTTTTCAAGGATTCTGCCGGTATCATCGTCCGGGTACACCTCACGGGTATAGACGGCTTCATAGTTGGCCGGGTCAGGCGGCGCGGCCAGGCTGCCGAGGTTGGCAAAACGCAGCTCCACCGGCGCATCCCGGCGCAGTTGGTAGATCGCCATAGAATCGGTGGGACTGTTCAAAAAACGCTGCTCCACATCGCGGGGTGGGATATGGCCTTTGACCGCATCCCAATCCGGTCTTGTGACGCCGAACATTCCGTCGTGCTTGATGATGTCCTCTGCTTCAAAGACCATTTCCTCGGCGTTGTCGGGATAGAGCATATAAACCGTGATGTCATGCTCCAGCAGCTCCACCGCCCGATCCTTGGAAAGTGGGAGCATATCGCTATCCAGATACCCATAACTGCGCATATCGTCCACCGTCAGCGTGGGGTCAGGCATCGGGGTGGCCTGCTCCAGCTCCGGGAGCATGGTATCTTCCGCATCGGTGGGGACAGCGACTGCGCCGGTGATCTGTTCGCTGTCCAAGGGCGGCGTAATCTGCGCCTCCTGCAAGTCCTCCAGAATTCTCATATCTGCAAATGTCACCTTGGTTGGTGTCATGCCCTGAATGGCAAATACCTCCGTTCGGACAGCCCCGGCAACAGATGCAACCGGCGAATCTTCAATGGCGCTGCTGTCAATAACACCGCCATCCAGCAGCTTTTTGCTTTCCTTGTCGTAGAGCGAATAGTCCCAACCGCCGTCTGTATGCTGCACATGGAGATATACCGAGCCATCCACAAGATAAAGCGCTTCGTCTGTTTGTGTGGTGCTCACTTCTTCACGATTGATGCCGCGCTCCTTGCAAATCTCCGCAAAGTGCCGGTCAATGTCCGTAATCAGCTCGGAGGCAGTCTTGTTGATGGTTTCCAGACTGGCGCGAAGCTCTTTCAACTCCTTGCCCTTTGACCATGTGGCGATATAGCCGAAGCTGTTTTCGCCCGTTTCAATGCCGTAATACTGGCAGACCGCATAGGAGATGCTTTCGGCCTCGACCTCCTCGGTGTTGCGGCTCTTTTCACCGGGGACAAGGATCGTCTCACCATCGTCCGCAAGCTCCGTCATGTGTTCGTAGTCGTGGAGCTTGGCGTGGGCAATCTCATGGACGGCGGCGCATACCGTCTGCACCTCACTCATACCGGCGCGGATGGTGATGCTCTGCGCCTTAATGCTGAAAAAGCCGTCCGTATCCCGCGCAACGGGCTTTATCTCCATCGGAACGGGAGAAGCGCGGCGCAGCGCCTCCATGAAAACCTCATACTGCTGCACATTGCCGCTCAGATCGGCGGCAAGCTGGGGCAAGGGCTTTCCCGCAGTCTGTGACACATCAAAGACGGACACCACCTTGAACATAGGAATACGGATTTCCTTTTCCTCAATGATGGCCTTGCCGTCTGCGTCCAGCACCGGCGCATTGGTTTCGGGGTCGGTCTTGATTTCCTCGACCTTTTTCTTATAGGGAGTGGGAGCGATGATGCGAATGCCTTTTTCGCCTTTCAGGACGTTCCTGCCGAACTGATCGCGCCACTTGTTGAAGCCCGCCACATGGGTGGCGTCGGGGCGCTGCATATAGATGAGCATGGTGTTGTTGACCGAGTAGCGGTGAAAGCGGCTCATAGTGGAGAGATACTGCCGGTACTTATCGCTCTCGAACAGCTCCTTGATGCCGTTTTCGATGCTGTCAACGATCTCCCGCATCCGGTCTTTGCTGGTTTGTTTTTCAGCCATGATGATCTCCTTTCAGAAAAAATAGCGCCCCTGCGCAGAAGAAAACACATCCTGCACAGGGGCGATTCTCCGCAGATAGACGTTGTTTTTGAGCTTGCGGATAGAATGACGCAGCCCCTTGTGATTCCGCATGGAAAAAGCCTTGCGGCACGGGGCTTTTACGCCCTCTATTTGCGGAGGTTCCAGTATTGTTCACGCTTCCGTTTGGCGTCCTGCTTTCGGCGCTCCTGCTTGGCGCAGGCAGGACAATACTTGGCGCGGTTGGAGGAAGAATAGACCGGCTTGCCGCAGACGGCGCAGCGCTTTCCCGGCCTTTCCCGCATCACGTCGGCCAGCAGCTCATGGTCGGCGGGAAGCACCGCGTTTCGGAACCAGTTGCACAGCAGCGAGTAGGAAATACCCTGTACGCAGACGCAAGGCTCTCCATCATCCAGCGCGAGGCAGTTGCCGTGATCGTAATTACAGCAGAGCTTCCGAATGAGCTTCTTGGCACGGCGGAGCTGCTTGTGATCCATACGCGGCGCATCAGCCATTGTCGAACACCAGCTTATAGCCCGTGCGCTGCCCATCGTCCTTCAGAAGAACGACGGCATCGTAGGTTTTCCCGGTCTTTTCGGAGTAGCAGCCTTTCAGCGGGGCGCGGCCATTTTTCAAAAGCGCAGCGGCAAGAGATTTCGTCAGCGCCTTTTTCTTGGCGGCGAAGAATCGGCTGTTTTTCCAGAGGACAAAGGAACAGGCACGGTTCTCGCAGAAAAAGCCTTTCGGTGATTCCGTCACCTCGGTTCCGCAGCGGGGACACCTGCCGACTACCTCACGCCCGGAGGGGAACAGGACTTCCGTACCGGGGATGGGTTTGTAGGTCTGCACCAGCTCATTCAGCATGGCGGCGATCCCGTCCATAAAGCTGTCCGAGGCGATTTCGCCGCGCTCGATCTCTTTCAGGCGGTGCTCCCATTCAGCGGTGAGCTGCGGAGACTGGAGCTGTTCGGGCAGAACGGTGATAAGCGCCGTGCCGGTGGAGGTGGGCAGCAGATTTGTGATCTTTTTGGACTTCCTGCGCTCCACAAAACCGGAGGACACCAGCTTTTCAATGATACCGGAGCGGGTCGCCGGGGTTCCGATGCCCTTGCGCTCGGCATCATCTGGCATATCCTCCTTGCCCGCGTTTTCCATCGCGGCCAGCAGCGTATCCTCGGTGAAATGCTTGGGCGGCGTGGTTTTTCCGGTCTTGACCGATGCGGCAGATACGGAAAGCGTCTGATTCTCCGTTACCACCGGCAGCGCGGGCGCTGCCTCTGCCTGCTCCTGCTCATAGCGCTTCCAGCCGGGAGCAAGGACGGTTTTGCCCTTGGCGGTGAAGCTCTGACCGGCACAGTCCACCGTAATGACCGTTTCTGCGTAGCGATGTGGTTCATCCACCGCACGAAGCAAGCCTCTTGCCGCCAGCTTCAGCACCTCGCGTTCGCCCAGCGGCAGAGAGGCCATATCTACCTTTTCCGCGCTGATGGTGGGAACAATGGCGTGGTGATCGGTGACTTTTTTACTGCTGCATACCTGCTTGGCGCAGATGGTCGGCGGCTTCTCCATGCCGCAGACAGCGGCAGCGGCGGCGACAAGGCCGGGGACGCTGCCCTCCATATCGTCGGTCAGATAGCGGCTGTCGGTGCGCGGGTAGGTACAGAGCTTCTTTTCATAGAGCGCTTGGAGATAGTCGAGGGTCTGCTGAGAGGTGTAGCCGAGAACGCGGTTGGCGTCGCGCTGGAGGGAGGTCAAATCGTAGAGCGCGGGCGCTTTCTCAGACTTTTCCTTGCGCTCCACGCTTTTGACGGTTACTGTCTTGCCCTTGCAGGCGTTGGCGATGGCATCGGCATCCTTTCTGTCTTTCATTCGGTCTGTCGCGGCGGGAAAGCCGCAATCAAGCTGGACGGTGTAGAACGGCTCTGCCACAAATGCGGAGATCTCCGCCTCACGCTGTACCAACAGCGCCAGCGTGGGCGACATGACGCGCCCAATGTTCAATGTGCGGCCATACGTCAGGGAGAAATACCGCGTGGCGTTGATACCAACCAGCCAATCAGCCTTGGCGCGGCACAGGGCAGATTGATGCAGGCCGTCATAGTCGCGCCCAGACCTAAGCTGCTGGAAGCCGCTGCGGATGGCATCATCCTCCATGGAGGAAATCCAAAGCCGCAGAATCGGCTTGGAGCATCCCGCAAGGCAGTAAACCGTGCGGAAGATCAGCTCACCCTCGCGCCCAGCGTCGCAGGCGTTGACCACCTCTGCCACATCCTCCCGGCGCACCAGCTCCCGCAGAATGTCAAACTGCTTCTGCTTTTCAGAGCGGACGATGAAGCGGAACGAGGTAGGAATGATGGGCAGCGCCGCCAGCGTCCATTTGGCATCATCGGCATTGTAAACGGCGGCGTCGGCCAGCTCTGCCAGATGCCCAAAGCACCACGACACGATATACCCGCTGCCCTCCAGATACCCGTCATGCCGTGATTTAGCACCCAGCACGGCGGCGATGCTCTGCGCCACGGAGGGTTTTTCGGCGATCACAAGGCGCATGGTGCAGCCTCCATTCTCTTTACGTCACGGTAGCAGGGGCGAACGCAGCTCTGTCCGAAGCGCTTGCAGCCGTAGCAGAAGTGTTCCTTGGCAGCGTCGGGAGGGCTGTCCTCCCGCGCTGCTTTCGGCTTCTGCATCATCAGGCGTTCCAGCGGATTATTGGTGAAATATCTCATGCGTCCGTATCCTCCGTAGTATCCTGTTCCGGTTCGTCCTCATACGGCTCAAACTCGTATTCGTCCTCGTCCTCGCCGTAGTCATAATCGTCCAGATCGGCGCTGCCCTTGGTCTGCGGCTTGGCCTTTTTCTGCTTGAAGAAGTAGAACGCGACACCGCCGCCCAGCGCGACGATCAGCAGAACGACAAGGATGCCGCCCATGCCGCTCTTTTTCTCCGGTTCCTCGGCGGCGGGTTCTGTCGGCTCGGTGGGGACTTCGGGCTTTGCCTCCTTGCCCACGCACTCGGTCATGTTGACCGCGCAGACGGGGCAGGATGTATTGACCGTACCGGCCACGCATTTTGTGGTGCAGGAGCAAGTGGCGGGCGTTTCTTCCTCGCCGGTCAGCGCCATCAGGTCAGCCTCATCCACCTGATTTAAGAAGTGGACGGTTTCTTCGCCCTCATCGTCACGGTCAATAATCATGTAAAATACATTGCCGTTCTTGCTTTCCAGTGTAATGAACTGTTTCCCTGCCTTGGTGCTGGAGCCAATATCGTCGATCAGCGTCAGATTGCCGTCCGGTGTCAGCGCGTCGCTGCCGCCCGTCATGCTGCCGACAAGGAGCTGCCAGAGGTCGGCCAGCTCTTTTTCATCAAACGGAAGCGTAATGCCGCCGATGCTCACGGTACTGTCGGCGGCGTCGGTGACGGTCAGATAGCTGCCGTACACATAGCCCACACGGGCGGGCAGCAGGATTTTTACCCAATCGCCGTCCCTGCCAATCACATCGACCACCGTGCCGTTGGGGAGCTGCGTAAACGCGGTGTTGTCCAGTCCCGCGCCGGTGCGGACATTCAAGTTGCCGCCGTTGGTCGTGACCGTGCCGATCTGTTTTATTTCCTGCGCGTCTGCGGCGCTGCTTTCGGCGGCAGGCAGCGTATCATCGGGATAGTCGTCGCCGCTGGCAAAAGCGGAAACGGGGAGAATCCCGATGCACAGGAGCATCAGCAGACTGATAAAAATGCGTGGTGTGTTCTTAGTCATGATTCAACGCCTCCTTTTCCGAAGTGGCCGGTGCAGGCGCGGCCTGCATACGGCGGAACAGCTCAGCAAACTGTTCCATCGTCATGCCGTTCTCACGCACCATGCCGATGATGTCGGTGTCCTCCAGCTCACGAATCTGCTTTTCCAGCTCGCGGTTGCGGCCTTGCAGATCAGAGATTTTGCCTTTGTTCTTCTCCAGCTCCCCACGGAGCTTCATGATTTTCGGGTTCATATCGTTCACTCTCCTTTACGGCAAGCGCCCATAGCGGTAGAAATGGGACTGCCAATAGCTTGAATTTAAGTTCGCATAAGAGATCGGGTCGCCACAGTGGATCATCATATTGTTGCCGACGTAGATACCCACATGGCTGACGCCGGGGGTATCATACGTTCCGGTGAAAAACACCAGATCGCCCGGTTTGACGTTGGCAGAGGATACGGGCGTACAGATATTGCAAAGTCCCTGCGCGCCCAGCCTGCCCACATCCCAACCGGAATGATTGATGACCCAACTGACGAAGCCCGAACAGTCAAATGAGGTGGAGGGACTGCTGCCGCCCCAAACGTAGGGGTAGCCGAGATACTTTTCCGCTTCCTTGATGATGGCGGCGAATACCTCATCGTCCAGCGCCTCCGGGGGAATGTCGTAGTCGGTATAGCTGCCCTCCACATACTTGCCGATGTAGCCTGAACCGGGGAACAGGTCGGGACGGTTGCCGAGGGTGGCCATATAGGTGGCGTACATTCCGAGCTGTTCTTCGCTCATAATGTAGACGGGAACATGGGAGAGATTGAAGTTTTCCAGCGTGACCGTGCAGATGTAGTAGTCATACGGCACCTGATAGGTGTCCGTATGGGTGTTGCCGTCCGCGTCCGTCCATGTGTCGGTTTCTGTGCGGTAGCGGGTTTCCACCACCACATCCTCGGTCAAAATGTACTGGCGGTCAAAGAGCATCTGGAGCGTACCCTGCACCTCCTCCAGCGTCCATTCCCCTTGATGCAGCGCCGTAATTATGGAAATGAGTACATAGGGGTCATGCTCGATGGTGTCCAGATCAAAGTGGTACTCATCGTAGTCATGGGTGCTTTCGTAGGTGTCGAGGTAGCGCTGAAGCTCTGCTTCCATTTCGCAATACTGCGCTTCCGCGCCCAGCATATCGGCGTCCTGCGACGGATAGGTACTGGCCGCGATCCCGGAGCCGACGCCATCCATTATCACCGAGCAGGAGGACAGGCCGTTGAGCAGAAATGCCAGCATCAGCAGAATTGCGGCGGCAATGGCAAAGCCGCGCCGGTGTTCCCACACATATTTGCCCGCTTTCTCAGCCTTTTCAGCGGCTTTTTTCGCGGCCTTGGCGGTATTCTCTGCCGCCTTTGCCGTAGTCTGCGCCGCCTGATTGTGCTTGGCAGCGGCATACTGCTTCTTAATTGCCTGCTTCTGCTGCCATTTGGAAACGGGATTGCTGGTGGGGCTGTCGATCTCTGCTTTCTTCTGGAGCGCGTCAAGATTGGCTCGTTCCAGCTTTTTCTCTGCACGGATGGCAGCACGATAAGGCTTGAGCTGATGGGCGCGGTGGGCAGACTGCACCAGCCGCCCGCCGCTCTCCACGGCTTGCTCTACCTTGTGCGCGGCCTCTACGCCTACATTGTCATCCTCGCTCTGCCGCACCTCCCGGTGAACCTGAGAGAGAACAAAGTTGGCGGGGGCATCCTGCACGGCATGGGTCAGCTTTGAGGGCGGCTTTTTCTTATCCACTTCCTCAAAACGGAGCTGCGTTTTGACCTTGCCGGTGGCAGGATCAAAGCCGCGTTCCTTTTTGACCACGGTTTTCTTGGGGATTTTCGCCTGCGCCTTATCCGCTCTGGTCGCTGCTTTTTTCACCCGCTTGATGGGCTTTTCCAGCTTCGGCTCGGCAAGATCGGCGTCGGAAAACTGCAAACGCGGTTCTCTTTTCATGCCGACGCCACCTCTTGCGGTTTGGTGGTCATGACGCGGTACAGCTCGGTGTCCTTCGGGAAGTGGTCAATGAAGGGCAGGATCGTGTTGCCGTAGAACAGCAGCCCCTCGCCCTCGCCGGAGTGGGTCACATAAGAAAGCTGATGCGGCGAAATGTTGAGCTGCTTTGCGAGAATCTGCCGGTCGCCAGCGGCCTGATTGAGCATATAGATGAAATCGCTGTTCTCAAAAATGTTCTCAACCTCGCGGCTGGATAACAGGTCTTTGACATTTTGCGTGATCCCGGTGGGGATGCCGCCCCATTTTCGATAGCGCTTCCAAATCTCAACGCTGTACGAAGCCGTCTGTTCCTCCTTCAAAAGAAGATGGAACTCGTCGAGATAATAGCGGGTCGTTTTATGGGCAGCGCGGTTGATGGTCACACGGTTCCAGACCTGATCCTGCACCACCAGCATCCCGATTTTTTTGAGCTGCTTGCCCAGCTCCTTGATGTCGTAGCAGACGATGCGGCTGTTCACATCCACGTTCGTGTGATGGTTGAACACATTCAGAGAGCCGGTGACGTAGATTTCAAGGGCGGTGGCGATGTACTGCGCTTCCTTTTCATCCTGCGCACGGAGGGCGTTATACAAGTCCTCCAGCAGCGGCATATTCTCCGGTTTCGGGTCATTGAGGTAGTCCCGGTAGACGATGCGAACGCAGCGGTCGATGATGGTCTTTTCCACAGGGGCAAGCCCATCCTTGCCGCCGACGATCAGCTCGCACAGCGACAGAATGAAGTCGGATTTCAGGCTCAGCGGGTTATCATCGTCGCTGTAATCCAGATTCAAGTCCATCGGATTGATATAGCAGGGCGAACCGTCGTAGCCCTTGCCGGTGGGCGACAGCTTAATGACCTGACCGTGCAAACGCTCCACCAGCGGTGTATATTCGCCCTCCGGGTCACAGATGATGATGTCATCCTTGGGGCAGATGAGAAACGCATTGGTGATCTCACGTTTTGCCGAAAACGACTTGCCGCTGCCGGGAGTGCCTAAAATCAGGCCGTTGGGATTTTTCAGCAGCTTCCGGTCTAGGGGCCGGCGGATTATAGTTGATCCGCCGCATGCGCGCGGCAGACGCCCGCGCTTCTAGGGCCAAACAGGCACGAGAACAGGACGGGCGGATAGCGAAAACCGCGTGGCTCATGCGGGCAGCGAGCGCAAGACCTCTGAAATGAAAAAGGGCGGGCGAAACGGGGAAAATCCGCAGGATTTTTGTTTGTTTTTTCACAAAAAGGTTGCCTTGCAAAAGGGGCGCATGTATAATAAAAGAATACAAGGCCTGTCCGGGGGGGATGAACCCCGCTGGCTTACACGCGAACAGAAGGAGAACAGATATGATGAGAAAGAGGATCGCCGCGTGGGCGCTGACCGCCTGCATGTCATTGACCCTGCTGCCCCTGCACGCCGGGGCCGTCCCCATCAGCGGCCCGTCCGCCACGGAGACCGTTCTGCCGACGCAGGTGACGGCGGCAGCGGAGGAGAACACCGTCCATGCGTTACAGGCGGCGGGGCTCCCGGTCTACACCCTGCAAAAAATGGGGAACGACCGGGAAAATCTGGTGCTGCTGCTGTTGGGCGACGGCTACACCCAGGATCAGCAGCAGCAATTCCTCCAGGAGGCGCGGGTACAGCTTGGCCGCCTGATGGCGCTGGAGCCGTACAGCCGCCTTGCCCACCGGATCAATGTGTACGCCGTGCCCGCCGTGTCCAACGAGGCGGGACTGAGCACCGAGGACACCAAGCTGGACACCTATTTCAGACTTACCACCCTGCACGGGACAAAGAGCATCGGCTTTAGACATGACATGGACGGGGAAGCAAGGGTGAACGCGATCCGTGCCGATCTGGAGCAGCGGTGTCTGGACGAAGGGGCGTTTGTGGACAATATCCACATGTTCGTCAACACCGACGCGGATGTCGGCTCCGCCCACGGGATCTACTCCTTTTCCAAGGGAGGGGCCGAGGACTACGCCATGGCCCATGAGCTTTCCCACAGCGTGGGAAAGCTGGGGGATGAGTACGGCCTAGACACGAGCTCCCCCAACGTCTCCACCGGTAGCGACATCAAGTGGAAAAAGATGATGGGCTACCGGAGCATCATCGCATGTGAGAACAACGACGGCAGGGTGCTGATCCCCACGGCGTTCAAGTGCAATATGTACCAGTCGGAGCAGCCCTTCTGCGAGGTGTGCCGTCTGGCTCTGGTGCGGCGGATGTTCGCCACGGATAGGGTCCAAAACGGCATGGAGCTGTATGTGGCGGACCCGGAGGTCACCACGGCGCACAACAACACTGAGGACAGCGAGCGTTACCGCGTCACTCAGGAAAACCTGCTGAAAAAAGCACCGAATATCCGTGATCTCTCCCTGCGGACGGTGATCCAAAATCTCAGTGACCGGGAGCGGAAGGTGAAGCTGGTGCTGGGCGTGGTCAAGGCAGACGGCGAGCCGCGAGAGCCATTGAAGGAAGAGGTCTTTACCGTCCCGGCGCTGACGAACAAGGACAGCATGGAGGACGCCTGCATTTATCCCACCCTGACTTTTAATCCCATTCAGGGCACGAACTTTGAAGCTGGAGACCGACTGGTGGGAGAGGTCCGGGACGCGGAGAGCGCCGAGGTGCTGGCCACCTGTCAGGAGCCGGAATACGACACCTATCAGGTGGACTATCTGTTGGAGGACGGATATCCCATTCCTAACACCTTCACCACAAAGCTGCTTTTGCCCAAGGGGTGCGGTGATCCGTTTATCAGCCAGTGGGCCCCCCGGACGGTGGGCGGACACGCCTTTGTTCGGATGGAGCGGGAGGGGCTTGCCCTTCGCCTTTACTACCGTCAGACCGTCCCGCCCGAAAAGCCCCAACTGACGGGCGATGTTACCATCGAGGGCAAGGCCCGGTACGGCGAGACCCTGACGGTGGACGTCTCCAAGGTCGAACCCGCTGGTGCCAAGCTGACCTATCAGTGGTATCGCGACGATGAAAGGATTCTTGGTGCCATCAAGGAAACGTACACGCCCACGGCCGAGGATATTGGCAAGAGCGTCCATGTTGCGGTTTCCGCCGAGAAGTGCACGGGCGTGTTGAAGTCCGAGGAGGTTACCGTGGCCAAGGCGGACGCGTTTAAGATGGCCGACTACGATTGTCAGATGTACTATCACATCACTGAAGTTCAGGAAATCACCGCTTATAATTTCGTTCCGGCCGATCAGGTTCAGGATGCGGTCATCAAGGACGGCGTTCGTGATATGGTGGATCCCGATCACATCATTTCGACCGAGGACTTCACCAGCACCACGTTCAAGCTGGCGGACGGCCTGACCCCGGCAGACGCGGGCAAGACCGCAAGCTGGAAAGTGATCATCACCAGC
>ERZ1106929.1539-NODE-1539-length-19004-cov-4.470526_pt1 | contig 19004 bp, 21 predicted proteins | sample MGYA00403662_ERZ1106929 | MGnify/ENA primary metagenome ERZ1106929 (study PRJEB35170, sample SAMEA104062442) | human gut metagenome | biome: human gut; feature: human-associated habitat; material: faeces | place: Denmark | collected 2013-02-20 ... | reverse complement strand
TCAGTTTCCTTTTGCTTCTTGAATTAAAGAATTTTATTGTTAATTTATATCAAATGTTTAATATATATAATGTCTTTAAAGCATTGGAAATTATTGCGGAAAATAAAGAGGAAGAAGATTCACAGGAATAATGCTATAGTAGAATATTGAAAGAAAAGTAGAATGATGGAAATAGTACGAAATATTGATATAGGATTTACTTTAAATTACATAGGAATCCCTGTTTTACTTGGTTTTGGCATAGTGAGTGGTAGAAAGAGTAAAAATCACATACGTTTAGCTACTGCAAGTGCTTTTAAAGGTATGTTTTATTTCTATTGTGCTGTCGCCAATATTTTTAATTATATAAACAACAGTTGGGAACTTCGGCATGTTGCGGGCTTAACAATTGCGCTTGCGATTATAGAGGGATTCAATGGAATGTTTGATTGTGTGGAAGAATTTAGAAAAGATGCAATAGAAAAAACTAAATATTAAAGAATGATATTAGTACAAGAGTCACCCACGGGTGGCTCTTTTTCTGTCTGCAAAACGACGAATGAGAGGCGGTGAGACGATGGCCAGAGCGCCGGACAAAAGAATAGAGCAGGCGAAGGAACTCTACCTGAAAGGCATGAAAATGGTTGAGATAGCCAGTCAGCTTGATCTTCCGGAAGGCACGGTTCGTCGTTGGAAGTGTACACATAAGTGGGATAACGAACGCTCGGATAAAAAAGCGAACGTTCGGAAAAAGGGCGGACAGCCCGGAAACCAGAATGCAACCGGACCTCCTGGAAATAAAAATGCTGAGAAGTATGGATTCTTCTCAAAGTATCTCCCTGAAGAGACCAGGGAGATTTTTTGTGCCATTGACCAGGCGGATCCGTTAGATCTTCTGTGGCACCAGATCCAGATTGCATATGCAGCCATCATCCGGGCACAGAGGATTGCATATGTGAAAGATCAGCAGGATAAGACGAAAGAGAAGATCGGAAGCTTTGATAACGGGGACACCTACATGATTCAGCAAGCCTGGGACAAGCAGAACGAGTTTCTGAAGGCACAGGCGAGAGCACAGGGCGAGCTCCGGGCATTGATTAAGCAGTATGATGAGATGCTGCATAAAGACTGGGAAGCTGCTTCAGATGAGCAGCGTGCTCGGATTGCACAGATCAAAGCACAGACGGATAAGCTTACCGGAAACAATCAGGAGATTGAAGACATGGAAGAGATAGAGGGTGAGATCTATGGCAGCAGCGAATAAGTTCACCCGTAAAAAGACCCTGGCATTCCGCTTCTCAGATAAGCATAAAGATTATATCCGGGCATGTGCAGACTGCTCCTACAATGTGGCAGAAGGGGCGGTACGAGCAGGCAAGACTGTAGATAACGTATTTGCATTTGCCCATGAGCTAAAGACCACACCAGACCGGATCCATCTCGCCACTGGATCCACGATGGCTAATGCAAAACTGAATATCGGTGATTGCAATGGTATGGGTCTGGAATGGATCTTCCGTGGACAGAGCCACTGGGGGAAATATAAAGACAATGAAGCACTGTTTATCAAAGGACCGGCAACGGGATGGAGACAGCGGATTGTTATCTTTGCCGGTGGAGCCAAGGAAGACAGCTACAAGAAGATCCGTGGTAACTCTTATGGCATGTGGATTGCGACAGAGATCAACCTGCATCACGACAAGACCATTAAAGAGGCACTGAACCGTCAGCTGGCGGCGAAGCGTCTGAAAGTGTTCTGGGATCTGAACCCGGATAACCCGAACGCGCAGATCTATTCTGAGTACATTGACAAGTACCAGAAGCAGCAGGAAGCAGGGAACTTTCCTGGCGGCTATAATTATATGCACTGCACGATCTACGATAACATCAACATTACGGCAGAGCGACTCCGGGAGATCGAGAGCCGGTATGATGTGAATTCCATTTGGTACATGCGGGATATCAAAGGGATGCGAGTTGTAGCGAACGGACTGATCTACCGCAGATTTGCGGATGATACAAGCACTAAGCAATATGTGTTCCGCTTGAAGGATAAGCCGAAAGACCTGATGGAGATCAACCTTGGCATCGATTTCGGAGGTTCCGGATCCGGGCATTCTTTTACTGCTACAGGAATTACAAGGAGCTACGGAATGGTAGTTGCCTTGGCATCAGAGTGGATCGGCTGTAAGGATGAGAGCGGAAATCAGATTGAGATCGATCCGGAAATGCTCGGAATCATGTTCTGTAATTTCTGTCAGCGAATCCTGAGTCGGTATGGTTACATCACGATCGTTTATGCCGACAGCGCAGAGCAGACACTGATTGCAGGTATCAGGAGCAGTCTGAGGAAGAACGGACTGGGATGGATTCGTGTGGAGAATGCCTTGAAGACAGAAATTAATGACCGGATCAACGCCACGGCGATTCTGATAGCACAGGGGCGGTTCGGTTATGTTGAGGACGAGTGTAACAGTCTGGTAAATGCATTATGCACAGCGGTATGGGATCCGAAAGAGCTGACCAAGAATGTCAGGCTAGATGATGGAACCAGTGATATCGACTCCTTGGACAGTTTTGAGTATACATTTGAGCGACGGATCAGTCAGCTCATCAAATACGGGTAGGTGATGGATTATGAATTATACAACGATGTACCAGGCTTTGAAAAAAGTACTGGAAAAAGATGAGCAGATCGATTACGTAATGAGCGGGAAAAATGCAGCACAGATCGAACTGTGGTCTAAGATCTATGCTGGGAAGGCTCCTTGGCTTGACAAGAACACGGAAAATGCAGGGGTATTTGCTACGGTAGCGGGCGAGATCGCTCGGCTTGTGACACTGGAGCTGAAAAGCAAGGCTGATGGAAGTGCAAGGGCTGCATATATGGATCCGTTCTATCAGTCTGTGATCAGCAAGCTTCGGATCCAGAGCGAATATGCATTTGCCAAAGGTTCCATGATCTTTAAGCCTTATGTGTCTGAATCTGGAATTGCGATCCAGTATCTGCAGGCGGACAGCTTCTTCCCGTTGGACTTTGACTCTGAACGGATCACACGATGCGCATTCCTGGATCAGTTCCGGCAGGGAGAAGTGATCTATAGCCGGATTGAGCTGCATGCATTGACAGATGGTGTGTTGCAGATCAGAAACAGAGTGTTTATGTCCAGATCGGAAGGGGTCCTTGGGACAGAGGTGGATATTGGTACGGTGCCAAAATGGCAGCATCTTGCTGCGGAAATGCAGATACAGGGAGTGTCAAAGCTTCCGTTCGGGTATTTCGCAGTACCGGTTGGAAATCATGTGGACTCCAAAAGTCCATTGGGTGTGTCGGTATGCTCCAAGGGAATTGACCACATTGCAGAAGCAGATGCCAGATACTCCCAGATCAACTGGGAATACAGATCCAAGGAGACAGCAGTACATATTGCACAGAGCCTGCTCAAATATAAACAGGACACAGACAGCTTTGAATATCCTGGTGGAAAAGATCGGTTATATCGGTCGGTCGAATACAATACAGGAGCTATGGACAAGCCACTTCTGGATGTGTTTTCTCCAGAGATCAGGGATTCATCATTCTATAATGGCTGGAACCATCTAATGCGTCTGATCGAGTTTGACTGCAATCTTGCCTACGGGACCTTGTCAGATCCGAACAATACGGATAAGACTGCCGAGGAAATCAAAGCGAGTAAGCAGAGATCCTATTCCTTCGTAGCAAGCTGCCAGACAGCTCTGCAGAAAGCACTAGAAGATCTGGTTGATGCCATGTCATTCTGGTGTGATATTTACAACCTGTGTCCGTCTGGACCGTGTCACTTGTCGTTTGTCTGGGATGATTCAATTGTGGTCGACTCGGAAAAGGAACGACAGTCTGACCGGGAAGATGTGGCAATGGGTGCGATGGCCCTGTGGGAGTATCGGGCAAAGTATTACGGCGAGACCAGGGAGCAGGCGAAGGCTGCGATCCAGGAGATTCAGGCGGCGGGGGAAGTGATTGAATGACCCAGGGCGAACTGGAGAAGCTGGCACTGAAGACTGGCAATATATTTTCAGAGCTGGAGATCCGGATCATGACAGATATTGTCAGGCGGATCCGGATCAACGGGTTTTCAACTGCGACTGCGGATGCACAGATGGCAACCCTAAGAAGACTTGGAAAGTCAGAAACCAGCATCAAAGAATGGGTGACCGCAGCATTGCAGCAGTCGGATGAGGAACTGGATAGGATCTTTTCTGACGAGGTCTACCGTGAATACTATAAGCATCAGCGAGCCTATCAGACGAATGGATTTGAACAGATTCCATTGGAACAGAATCGGTCACTGCAGCAGCTGATCGAGGCGGTCAAGACACAGATCAATAATGAGTATGAGAATATAACCGGATCAATGGGGTTCGCACTCCGGGCTCCGGATGGGCGGATCACATACTCGCCACTGATGGAGTATTATCGATCCACGCTTGATAATGCTGCAGTGGATATTCAGACAGGTGGATTTGATTACGCCTCAGTTCTTCAGCACACGATCACTCAGATGACTAATTCGGGGATCCGGTGGGTGGATTATGATTCTGGTGTACATAACAGAGTAGATGTGGCTGCCAGACGGGCGGTGATGACAGGCTTCCGACAGGTACAGGCGCATATCAACGAGCAGGTAGCAGCTGATCTGGGGACAGACTCTTACGAGGTCTCTTACCATGTGGGAGCACGGCCGTCACATCAGCCTTGGCAGGGACGGGTCTGGACAAAGGATCAGCTGATCAGCATCTGCGGTCTGGGATCAGTGACGGGACTATGCGGTGCGAATTGCTATCATGACTATAACGCATTTATTCCAGGAGTATCAGTGAGAACCTATACGGAGGAGCAGCTGGAGCAGATGCTGGCAGAGGAAAATACTCCGAAAGAGTATTACGGAAAATCCTTTACGACCTACGAAGCTCTTCAGGAACAGCGCAGGATGGAACGCAATATGCGAGCCACCAGACAGCAGATCAAGCTCCTGCAGGAAGGTGAAGCGGATGAAAAAACAATTATCCTGAAGAAAGCACGGTATCAGGGACAATGTCAGGTGTACAAAGACTTTTCTGACAAAATGGGCCTTCCGCAGCAGAAGCAGCGGATCTTGCAGGATGGATTGAGGGGAAGATTTGCCCCAACAAAAAGAGAATCAGCAATTGTGAATAAACAGTACACAGTACATGAGAAATCTGTTAAGATAAATGTAAGTAACTGGAAGCTGGATGCTAAAGAGAAATTATTCAAAGATGAGCGCAGTATAAGAAGCTCGAAAAAGGAAAAGGCTATTATTTATGATTCATCTGGACAAATTGTATTCAAAAAAGATGGAATTACGCACTCTGTATCATTTACGGAAGATGAAGTCAAAAGAATGGAAGGATGTGTACTGACGCATAATCATCCAGGCGGAGCATCATTATCTACTGCAGATATTGATATGCTTCGAGTAGCAAAATTATCTGAAATCCGAGCTGTAGGGCGGGATGGGGTGTATCGGATGGTTCAGCCTGATAGATGGAAAGAAGAAATTTCATCCCATTCCCAAATCGTAGAGGAATACAACAGAATTGTTAATGAACTTCAGGAACCTATGGAAAAATGGGCACTTGATAATTTGGATAGGATTACAGAAAGAGATTATCAGATTATTTATCAAAACAAAGTTGTAACTGAGTTTGCGAAGCGGTTTGGATTAAAATATGAGATGGAGAGCTTGAACGATGTCAAAGATTGATATATCAGAATATGATTCTAAGAAAAAGTATCCACCTGGAACAGAATTTATTTTGGACGATAAGGAACCAAACATCCCAGTTCCGGAGTTTTTGAAAAAGAAAGAAAAAGATGATACCACCGGTCAGTAGGCTAGTGGTATTTTTTATACCCATTTAAGAAAGGGGTGGGGAAGATGTGAGAGTATACTATACAGTTACCAAAGATGTAGACATCCTGGCACCATCCTGGTTGTCAGAACGCATCGAGAGAGGCATAGCAACGATCTTATACCGGACCAGAGATGGCCATGCAGAAGTGAAAGGGGTGAGAGTAAAAGGTGACGATGTGGCGCAGATCGGTGACACGATCATGTATGATGGCAGACGGATATCCGTAGAAAGGCGGTGATCCAGATATCTCGGAGTTGTCCGTAAAACAGCAGCTGACGCACGCAGGCGAGTCCTGGGTGCTGTTTTTATGCAAAAAACTGGCGTGACTGCCGGAAAAGTCAACTTTTAGGATGGATGGCTACCCATCGCAAAAAGCCGAGAAAGGAAAATGACATGGCAATTTTTAAGACAGAAACACTTAAGGAAAAAGGACTGACCCAGGAACAGATTGATTACATCATGGCTGAAGTTGGAAAAGAGATCAATAGCCTTACAGCAGAAAGAGATGGGTATAAAACTCAGCTTGACACTGCACAGGCATCTCTGAAGGCAATGGAAGGCATTGACGCAGCGGGACTGCAGACAAAGGTTGCAGATCTGACCAAACAGCTGCAGGGGAAAGACGCGGAGATCGAGAAGGTCAAGGCTGACTATGCCTTTGATTCCTCTCTGAAAGAAGCTATCAGAAAAGCTTCCGGAAGAAATGAGAAGGCGATTATGGCGCTGCTTGATGTGGATACCCTGAAAGCATCCAAGAACCAGGCACAGGACATTGAGACAGCCCTGGCGGGGTTGAAAAAGGACAATGAGTACCTGTTCCAGTCAATGAAAACTGTTCCGAAAGTGGTTTCAGCTACTGGTGGGATCAACACCGATGCACAGACAAAGAAAGAGCAGGCAAATGAAGCACTGAGAAGCCTGTTCGGAAAAGGAGAATAAAGAATGGCAGTAAATATTACAAACAGAGCCGACGCGGAGGCTTTGATCCGCGAGCAGATCGTATCTACTATTTTTCAGGACGCGCCGAAGCAGTCCGTATTCATGGGAATGGCACGGAAACTTCCGAACATGACCAGCAAGCAGACCCGGATCCGTGTCCTGGATTTTCTGCCAACCGCTTACTGGGTGGACGGTGATACTGGTATGAAACAGACTACCAGACAGGCGTGGGATAATGTCTATCTGACAGCTGGAGAGCTGGCGGTTATTGTGCCGATCCCGGAAGCAGTTTTCGATGATGCGGAGATGGATATCATGGGCGAGATCACTCCGAGAGTCAATGAAGCAATTGGCCAGAAAGTGGATGCTGCCATCATCTTCGGCGACAACCGCCCGAAGGAATGGCAGGCAGATATCATCACACTGGCGCGCCAGGCAGGAAACAATGTAGCTCCGGCTTCCGGAAAAGATTATTATGATCTGACTCTGGGTGAGGCAGGTGTGTTTGCAAAAGTGGAAGATGATGGATATGGAGTAACTGGCGCAATTGCTCCAATGACATTCAAGTCCAAACTGAGGGGACTGAGAGACACCAATAAGCAGCCAATCTTCCTGCACAGTATGCAGGACTCCACCAGATACACTCTGGATGGTGTGCCGATCCAGTTTCCGGAGAATGGATCTTTCATGGATAACATTGCACAGCTGGTAGTTGGTAACTTCTCCCAGGCAGTGTACTCCATCCGTCAGGATATTACGGTGAAGATCCTTGATCAGGGTGTAATTCAGGATCCGGTGACAAAAGAGATTGTTTATAACCTGGCGCAGCAGGATATGATTGCCCTCCGTGTAGTATTCCGCATGGGCTGGGCACTTCCGAATCCGGCAACCCGTCTGAACGAGGACCGTACCGGATGTGCATTTGCTTATCTGGAGCCTGGTACTCCGGTGACCACTCAGACAGTGACCTTTACCGTTACAGATGGCAATTCCGAGAGTCCGAAGAAGTATGATGGTGTGCGTATCAACGTAGATGGTGCGATCCTGACGACTGACTCTAATGGACAGGCAGTCTTTAATCTGAGAGCTGGTACCTATACAGCGAAGATTACTAAGAAAGGCTTCGTTCCGGTAACGGAGACCATCACAGTGGCAGCTTCTGCAGTTACCAAGGCTGTGACCCTGACAGCGCAGGCATAAGGAGTGGGTCCATATGTTATATGTGGATTATGAGTATTATGTGTCCGGATATCTGCTGGGGAGATCCCCGGCAGTTCCGGAAGACTCTTTTGCATACTTTGAAAAACAGGCGGAACGGATCCTGAACCAGCATACCTTCAGTCGCCTGGTGGCGGACTGCAAGCTCATCACGGATGATGTGAGAGACTGTACCTGTGAACTGGCAGAGCTTCTGTACCAGGCGGATCAGGTAGCACAACAGTCAGTGGAGCAAGGCGGTGTGCTGCAGTCTTATTCCAATGACGGAGAATCAGGGACTTTCGACTTGTCTCAGTCCATTTACACAGAGCCCGGAAAGAAGAAAAAAGCCCGGGAGATCATCAACCGGTGCCTGGGAAATACGGGATTGCTGTACAGAGGGGTGTAAATATGAATTCGAATTATGTACATACCATTACGCTGTATCATCAGGATGATGGGAAATGGCTTCAGGAGATCTACAGGAACTGTTTCTGGAAGAGTGGGATCACAGTTTTACAGAATGGAACTACAGCAACGCAGAAGAATACCTACACAGTACGAATCCCTGCAGAGAGAATTTGTGCCGGTATGATAGTGTGTGAGGGCGACATCGTGGTCCTTGGTGAATGCCATGAAGAGATTACAGGAAAGAGTCCAAACACGGCTACTGAACTGTTGAGAAGACATAAGCCGAATGCATTCCGCGTGACAGCATTCTCTGATAATACTGGGCATCGATTGGGTAAGCATTACCGTCTGGGAGGATAATGATGAAGTTTTCATTGAACTGGAATAAGCCGAAGAAGACGATCTCTTTCGAAGCATCCGGAGGAGTGCGCGGAAGATTGTTCCTGGCGAATGAAGCCAAGCGGCTGATGGATCCTTATGTGCCGGCTGATAACCTGATCCTGGCACAGAATGTCAGGACTTATGTAGAGAATCACGTTGGAATCGTAGAATACATGTCTCCTTATGCGCATTATCAGTTCGAGGGAGAGGTGTATGTTTCTTCCATAACCGGCAGTGCCTGGAGCCATGGGGAATATAAGATTCCTTCTGGTAAAGAGATGGTACACAGCAAGTTCAGGCATCCGCTTGCGACGTCACACTGGGATCGGGCTATGAAGACAGCCAGAAAAGGGGATCTTTCCCGTGCTTATCAGGCTTATCTGAATGGAGGGATTGTATGACCAAGCATGATGCGATGGAGGCATTCTTTAAGCCGAAGGTAGAGGAACTGCTTGGAAGTATGCTGAAGTTTAATTTTTCACCGGAGTCCCCGGACGAGGTGGCATTTATCACAAATTATTCTGACAAGCTCCGGAAGAAGTACGTCCGGGTAGGAGCAGAAAAGGAATATGGCTTTACAATCGTGATTGTGAAGGAATATTCCAGCGATGCGGATGATCTGAACCTGGAGGCTATGAATTTTGCCCAGGCATTTATGGACTGGGTGGATGACCAGAATAAAAAGAAGAATTATCCGGAGTTTCCGGATAATTGCCAGATCAAAGAAATGGAAACACTGCAGAATATGCCGAATCTGGCCGGTATCAATGCAGAAGAAGGGCTTGCACGGTACATGGTACAGTGCAGGCTTATTTATTTTGAAAGCGAGGTATAGAGATGAAGTTAAGTGAACTGATGAAGGACGTCACTCCAAATGCCCAGTATACAGGTTGGACAACCAATGATGACTTTGTCCTGGCAATAGACCTGACTCCGGGAGCTACTCAGGCTACCGAAGAGAGTGCCTATGGAGTGGTGCAGATGGGTGTTGCCGGTCTGGATGCACAGATGAACCCGGTTACCCAGGATAAGCAGTATATCCGTGCGGGACAGTCCACCCAGAAGACCGGAACCCAGAGATCTTTTACCATTTCCGGAGACCGGCGTGTGGGAGATGAGGTGCAGGACTATATTTTCAGCCATGATATTAAATATGGAACTGGAAATACCGTAGTGACCAATTATGTGTACTTTAACATTCTGACCGGTAAAGGCGAAAAAGGGACCTGTTCCATTATCGTAAACTCTGATGGTGGCGGAAATGCCGGTGAGTCTGCAGGTATTGATGTAGAGTTCAAGAAGATCGGATCCACTCCGACAGAGTACACCTACAGCGCAACCTAAGGAGGAAACAGATCATGCAGATGATTCAGGTAAAAATTCACGGTGAGATCTTTGAGGGGGATTTTTTGAACCCTATAGTAGCTGAAAAATATGAGCAGGCGATTGAAAAGGCACAGAAAAAGGCAAGTGAAGATGTAAAGGGCGAGAGTGGATCTGCAGGATTGCGCAGACAGTGCAATGCGATCAGCGAGTGCATTGATACGGTGCTGGGAGCAGGAAGTGCGGAACGTCTCATGCCAGAGGGAGCTGACCTTCTGACCTGTCTGGATATCTTTGAGGAACTTTGCTACATGAACGAAAGACAGGTGACTCCGTTGCTTCAGAAGCGGGTCCTGAAGTACAGTGCACAGAGGGCGGCAAGAAATGGAAAATCTGCTGGTTGATGAACTTCCTGAATATGTGTTGATCAATGGAAAAAAGTACGGGATCTCATATGGATTCCGTACTTCGATCCTGTTTGAACTTCTGATGCAGGATCCGGAATATTCAGATGCTGAGAAAATCCTGTATGCAATGGATCTGTATTATCCGGGAGAAAAACCTGATGATCTGGAAAAAGGTCTGCAGGCGGTTCTGGATTTTTACCACTACACAGGGAAAGAAGAGACAGTCTTAGACAGGGATAGACGGCAGATGAAAGAGCAGAAACCGCTATATTCCTTTGAGGAAGACGCACCGTACATCTATGCTGCATTCTTGCAGCAGTACGGGATCGACCTGAACAAAATCGAATCAGAAGATCTTCACTGGTGGAAATTCTCAGCCTTATTCCAGTCACTGGGAGAAGATATGAAGATATCCAAGATCATGTATTACCGCGATGTGGATCTTCGTGGAAAAAGTAAAGGAGAGCGGGCATTTCTGTCTGATATGAAGAAGAGGTATGCTCTGAAATGCAGCAGAAATATTCATACGCAGTTTTCTTCGTTGGCTCAGCGGGATGCGAAGATGAAAGCATATGTGGAGAGACGGTTTGCAGCAATAGAAACGAGGTGAGAGCGTGGCGAGTGACGGTACTGTAAAGATATCAACAGAGCTGGATGAGAGCGGAGCGAAAAGCGGGCTTGATAAGATGGAATCCCTGGTGTCAAAAGGGATGAAAGGAATAAAAACGCTGGCAGCGACAGCAGGAAAAGCAGTGCTTGGAGTAGCTGGCGGACTTGCCACGCTGGGAGGATATGGCTTGAAAGTCGGTACGGACTTTGAATCCGGAATGTCCAATGTAGCTGCAATCTCCGGTGCAACCGGGGAAGAACTGGATGCACTGACACAGAAAGCGCAAGAGATGGGGGCTAAGACAAAGTTCTCTGCTACAGAATCCGCTCAGGCTATGGAGTACATGGCAATGGCCGGATGGAAGACGGAGGATATGCTGGGTGGTATCGAGGGTATCATGAGTCTTGCGGCAGCTTCTGGAGAGGATCTTGCGACAGTATCTGATATTGTGACGGATTCTCTTACCGCTTTTGGTCTGCAGGCCAGTGACAGTGCACATTTTGCAGATGTGCTTGCGAAGGCAAGTTCCAGTTCGAATACAAATGTCAGCATGATGGGCGCAACCTTTAAGTATGTAGCACCTCTGGCAGGAGCTATGGGCTACAGCGTGGAAGATGCTGCTGTTGCAATCGGGCTGATGGCAAATGCCGGCATCAAAGGTGAACAGGCTGGTACGTCTCTGAGAGCTGTTCTGCAGAGGCTGGCAGATCCACCAAAAGATGCGGCTGCTGCGTTGGATGAAATGGGAATCAGTGCAACCAATGCGGACGGAACGATGCGTCCGCTGTCCGATGTGCTGAAAGATCTTCGGGAAAAATTCGGCGGTCTGTCGGAATCCCAGAAGACAACCTATGCTTCGAGTATCGCAGGCACCGAGGCTATGTCCGGACTGCTGGCAATCGTCAATGCATCCGATGATGATTTTCAGAGCCTTAGTGATTCTATCAACAATGCTTCCGGAGCTGCAAAAGAGATGGAAGAAATTAAGATGGATAACCTGAAAGGACAGGTTGATATCTTAAAATCTGGAGTCGAAGGTTTTGGACTTCTGATTTATGACGAAATTCAGGATCCAATGAAAGGTGCAGTGAAAGAAGGAATCACTGCGATTGATGAGCTGTCTGGAGCTTTGAAGGACGGAGGACTGTCCGGAGCAGTGGAACAGGCAGGTGAGACCTTTGCTGATCTTTCAGTGGCTGTGGCTAATCAGGCGCCTAAGATGACGGAAGCGGCAGTGTCTTTCATAGTTTCCTTTGTAAAGGGAGTAAAAGATAATGGCCCGAAATTGAAACAAGCAGCAAAGAGTCTGGTTCAGACGTTTGCTACAGAGGTGACGAAACTTCTGCCGGAATCTGTAAGGGAACCAGTCAAAAAGGCGATTGAGGAAATCGGAGCTTCTTTTGATAGTGGAGGATTCAATTCGGCTATTAAATATGCGGAGCAGCTGATCAAAAATCTTACAGATGTAACTGGAAAAGTGGCAGAGAAAGCGTTCCCGCCTTTTATCAAGGTTCTGGATCTGGCAGCTGATAATCTGGATACATTAGTGCCTTTGACTGTAGCATATTACACTGCCATGAAGAGCTACACACTGATCAGTAAGGCTGCTTCGTTGATTCAAAAGCTTACATCCGCTTATAAGGCAGCATCTGCAGTGTCGGCTGCGTATGCCGCTGTAATGACTGTAGAAGGAACGGCAGCAAGCGCTAGTTCCACAGCCAATCTTTTACTGGCATCTACAATGTCAGTCAGTGAAATTGCCATTGGAGTACTGACTGGAAGGGTATCCCTTGCGACAGCGGCACAACTTGCCTGGAACGCGGCTCTGAGTGCGAATCCATTAGTGTTGGTTGCCACTGCTGTAGCGGCAGTTGTAGGCGGACTTGCACTGTACTGTACAGCTGCAGGAACTGCAAAGGAAGATACAGACAGCCTGGCAGAATCAAATGAAAATCTGGCGGGAAGCTATTCTGGAATTGCAGATGCTGCAGCTGAATTTCAGGAAGGTATTTCCCAGGCGGGAACACTGTTTGATGAGTTCAATAATGCAATCATCGTGTCAGGGGAGAAACAGCAGGAGCTGGCTGATAGCATGGATTCTGTTCAGAAACAGATCACGGATATCACAGGTACCTATGTGGATGAGAGACGTCAGCTGACAGATTCGGAGATTGCGGAACTGGACAGGCTCTTTGAAACTATGCATGAGCAGGCGGCCAGAGAACTGGAATACCAGCAAGCGTATCAGCAGGCTACAGAAGAGCGTGCTCAGCTTCTGGTGGATACTTATGAGGGTAGTGCGGAAGAGTATGCAGCTGCTTCTCAGACGATTATCAATACTGCTCAGGAGACCAAGGATAATGTGGTTACAAAGGCAGAGGAACAGTTCAATGAAGAACTGGCATTGCTGCAGTTGAGACTGCGGAATGACGAGAGCTACACACAGGAAATGTATGAAACAGAGGCGAAAGCTGCCCAGGATACTTATAATGCCGCAGTAGATGCGGCAAATAAACAATGTGGTGATACACTTGCCATCCTTACTGATGGCTACGCAGATCGCGCAACTGCCCTGTCCGAGGCAAACGATAAGATTGCATCCTTGCAGAGTGAAGAACTTGCGGAAAATGAGAGCTATAACAGCCGAAAAGCTGAATTGCAACAGCAGCTGAAAGATCTGCAGCAAGCATTCACAGATGAAGACTGTGCGAATAAGGAGAGGATTGCTCAGCAGTTGATTGATCTGGAGAAAGAACATGAGCAGAATCTGGAAGATATTCATACACGCATGACAGAGTCTATGGATGAGACGGCGCAGGAACAGGCTGGAACATTGCTTACGATGGCCAGCAATGTGGATGTACACGGTGGAAAAATCAATAAGAATACCGATAATATGGTCAATAAGGTAATAAAAACTTTAGAAAAGTTACCACCGGAAGCAAAGCAGATCATGACAGATACCATGAATGGAATGCTGAAAGGTATCGAGGAAAAGGAAGAGGAACTCTACAGAAAAGCAGAACAGGTTGCGAATAATGTGATCAATCGATTGAAGCGAGCCTTGAAAATACATTCTCCGTCCAGGGCAACTCGTGAGATTTTCCAGTATGTAATGAAAGGAAATATTCTTGGTCTGGAGGACAATGAGAAGACTCTATATGATAAGGCACAGTCTATAGCAGATAATGTGGTTGGAAAATTTGCCAAGATGAGTATTGATCCTTCTGAATGGGTGCAGAAGTTCCAGAATGCAGCAGCTGACAGAAGCTCCGGATTCCGTGGAAGCAATGCGGATTATGAGGAGACCGAGTCAGAGATCGATACCAGGCAGGCTTATAGAGAGCAGGCTGGAATTATTGCAGAGGCAGTGTCGGAAGCATTGGAAGATAAAGAATTTAGGGTGGAAGACCGAACATTTGCAAGACTGGTGAGCGAGGTGAAGTAGATGGAAGTGTATTACATAAACCATAAGAACCAGAAGATCGATCTTGGACATTCGCCATATCAGCTTCAGATCGGCGATCTGTTTGATTCGTCGAATAAATATGATGGCAGTTGCTTCAGAATCTCCCGGATATACAAAGAGATTACGACGATTACGACTTGTATAACCGTTGATGCTCCATCAGAGAAAGAATTTTATGCTGCGGTTGATCAGTTCTTTGAAATTACTGAGACGGATACGGCTGCGGGTATGCAAGGGCGACTGTACATTGGAGATATGTATCTGAAATGCAACGTGATCAACAGCAGTAAAAGCTTCTGGAAAGAGACATTTAGAGGCATGGAAAACTCGATAAAGCTTCTGGTTCCTTATCCATATTGGTGTCGGGAGATCTCAAAGTCATTTCTTAAAAACGGAGCTACTGCAGTTGAGCGTGCAGCGGATGCATATTTATATTATCCGGTTACATATCCGTATCGATATTCGATGCCTGGCAATGCAGGTTTTGTGAATAATGATCATTACGGAGAGTGCGACTTTAAGATGATCATCTATGGTCCGTGTACAAATCCGGTGATCCGCATCAACGGTCATGCATACGAAGTCGCAGCGACTTTGTATGCAGGGGAATACATCCTGATCGACAGTCGGGACCATACCGTATACAGATATCTGATCGATGGCAGGAAGCAGAACCTTTTTAATCAGCGGAATAAAGAAAGTGACCTGTTTCAAAAGGTGCCTGCCGGGCGTTGTGCGGTTCTGTGGAATGCTGCAGCATTTGGATTTGATCTGATCCTCTTTCAGGAAAGGAGCGAACCGGCATGGAATTTATCATAGCTGATCAGGATCGTATGGAGCTTGGAATATTATCTGCAGCAGCATCTTTGGACATTGATCTGTCCAGGGATGCTGAAAACGCAGAGGGGACCAATGATGGACAGATGACAGTAACAGCGGATGAAGGGATAGAATATGGAATGTATATCTTTTCTCCTGGCAGTGAGTTCGGCGGACGGATCCTGGATCTGAAGCGCAGCACAGCATCAGAGAGTCTCGTCTGGTATTTTGATACCTGGCGGCGAATGTTGGGGCAGATTATCATTGAGCCGCCGGAAGGAGAAGCCTATAAAACGGTGAATGGTGATGCACACACAGTCCTTGCAGAACTTCTGACGGGCATTTCTGATGGTTTGTTTGCAGTGCCGGAGGAATTGTCGGGTATCAGTGTATCCGGTCAATTTAACCGGTACACAACGCTTCTGGACGGAATGAATAAACTGCTGGAATCATCCAGTGCAAGATTGCAGATTCAGGCTGTTCAGGGTGGTACCGGAGAAGCTTTTAGAGTTGAAGTATCAGCGGTACCAATCACTGATTACAGTGCTGAAATCGAATATAGCCAGGATAATAAGATCGATCTGACCATCCGGGATTACCGGCGGGGGATCAACCATCTGATCTGCCTCGGTACCGGGGAACTGACAGATCGCATGGTGCGACACTTATATGTGCAGTCAGACGGCAGTATCGGGACGGTACGGTATTATACCGGGCTGGATGAACGGACTGCAGTGTATGATTATCCAAATGCTGAGGATGAGAACGAACTGCTGGAATCCGGAAAAGAGCAGCTTCAGGAACTTGCGAGTTACCAAAAGCTGGAGCTGTCCGTGTCTGATGAGCTGGATCTGGCGATTGGAGACATCATTGCCGGTCGGGATCGCCTGACGGGGTTGTATCTGAAAAAGCCGATTGTCAATAAGGTCTTAAAAATAAAGAAAGGGAAAGAGACCATATCTTACAAAGTGGAAGGAGATAACTAATGCAGATAATTGATGGATATTGTAATGAACCGAATATCTTTGCTGATGATATTGGAGAATATAATACAGCCATTTGGGGAACCAGAGACTGTGTTCTTCCGGCTGGAGAACGGTTGGGCTATGAGTTGATCAGTAACAATGAGATCAAGATCAAAGATGGCGTATTTTCCACACAGGGACGCCGTGGTGTGATCAAAAAAGGTACTACAGAAAGCTGTATTATCGAGAATGGTACCCAGGCAGAAAACAGAAATGATCTGATCGTAATCGAGTACGCAAAGGACTCTTCCACGCTGGTAGAAAGCCATACCTTAAAAGTGATCAAAGGTACACCGGGAGAGGCCGCTACGGATCCGGATGTTGTGACTGGAGATATCCAGGCGGGTGACGTCCTGCATCAGATGCCTCTGTATCGTGTCAAGCTGGAAGGACTGAATGTGGTTGCAGTGGAAAGACTGTTTTCTGTAGGCAACAATGCTATTGGAAAAGAATTTGATCCAGATAAAGACTATGAGATCGGAGATCTGACTCTCCAGTATAACAAAGCATGGAAATTCAAAGTAAAACATCTGGCCGGAGCATGGGATGAAAGTCAGATGGAAGAGACGGATGTTTTGACCGAGCTTGCAGCACAAAATAAAAACTTTGCTAGCAAGATTAAACTGTCCGATGGTGGATATATAGGCGTTAGACCATTTTGGGCAGATAACATCATCTATATTGACCTTATGAAAGATAGCAAAAATGGAGCTATTGTAGGTCTTAGCCAGACAGGTCTTATATATTTTAAAGTCCAGAATGGTGTACAAACACGAGTATGGGATAAATAATTATTATTTCATAATGCTGATATAGGCTGCTGATATTGTTTCTCCTTCAGTCATTCCAAATATAACAAATGAACCGTTTAAGTTATCATACATCCAATTAGGCTTATTTATAACTCCATTAAATACGATATATTTTGCTCCCGCATGTATTTTGTCTGGTCCTGCCCATATAATAGAATTCATTGCTTCTTCTGATGTGACTGTATGTGTCCATGTACCAGGGACTATTCTATTTTCAAAATTTTTATTTTGTTGAGGAAACCGCCTCCAACTTGGTACGATTTCAGTATAAGGAAGGAGGCGGTATTTTGAAGACGGAAGTGATGGAAAAAGTGCTGAACAGGATGGCGGACAAGCTGGATCCGAAGCAACTGCAGGAACTAAAGTCGGCGCTTGTGATCAGCCTGGAAGGATATCAGGTGACTCGGGAAGAGACCCAGTTGTCAACAGAAGTGCATGATAATTGGGCATACGCTCAGAAATTTTTCCAGGCTCTCATCGTGGCCGGAAAAGCGAAAGGGACGATTGATACTTATGGGATGCATATCCGGATATTGTTGGATGATATCCGGAAGCCAATTATGGAGATCACAGATGAGGATCTGATGCTGCATCTGGCCAGACAGAAGTACGGTCGGAATCTTAGCAACCGATACCTCAACTATAAGAGGCTTGTGTTCCGGACATTCTTTGGCTGGTTGCGACGTCGCAAATACATAAGCGAGAACCCGGCAGAGCTGTTGGATCAGATTAAGTATGATGTGACTATAAAGAAGCCATACACAGATGAGGAACGGGAAAAGATCCGGTGCAGCTGCACAAGGGAACGAGATCTGGCACTGGTAGACGTGCTTTACAGCACAGCGGCCAGGGTATCAGAGGTTGCAGCTCTAAACAGATCTGATATTGATTTTGTAGAAAACGGCTGCATTGTACATGGGAAGGGAGGAAAAGAAAGAGCTGTGTATCTGAATGCTACTGCCGCATATCACCTGCAGACATATTTGCTGGGGCGTACAGATACGGATTCGGCATTGTTTGTATCATGTAAAACACCGCATAACAGGCTGACCAGAAGTGGGATAGAAGAGATCTTGCGGACATTGGGGGAACGGGCTGGGGTTAAGCTTGTACATCCGCATAGATTCAGACGCACAGCCTTAACCAATGCAGCCAACCGGGGAATGCCACTCCAGGACGTGCAGTGCTTGGCCGGACACAGCAGTCCGAATACCACAATGATTTATTGCACAGTAGACCAGCATAAGGTTAAGGCGGAGCACAGGATGTATCTGGCATCGTAAATCTGCAAGTTTATAGATGAGTATATAACACTCGGCTCAGTCGAGTGTGTTTGTTGTGTCTGTGATGCTGATATGTAGGTGCATCTGAGCGTCATGACGGATCAGAGCAAAATAAAAATTTTGATACATTAAGTGAGAAGATCGAGAGTACAGATATTACTCAAGAACGACTTGTTGGAAAATTTTATGGAAAAAATGTCTATGAAAAGGTTATAGATAGATATATCAATATTCCAGCCAGCACAAATTTTCAAACTTTTAGTATACCTCACGGTATCGAAAATTTTGAAAGTATTATATCCATAAACATTATGGTAGATGGATATACATTGCCATTTTTAAGAGATGATGGTTATTTGACCACATACATTTTTATAGTAACCAATACAAATATTGTTTTGTATAACAGAACTGATTGGAACAATAATTTTAG
>ERZ1106929.1525-NODE-1525-length-19125-cov-23.586471_pt1 | contig 19125 bp, 18 predicted proteins | sample MGYA00403662_ERZ1106929 | MGnify/ENA primary metagenome ERZ1106929 (study PRJEB35170, sample SAMEA104062442) | human gut metagenome | biome: human gut; feature: human-associated habitat; material: faeces | place: Denmark | collected 2013-02-20 ... | reverse complement strand
GTCAAATAGTTGTAAAAAATAAAACCTAAAAAAGATTTTTTGTAGCTACCACTTTTTTTCTTTTCCCTTTTAGACATTTCCGCAATAGTCCAGTCAGAAGAATCTTCTTTTGTCTTTATTTGAAAAAACTGATACTGCTGATTATTGGGAGAAAATTCAGCCATATCATCATGAAATTCACAAAAAACAATACACTCTGCATCTTCTTGAAGTTTACCTATTATATGGCATACAATCCAATGAACTTGATATTCAAATCTATTATAGGAGTCAGAACCTGCTTGCTCACGCTGTTCAACAATAAGTACACTACTCATAATTTAGGACTCCTTTCATTTTTATTCCATTTCATAATAAAGTTCCACTGTTCTTGCCATTCGTTCTCATTCACAATTGCGTCAAACACAGGCTCAAGGAAAGTCTGGATTTCTTCAATGACGAATGGAAACTCAAGTGTATTATCTTTTATGGTTTTCAAAAAGAATTTCCAACGCTTCTGCATATCTTCATCATCGGCAAGTGCAACAACACGCTTAAAACTGTCTCTGTCATAGGGAGTACCGCGCCTCTGTAAAGTTTCAAATATAGCTGACTGCAATTTTGCACCATCAAAATCGAATGTCCTTGAAAGATAATAGATGTCATAAAAATCTTTCATTCTGCCTGTCAGCTCAAAACGTTGCAGTATAGCATCAAACTTCTCAGCAATGGTGCTTTCAAGGGAATAAGTTTTGATTACAGGTGCTTCAAAATCTGGAAGCTGAGTGTTGATTGTGCGTTCTTCGGCACGGGGGACTATAATATCGCCCACGCCTATATCAACATTAAACGGCACACGCACATTTTTTATTTGAGCAATAATCTGCGTACTAATACCGTGATATTTTCTTTGCGGAGAAATTTCCTCAAAGCCTTTTGCTCGCATTTCTATATAATCGTTACCTGTCGGTGTGTCGATGATTTTACAAATCAACTCTTTTACATCATCTATTGAATTAGAGTATCCACGGAGCAGGAAATCGACATCGATTGTTGCTCTACTTTCAAAATTAGTTAAAGTATAAATGAACAATCCACCTTTGAGTATTAGCGTATCCTCACACCCGGATTTTGATAGTTTTCTCAAAAATTCTTCCTGCACAAAAAGCTGCAAACATTGCTGGTAACTGATACCAGAAGCTTTTGCTTTATTTCTCAGCTTTGCCAGAACGGAAGCTGCTATATCTGCCATTACAACCACACTCCAATCAATTCTTTTACACGCGTTTGAACACGCAAAACTTTTGCATATTCTATAAGATTCGGTATATTCTTTTTCGGGTCTTTAACATAGCCCTGTACTGCTTTATTAAAAACCTCCTTATCCATCTTGTTCATATTTCGCAGCACATCGCAAATAGTACGGTCACGGTCATAAATGCGGACTTTGTGGAAATCAATTTCACCTTCGGTTTCGCCCAGCGTAACCAACTCTGACTCTACACGATATGCCTTTATAAACGGATAATCGATTTTTGTTCGCCGCTTAGAGACATTTTTATCTATTGCAAAGTTCCATTCAGCAGGATTTCTGTCACTGTATCTATAATAGAATAGGGCAGTCTCCATACAAAGTACTGCATCGGGAAACAATCGATTGATAATGACAACTTCGCTTTCTCCATAATCTTGAGTCCAGTGATAGTAACCTCGCCTGACTCTTTCAATCAATCCTTCGTCTAAAAGTTGTTTTATATCTGCATAGTATAACTTTGAAGCTGTAAGTTCAGCAGTAGTCATAACATAATTATGACTGCTAAACAACATTCTCAGTGTCTCAATATCTTTATTCTGAAGCATATCTTCACCTCTATTTAATCGCCCTTAATCAGACCAACGATTGGGCACTTTACTATATTATATTTGATTTTTCTCTTTCAGTCAACAATAGCAAAGTGAACGCTTTTAATTATATCAATCAGGCAGTTTAGTATAAAATCTGCCCTCCGCTTTTTTAACCAGATAAAATATTGGTCAGCGAAAAGACAAATAGGTAAAAAAATAAGCGTACCACTGTTTTTATGATACGCTCATCATTATTAAATTACCTCAAAATGCTTCAATGCATCCTTTATCGCTTCCACTTTCTCTGCCGTCGGATGTTTCCTCGGCTGTTTCAGTTCTTCTACAGCATTAGGTGCATCATACATCGGCAAGCCTAAATCTCTCTTTACCTCTGCGATATATGCGGTATGTACCTTGAAGCCGTATTTAGCTTCTATGTACTCCTTTATCATTTTGTAGGTCACTCGTTCCTTGGGCTTGTACTCTTCGGCTCTTTTAGCGATATTATCAAGCGGAACTTTTCCCTCACCTTCGCCAAACTCAACTTTTACGTTGATATGTCCGTCTGGCTTTTTGTGGGAAAGCAGTACAACCGTCTCAATATGAACACTATGTCCAAACTGGTCTACCGGCTGGACTTTCTTTACGGCGTAGCCGTTGGCGCTTAAAAACTTCAGGTCACGTGCCAGTGTTGCCGAATCACAGCTTACGTAGACAATCCGCTGTGGCTGCATTTTCACAATCGTTTCAAGCAGCACTTCTTCACAGCCCTTTCTCGGCGGATCCACAACGACCACGTCCGGGCGGATACTTTTACCGGCTTCCGAATCCTGCGCCTGCTTTAGGGCTTTTTCATAAAATGCCGGTACGACTTCTTCCGCCTTGCCCACGAAAAACTCTGCGTTGTCGATACCGTTACGCTTTGCATTATTGCGGGCATCTTCAATTGCCTGCGGCACAATTTCCACGCCGTATACCTTGCGCGCATTTTTTGCAAGGAATAACGAAATCGTTCCGATACCGCAGTACAAATCCCACACCGTTTCATTTCCGGTCAGTCCCGCATATTCAAGTGCCTTTGCATACAGCTTTTCCGTCTGCATCGGATTTACCTGAAAGAAAGACTGCGGTGAAATCTGATATTTTACATCGCCGATAAAATCTTCAATATACGGCTGTCCCCACAGCACCTCGCTTTTTTTACCGAGAATCACATTCGTCTTTTCCGTGTTGAAATTCACCATCACCGAAGTCATGCCGTCCATTTCACGCAGCGATTCTGTGAGCTGTTCTGCATTTTTTAAGCAGGAAGCCTTGGCCGCATTGACAATCAGACAGACCATAATCTCTTTAGTATGATAGCCGGTGCGGATTAAAATGTGGCGCACAATCCCGCTGTGGTGTTCCTCATTGTACGGGCGAATCTGATTTTTCTGCATATATGCCTTGACTTTGCGAAGCACTTCGCCGTTTTCCGGCGCACCAATACAGCAGTCTGTCTGCTCCACAATATGATGTGTTCTTCCGGCATAAAATCCGATGACAATATTGCCATCCTTATCTTCCCCGACCGGAAACTGTGCCTTATTACGGTATGCATACGGTGTTTCCATGCCGATTACAGGGTACATTTCAAAGTCCGAAAGTCCGCCGATACGCTCTAAATTGTTCTGTACCATTTTCTGCTTAAAGGCAAGCTGGGCTTCATAACGCATTTCCTGTATCTGACAGCCGCCGCACTGCCTTGCGACCGGACATTTCGGCTCTACACGGTCTTTAGACGGTGTAAGCACTTTCATCAGTCTTGCATAGCCATAATTTTTCTTTAATTTCATAATTTTGGCTTCGATAACATCGCCGACAATGGCATCTTTTACAAAAAATGTAAATCCGTCCGCTTTTCCGATGCCTTCGCCGCCCGTTCCGATATCCTCAATGTGCAGTGTCACACAATCGTCTTTTTTAAATTCGCTTTTCACATTTACCTCTACAATGTCTTTTTGATATTTGCATCCAGCCACCGGTTAAAACCAAGCCATTCGTTGGTGTCTTTGGCTTCCAGTGCCTCTTTAAACGTTTCCATTTTGGCATCCATATTATCTGCCATGGACAGTGCTACCGCTTCCATAATACAAGGTTTTTTCGGTGAACCGTATTCAAGCTCGCCGTGATGGGATAAAATACAGTGTCCGACTTCGGAAGCCAGCACCGACGGAAAACCTTCAATGCCTGCAATCTTTTGCTGAATCATTTCATAACCCATTACAATATGTCCGAGGAAATTACCCTCGTCCGTATAATCGTTCTTTGGGAACGGTGCGAGTTCCTTTACTTTTCCGGCATCGTGAAGCGCCGCACATGTAATCAGTAAATCGCGGTTTAAAAACGGATAATTTTCCGCAATCTTTACACACAGTCTGGTTACACTTAAACTATGCTCTAATAATCCGCCCAAAAAGCCGTGGTGTACCGTCTTTCCTGCCGCAATGCTCTTAAACTTTGCAATAAAATCGGCATCGTCTGTAAAAAAGCTCTTTAACAGTGCCGAAAGATACTCATTCTTCACACTGCCTATATACTGCATGAGTTCTGTATACATTTCTTCGATATCATACTTAGAACATGGAATATAATCATACGGAACATATTCTCCTTCGTCTGCCTTGCGGATTCTTTCAATCTTTAACTGTAATGCGCCGTTAAAGCTGATAACCTGTCCCGTTACTGCAACATAATCCATGGCATCAAAGTCACAGATACCGCCGGAAGACGGGTCCCATATTTTGGAATCCATCTGTCCGGTCTTATCCTGAAGCATCACATTTTCATATTCTTTTCCTGACTTTGTGAGTGCTGTTGATTTGGACTTACAAAGGTAAACATCGGAGATTCTGTCTCCGTCCTTAAATTTTTCAATAAAATGCATAATCTGCCCTTTCCTTTTCTCATTTCTCCTGCCGCCAGCCAGATTATATGCTTTATTTCACCGCAATTACGGCGTTAAATGTCATATCCTTATATTCATCCCCGCCAAACCGTTTGGCTGTAATAGAAATCTGCTGACCGCTTTCACACTGATATAGTTTCTCACTAAATGCCTGAATTGTCAAAACCATATTTCCGTCAATCCCTGTAATAATATCCCCCGGCTGGATTCCCGCCGCATATGCCGGAGAGTCCAGTTCAATATCCGTTACGTAAATTCCCACCGGCAGTCCATAGCGCGTTGCCATTGTACCGGTTACATTCTGCCCTTTAATGCCGAAATATACCGGACTGTTCCCGTTGGATAATTCCTGTATCATTGATTTTAAATCCGAAATGCCAAGCACTGAAAATGTCGTCTTTGTATTCTTCATGGAAATGCCGACAACATTTCCCTTCATATTAAAAAGATAACCGTAATCGCCTTCTATGCCCGCAAGTCCCGTGCTGATAATCTCATAGCTGTTATCGACACCGCTTTTTGTTGAAATGCCTGAAACCATGCCGTAATCAATCGTCTTATTCTGTCCGTAAAGCCTGCCTGCCGCAACGACAATATCCCCCTGCTGTATGCTGTAAGAGTTGTCTAACTGCGCTGTTACAATCGAACTTCTTTCTTTGGACGGAATCTGCGATTCCTTGACACTGACAATCGCAATGCCGGTATCCGTATCGCTTCCAACCAGCTCGGCATCGACTTCTGTCGCTTTTGAAACCTTTACGACCAGTGACGACGAATCACGCACAACCGCCGCATTGGTCAAAATAATATATTCTGAATTGACCTGTCCGATTACAAGTCCGACCGTTTCTGTCGCACTCTGTGTTTCCGTCAGGATATTTCCCATATCGGTCTTATAGACGTCAATTAATACCAGTGATTTAATCGCCGCCGTAGCAACATTTTTTAAAGCTGCCGCATCGGTTGTCTGTAACACTGCCTCATAATTGTCATCAGCTGTCGTTTCTTTTGTTTCCGTATTATCCTGTTCTTCACTCGGATATTCATCCTTTTCAATGGTCAGAATTTCTTTGTCCGTATTCCTCTGAACCATTCTTTTTTCCAATGCCGGATATACAAGAAGCATCACACCGCTTGCAATCAGACCAAACAGCACTGCCGCCGCAAAAAACTTTGCCGCGCGGATCAGTCTGCGGTACTTCACGGACGGCTTCGGTACGATTTTTTCCGTATATAAAGCAAAGGAGTCATCTTCCTTGTGTTCTGTGTTTCCCATTTTTTCTGTCACCATAACCTAACTTTTATTGAACTGCAAAATTAATTTTATTATAACGGACAGTTATGAACAATTTATGACCTACTTGTAAATTCTTATATCCATAGTAGAATTTTTGTTTCAAATGCGGTACAATAAAATGGAATCTGTGCCGGAAATGCCACAGATTCCGTGTCTGCAAGACCCTGCATTTCCGGATTGGAGAAATGAATGAATTACAAGTCTTTAACGACTCTTGAATATGATAAAATTATTGACCGCTTAGTATCTTTTGCGGCTTCCGATAAAGCAAAGGAACGCTTAAAAAAGCTTGTGCCGATGACGGACATCCACGATATTAACGCTGCTCTTTCAGAAACCAGTGATGCCCTTTCCCGTGTCTATGCAAAGGGGGCTGTTTCTTTTAGCGGTGTACATGATGTCGGCGCTTCCGTAAAACGTCTTGAAATCGGCAGCTCCTTAAATACGGTAGAGTTACTGCATATCAGTTCCCTGCTGACCGCGGCTGCAAGGGTAAAAAATTATTACGAAGATACCACCGATTCCTTAACGGGATATTTTCATGCACTTGAACCGCTGACACCGTTAAATACAGAAATTAAGCGCTGTATTCTCTCAGAAGATGAAATCAGCGATGATGCCAGTGCAAATCTGCGCAGTATCCGCCGTCAGAAGGTGCTTGCCGCTGAACGGATTCACACCGAATTAAATAAGATGTTAAATTCATCTTCCGTGCGTAACTGCTTACAGGATTTTGTCATCACCTCACGCTCCGGCAGATACTGTCTTCCGGTCAAAGCCGAATACAAATCGCAGGTACCCGGCATGGTGCATGACCAGTCTGCAACCGGTTCAACTCTTTTTATCGAACCGGCGGCGGTTGTCAAATTAAACAATGATATCCGCGAGCTTGAATTAAAGGAACAGGCTGAAATTGAAGCCATTCTTGCAGAATTAAGCGCAAAGGCATCTGAATTTACCGATGAACTGTTAACGGATTTTCAGGTACTGACTACGCTGGATTTCATTTTTGCAAAGGCACAGATGTCCAAGCAATATAAATGCAGCTGCCCGGTTATGAATACCAACAATTATATCAATATTAAAAAGGGACGTCACCCACTGATTGACCCGCATAAGGTTGTGCCAATCGACATTTATTTAGGAAAGAATTTTAATCTGCTTATTATCACCGGTCCGAATACCGGCGGTAAAACGGTTTCTTTAAAAACCGTGGGACTGCTGACCTTAATGGCGCAGTCCGGTCTGCACATTCCGGCTCTCGACCACTCCGAGCTTGCCGTATTTGACAATGTATTTGCCGATATCGGCGACGAACAGAGCATTGAGCAGAGTTTAAGTACATTTTCTTCCCATATGACAAACACCGTCAGCATTTTAAAGGAAGCCGATGCACACAGCCTGATTTTATTTGATGAAATCGGTGCGGGAACAGACCCGACAGAAGGTGCGGCACTTGCCATTTCCATTTTAAATGATTTGCACAAACGCGGCATTACAACCATGGCGACCACACATTACAGCGAGATTAAGGTGTATGCACTCACCACGGACGGCGTGGAAAATGCCTGCTGTGAATTTGACGTGGAATCCCTGCGTCCAACCTACCGCTTATTAATCGGTATTCCGGGAAAAAGTAACGCTTTTGCGATTTCCAAAAAGCTCGGTCTGCCCGATTATATTATTAAAGATGCTTCTGCCCGCATGGATGCCGATGACGTACAGTTTGAAGACCTGCTCTCCGATTTGGAGCATAGCCGCATTACGATTGAAAAAGAACGTGCCGAAATCAATGCCTATAAGCAGGAAATCCAGCAGTTAAAGGACGAATTAAAGACAAAATCCGACCGGTTAGATGAACGCCGCGACAAAATTTTGCGCAAAGCCAACGAAGAAGCGGCGGCGATTTTAAAAGATGCCAAAGAATATGCCGACCAGACGATTAAGACGATGAACAAGCACGGCATGACCGTAAAAGAACTGGAAAAACAGCGCAGTGCCATCCGTGACAAGATGAATAAACGTCAGGAAAAACTTTCCGTCCAGGCAGCAAAGCCGAAAGCACATAAGGCACACGACATTTCCGAATTTAAAGTCGGCACACATGTGCGCGTTCTAAGCATGAACTTAATCGGCACCGTGACCGCACCGCCAAGTCCGAAGGGCGAAATCACCGTACAGATGGGCAGTTTAAGCACCAAGACAAAAATCAATAACTTAGAGATTCTTGTCGGCTACAAAGACCCGGAAGAAGCTAAAAAAGCACCGAAGGGGGCTGGCGGCTCCGGCAAAATCAAGATGTCCAAGGCGGCTTCGATTTCCCATGAAATCAATCTTTTGGGACTGACCGTTGACGAAGCGGTTGCCAAACTGGACAAATATTTAGACGATGCGTACATTTCAAGAATTCCGCAGGTACGCATTGTACACGGAAAAGGCACCGGTGCGCTGCGAAACGGCGTTACCGCCTACCTGCGCGGTGTTCCTTATATCAAGTCGTTCCGTCTCGGCGAAATCGGCGAGGGCGACACCGGTGTAACCATTGTAGATTTTAAATAAAAGGGGGATTTTTACATGGCGACAAAACAAAAAATACTGATTGTTGACGATGACGAAAATATTGCAGAACTCATTTCTCTTTATCTGACAAAAGAATGTTTTGAAACAAAGATTGTTTATGACGGCGAAAGTGCCCTGCTCCAGCTTGACACTTTCCGCCCGAACCTCATTTTACTGGACTTAATGCTTCCGGGTATTGACGGCTATCAAGTCTGCCGTGAAATCCGCAAGTCCAACAATGTACCGATTATCATGCTATCCGCCAAGGGCGAAACCTTTGATAAGGTACTCGGACTGGAACTGGGGGCTGATGATTATATTATCAAGCCGTTTGAAACAAAGGAGCTGGTTGCCCGCGTCAAGGCAGTTTTACGCCGCTACCAGATGCCGGCGGAATCCGCGCCGGTCGGTGCAACTGTGCAGTGCGTGGAATACCCGGATCTGATTATCAATCTCAGCAATTATTCCGTGCAATACTGCGGAAAGACGGTGGAAATGCCGCCGAAGGAACTGGAACTGCTCTACTTTCTGGCTTCTTCGCCGAATCAGGTCTTTACAAGGGAACAGCTTTTAGACCACATCTGGGGTTATGAATATATCGGAGATACCCGGACGGTCGATGTCCATATCAAGCGAATCCGTGAAAAAATCAAAGACCACGCAAACTGGTCGATTGAAACGGTATGGGGCATCGGTTACAAGTTCGTAACACGCCGGTAATCCACAAAGATGAAATAAAACCGTCATAACACCGGAAAGGATTGTTTTCAATTATGAAATTTAATCTTTTAACCAAATACCTTTTTGTCTATGCGGCAGTTGCCCTGCTCGGCTTTTTAGGCGTGACTTTTATCAGCTACCGCATCGACTATGCAAAGGTTTACAACTACTATACAGATGCCCTGTACAAGCAGGCACTGTCGATTTCAAGTGAATACGCCGATGACTATTTCAGTGAGGAACACCTGCGTATCGTTGAAACCGAATTAAGAACCGTTGCCCTGCTCAACGATACACGCATTATGTTTATCGACACCGCAGGCAATATCATTCTGGATACAGCTTATGCACAGGAGCATAACACAAAAGATATTTTATACACCATTGATGGCTTTGATTATACCAGTCTGGGGACAAAACACACGCAGACCGGCGATTTTTACGGTATGCTTGACTGTACCTGTTTAAGTGTCTTCGCACCGATAACCAGCTCCTTTACGATGAAAGGCTATGTGGTTGTGCATTTAGATGAAAATGTGATTACCGATAATGTATACACAACCTTTAATACCAACTACATCACACTGGTTATGGTAATGCTTTTAAGCCTCAGCTTTATCGCACTGTACTTTGTCCAGATTCACAAACCACTCAACGGCATTATCAAAGCGACAAAGGAATACGGAAAAGGAAATCTCGCCTATAAAATTGATGTCAAAAATGATATTGATGAAATCGGACGGCTGTCCGCTTCCTTAAATTATATGGCATCAAAGCTGGACGAATCCGACCAGTTCCAGCAGAAGTTCCTATCCAACATTTCCCACGATTTCCGCTCACCGCTGACATCGATTAAGGGATATCTAGAAGCCATTGCAGACGGTACGATTCCGCCGGAAATGACAAAAAAATATATTGATATTGTACTGTTTGAAACGGACCGGCTGACGAAGCTGACAAGCAACATTTTAACGCTGAATGAATTAGACCCGAAAACCGTGCGGCTTGAATTGTCCGTATTTGATGTCAATTCGATTATCAAGCACACGATTGAAACCTTTGAGGGAACGTGTAAAAAGAAGCGGATTCAGTTCCAGCTGACCTTTTCCGCGGAAACCTGTTCCGTCAAAGCCGATAAAAGCAAAATCGGACAGGTTATTTACAACCTTGTCGACAACGCAATTAAATTCAGCCACGAAAATTCCGTGATTTACATTTCCGTGCGGGAAAAAGGTGAGAAAGCCTATATTTCCGTCAAGGACAACGGCTCCGGTATTTCAAAGGAAAGTCTTGATAAAATCTGGGACCGCTTTTATAAATCCGATGCATCCCGCGGCCGCGACAAAAAAGGCTCCGGCCTTGGACTTTCTATCACTAAGGAAATTTTACAGGCACACAATGAAACGATTGATGTCGTCAGCACCGTCGGCGTCGGCACAGAGTTTATTTTTACACTGGCTTTAGAGAAATAAAAAATCATCTTCTTTCCTTAACGTTACACTGAACTTCGGAAAGAAGATGATTTTTTTAGATTTAATCCTTTTGCTGTTCCTGTTTTTCTTGTTGGTCTATATATTTATTCATTCTGTTAATTTTTTTCACAAATAAAACTATATTAATAACAATCGCAATAAACAAAACCACATTAAATACAGACCATGCTCCGTCTAAAAACATATTGAAATCATGTGGAAACATCATTTATTGTTCACCTCCTATTTTATGACAAAACAAGCTCTTACAAATTATAATTAATCAAAACTATCATCATAAGGTTCCACAATTCTTAAAGCCCCATCTGAATCAAAATAACAACTGCACATCACTCCATTTCTATATAACGTATGCCAGCCTGTTACCATACAGCCGTCTGAATCAAAATAAAATTCATTTCGACCACCTGACCAGTCTAATGTATGCCAGCCTGTTACCATACAACCATCTGAATCAAAATAAAACTCATTTCGACCACCTGACCAGTCTAATGTATGCCAACCCTTTAACATTTCTCCTTCTGAATTAAAATAAAACTCATTTCGACCGCCTGACCAGTCTAATGTATGCCAACCTGTCAGCATATCTCCGTCAGAATCTATATAATATTCTGTACCACCAATTTTTCTCCAACCTTCAATTCTATCATATGTACTAAATTCAATACTAGCTGATCTTTTATATGAATCAATTTCTGTAAGACTTGAATTAATTAAAATATAACGATGAACTATTCCTGTAAAATCTATCGTTAATTCATATCCATTATCGCTTATATTAGCTGCATATGACGTAGTTTCCCATGATAATCCTACATGCAATCCTGTGAAAGAAGCATTAAAATCATCACACGATACAAACTTCTTTGACATATATCGGATTGTTGCACTCACATCAACATTAATTTTTCCGAATGCATACGGCTCAACATGATTAAACATACAACTTTCAGTCTGCTGATCTGGATAATCTGAAAACGAATACAAGCTTATCAAATTATCATCACCTAAAGTCATACTCTCTCTAGTATTATTACTGACTAATTCAGTTTGGGATAATGTTTCAATAAACATTTCTTCTGTAATCTCTACATTAGATAAGTCAAAATAATTTTCTTGTTCATTCAATAGATAACTATACTTGTCATAATCAAAAGTTTTACCTCTCTCAAATTCTTTATCCATTAATGAAAAGAATTGATCCGCTTGTTCTCTAGTTTTAAATTTAATTGGGATTACATCTTCTGGAATTTCATTTAGAACGTTTTCCGTATTGACAATAGCTGAGCTTTGCGTCTCACTTGTACTAGAAATAACCCCCTCACTGTCATTTGCATAAACACTCACTGGACACAAAAACAGAACAAATAGCATACCTATTATATACTGTTTCATTTGTTTCATTTGTTTCATTTGTTTCATTTGTCCTCCTCAAATTAAAAAATGTATAACATATGCATATGATATTTTTATTATACCATAATTTTGCATTAAGTCATGTTCTAAAATAAATACAATTTTATTATAGCATAGCTAAAAAGCTGCCGCATAAAAATTGCGACAGCTTTTTCTTCTGGCTTATTTTGTAAATAATTCTTTACGTTTTCCGATGACCAGAACGCCTGCACCGATAAACATGACTGCCATCAGCATTACATATAATCCTGCATTGGCGGTATCGCCTGTTTTTACGGTTTCATTCTTTGTATTTTCTGCTTTTGCAGCTTCGGTCTGTGTGGTTGAAACATTTTCATTCACAACCTTCGGTGCTTCCTCTGCCGTCTTTGCCTGTTCTGCAATAACATAGGTACTGAAATGGTTGGTTACAAAGACTGCTTTGCCGTCCTTGCAGGCTGCCTGCATATCTGTTGCCGTTCCGTCTGCTTCCATACGGAATACCTTTGTATTGGCTTCCTCATAGCCTGCCGGAATGTCTAATGTTACTTCAACGCCGCCAGGGAACTGATGAACAAATTCCGTACCTCTTAAAATAGAGATGTCTACGACTACCATTTTTTCATGCTATTCTTATATTCATTCACTTTTCCAGTGCAGTCTGTGCAGATGCCCTTCCAGATTCATCGTTTCAAAATTGTGCTGGCGGAGTGCTTCATACAGCACGATTGCAACGGAATTGGACAGATTCAGGGAACGGATATCGCCAATCATCGGGATACGGATACACGTTTCCTCATTATCGACCAGAATTTCTTCCGGAATTCCGGCACTTTCCTTGCCAAACATAATATAGCAGTCGTCCTCATAAGACACATCACAGTAGGTCTTCTGCGCCTTTGTCGTTGCCATGTAAATCTTTGCGCCGGGATTCTTTTCCAGAAAATCCGCATAATCATCATAGACCGTTACATCCAGCTTGTCCCAGTAATCCAGTCCGGCACGCTTTAACATCTTTTCATTCAGCTTAAAGCCGAGCGGTTCAATCAAATGCAGTCTTGCGCCCGCCGCCACACACGTTCTTCCGATATTTCCGGTATTCGCCGGCATCTCCGGTTCATGTAATACAATATTTAACATCTTTTCCCCTTTCTGATCCTGCAATCAACCAGTTACACAACTGCACCGTCCTATCCGTCAATGCCTCCGCCGTGTATTATAATTAATTCACATTAATTGCAATATCCAGTTCCATATGAATCTCATCACTTGTCAGCGGAACACAGATATTCTGACTGTAAGACTGCTTTAAATAAACATTTCCGCGGCATAAAGTCGGCGGTGTGATATCCATGGCAATGCCTTTTGTCGAAAGAATCGTTGCCGCATTTCCCATCATCATATTGCCCAGCTCATTAATCGCACTGGCAGACATATCGTCGAGTGCCGTAACCGGCATCCCCATCATCATCTTGGAGGCTACATGGAGCGCATGTGCTTCCGGAAATGACATTAAAACCTGTCCGCGCACTTCTCCTGTCACACCAATCATAATAATCACGGAATCACTTGCAAACTCCGTTGTCTTTACATACGGTCTGCCAATTTTCATATCGACCTGGCAAATATCTTTAATCACGCTGGTTGCCGCCATTAAAAAAGGATTGATATATTCTACGCTAAATTCTGCCATCATTTCCTCCCAAGGACTCTATAAACTTCTGTATTCTTTCTAATCCCACCTTTAAATTTTCGATGGAGTACGCATAAGAAATGCGCACAAAGCCTTCACCTGATGCTCCGAAAGCTGTTCCCGGTACTACTGCCAGCTTCTGTTCACTCAGTAACCTTGTTGCAAATTCCTCTGATGTCATCCCAAATTTCTTAATTGACGGAAATACATAAAATGCGCCATACGGCTCAAAACATTCCAGTCCCATCTCTTTAAAGGCATTGAGCAGAAAACGTCTTCTCTGATCATATGCCTCTACCATCATTTCAACCTCCATGTCACAATTTTTCAACGCTTCCACTGCCGCAAACTGGCTGTTCGTCGGTGCACACATAATCGCAAACTGGTGGAGTTTTACCATCTGTTCAATGACCGGGGCAGGTCCGCAGGCATAGCCTAAGCGCCATCCGGTCATTGCAAATGCCTTTGAAAAGCCGTTAATCACAATGGTCCGCTCCTTCATGCCAGGCAGTGAACCAATCGAACAGTGGCGCTTTCCTCCATATGTCAGTTCCGCATAAATTTCATCGGAAATGACATATAAATCCTTTTCAATAATCACCGGAACAAGTTCTTCCAGTTCTTCCTTCGTCATAATTGCACCGGTCGGATTGTTCGGATATGGCAGTACCAGTATCTTGGTCTTATCCGTAATGCTGTTTAAAAGCTGTTCTTTTGTCAGCTTAAAATCATTTTCCGCCTTTAATTCAATCGGCACCGGCACGGCATCCGCCATGACTGCACACGGCAGATACGATACGTAACTCGGCTGGGGAATCAGCACCTCATCCCCCGGATCTGTCATACAGCGCAATGCCACATCAATCGCTTCACTGCCGCCGACCGTGACAAAAATTTCATGCAGCGGGTCATAGTGCAGATCATATTTACGGCTTACATACCGGCTGATTTCTTCGCGCAGTTCTTTTAAACCTGCATTGGATGTATAAAATGTTCTTCCCTTTTCCAGCGTATAAATGCCTTCTTCGCGGACATTCCACGGTGTATCAAAATCCGGTTCTCCGACACCTAAAGAAATCGCATCCGGCATTTCACTGACAATATCAAAAAATTTACGGATTCCTGACGGTTCAATACCGATTATTTTCTTTGACAATGGATTTCTCATGGTGTCACCAGCATCCTTTCATCTTTTTCTTCTGCATCCAATACCCTGCCGTAATCCTTATATTTTTTCAGTACAAAATGTGTGGATGTGCTGAGTACCGAATCCAGCGGTGAAAGCTTATTGGCTACAAACTGTGCCACTGATTTCATCGTCTTGCCTTCAATAATGACCGTAAAGTCAAATCCACCGGACATTAAATAAACCGATGTAATCTCATCATATTTATAAATGCGCTCTGCAATGCTGTCAAATCCCAATCCGCGCTGCGGTGTGACTTTCACTTCAATCAGGGCTGTTACTTTTTCTTCACTTGTCTTGTCCCAGTTAATCAGGGTATTATAACCGCAGATGACATGCTCTTTTTCCATATCCGCGATTTCATTGGCGACTTCCACCTCTGTCATGCCAAGCATAACCGCCATGTCTTTTAAATCGATTCTGCTGTTTTTTTCCAGCATATTTAATATCTTTTCTCTCATACATTCATCCGCCTTTCGCTGTAATCCAAGACTTATATAAAACGATATACCTCGTCCCGGTTCGGTGTGTCCAAATACCGTACCTCATCGTCATTGCGCAAAATTTTATTGTGGTCTGCCGTTGTCCTTCCAATGACAGATGCCTTAATTCCTGCATCAGACAATATTTTTATTATATCATGTCCGTTATCCGCTGTCATTAACAAAGCACCACAAGATTCCAATTCATATGGATTTACGTCAAAAATTTCACAAATCTCAATAATCTCCTGTCTGACCGGAATCTTTTTAAAATCAATATCCAGTCCGACTTTTCCGGCTTCTGCCATATCCCACAGTGCTGCAAAAATGCCGCCCTCAGAAACATCGTGCATACCGGTCACGCCTGCCTGTGCAGCAAGAAACGCTTCTTCCCCAACGGACATATCCTGTGCATTTCCCTGTGCCTTTTCAATCACGTCTTCTCTGTAAAACCGTAAAATTTCCGGGCGGTTCTTTGCAATAATCTGCCGGATGCCGCTGATACCAATCCACTTTGTCAGAATCACGTCCTGTCCCGGATGAATATTTTTCGCCGATAAATTTTTCCCGTCACACAGCCCGATTACCGTCACCGTTACAACCGGTTCTAAAACCGCTGCACTGCCCTGCGTATGTCCGCCGGAAATCTGGATACCCAGCGGTTCGCACTGCTTTTGGAGCGTTTCCATGATTTCCCGCAGCTTCGCCTCCTCTGCGGACAGCGGTAAAAGCACCGTACACTCCGCCGCCACGGGAATTCCGCCGCCTGCATAAATATTATTGGCGGCTCGCTGTACCGGATTTTTCGCTGCAATGTCCCCCGTTGCAGCTGCTGCCGCACTCACCACTGCAGGCTTGTCTTTCTTTTGCAGGCTGATATACGCACAGTCTACACCAATCGCCGGTTTCGCCGCATATTCTTCTCGTTTTTTTATCTGCTTTAAAACGGAACGCTTCAAAATCGAATTTGATACTTTTCCCGGATTCATATACTCTCCATTCCGGCAGGCCTTTAAGTAAAACTTGCCACTTTGCCTTATTTAGGTTATGATTAGTAAAGCAGGGCTGATGCCACCATCGGCACAACCATTGCCAATACTAAAATAATAATGATAATTGCAGAAAAAATTTGCTTGTTTTTTTTATTGTTAAAATTAATCATTTTCTTCTCCATTCCGCAGGCATTTTAATGCCGGAGGAATCGCGGACTGAATTTATTCAGTTCTGCGATAAGCGCAGCTTTGTGACGCCTGCGGCACAAAACTGCCGTGTGAAAAATCTTGAATTTAAGGATTTTTCACACTTGCTCCATTTCTGTGATTATCCCAATGTAAAGGATAAATTATGAAACTGATACTGCCTTATTTTATACTAATATTATTTCTGCTTCAACATAATATGAAAAAAAATTCAAAAAAAGAGAAAATTAACAATGAAACCTTCTGGAAACGGGAGTCGGAAGCCAATTCTGTGCGAAAAAAAGATATTTCCGGATTGGATTACATCCAGATTCCGGATACACTCATCTGCCCGGATACGCAGGATGAACGTATCTTAAAGGAGTGGCATACAATTGAAGCTTTAAAAGAAAAAAAGATTTTAAATCTGTCAGGTTTTACGAACACCGATTTAAAATTGGAATACGGTGTCGGCAACTTAACCGAGCTGACCGATTATGACAACAACTATGTCACACTGAGCCGCTCCCTTGCAAGAATTGCTGAACTACTGACAGAACAGGGGTTGAAAAAAGAGGCTGCCGCATTTTTGGAATTCGGCATTGCAACCCATACCGACATCGGTAAAAACTATACCCTGCTTGCCGGATATTACATGGAATATGGAAAGCCTGAAAAAATCGACTTTTTAATCGCACAGGCAGAACAGCTTTCCTCGCTTTCCAAAGACCCGATTATTGCCCGGTTAAAAGCCATCCAGCGCGGAGAGGCTTCACCTGCCTAACTTTTTACTGCGCTTACGATTAAACAGACTTTTTATTTTTTATACGGCAGTTTCCCATGTTCCGAAATAATGCCATCAATGATTTTAGAAGCCCGGCTTTTTGTCAGGCTGTCAATGTCCTGCTCCAGTGTCAGTCCGTGATAGGAAACCAATGCTGCCAGATACCGTTTCTGTGCCGCCGTAACCGGTGTATCTTTCCTGACCGTGTAATTAAGCGGCAGGGTTTCTCTAAACCCTTCATCGTCCGGCTTTACCGCATACAGCTTATAATAAAGCTGATGGGCGCTGACCGCATCGTCTAAGGCGCGATGCGAATTACCCGGATTAATCTGAAAATATGCGCAAAGCACATCCAGATTTTTATGTTCCACCTCAGGAAGCAGTCTTCTTGCAAGCTTTAAGGTATCAATTCCGTTCTTTTCAAAAGGAATCCCATGATTCACACACGCTTTTTTCAAAAATGAATAGTCAAATATAATATTATGTCCCAGAAGCGGCATATCCCCGATAAAACTTACAATTTCATCAATTACTTCCGAAACATGCGGCTGCCCTGCCACCATTTCATCGGTAATTCCGGTCAGTTCCACAATCCGCTGCGGCAGCTTCTCCTTCGGATTTAACAGACGGCTGTAGGTTTCTGTAATCTCGCCGTCACAGACCTTTGCCATGCCGATTTCAATAATCTGATTTTCTGACGGATTCAGCCCCGAAGTTTCCAAATCCAGTGCCACATAGTCCCTTATCATAACCAATCCTCGTTTCCCGTTTACTTTCTATCTCTTATCCTTTGATTTACAGATATCCTGCAAAAAACACTCACTGCACTTTGGCGCACGCGCCGTACAGATTTCCCGTCCAAATGTAATAATCTGTATATTGTATACAATCCAGTGATCTTTCGGCAGGACCTTCATTAAATCATATTCAATCTTTTCCGGTTCAGTTTCCTTTGTAAAACCCAGTCTTTGGGAAATACGCTTGACATGGGTATCCACTACGATACTCGGTTCATGAAAAATATTGCCGCGGATGACATTCGCCGTCTTTCTGCCGACCCCCGGAAGACTTGTAAGCTCCTCTAATGAAGACGGCACTTCTCCGCCAAAATCCACACAGATTCTTCTTGCCGTTTCAATCAGGTTCTTTGCCTTGCTGTGGTAAAATCCAATCGAGCGGATATCCTGCTCCATTTCCTTTACATCTGCATGTGCAACTGCCAATACGTCCGGGTACTTTACGAATAAATCCTTTGTCACAATATTGACCCGCTCGTCGGTACACTGCGCCGACAGCATGGTTGCCGCAAGCAGCTCCCACGGTGTCGTATAATTTAAACTGCACCGGAATTCTGTCGTATACCGCTCATCTAACCGCTCTAAAATGCTTTTCGTTCTTTTTGTCATAATCTCACTAATCTCCATTCCGCAGGCATTTTAATGCCAAAGGAATCGCGAGCCAAATATCAGATTCGGCTCTGCGATAAAAGCTATTTGTTTTTGGGTACACAAAAAGCGGGTGATGGGAATCGAACCCACGTATCTAGCTTGGAAGGCTAGTGTTCTAC
>ERZ1106929.1517-NODE-1517-length-19201-cov-10.931526_pt1 | contig 19201 bp, 6 predicted proteins | sample MGYA00403662_ERZ1106929 | MGnify/ENA primary metagenome ERZ1106929 (study PRJEB35170, sample SAMEA104062442) | human gut metagenome | biome: human gut; feature: human-associated habitat; material: faeces | place: Denmark | collected 2013-02-20 ... | reverse complement strand
CAGTCATGCCCAGGCTGAGAACCCGCTTCAGGTTTCTCATTGGAATTCCTCCTTAAACTAGTTTGGCTCCCACGCCTTATTCAGCTGGGGGAACCATATCTTTATTTGGGATAACCCCCAGAACCAGAAATCTGAGCAAGGGAATTTCTGCAAGGGGAGTTCTACCAAACTGTCTCGGGAGATATACTTGAATTTTTACTCGAGAAAATTCAAAAATGATGAATTTATATTCATGGAGAAAAAATTTTTTTGGCTGCTGTCAAGAAAAAATTAAGCTTCACACTTGTACAATAAAATAAAATGTGCTATTCTAAAATAAATAAAATTGTAGAATTGAATAAAAAGTGTATTGAAGAAACCGGAGAGATGAATCTGCAAAGGGGACAAAAGATTGGGGCTGAATTGTCCTTGCTGCATTTTCATAAGCAATGTCCAAAAAACTGACTAGAAAAGGGGAGTGTAAAACCAATGAAGAAACGGTTCCTTGCATCCGCAACAGCATTCGCATTGATTCTATCGTTGCTGCCTGTGGCATCGCTGGGTGCGGAGACTCCGCCTGCGGAGAATTCCAGTGTTGCGACGACAGTGGAAGATGCGATTCTGTATCCATCGGAAGAATCTGGAAGCCTAGACTACAATGTAGTCTACACCTCCGAATATGATTCGGAGGTGAAAATCCTTGACAGCTCCAATTCCGGATTTGACATTGACACAGTGGAAGATCTGAAAACAGTGATGGGAGTGGCCGACGAACCCGAAGCCCAGTTGGGGACGTCGATTGGTCCTCGCGACCTCGGGTGTGCGGTAACAGCAAACCTGGGGTTTGACGAGGACGGGGTCATTGCGCAGATCGAGATTACCGATGTGAACGAGCGGCCTATTATTGGTATATCTTGGAAGAGCAATGATCCTTGGGGTGGATATGGTACTACCTATGAGGATTTTGCTGAGGCTTTCGAGCGCAATGGCGCCTACGCCGTGTATCTGCCCCAGGTACACGATGCCGATGAGGCTCGGGAAGTTCTGAGTCAGATCGATGGTATCTTTATGACCGGCGGCGAGGACTGGAATCCTGACCTCTATAATCAGGAGCAGACCCCTCACGGTTCCAGAGGTTGGAACGATGCCCGGGATACCTCTGACATCAATCTGATGCAGCAGGCTATCGAGATGGATGTGCCTCTGCTGACAGTTTGCCGCGGCACTCAGGGACTGAATGTGGCCCTGGGCGGCGGGCTGATCCAAGATGTGCCCTATTACTTAGGCCAGAGAATTCAGAATGATGAAGAATATCGTAATAATCATACCTATGAAGTTCAGAATGATACTGGCTATCAGAAATGGAACAGTGAAACCCAGAGCTTCGAGATTTATAGTTGTGGAGAGGACAGCCATCTGCTAGTTACTGTGGACGAGTTGACGCACGGAGGCAGTACTTATCACAAGTTAGCCCCTGGAGCAGACGGCTTTGGAATTTCTAAAGAAAACTCTAAATGGTTGTATAAAATTATTGGTTCAGATTCCATTGATTTGGTTGCGACTGCCCATCACCAGGCGGTCGATCCTACGGATCTGGGTGATGGCCTGACGGTGGTTGCCATGTCCTCCGACGGTATCGTCGAGGCCATCGAGCACAAGGACAGCTTGTTTGCTCTGGGCGTTCAGTGGCACCCTGAGCGGGATGCCCTGGAGGATACTAAAAAATATGATGACGGTACTCCGATTGATGTAGACCAGAACAAGTGCAATGCTTTGCTGAAAGCGTTGGTGGATTATGCCAGCCGGTACGCTGATTCTGTGGAATTGACGTTTGAATACCCCGCAGATGTTTCGGCTGAAGATGTGCTGATCAACGTCTATCAGGGAATCCCTCTGTGGTATACCAAGTACAGTGCTTCTACCGTAGAAGAACTGGCGGATGTTCTTTCCGAACAGCTGGAAGAAATCACACCTACTGCTGATGGGACATATCTACTCAACGAAACCGGCGGATACTGCTACTTTGTGCGCGGTAAAGAAGCTGGTGAGTACTATAACATCGTCAAATTTTTTATCGTTGACGAAAACGATTTGTCTGCCGACACGATAACTCTCCCGGTGAAAACCGGTCCGATTGCTGGTACTGGCTATGAAAGTGGCAATAACAACCCCATCGGTGTCAATGGCGAGCGCGCTCCCGAGGGCTTTGACCAGGGGCTCCAACACCTGGTTCCTTTTGAGGGCACCGATGAGATGGAACCGCTCTTGGGTACAGACGGTTTGAAAGGTTATGAGCCTTTTACCACACCTGCTTTCCAAGAAGGTCGGCCCATGTACCAGGCCACGACTCAGGATGAGATGATGAAATTCATCGCAGAATATGAAGCGGCCTGCGAGTATATGCATGTGTACAGCATGGGCACTACCTCCAATTTGGGGTATGACTATCCGTTGATTGTCTTCACCAAGAAGGATATACCCGCAGATGCTACCATGGATGAGGCTGCAGAAATTTTAAAGGGCGGTGGTCTGCCCATCGTTTGGCAGCAGGCCCAGATCCATCCTTATGAGCCCGCTGCCGGTGAAAGCGCCCTGGTCATGATCCAAGAGCTGTGCGGTGAGTACGGGGAGACAATTTTGGACGGTATTGATATCGTAATGGTTCCCCGTGTTAATGTGGAAGGTTCCTTCCTATTCTGGCGCGGCGATTATAACGGAGTAGATATGAACCGCGATCACATGGTGGTCTCTTCTGAACAGAATGCAATGCTGCATGATGCATACTATAAGTTCATGCCTCATGTGGTCATTGACAACCATGAATTCTTCTTCTCCGAGATGGGAAATTATGAGAACGATCCCGAAAAGTTCCTTCTCAATGACTTCCAAATTACCGGTGCCACTAGTCTGAACGATGACCCCACCGTCACTGACTTGACCACCAATGTCATTGTAGATAAAGTGCACAAAGATCTGCTAGATACTGGTTTCCGCGCTTATCACTACGGAATCACCAGCAACAACCCCATTGGCCGCGCCTATTATGGTCTGGGAAATGCCATCTCCGTACTCATTGAGAGCCACGGCGCCGATGGTGCGCTGTTTGCGTTCCCCCGTCGAGTATATGGCCAGGTTGTTGCTACCAAGTCTGTATTTGAGGGGACTATCGAAAACGCCGAGCAGATCATAAGCGCAGTTAATTCCGCACGTGCTGACGTAATCGAAAAGGGACGCACTTATGAGGAGGACGATGTTCTCGTCTTGAAGCAGAGTGCTTCCGGTGCTAAAACCAGTCCCACTCCTTTGGACGAGTATGTGGCAGATATTTACGGAAATATTGAAAGCATTGGGGAAAACACCATCGCACTACAGGATACCGTCGAAAGGTCTCGTCCGCGTCCTACTGCTTACATCGTAGACGCTTCCGAACATTGGGTTCCCGAGTTGTGTTACATTCTGGACCACCAGAACGCCGAGTACTTTGAGCTAGACGAAGGTACCAAGGTAGAGGTCCAACAGTACTATTATATTGAAGCGGACGGTGCAAAGAGTTGTATTGCCGACCTGCGCAACCCCGAGACTGTTACTTTTGAAAACGGCGCCATCATGATTCCTATGGATCAGGTAGTTGGCAATATCATTGGTATGTTGATGGAACCGGACGTGGGAGACAGTTCCTCTTACAACGGTACGCTCTTCCAATACGGTCTGTTTACCTATGATGAGGCGACCAAAAATATGCCTTTGTACCGCTATATTGGTGATAACCCGAGAGAAACTCTCTTGGATGACGGCCATTCCAGCTCCGGCAGTGGTTCCAGCGGCGGCGGTTCCAGTTCCGGCAACAACGGCAGCCAGACCGAGGAGCCCGATGAGCCCAGCGGCACGCAGGACGAGACCGTCTTCTCCGACGTGTCTTCCAGCGCCTGGTACGCCGAGGCGGTGAACTATGTGTATGAGAACGGCCTGATGACCGGTATCTCCTCCACCCAGTTTGCGCCTAACAACACGCTGACCCGTGCTATGGTGGTACAGACTCTGTACGCAATGGCGAACAAGCCCGCGGTGAGCGGCTCCGAGAACTTCACGGATGTGTCCTCTGGTGATTGGTTTGCCGACGCGGTGACTTGGGCTTCCGCCAACGGGATCGTGAGCGGCTACAACGCCACCCAGTTTGCTCCCAACGATCCGCTGACTCGGGAGCAGCTGGCGCTGATCCTGTACGGTTATGCCCAGATGAGGGGCTATAACACCACTCAGAGCGGCACGTCGATTCAGGAGTTCACGGACTATGGTTCCATTTCCGCTTGGGCCCTGGAGGCTATGGACTGGGCGGTGAACGCCGGTCTGCTTTCCGGGAAGGGCAATGGCGTGCTGGATCCCACCGGCACGGCCACCCGTGCGGAGGTTGCGCAGATTCTGATGAACTTTTCTGAAACTGTGGTAGGATAACAAAAATTCCCCTGAACAATAAAACAAAGCCCCAATAAAGAAGCCGCGGTTCAACTTGAACCGCGGCTTCTGTTTTTCGAAAAACCTGCGCAGAATGAAAACCGGCTGAGTTAGGGCGGGGGAGCCCGAGGGGGAGCCGCCCGCCTCGAATGGGATCAAATGCCCCGGAAGCATTGCTGTGCAAGGATTCCGGCGAGCGAAGCGTGGACTTTTGCGCCGCTGCGCAGCGCAAGGTAACGGCATTTTTGCATGGAATACAGCACGCCGGTCACCGGATTGCCAGATAGCGGTACTTCCTTCCGGCCTCATTGGTAGCGATGTACCGGTAAGAGGAGGAACTCATCTGAACTCTCTGAACGTATACGGTGAAGCCGGAGTTGGTGAGTGTAATAACATTGGCGTTGATGTCGCCGTAGTTGGTATCCAGGAAAACGACCAGATTGCTGCCGGCCCAGGCCATGCCGCCGTAATACCGGCCGCTACCGGAGTCCATGCCGCCAGTCTCGCTCATAACTAGGACTGCCTTGGGTTTAAATCCCAAATTGATGGTCTGGGAGACGCTTGTGTAGGAGCTGTCTGAGTCGTACTCTCCGTTTCCGGTGTAAGTGCCAAATACGAGCTGGGGAATTTGAGCAGAGACAGCGCTCAGGGCGGAGGCCTCCGCCTTCCCGGCTACCTCGCCGGACAGCGCTGACACAGTGGCGGAAAGTTCCGCCAAATCGGACGCGCTCCCCTTCAGAAGAAGGTTCTGGTCCAAGGTGTGCAGCGCGGTGTCGATGGCGGTAAAGTTCTGGTTGAATTCCACACGCTGCACCGCGTCGGTGGAAATCCATTGGTTCAGGTGATAGTGGGGCGTCTGTGTGCTGGCCATAAAATACAACCTCCTTTAAAACGCGCATAACAGCGCTCTACTTTCGGTGAAAATGGAAGAAATGTTGCTGAAATATATACATCCAAGGGGAAACAGGGGAGGCAGAAATTTGACAAGGGTTTCTTTCGTTGGTATAATAAGGCGCTAAGAGAGGAATTTTGTACATAACATGCTCCGGCAGAGACCGGCCGGAATTTAAGGTGGGATGACCGGACATGATTCAGGAAAATCAGCGGCTCTTGAACCGGCTGAATGTGGCTATTGACGGCTTGCTTGTATTTCTGTCGTTTTTAGCGGGCTATTGGCTGCGTTTTTATGTGCTGCCTGGCGGGGTGTCTGTGATGCCCTTTCAGGCATATGCTGTGGTGGCGGCGGCGCTGATTCCTCTGCATTTATTGACCTTCAGTATCATGGGGTTGTATGAGTCTCACCGCAGTGTTCGCCTCTACCAGGAGCTGGGGCGGATGTTTTGGGCCAACACCCTGGATTTCGTACTGTTGCAGATGGGCTTCTTCCTGATGAAGGATATCCATTTCTCGCGTCTGGCCCTGGGGCTGTTTTTCGTTCTGGTGAACGGAAGCTTGGGAGTGAAGCGGATCGTTCTGCGGAAATCACTCCATCGTGTCCGCGTTTTGGGATATAACGCGAAAAAAGTGTTGATTGTTGGGAGCGGCACGGCGGCCCGGGACTATCTGCGGGAGGTGCGAGGAAGCCCGGAGCTTGGTTTTCAGATTCTAGGCTATGTGGCTGACGAGAAAAATTGGCGGGAAGTACCCCGCCTGGGCGGTTTTTCCCGGCTGCGGGAACTGCTGGAGGAATACAGGCCGGACGAGGTTGTGGCCGGTTTGGACATAGAGGAGTATACGTCCATGCCCCGGGTGATTCAGGCTTGTGAGGCCAGTGGAGTTAAACTCTCCATGATCCCGTTTTACGCCCAGTATATGCCGGCTCATCCCCAATTTGATTCCATCAATGGCCTGCCGATTATCAACTTGCGGCGGATTCCCCTGGACAATCTGGGGAATGCTTTTTTAAAGCGAACCATGGACGTGGTGGGGGCTCTGGTTCTGATCGTGCTCACCTCTCCGGTGATGCTGTTCGCGGCGATAGGCGTCAAACTCAGTTCACCGGGGCCAGTGATTTTCAAGCAGAAGCGGGTAGGGCTGAATAAGCGGGAATTTTATATGTACAAATTCCGTTCCATGCGGGTGAACAGCCGGTCGGACAGCGCATGGAGCACAAACTCCGACGACCGAAAGACTGCATTCGGAGCGTTCATCCGAAAGTTCTCCATTGACGAGCTGCCGCAGTTTTTCAACGTACTCAAGGGAGATATGAGCCTGGTGGGACCAAGGCCGGAGATTCCGCACTTTGTGGAACAGTTCAAAGATGAGGTCCCCCTTTATATGGTCAAGCACCAGGTGCGGCCCGGGATCACGGGCTGGGCTCAGGTAAATGGTTTGAGGGGAGACACTTCCATCAAGGCGCGTATCCAGCACGACATTTTCTATATTGAGAATTGGACTCTGCTGCTGGACGTGAAGATCCTGCTGATGACCCTTTGGAAGGGAATCGTAAATAAAGAAAAACTGCACTGATCCGGAGGAAGGTTAACATGTCGAAGAAAACTCGTAAGCCGGTGCCGGCCGCTGCTGTGCGTCCGCGAAAAGAATTGGTCTGGTTGACGGTAGGCGCTCTGGCGGCGTTCTTGCTGCTGTGTCTGACGAATTCGAACAATATTAAGGTGGTGGCCGCGCTGACTGCTCTGGCCACCATTGCGGCGCTGCTGGCTGGGGGGGACCGTCTGAGGGGGCGCCTGACCTGGGTTGCGGGGGCCGTTGCCCTGTGGGTGCTGATGGATGGGATATCCACGTTATACGCTGTGTCGGGCAAGTTTGCTCTGTATGAATTTTTAAAAGTACTGATTTCATTTGGCGTATTTGTGCTGATCCTGGCCCTCTCCAAAGAGAATGGGCAGGAGACGGGGCGCCGGGCGGCCATGCTCCTGGAGGGCTGTACCGCGTTTGCCGGGCTGTTCAGTATCGACCTGATCTCCACCAGGATACTCAGCGGAGCGGTCCAGGCGTTTTTGGAGATGTTTACCACCGCCTACTCCCAGTTGACCGGCGTGGAGGCTGGGGTGCGTATGACCTCCTTTTTTGACAACCCCAATATCTTTGCCGGCTGTGTGGGAATCGGTGTGCTGATTTCTCTGGGAATGGCTGTGTCCGCGCAGAGAGAGGGGGAGCGCCGGTTCCATCTGGTGTGTCTGGCGCTGAACGCGCTCTCCTTTGTCTTGGCGTTCAGTATGGGCGCCACGGGCATGATCGCTCTGGCGTTTGTGATCTACCTGATTTTAGAGCGCTCCTCCCGCCGCGCCTCTCTGCTGATCCTGATGCTGGAGACGCTGATTTTAACGGTGGCGGCGGTATTTCCGGTGTATATGACCGCTTTTGATGCGTGGGACGGCATCCAGCCGGTTCCCCTGATCTGCGCGGCGGCGGAGGCCGCCCTGCTGGTTGTGGCGGACCGCTTTATTGGACAAAAGCTGTCGCAGCGCCTGGCCGCCCATGGCCGCGCGGTGTTTGGACTGATTGCGGCGGTGCTGGCTCTGGCGGCGCTGTATGTGGCGCTGGCAATGAACGTGACCGGCGGGGTGACCTTGGAGGCCGGGGAGGGGCTGCGGCGCTCCGCTTATCCGGACCCCGGGACCTATACCCTTCAGGTGGAGTCTACCGGCGGTCTGTCCGTGACCATCGAGAGCCAGAACCGCCAGGATACCATGATGCACACCAGCACGGTACTTTACCGGGGAGACGCGCAGGGAGCTCAGTTCACGGTGCCGGAGGACAGCTTGGTCCTCTACTTCAATTTCTCCTCCTCGGAGGGAACGGAATTCGACTCCGCGACCTACCAGGGGGATGCCGGGAGCGGTTCCATCAAACTGGGGTATAAGCTCCTGCCCGGCTTTATGGCCAACCGTCTCCAAGGTCTGTTCGCCAACCAGAACGCCATTCAGCGTGTGGTGTTCTTTGAGGACGGCATGAAGCTCTTTCAGCGCTCGCCAATCGTGGGCCTTGGCATGGGAGCCTTTGAGAACGGCTACGCCAGCGTCCAGTCCTTCTACTACACCACCCGGTATGTCCACAACCACTATATCCAGTCTCTGATTGAGACAGGCGTGGTGGGACTGATCCTGTTTTTGGGTGTGCTGCTCGTCTCGGCGGCGGCTGTTTGGAAGAGCCTGCGCCGGGAGGAGTCTCACCCGCTGACCCCCGCCTTAGGGGCCTGCCTTGTGTTCATGGCGGGCCACGCGGCTGTGGAGGTCGTGTTTTCCAGCAACTTCTACCTGCCGCTGGCTTTTGCGGCCTTTGCGCTGATCAGCGTGTGCTGCGGCGGGACGCTGCCCCTGCTGCCCGGCCGGGTGAGAATCCAGACCTGGGCGCCGCGGGTTTGCGCCATCCTGGTGGCGGTCTATACCTGCCTGCTGGGAGGAAACATGATCGCCCAGAATCTCTTCCAGACCCCCACCTACGGCAATATGGCTTTTGCGGCTCAGCTGGACCGGTTTGAGTGGAGCGACTATCTCGTCTCTTATGTGTACAACGCGGCCAGCGATGACAGCGCCTCGGATGAGATCAAGGCGAATATGGAGCGGTACGCTCAGCGTCTGGAACAGGTGGACTCCAACATCATCCCCTATTACCTGGCGGAGTCCTACTTTAATTTGGGGCGGACCGAGGACGCCTTCCGGATGCTGGAGAAGTATGTGACCTATGTGTCCTCCGATCCCCAGACCTGGGAGGACGCGTTCCTGCTGATTATGTCCAATGTGGAGGAGAGCGACACGTTCCGGACCGGGGTTGCCCGAATTTACCAGCTTCTGGAGGAGTGGAACGAGGAAAATATGGGGACCATCGAGCTCAATTCCACCATTATGACATTTATTGACGTCATGACCCGGTAAGCCGCGCTTGCCGCCCGGCTTACGGAGGCAGATGAGAGCAGCTTGTCAAAAAAACGCTGTTGAGTAGAACTCGCCTCGGTTTTGGCGGGGGAGCGCGAGGGGGCGGCAGCCCGCCTCGAGTGGAGTCGAATGCCCTGAATGCCTTGCACAGCAAGGCGTTCAGCGAGCGCGGCGAGGACTTTTGCGCCGCTGCGGGGCGCAAAAGTAACGGCATTTTTGCAGGCTGTCGGAAAAGTCCTTGGACTTTTTTGACAGCCTGAGAACCGGACCTTCTTTTTAGAAGGTCCGGTTTTTTTATAAGGCGGTGCAGACGCGCGGATATGCTGCCGGGCGGACCATTGCGGCTCTGCAAAATTTTGGCGTATCTGGAATTTCGAATTACCATTCGAAAATATAAATATGTCTTGAACTTTTTTGGGGCGGTTGGAGGGGAACGGAGGAAAAGCCTTGATCCACAGAGGAAAGCAGTGCGGAAAACATGAAAAACCGGAGGATTTTTCCTCAAAAGGGAGGCGTTTCTTTTCCGTGTTAAAATTCCATAAGTCCCTTGCGCATCTGGGGGAAGCGTGCTAAAATACAGATGTCGTATTCTATGCGCTGGAGTTTTGCGGCATAAAAAACGACAAATTATAAATTTTGCCGAACTTGCGTGTGAGGCAAGACGGCGGAAAGGAGGGATAGTCCATGCGGGAGGATCAGGCGCTCCGGCCGGACATGCCGGAGCCGCGGAATGCCGCGGCGGACCGCGCGTGTGTGAAGATTACGCGCGGGCTGATCGAGGAGTACATCAACGGGCTGCGCAGGAAGCAGCATCCTTTCGACTCAAGAAAAACCTACCGGCGGGCATTGCAGCTGTTCTGCGACAGCCTTCCGGAGAGTATGGAGGTCGATGGGAGCACGCTGCTCCGGTGGCGGAAGGAGCTTTTGGAGAAGGGCTACGCGGCCCGCACCATCAACGTGAGCGTATCAGTGGTAAACAGTTTCCTCAACTGGCTGGGCCATCGGGAATTTCAGCTGACGGACCGGCTGGAGCTGGAGGAAAGCGAACCATCTGACATCACGCGGGCAGAGTACCTTCGGCTGCTGCGCGCGGCGCGGGAGCAGGGAAAGGAACGGGCATACCTGTGGATCAAGCTGTTTGCGGCCACGGGAATTCAGATTCAGGCCCTGCGCTATGTGACGGTAGAGGCGGTGACGGACGGATATACGGTTCTGCGCTCCAACGGCGCGGAACAGGAAGTGCGTTTCCCGGAGTGCCTGCGGTCGGAGCTGCTGGACTATGCCCGGCGGCGCGGGAGGAGAAGCGGTCCCTTGTTTCTGACAAGGAACGGCGATCCCGTCGGACGGACCGCCGTCACCGGTGCGATTCGAAAGCTGTGTCCGGAGGCCGGAGTGCCGGAGGAGCGGGGCAACCCCCGCAGCCTGCGGCGGCTCTATCAAAACACCAGCCGCGAGATATACTGCAATCTGGAGCGGCTGGCGGAGCAGGCGATCAACACACTGTTGGAGACGGAACAGCTTTCCATCGGCTGGAGGGTGGAAGGAGTGAATGCCCCATCTGAAATGTCTTAGCATGAAACCATAGAATTCAAGGTAAAGGAGGAAAGAACATGAGGCGAAAATGGAAACGTGCGCTGAGTCTCTTATGCACGTTGGCCATGATTGCGGGGATGCTGCCCGTCAGCTCGCTGGCGGCGGCCGGAACGGCACAGACCGTGTCCGGCGGCATCAACGGGTATGCGGCTGCCATGCAGGCGGACGAGGTTACCAGCGAAGGCTGGCAAACTGCGTTCGTGGCAGATGGTGTTAGCGGCGCTCAGCAGATTGACGGCACCTACCGCAGCTCCGCCCTCAACGGCAAGATCTGGACGGATAAGTCGGTGTCCATTGGGGACAACAACGACTTTGACGTGACCTTCTCCGCGCTGGGGCAGACGTTTGGCGGCCAGCAGGCGATCACAAAGGACGTTGCCTTCGATGTCATGTTTGTGCTGGATGTGTCTGGAAGCATGGAAGATAATGACAAAGATAAGGCCGCAGTAAATGCCATCAACGGAGCCATGAAAGCCTTTCTAGAAGGGGAAGGCAACGAAGAAAACCGCGTAGGCATTGTGACATTTAGTGAGGATGCTATTACTGCACTGCCTTTGGACCACTACACCCGCAGTGGGCAAGATGAATTTTTTGCATACTATTCTTCTGGCCCCTTTGGCGGGGACTATGAAATTCATGCAGTAAGTTCAAACAATAGACCGATAGAAAAAACAGTCGACTTCACGGGTGGCACTTATACACAGAGTGGAATTGCGCAGGGAGCAGAGAATCTGATAAGCGGCCTGCAAGATTTGAGTAATGAGACAGTACACATTCCGGTCCTGATTCTGATTACAGACGGCGACCCGACTTATTATTGCTCGGATTATGATAATGTATTAGAAGGATACAAGCGGGGAAATGGTAGAAGTACCGATCCGGAGACACATGGTAAATACACTGTGCAGTCTGCGGCCTATTACAAGGATGCAATTGCGCGGGCGTTCCAGACGAAGTATCCATCTTCTACCGATGGCCCCAGATTTTATACAATCGGCCAGGGCTTGAAAACAAACTTTGCAATAACGCTTTTGAATCCCACTGCAGAGCAACTGCATAATGTTTGGAATGATTGGACAGATAATGGCCGTGCCAGGGACTTGGCTCGCTCTTTGTTTGAAAGAGAATCGGATATTGACAACCAATACAGCTATGCAGATGGCTCCTATACCGGTGAGATGGACGAACAACGTTTGCAAGAGATCATGGACGAGATCCGCAACGACCTCGGCGACCTCGGCGTAAACACCGACGTGGGCGAATCCACCGGCGAGCGTAACCGCATCACCTACTTTGAGACGTTGGGTGAGGGCGTGCAGTTTACCGGCAAGATGACCCTCACCGTTCCGAAGTACAAGATCGTTGAAAACGAGATTCAGTCTCTGCCTTCTGCTCAGTATACTTTAACGGCATACAAGGAGGATGGAACTGAGCTGAACCCCGCGGACGGTCCCGACTATCTGGCCAGCGGCGGCGTGGTGACCTTCCGCGATGACAATCACCAGGAGGAACTGGCCAATCTGAGCATCACCGTCCGCCAGCTCTCGGACGGCATGCGGCAGATGCAGGTGGACATTCCCCCTGAGCTGATGGCCTACAATGTGTTCATCACCAAGTCGGAGAGCGGCGGGACCGTGTACGACTATTATGAGGCCACCCAGCCTCTCCAGCTCACCTACGGCGTGAAGATGCGCGCGGATGTGGAGACGGCCGGAAGCTACCTGGTCAGCGCTCCCACCCGGTCCTATGTGCATTTCATCCCCTCCTCCGCTCAGACGGTGGAAGATATCTATGACATGCCGTACTACTGGCCCGGCGGGCAGTTTGCGAACGACCAGGCTCAGGTCGATAAGAACGAGACCGGCGTGGCCGGCGCGTCCGACTACGTCACCGCCGCCACCAAGGGCAACAATAACGACGTGTACATCTACCTGGGCAACAACGGCCTGTACCAGCTGACCGGCAAGACCATGACCCTGACCGTCAACTGGATCGATACCAACAACCAGGACGGCCTGCGTCCCAGCGACTTGAAGGTCCAGCTGTATGCGGACCCCACTGGTGGTAGTGGCGTTGATAGCTTACAGAAGATTGGCAGCGCCGTGACCCTGCCCGCCGCCAACACCGAGAACGGCAATTCCCTGACCTATACCTTTGAAAATTTGAAGGTCTATCTGGATGGAACGACCGTCGCCAAGTACTATGTGGCGTTCCTGGGCGCGGACGGTGAGCTGCTTGCCTTCAAAGAGGACGGTCAAGTTGCACCCTTTACGGACTACACCTATGCCGTCGGAAACGCGGACAGCGGTGCAGGCCAGAATGGGAACTACTTCCTCTTTGACGGGTATGCAAATGACGAAGCTGCCGAAACCGGTAGTTTGGTGCTGAACCTCACGCATGAGCTCGCTACTGTGGATTACGCGGTAACGAAGCAGTGGGTTGACGGTACCGGCGCCTCCGCAACCATGCAGCTGCTGGCGGACGGCGTTGCGGCGACAGCGGACCAGCTGGGTAAGCAGGATGGTACCGTTACCCTGACTGGCGAACCGTGGACCCACACCTGGAGGAATCTGCCCAAGTACAGCAATGGTCACGAGATCGTCTACCGCGCGGCGGAAACGAACTATGTGGGCGGCGGCGGTATCTATTACCAGACCTCCTACCAGTTTGGTAATAATTCTGCGACTGTCACCAATACCGCTCAGAACGCGGAAGCGGCCCAGATGAATTTCACGGCCCGCGTGGTCTGGAATGACGCCAACAACCAGGACGGCGTCCGGCCCGACAGCGTCACCCTGAAGCTGGTGGCGAAGGTGGACGGTGTGGATGTGTCCGAGGATGCCGTGTTTGTCTATTTCAGTGAGTGGACCAAGACGGTTACATCCGGCGATGGCACCTGGACCACTGTCTGGGAAAACCTGCCCCGGTTCACCTCCGAAAATCAGCAGATCACCTACTCTATCGCAGAGGTAAATGCTGAAGACAATGAAATCGTTCAGGGTGGTCCGTTGGACGACAACTACACCGTCACTGCGTACAATGCGTTCGGCGACGGCTACATGACCGTCACCAACACCCACACCCCGGTCCCTGTGAATATTACCATCAACAAGGTCTGGAAGGACAACAACGACCAGGACGGCATCCGGCCCGACAGCGTCACCGGCAGCCTGTACCAGGCGGAAGGCGGCAGCTATGTCAAGGTGCAGGACTTCGTGATTAACGACACGAATAGGACCACGATTGAGGACCTTCCCAAGTATGTAAAAGGTAGTTTGATTCAGTACTACATTACTGAAAATGTTGTAAACGGCTATACGGTTGCCGCAGACGTTGCGGCGGCGGAGAATACTTATTTTGCCGTTGGGGATGACAATAAGATTACCTTGACCAACACCCACAACCCCGGCACGGTGGAGTACACGGTTACCCTGACCTGGGATGACAACAATAACGCCGCCGGTAAGCGGCCCGGCAGTGTGACCGTGAACCTGGGTAATGAGGAAATCGTTCTCACCGTTTCTGATGGACAGATTGTTCGTCCTGAAGGAGCGCAGTATGAGTTTGTCCCAGATGGAAACGGTGGCGGGACCTTGACAATTAAGGACCTGCCCGAGTTTGTGGGCGGCAAGCAGCAGACCTATCAGGGCTCTGTGGCCAACATTGCCGACTACGACGAAACCATCACCGCGTTCGGGCCGAACAGCGTCAGCTACAAGCTGTCCTACACCGGTTCCACCTCCTACAACAGCCTCGGATTCACCAAGTATTGGAAGGGTGACTTCGAGGGTGGTTCTGACTACTATGGCTACGACATGCGGCCCAGCACCAGCGAGTATGCAGCTAAGTACCTCACTCTGGAGAAGCGAGTTGGTGAAAGTGGAGAATGGACTAGGGTAGAAAATCCGCCCGCCCCGACGATCTATGAGAACCCTACTGCGAATACGTATAGTGTCAGTTATCAGGGACTGCCCCAGTTTGAAAATGGTCAGGTAGTTACCTATCGTGTTACCGAGGGCAACGTGCCTAATTATACAGCGACAGAAAATGCTGTGGAGTTGCAGCAAAGCGTTGCAGGCGCAACTTTGACCAACACCTTCACGCTGGACCCAGGTACTGATCCTGGCGGCAACACCTACGGTAAAATCACCGTTACCAAGGTGTGGAACGACGCGGACGCCCCGGAAGGCAAGCGTCCGACTGATACATCTGTCGAAAAGAATGTTCTGGGCATTATGCTCTACCGGGAAGGCACCACGGTCAATGGCATTAAGCCTACTAGCATTTCTGTGAATGGCGACACCTGGACCTACACCTGGGACGCCGGAACCGTCCTCAAGACCGACAAGGATGGAAGCACCATTGACTATGTCGCCTATGAGAATACGGTTCCCGAAAACTACACCGCCACCACCCAGTCCGCCAATGTGACGGAGGATGGCAATGTGGTAAGCGGCGCCCAGATTGTCAACGCCTACTCCGGTACAGCCGCCACAGGCACGCTGACCATTTCCAAGACTTGGGTGGACGACGAGCAGTACACCGACAAGCGTCCCGACAGCCTGACCTTCATCGTCACGGGTACCTTTGAGGGCTCTGGTGATGCCACTCAGATCACCCGCACCGCCACGATGAGCAAGGACGACAATTGGGCGAACGTTACGGTTGAGAGCCTGCCTCTGACCGTCAACGGCAAGCCGGTCACCTACACCGTGGAAGAGAGCAACATCCCGGCCGGGTATACGGCAACGTATGAAAATGGACAGACTGTGGTTCTCGCTAAATTAGAGAGCAACGCCGCGACTGTTGCCGTCAAGAACACCTACTCTCCCGATACCTGGAAGTTGACCTACGATGCCAACGGCGCTCAGGGTCAGGTTCCGACAGACGCCAGTGACTATACCCCGGCGCGCAACACTGCTAACGTTCAGGGGCAGCCTGCTGAAATGATTTATAAAGGCTACACCTTCCTGGGTTGGACAACGACCCGGATGCCGGTGATCCTTGCAGCCTCTCAGGAGCCTGAGGAGGATGATTTGTACGTTGCCGGCGAGCAGCTGACTATGAGTGGTGCTACCACCCTGTATGCGGTCTGGGCCGTGGACGACAACGGCGACGGCACGCCCGACTACGAGCAGAAGCAGATTACCGTCAATGTGGTCTGGGATGACGACAGCAACCGCTGCGGCATCCGTCCCAACAGCATCGCATTTACCCTCAAGGGTCAGGAGTACGCGATCGACTTGGCGAACGCCACCGGCGTTCTGATCACCACCAGCAACGGCAACACCCAGTGGATCTATACGGTGCCCGCGCTGTTTGACCAGAGCGTGGAATTCACTGATAGCGACCTGACGAACGTCACTGTGAAGCACAAGGCGCACGCAGACGCGAGCGACGCCGAGGGTTATACCCCCAGCGTGTCTTTCGCGGACAAGACTTACACCATCACTCTGACCCATGATCCTGAGGAGATCAGTCACAGTGTGACTAAAAATTGGGACTTCGGCGCTGCTGGATTCACTGTCGGCGAAGCTACCATTCACCTGTTGGGCAACGGTAAGGATGTTGCCGGAGCGGAAGATATTACGTTTGTTCCCAACGGTAACAAGAATCTGAGGTGGGAAAATCTGCCCAAGTACGAGGGCGGCAAGCTGATCACCTACCACGCGGTGGAAACCAAGGTGGTGGATGACAACGGCAATGACGTAACCGGTCATTTCCAGGTCACTTACAACTGGGATGATGAGAATGGTACGACCACCATCACCAACACCTACTCTGAGCTGCGGAACATCACCCTCCTGTATACCTGGGACGATGACAACAACGCCACCGGCGAGCGGCCTGACAGCGTGAAGGTGGAGCTGTACTACACCACCCGCCAGGATACCCGCGCTCCTGTGGAAGCAGTCCCCACCGGAATCACTGCAACAATCAGTGAGGCTGGGAATTGGAGTACCACCTGGTATGACCTGCCTGTGTACGATCCTGAAACCGGGCTGCTGCGGGAGTATGAGGCCCATGTGATTGCCTACACCGTGGACGGACAGGAACACCCGGTCAACCTGGACGAGAGCGATTCCGCTCTGGGTTACGCCGGCTACACCTTCGATGTGGCGTCCTTCGGACAGGACAGCGTGTTTGTGATGAACAGCGCGCTGGATAACAACACCGCCTCCTTCACGATGAACAAGGTATGGCAGGACGCGGACAACGCCTACAACACCCGTCCCGACGCGATTTTGGTGAATCTGCTCCAGAATGGAAGCGTCTATTCCACTGCGAGACTGGATACCACGCTTGCGATTTGGACCTATACTTGGGAGAAGCTGCCCGAGCTGGATAACAACGGCGTGAAGTACGTCTACACGGTGGCGGAGATCCCGGTTCCCGGCTACACGGCCAGCGTGGAAGGCGGTACGATCACCAACCAGCTGGACGCCCTTGATCCCGGCGATCCCACTCAGTTGACCGTGACCTATGTGTACAACAACGGCCAGGCCAACGCCAGCGAGACCGTGAACTTCGGCAATACCGCCAACGGCGTTGCAGATCCCACTTGGGAGGGCCACGCCTTCAAGGGCTGGTACACCGACAACGGCTCCTTCGCAAATGCCTATGACTTTACCACCCCGGTCACCGAAAATATCACTCTGTATGCCAAGTGGGTGTCCACCCACGACGGTGTGGAGGATCTGGATGACCACCACTTCATCACCTTCGTTTATGAGCACGCCAGCGCCACCGACGCCAACGGCACTGCCATCGACACCAGCGAGACCAAGATTCAGGTGGAATGCGGCAGCGACTATGTCTTTAACGCGGCGGCGGACAGCGGGTACATCCTGAACGTCCCCACGTATAACGGCTCGGCCACTCTGGCTGCCAACGGAGGCAACAGATTTACCCTGAGCAACATCACCAGCGACATCACCGTGACCATCACGGCCACTCGCCAGAGCACTGGCGGCGGCGGAGGCGGCGGCGGTGGCGGCGGAGGCGGAAACTCCTCCTCTGAGCCCGAGCTGAACAAGGAAGACCACATCGCCTATGTCTCTGGCTACCCCGACGGAACCGTGAAGCCCAACAATCTCATCACCCGTGAGGAAGTGGCTACCATCTTCTTCCGTCTGCTCACCGATGAGTCCCGCGCGGACTACATCACCGAGTACAATCCCTACCCCGACGTGGCGTCGGACCGCTGGTCCTTCTACGCCATCACCACGCTGACCAACGGCGGTATCATGACCGGCCGGAATGACGGCACCTTTGACCCGGGCGCTTACATCACCCGCGGCGAGTTTGCCGTCGTGGCGGCTCAGTTCTCTGACGCCCGGTACTCCGGTCCCGATCAGTTCAGCGACATCTCCAGCCATTGGGCCCGTTCCTACATCAACCGCGCCGCCTATGAGGGCTGGACCACCGGTTATCCGGACGGGACCTATGGACCCGACCAGTACATCACCCGTGCCGAGGTTATGGCTCTGCTGAACGAAGTTCTGGAGCGCAGCCCCAACGCTGAGTATATGCTGGACGACATGAAGGTGTGGCCGGACAACCCGGAGACCGCCTGGTTCTACGCGGACGTGCAGGAAGCCACCAACAGCCACTCCTACGAGGAGCGGACGGAGGCCGATCTGGACGAGCACTGGACCGACATCACCACCATGCGTACCTATGACGAGATGGTGCGCGATGCGTTCAACGCCGCGAGCTGAGGGTACAGACCCAGGCCGTTCTGGAGGCAGGTTTGTTTCTGGAAGGTCGAACAGAGGGGCCCGTCTTTTCAAAAGACGGGCCCCTTTTGTGGTGGAAAGAATTAAAAAGGCCGCTGGACTTTTCCCACAGCCTTTGGACGGCTTCCTTTGGAAGCCGTCCGTTTTTTATGCGATTTAGAAGATTGCGCATGTATCATCTGGCGGTTTGCGCGGCATATCATATAATGGACCTACCCACTATTTGAGCGAATCGAGGAATGTACGATATGGAACAGCACATCATCAAAAAAGGCCACCTTGAGGAGTTTATGCGTGCGCTGCGGGTCCAGGAGCGCAGCCCGGGGACAATTGAAAAATACCGGCGGGACGTCGGAAATTTTGCCGTGTGGCTGAACGGAGCTGAGGTCACCCGTGAGCGGACTGCGGCTTGGCGGGACGACCTGCTGAAGCAGGGCTATGCTCCGGCGACAGTCAACTCCATGGTGGCGGCGGTCAATCAATTCCTTTCGCATCTCGGCTGGGAGGCGCACCGGGTCAGGGCGTTGAAGGTCCAGCGCCGCCTGTTCCGGGACGACCGGCGGGAGCTCACCCGGGAGGAATATGGGCGGCTGGTTACCG
>ERZ1106929.1516-NODE-1516-length-19202-cov-6.260563_pt1 | contig 19202 bp, 15 predicted proteins | sample MGYA00403662_ERZ1106929 | MGnify/ENA primary metagenome ERZ1106929 (study PRJEB35170, sample SAMEA104062442) | human gut metagenome | biome: human gut; feature: human-associated habitat; material: faeces | place: Denmark | collected 2013-02-20 ... | reverse complement strand
CTTCTGCTTTGTCACTGATATGCTCCGATACCGCCTCCAGACCGTTGCCCAGGATATGCGCCACATAGTAGGCTTCTTTCTTGAAATTCATAATCTTTGCTTCACGGTCTACCAGCATGGCAAGGGTGGGTGTCTGCACCCTCCCCACCTTCAATGCCTTTCCGCCATATAACACCGTAAAAAGTCTTGTGCCGTTGATACCGACAAGCCAGTCTGCTTCCTGCCTGCACAGTGCTGATTCATACAGATGGTCATATTCACTTCCCGGTCTGAGATTGGAAAATCCCTCTTTGATGGCACTTTCCTCCATAGAAGAAATCCATAAACGCTGCATCGGTTTGTCACAGCCTGCCATGTTATAGGTCAGACGGAAGATCAGTTCTCCCTCACGTCCGGCATCGGTGGCACACACTACGGAGTCCACCCTGTTATCGTGCATGAGCTGATACAGCACCTTATACTGCGCTTTTGTATCACTCTTAACCTCATGCTGCCATGTATCCGGGATGATCGGAAGGCTCTCGTATGTCCATTTCTGCAAGGCTTCATCATAGCTTTCCGGCTGTGCAAGTTCGATCAGATGTCCCACACACCATGACACGATATAATCATTGCCCTCCATGTATCCGTCCTTACGTTCTGTTGCGCCAAGCACACCTGCAATGCTCTGTGCCACGCTCGGCTTCTCTGCGATCACTAACTGCATCTTTTATTCCTCCTCATTCTCTGTATCTGTTTCCTCAGCATCCGTGTTTTTCATAAATTCTTCGTCCGGATCAGCTTCTTCCCCGTCCTCATCGTCGTAATCTTCTTCGTAATTGTCCTCAAGCTCATCCTCATCATCGTCAATGAAGTTTTCCTTTTTCTTCTTTGCCTTCATGACGTAAACCACGCCAATCACGGCTACCGCAGCAATCCCCATGATAAGATAGGAAAAGCCGGAACCATCCTGTTTCTGTTCTGTGGTTTCCGGCTCACTGCCTTCCTCGGTACTATCCTCGGTATTTTCTTCCACTGTTTCCACATCCTGTTTCTTATTTCCCGTGGCATCGGTATTGTTGTTGTCAAGAGCCGCATCCTTGACCGGGATTGCCGACTCCAATGCGGCAGAATTTTTCGGAAGTGTCTCACTGTTATCGGATGTGGTGTTAAGCAGGTCATTTTCGCTCACTTCCGTAAGGAAATATACCTTTTCCTCGTCACCGTCCCTATCTATTACAAGATAAAACACCTTTTCCGAAGCAGTCTGGATCGTATAAAACTCTTTGCCCTGCTCCGATGTACTGCTTTCACTGCTTTTATCTGCACTGTCTGTGGTGTCTCCTGTACTCGGAGACTGTTTCGTGGATGAAGTGCCTGTTCCGGTTCCCGTCTGGGAAATGGTATTCCCATTGCTGTCTGTTTTGGTATGCTCCGTAACCTGTGCGGTTGCAGAACTAGGCTTAGTTGCAGACGCATCCACCGGGAGCTGTTCCGCCGGATCTTTTTCATTGCTGTCCTTCGTCTCCGGATCGGTGTAATAAGGATTGGCAGTTTTGTAAATTTCCGATATATTTCCTGCATTGTCCATAGCGGAAATGGTAAAATACTGATACCCGGCATCAAACTGTTGCAGGCGGATGTTCAATGCCCCATTTGTATGCTCCGTAAATTCATAGCCATTCACATAGATTGCCTTGATACCGGAATCCGTATCATGTGCCTGAATACTCAAAAGACCGTCACTGACTGCCGCATTTAAGGTAGGCTTTGTGAAATCAAAGCACTTGATATAACGGTTTTTCTCATAGGTCTTGCCCTTCTGGTCAGTGACCTGCACATAAATGGTGCTGTTCTCGGAAATCTCCACATACATATCCTCTGTGATGTCCGTCCAGCTTCCATTCTGCGCTACCTTTGCCTGCACTTTCTGTATGGTAAAGTTTCCGGACTTTACCGTATCTTCCACCGAAATATGTACCTTTGTGGTATCGTTATGCCATCCTGTCGGTGTGGCGATTGTGATTTTTACACTGGGATTTACATAAGCACATTCCTTGTAGTCTTTACTGCATACCTCACAGTCCTTGTCCACCTCATACTGGCTGCACTTTTCCGTACAGGTACACTTCGCTGGCTCTGTTTCTTCGGTTGTTTCTTCCGTCGTTCCTTCCGCTGCGCCCTCTGTGGAATCTTCTGTTTTTCCATCCCCGGCATTTTCTTCCTTGCCATTGCCGGGTGTAACCGTGTTCACTGTTCTGCCTGTATTTTCTGTACTCTCTGTCTGCTGTTCTGCGGTATCCTCCGCATGGATCTCCACTGTGTTTGCCCTGTTAGCAAAAAATGCCCCTGCCGGCATACAAAACAGTATTGCCGACAGAACAAAGGACATCAGTGCCTTAACGGATAACTTCTTCTTTTTCATTGGTCGAACCCTCCTTTTCCTGTTCCCGTTTCTGTAATAATTGTCTGACTTCATCCTCACTGAGCCTGTTTAACATCCGCAAACGCTCGGATGAGATTTTATATTTCTTTATGATCTTCATGGTTTCGGCATCCTCTGCCATCTGTTTCTGCTCTGCAAGGTCTTTTTCCTTTGCCTGTAGTTGTGCTATCTGTTCCCTGACCTTTTTAAGCTGTGAATCGATTCTCTCTACTGACAACCTGTGTTTCCTCCCTCCGTTAATTTAATCTTCCAAAGCCGTAAAAATGGCTCTGCCAGTAAGAAGTGTTGATGGATGTGTACTGGATTGGATCGCCACAATGCACCATCGTACCGTTTCCGCAGTAAATGCCAACGTGTGTAACCGGACGTCCCGCATTATAAGTTCCGGTAAAAAAGATAATATCCCCTGCCTTTGCGTCTGCCGCTGATACCGGAGTACACTGGTCATAAATGCCCTGTGCGGTGGTTCTTGGCAGGTTATGTACGCCGCTGTTTGTAAATACCCAACATACAAAGCCAGAACAATCAAAACTTGCCGGAGCTGTTCCTCCAAAGGTATATGGCATTCCCAGATACCTGTTTGCTTCACGCATAAGTGTCTGTACGGTTGCATCATCATAAGATTCCGGTGGTATCACATTGCCGGTTCCTCCTCCGGTGCCGCCCGGTGTTTCCCCATAAATGGTCTGTTCTCCTGCTTCAAAGTAAAATAACGGGTTATAATATTCCCCGTTATACAGACATTCGATATGAAGGTGGCTTCCGGTACTGCTTCCCGTATTTCCGCTTTTGCCTATGTTGTCACCCATTTTTACACTCTGCCCTGCGGACACATTTAAGCTGTCCATGTGGGCATATTTTGTGGTATATCCCTTACTGTCCGTAATCACCACATAATTTCCATAATAAGAATCGTAAGCTGCTTCCGTTACCGTTCCGTCATGTGTTGCATACACAAGCGTTCCTTTCGGCACCGCTATATCCACACCCCTGTGAAGCTCCTCGGCTCCGGTGTTTGGATTCTTCCGATATCCGTAATAACTGCTGATATAGTAATACCAGTAATAATCAACCGGAGAAGCAAAGACCTGTAAACCGCCCTTTGTCTCTGTATAAGCTCCAAAGATTTCCGTCTGTTCGCTGTCCATAAGTCCGGCAACAATGCTCTCAAGTGGTGTAACAGTAAGTGTGACACGAAGGATTGTGACGGTATATTCTTCTTCCTCCTCATACTCATATTCCTCGGTACTGGTAGTTCCGTCCGGATTTGTTACTGTTCTGGTTCCGGTCTTTGTGACCGTCCTCGTGCGAGTTTCCTCTACTTCCTCGGTAGTGAGTGAATACATGGCATCAAATAATTCCTGTATCTCGCTCTCTATCCCAGCGGCGGTAAATTCCGTATGCACTGCGGAAAGATAGCTGATCAGTGTGTACGGATCATGCCCGATTGCACCAAGGTTATAATCGTATTCATTGTATCCCGGATAATCACTTTCAATCCGGTCAATCTTGTTTTGCAGTTCCATTTCCTTTTCTGTGAAAGATAAATCTGCCGCATCAATCTCTACCGGAAGGCTCAGATAAGTGCTTGCCATCGTTGTTGTTACAGTTCCGGTAAACATGGAACCACAGCTTGATAATGCCGGCATGATCATAATGAACAGAAGTGCAAAAATACCGATTGTGATAATGAGTGTTTTATTCTTTGTGGCAATTTCCTGTAACTTCTTTGCAATCCCGGTTGCGGTATTTGCCGTTTTGGTAAATGCTTCTTTTGCAGTCTTGGCTTCTGTCCCTGCTCGCCTTGCTTTGGCATACTCACGCTTGATACGCTGTTTATGTAGCTGCCTTTGCAACTGCTTCTTTGGACTGTTGCCCTTTAGGTGTGGATTTTCACTGATGAATTTCTCATACTCCAGCTTCATATCTGCTGTGACCTGTTTTTTCTGCAAACATTCTAATCGGTCACGCTTTCTCTGTGCCTTGCTCTTGCGGTGATACTTCACATAATGGTAAATATCCTCGGCACGCTGTTCCGTCTTGTGTGCTCCCTCCACCGCAGAATTGTCCTTTTCGGTTTCAGCAATCTTGCGATGCACAAAATACATATTTTCGGTCTGGAGCTTGTGAACCGCTGTCTTTCCAAGTCCGTCCGGCTTAAATGGCTTCTCCACCTCCACCGGAACCACCACATATTTTGCTTTTCCGGTCTTTTCATCAAAGACACGCTTCATCTCATACTGCCGCTTTTTCGGCATCTTATCCTTTGCCTTCTGCAATTTCCGGCGATTTTTCTCTGATTTATCAAAGGCTTTCTGTACCTTTTTATCAGTAAATTCTTCCGTCTGCCCCTGCGAAAATGTGGCATCCTTTGTCTGGAAATCTCCATAATCGGACTTTGCATTTTCTGACTTTGCACGCTCTCTGTGTGCGTGTTCTCTCTGTACACACCTTTTGTGATATTTTCCTTTTTTCTCAGACCGTTTGTAGGTATCCCTAACATGAACCTTGTTTTCAATCGTGCTGTCAGAAGAAGTCTCATAATCAGTCTGTTCGTCCTGCATGAAGCTGTTTTCCTTTAAGAATGCCTTTTCCGCATCGGCTTCTGACTTCTGGACATTGTGACCAGAAGTGTTCTGTTGCTGTTGCAACTGACGGTAATATTTCTTTTTATTGCCCGTTTTTCTCTCTGCTCCAGTTTCCGACTTTTGGACATTGTGACCAGAAGTTACATTTTTTGTATCACTGCCATGGTTCGCATCCCGTGGCAGATTGCTCACAGGCTTCTCATTGGCATGAAAATGATTTTCCGCAGAAAAGGTGTTGTCCTGCCTGTTTTCTGTATGCGTTGCTCCAGTCACTTCCTTATCCTTGGAAAATGCCTCTTTTTCAAATGCCTTTACTGCCTGTTTCTTCTGTCTTTTTTCTGCCATTTTATACTGCGTCCTCCTTCTGTACCGATTCCTCCGGCTTGGTATTCATAATTCTGTACGTCTTTGTGTCTGTTGGGTATTTATCCACGAATGGGATTACCACGTTATCAAACAGTATCAGACCACTTCCCGGCTCGGAATTAGTAACATAGGAAAGCTGTTTATCAGAAAGTCCCAGTTTATCCGCTAAGATTGCCTGATCCTTGGCATTCTGGTTTAACAGATACACAAAATCGCTGTTACCCAAAATGCCTTCAATCTCCTCAGAACGAAGAAAATCGCCCACATTCTGCGTCAAACCTGTCGGAATACCACCCCATTTTCTAAATCGCTTCCATATTTCCACAGAATAAATGGCAGTCTGTTTTTCCTTCAGAAGAAGATGGAACTCATCACAATAATAACGGGTAGCAATCTTTCGCTCCCTGTTCTGTGACACTCTGTTCCACACCGCATCCTGTACGATCAACATACCAAGCTCTTTTAACTGGTTGCCCAAGTCCCGGATGTCAAAGCACATGATACGATTGCCGCTGTCCACGTTGGTATGGTGGTTAAAATAATTCTGGGAACCATGCACATACAGTACAAGGCTGTTGGCGATACGCTCTGCTTTCGGGTTCTTATGTTTCAGGAGCGCATTATATAAATCTTCCAGTATCGGCATATTCTCCGGCACCGGATTTTCAAAATACTTATCGTAAATATGACGGATGCATTCGTCGATGATACCTTTCTCATCGTTCTCCAGACCGTCCTTTCCACCTGCGATCAGGTCACATAATGTTATGATAAAATCCGATTTCAGTTTTAATGCTTCCTTATCCCCCTTATGGCTCAACTGAATATCCATAGGGTTCAGATAATCTTTGGAATTGGTGGCAAGTTTTACCACCTGTCCATGCAGTGCCGCCACCAGTGCAAAATACTCGCCTTCCGGATCGCAGATGATAATATCGTCCTTTGTGATAAGAAAACAGCTTAAAATTTCACGCTTTGCACTGAAGCTCTTACCGCTCCCCGGTGTTCCAAGTATGACTCCGTTTGGTGTACGAAGCCTTTTCCTGTCTGCCATGATCATGTTGTTGCTGAGTGCATTTAAGCCGTAATAGATTGCCGGAGCAGGCATAAATAATTCCTGTGTGCAGAATGGTACTAAGATTGCGGTACTCTTCGTGGCAAGAGTACGTTCTATCCCCGTTTCATTACAGCCAATCGGTGCAGATGCCATAAGTCCCTGTTCCTGCAAATACTGTAAACAGCGCAGATCACAGTTTGCCTGCTGTATGATACCGGACACCCTCTGCATCAGGCTCTCCAGTTCCCTCCTTGTTCTTCCATAACAGATAATGAGAAATGTCATGTTGATCATCTTCTGATTGCTTGTGTTCAAATCGTCCAGAAACTCCAGTGTATCCTTTTCATAAGTCACAATATCCGTCGGTAAAATATCCATGTCATAGCCGCTTCGTACTGCTTTTTTCTGCTCCTCAATCTTCATTTTCTGGATATTGGAAATAACAGCTTTCAGCTTCTTGATTGCCTTTACCGGATCTTCCGTCTGCATATGCATGGAAATGGTAAGGTTTGCATCAATGTCAAGAAGCTGCTTGATCAGCTCGTCCGTAAACTTCGGTGTGATAATATCCAGATAGGATACACAGCCATACATATTTCCCGACTTAAAGCGGTTCGGATAGCGGAAATCAAATCCCGGCGGTGCAATATAGTCCTTGACAGACTTACCGGATTCTGCCAAATCCTTAAATGAAAAACGAAAAGGCTCCATGGTGTCCTGGTTAAAATATTCATGCAGGATACGCAGTCTTTCCTTTCCGTCCAGTCCCCTCGCAAGGGTTCCTATATTGTTTAAGTTTCGTATGACATCTTTTTCAATGTTGTTAAGGCGGCTCTTGGCTTCCCTGTAGCCATTGCTCTCCACACCAAAAATCAGATATTTTGATTTGATGATACCATTGTTTCCCTTTGCCGCCTGCTTCTTTAACATCTCCGTATATTCTTCACGAATGTCATTAAAATCATCCTCCTGCCACGGAATGTCAAACTGTTCCGTAAGCATCTGCTCGTTGACCTGCCGGTTGAATAACACCAGTTCAAATTTCACAGACGGATCAAAATAATTGATAAGCTTGCTGTACTGTGCCAGTATGTCCGCCTGGTCATCCACTTCCAGAAGCTCATAGTTTATATCAAAAAATTCCACCATCTTTGTATAATAATGGTGACTGACCTGACAGATACCGTCACGGAACATCTTTTCAAAAGTGATCGTCCTTTGTGCGGTAGTCGGCTTTTCTTTCTCATTGCTCTTTCCCAATAAAATGCGCTTTAACTGTATAAGACGCTTCTTTTCTGAAAAGGTAAGACCGCCACTTTTACTGTTGTTCCTGCTATTGCCTTTATAACTGCTTTTTCTGCGGCTTTCCGGTTCTGCCTTTTGCTTTTTCTTCAAGATAACGAACCTCCCTTCGTAATTTTTCTTTTTCTTCCAACTGCTTCAGGAGCACTTCTTCCCGTTCTCTGGCTGCCTTGTCCACTTCCAGAAGATGCCCTCCAATGGAATCCTGTAAAAGCATCACCTGATACGTTGAATTCCGATGGTTCTTCAGATAATCTCTGCGTAAGAATCCATATTTGCCAAGTTGTTCCATCTGCTCACCGGATTTATAGGTGAGATTGGGAATCAGATATCCATTCACATTTGTATAAGTCAGTTTCATTTTATTAGCACTCTCCTTTTTTCTTTGATTTTTTACACCAAATTTACACCATTTGCAATTCATTTGACGCTATTCTACGATACCAGACAAAATGTCTGATCACTCCGAAAGCCTGTAAAATAGGCATTTCTGAGATACACAAGACAGGACAAAAATCGACTTCCATTATCAAGAGATGAGTGCTAATTTTTTATATTTTTTCTTTCTTGACAATCACTCCCCCTCTCTGTTATGATAATAAAACTGCAATAAGGGAGTAGTTAGCTCTGTACAGAGTCGCTGTGTCAACATATTGATGGTTTTCCATCTGGTACAGCGTTCAATAACGAGACTTATTCACGTGATATTTTACGTGGATAGGTCTCTTTTTTATGAAGGAGGAAACAAAATGAGCTTATTTTCTGTATTTCTGATCGGGATCGGCCTTTCCATGGATGCATGTGCCGTATCCTTTGCAAAAGGAATCTGTCTGAAAAAACAAGTCAAAACTTATGCCTTGAAACTGGGGCTCGCCTTTGGATTTTTCCAGGCAATGATGCCGCTGATCGGCTGGTGGGTAGGAACCTATTTTGAGTCCTTTATCACAGCTGTAGATCACTGGATTGCATTTTTCCTGCTTGGTTTTATCGGGGTCAATATGATTCGGGAATCAAAAGAAGCGGAAGCCGAATGTGATACTTATGTGGATTCTATTCCGGCAAAGGATATCCTGCTGCTTGCAGTTGCAACCAGCATTGATGCTCTCGCAGTCGGTATCAGTTTTGCATTCCTGAAAGTAGACATCTTTCCCGCTGTCTGTCTTATTGGCATCACCACATTTATCATCAGCTGCATCGCGGTTTTCCTGGGAAATAAAATCGGTGGAAAACTTGGAAAATATGCTGAGATCACCGGTGGTGTCATACTGATCCTCATCGGTCTGAAAATTCTGATCGAGCATTTATTTGGATTGTAATATAGAAAAAAACCGGAAAGAATTTCCATACACTGGAATTCCTTCCGGTTCTTTTTATATGCAGTCAACTGCTACAGCAGCCCGGCAATCTGATAAACAACGAATGCAACAACCCATGCGATCAGGCACTGTCCGAATACCATTGCTGCTGCCCATTTTCCGCCCAGCTCCCGTTTCACAGATGCGATTGCTGCAACACATGGCGTATAAAGTAGGCAGAACACGAGAAGTGCTGCTGCCCCGGCAACTGTAAGTGTGCCCTGAAGTGCTGCGCTGCTTCCGAACAAAACAGTCAGGGATGACACAACGCTCTCTTTTGCCATAAATCCAGAAATCAATGCTGTCACAATTCTCCAGTCTCCAAATCCTACCGGCAGGAAGATTGGTGCAAGCACACCCGCCACCAGTGCCAGAATACTGTTCTGGGAATCAGAAACCATGTTCAATCCCATATCAAAGTTCTGCAAGAACCAGATTACGATCGTTGCAATGAAAATAACCGTAAACGCTCTCTGTAAAAAGTCTTTTGCTTTGTCCCACAAGAGGTGCCCTACATTTTTAGCTCCTGGCAGACGATAGTTCGGCAACTCCATCACAAACGGAACCGCTTCCCCTTTGAATGCCGTTTTCTTAAAGATCAGTGCCATTAAAATTCCCATCACAATTCCAAATACATAAAGTCCAATCATCACAAGCGCTCCCCTCTTCGGGAAAAATGCCGCAGTGAAAAATGCGTAAATCGGCAGCTTCGCCGTACAGCTCATGAACGGAGTCAGAAGAATTGTCATCTTTCGGTCTCTCTCAGACGGCAGCGTCCGGCTTGCCATCACACCAGGAACTGTACATCCGAATCCGACCAGCATCGGAACAATGCTTCGTCCGGAGAGTCCCAGTTTTCGGAGAAGTTTATCCATGATAAAAGCTACTCTTGCCATATATCCACTGTCTTCCAGAAGCGACAGAAAGAAAAACAGTGTCACAATGATCGGCAGAAAACTTAAAACACCGCCGACTCCACTGAAAATTCCATCAATCACCAGCGAATGTACCACACTGTTTACATGCGCTGCTGTCATTGCATGGTCCACGACATCCGTTAGTGCCGTGATTCCAGACTCCAGAAGCCCCTGCAAAAATGCTCCGATTACATTGAAAGTAAGCCAAAATACAACTGCCATAATTCCAACAAATGCAGGAATTCCGGTATATTTTCCAGTCAGGAACCGATCGATTTTCCGACTTCTGAGATGTTCTCTGCTCTCTTTCGGCTTGATCACTGACTCACTGCAGACATCTTCAATGTAAGCAAACCTCATCTGTGCAATTGCGGCTGCACGGTCCAGTCCGGTTTCCTCCTCCGTCTGTCGGGAAATATCCTCCAGAAGGTTTTTCTCATTTTCTGTCAGATTCAGCTGCTCTAATATTTTTTCATCACCTTCCATGATCTTGCTTGCCGCAAACCGAACCGGTATCTCTGCTTTTTCAGCATGATCCTCGATCAGATGCATTACTGCATGAATTCCTCTGTGAACCCCTTCCTCTTTTCGGCAGAAATCTGTTTCCAGTGGTTTTTCCTGATATTTTGCTACATGGATGGCATGCTGGATCAACTCCTCAATTCCTTCTGCCTTTGCCGCAGAAATCGGAATGACCGGCACTCCCAGGGCCTCCTCCATTTCATTAACCAGAACGGAACCTCCGTTTTCACGCAGTTCATCCATCATATTCAATGCAACAACCATCGGAAAACCAAGCTCTAACAGCTGCATGGTAAGATACAGATTTCGCTCAATATTTGTTGCATCCACAATATTGATGATCCCTTTCGGTTTCTCACGAATGACAAACTCTCTCGTCACGATTTCCTCACTGCTGTAAGGAGACATCGAATAAATCCCCGGCAGATCTGTGATCAGTGTATTATTATGGCCTTTGATCACTCCATCTTTTCTGTCTACTGTAACTCCCGGAAAGTTACCCACATGCTGTTTGGAACCGGTCAACTGGTTAAACAATGTCGTCTTTCCACAATTCTGATTTCCCACAAGAGCAAACGTCAGTGTCTCCCCTTCAGGCAGCGGAGTCTCCTCTTTCCGGTTATGAAACTTTCCGCCTTCCCCGTATCCCGGATGCAGTTTCTCCTGTTTTTCTACTTTTTTTCTGATATTCTTTGGTTTGTGTTCTTTACTGATTTCAATGTTTTTTGCATCTTTCAGGCGAATCGTCAGCTCGTAGCCATGAAGCCGCAGCTCAATTGGATCTCCCATCGGTGCATATTGTACAACCGTCACTTCTGTGCCTTGTATCAATCCCATATCCAGAAAATGTTGGCGCAGAGCGCCCTCTCCCCCAACCGAAAGAATGGTGGCAGTACTTCCTATTTGTAATTCATTTAATTTCATGTCTTTTCCTCTTTCTCATTCGTTTGAGCTTTCTTACTACTCTACCATACACTGATGTTTTTATAAAATCAACTGTTTGGGCACAAAAATACCGACAGATTACTCCGCCGGCCTTCTATTATTTTAAGATTGCTTCTACATCTCCTGCAATCTGCTCTGCATTCAGATGATTTTTCTCCAATACTTCCTGCACGTCATATCGGTCAAGGAGCTCTTTCTTCAATCCAAAGTTTAACACTTTCATATCAGAAACACCGTAATAACGGGCAATCTTTTCACCAAAACCTCCGTCTAAAATTCCATCCTCCAGGGTCACTACGATTTCATGATCTTTCTTCAGATCATCAAGAAGTGCTTCATCCAGACCTGTGATGTAATATGGATTCACCAGTGTCGGCTGCACACCTGTTTTCTCTGCGATCAGTTCTGCTGCTTTCTCTCCCAGTGAATAGAATACACCGAGTCCGATCACTGCAACCTTGCTTCCTTTCTGTATTACTTCATAAGTATTCAATTTGCTGAAATCCTTCGTCACTGCTTTCCCATCCGAAATCATCTCACCGCCCGGCACTTTTATTGCAACTGGATAAGAATTCTGCTCCACACTCCAATCAAGCATGGCAAGATATTCTTCTTTTGTCGTCGGTGCCAGATAAACAAGGTTCGGAATATTTGCCATCATCGGAATATCCTGAAATCCCAGATGTGTGACATCATTCATTCCATAAACAGAACCCCAGAATGTCACAATTGTTGCCGGACTGTTGTTGATACACAGATCCTGTGCGATCTGGTCAAATGTCCGCTGTACAAAAGTACTGTACACGCCGTAAACAGGCTTTCCTCCGTTTGCCGCAATACCGGATGCCAGAGCAACCGCTGTCTCTTCTGCAATTCCCACATCAATAAACTGGCGTCCGGCTTCTTTTCGCTTATCTTCTGTAAATCCCATAACTGCAGGCGTTCCGGATGTAATGGCAACCACACGGGAATCTTCTTTCATCTTTTTCAAAAGATAATCTCTCGTAATACCGGCGTAGTCCTCCGTATTTGAAGTATAAAGAGGTTTTCCCGTCTCAAGATTAAACGGGCCGCTGAAATGCCACTGTTCTTTATTTTGCTCTGCCGGCTCATATCCTTTTCCTTTCAGCGTATTGATATGAACCACAACCGGCTGACTACTGTTTTTTACTTTCTGAAATGCCTCCACCAGCGCTTTTGTATCGTTTCCCTGGTTTACATAAATATAATCAAGCCCCATCGCTTTGAACAGGTTACACGGAGCTGTTCCGTTTGTTTCCCTCAGCAGCTTCAGATTCTGATACAATCCTCCATGATTCTCTGCGATGGACATATCATTGTCATTCACTACAATAATTAGATTTCCACCCAATTCTGCGGCGTAGTCAATTCCCTCCAGTGCTTCTCCGCCGCTTAAAGAACCATCTCCGATCACTGCGATCACATTTCCGTCTTCCCCCTTCAGATCTCTTGCTTTTGCAAGTCCGCAGGCAAGACTGACAGAAGTAGATGTATGACCGATCGTAAAGAAATCATGCTCACTCTCATGTGGATTTGTATAACCGGATACATCATCGTAATGCTCTTCATAAAGATATGCATCTTTTCTTCCTGTTAGCATTTTGTGCGGATAACTCTGATGGGAAACATCATATACAATTTTATCTTTTGGAGATTCAAATACATAATGCATGGCAATGGTCGCTTCCACCATTCCGAAATTTGGTCCGAAATGTCCGCCATGCCGGCTTGCCCGGGTCAAAAGTGCATGGCGCATCTCTTCTGCCAGTGCCGGAAGCTCCTCGATCGTCAGTTTTTTTACATCTTCAGGGCTGTTGATTGTTTCAATATACATTAATATTCACTCCTCTTTTTCTCATCAATTCTTACTGTTTTTCTCCTTTTTGAGGATTGATGATACTATATCACCTGGAGTTAACTCCAAGTCAAGAGCGAGTTTAAATATTTTTTTATTTTCTTTTCACCAGACACGAATGGCACTTTTTTCATAAATGTAATCAAACATACTGGTAATAAAAACGAAGATGTTTCACGTGAAACATCTTCGTCTCCATTTTATTCCTTTATTTTTTCAAACCTGTACTGTTGCTTAATATCCGGATATTTTTCATGATCCACTTCACTCATAAACATTCCATATGGTCTTGCACAGATTTTAAACGGAGAATACAACCCCTGATAAATCACCAGTTTTTCTCCTGTCTCTGTATGCTGCGCAAATGCAAGCACTTTATATAAATATTCTGAAGTTTCCCCTGACACCCATTCTCTCTTAAAATGCTGTACAATATCTCCCACTCGGATGTCTCTCGGAATCCCCTCTTCTTGCTTTAACTCAGGCTCTGTATCCAATTCTACATATTCCTCTTTATCCAGAGAAACAGGCGCACCTGATTTTCCCATAATATGGACGCCTCCATACCAGGTGCCTGTAATCTCAAACAGATCCCCCACCTGATATTCTGAAGTATATTCATCGTTCTTTTTTACAATTCTTATTCTGCTCATTCTGATTATCCCTTATTCTATTTTCTTCTTTCAATCACATCACTAATTGCATCAATTCCTAAAAGTATCTGACTTACCAGAATCAGCGCAAATAAAATTTTCACCACTTTTTTCCTGTCTCGTCTTCTCTTTCTGCACAATCTTTTGCAATTCTTCCGACAATCCCCAGTAATCCAATCAGAGAAATCCTCTGCGCTGTTCTGTTTAACGATTTGTTCTGATAATAAATTTCCTGCAATAATTCATGATTGTTCATACTCATGTTCTCCTCTCCTTATAATCCGTCCCTGTAAATCTGATTGATTGTTGCCTGAGCATGTTCCAGCTCCTTTTTCTGCATGACAGCATCTCGATCACTGAAAATTGCCAGCATCTCATCCACCACATCTTCCGCTCTCGGATTTGATGTTCTGTAAAGATACCCCAGCATACGAGTTGCCGTGTAATCTGTCCTGATTTGATTATATGCAATTTCTCTGCAAAAGTCATCAGGATAATCCTTCTCCTTCAAAGCTCTGTACAATTCATCATTTCTTGCTTTTTCCATATTTATTGCCGCCTGTTCTTTCTAAAATACTGTTTTTCAAATTCTTCTTCCGATAATGGCTTATTCAAAAAGTATCCTTGAATGACATCACAATACATCTCTTTTAATACGCCAAGCTGCTTTTGGGTTTCAACACCTTTGTTTCATCCCTTTTTGCATCACTTCCCAACAAAGCTTACCTTCCGGATGCTCAACCTGAAATGTCTTTTTACAACACTCATTCATATATACAATCTTATTTGCCTCAACATCTATGATACGATTATTCGAATTTATTCCATTTAAAATTTTATAAAAAAATTGTGAATCGGAATTATCTTTCACCGCAATACTCCTTTTAACAGCAAATAATTCTCTCCCATATTCTACATCATATTGACTGGAAAAATCTACTCAAAAAAATCCTGTTTCAAATGGATTTTTTGCTCCACTTCCAACAGGATTTTGATTCAATCATTTAAATATTTCTTACTTTTTGGATGATTGTACGATAATCTTCATTTTTTTCAAATAAAATCTGTTTTCCCAGTACAAAGCCTTCCACCCCTTTTTTCCAAAGACGCTCCAGAATCTCCCAGGTCACACCGCCGTCAATCACAATATCGAATTTATACCTCTGCCGCAATTTCAAAAGTTGCTCAATTTTAGGTTCTACAAAATGAAGATAGTCTCTTCCCGCAAATCCGGGATTTACGGTCATGACCAGCACGTAATCTACTAACGACAACAATTCCTGAATACTGTCAAGTGAAATTCCGGGATTGATCACAATCCCCGGAGCCTTTCCAAGTTCACGGATTCTGCAGAGTGTCTCTGTTGGAATTGCTTCAGAATCCGGATGGATATAAATAATATCTGCTCCGAACTCTGCATATCGTTCTATATAACGTCCGGGATTATACATCATCATATGAACATCCAGCTTCAAAGAAGTGTTTTTACGTATTGTTTCAATATCCTGAAAACTCATCCCGAAATTAGGCACATAATGGCCATCCATTACATCTATATGTAAAATATCCGCTCCACTCACATCAAGTCTCATAATCTCATATTTCAGATAATCCATCGAAAGATTCAAAAGCGACGGGCATAATAATTTTTCCATAACGCCTCTCTCCCTACTGAATAAGTCCTGCAGCAGTTGGTAATGTCATAGAAATCGCAGGAATATATGTGGTCAGCAACAGTACGATCAAAATCACACCAAAATAGGGCAGTAATTCTTTAAACACCTGCTCAATTTTTACATTTCCGACCTTCGCTCCTGTAAACAAGATAGAGCCAACCGGAGGCGTAATTGTTCCAATACAAAGGTTCAGCGTGACCATAATACCAAACTGTACCGGATGCATCCCGAACGTCTGACAAATTGGCAGGAAAATCGGTGTAAAAATCAAAACCGCCGGAGTCGGATCCATAAAGGTTCCTACGATCAACAAAATAATATTCATTAAAATCAAAATCACATATCTGTTTTCTGTAATAGAAAGCATTCCATTTGCGATCAGATCCGGCAAACCTGTAAATGCCATAACCCATGACATAATAGAGGATAATCCGATCATAAACGTAATAATACCCGTCATTTTTGCAGAATCCACAACAATTTTGATCATTCCTTTTAAATTGACCTTCTTATAAATAAGAGAAAGAACAAATGCATACGCAACTGCAACTGCACTCGCTTCTGTTGCTGTGAAAACACCGCACATGATTCCGCCTATGATAATTACGATCAACAACAGGCTCGGAATTGCATCTAATATAATCTTCATTGCATCTTTTGCAGGAATTCGTCGTTCTGCAACATATCCACGTTTCTTTGCTTTAACCCCTGCAAGGAACATCACGAGTAATCCCCACAGAATTCCCGGCACATATCCTCCCATAAACAAGGCAGCAACTGATACACTTCCTGCAATTGTCGAATAAACAATCATCAGATTGGACGGTGGAATCAGCATTCCTGTCGGCGCAGAAGCAATATTTACACCGGCACTGTAAACCGGATCATATCCTTCCTTTTTTTCCATCGGTCCGATCGTACCACCCATTGCAGCAGCCGCTGCTGCACCGGAACCTGAAATTGCACCAAATAACATGTTTGCTACTACATTAGACTGAGCCAGTGCCCCCGGCATACGTCCGGCAACAACCTTGGCAACATTCACAATTCGCTCTGCAATTCCACCGTTATTCATAATATTTCCTGCAAGAATAAAAAACGGAATTGCAATCAGTGAAAATGAATTGGCTCCGGCAAACAATCTCTGCGCAGATGTCGCAAATGAAATATTTGCATCGAGCATACACAACATAGCCAGCGCGGATGATAATCCTACCGCTACACTGATTGACACACCGATCGCTAGCATAATCACCAAAAGCACAACCATAACAATTGCTGTTTGATGTGTGACTTTATGAAATGAGTATTCAATGATTCGGGAAATGAAGTGTTCCCAGATAAACAGGTACAACAACATTCCTGTTCTCAGTAACTAAAATTTTGAAAAGATAGAAGAAAATAAAAAATTGCTTGAGAAAGTAAGACAAAAATGGTATATTAATAAGTGTGTTCCCTTAGTAAAATGGATATTACGGATCCCTCCTAAGGATCAAGTGCAGGTTCGATTCCTGCAGGGAACGTTTTCAAAACGAGGACAACAGCTTTCTTTATTCAGCCACTGTCCTCGTTTTATTTTTCTATTTCTCTTTTCTTCTTACAAAAACAACTACACCTGTCACCGCAATACAAACAACGCAAAAAATCACATACGATTTTGAATATTTAAAAATTCACATATCCCTGCAGCCAGATCTCACCTTTAAATCGTCTTCCAATCTCTGGCTCTCCCAGAACCTCTTTCTTCGGAACACAAACATCGAACTCCAGTTCATTGACATCCAGTTTCATCTGATAAAGCCGTTCTCCGGTCAATGTATTCTCCCTCTCTCTGATCGCCAGAATCTCTCCCATAATTGAATACAGATCACATTCCACCCCATAAGGCATAAAGTAACTGTCCACAATGGAATATACATCCTCTGTGGCCAATCTACGAGAAACTTTTGAGTAGATATCCATATCTTCCAGAGTCAACGTTTCAATTGCTCCCTGATCTCCATTACGGGCAGCACTCAAAAGTTGCTTTCGTGTTTTTGCTTCCTCTCTTGCGAAACGCATCTGTGTCTCGCTTTTTCTTACAGGCAGCAGGATTCTCCCGGACAGAGCAAGACCGGAAAAAGTGACACCGTTTGGAGCTCCTGTCATCGTACCCAGCTGACGCTCTTTCATATATTCTACGCCATTTTGCATTGTAAAAATCAGACTGATCCCCACTTTTGCATCTTCACAGATTCCTACGTACTGTTCGCGCTCGATTCGTTTTTCAATGGAAACATCTGCATATGTTGTAACACCACTTCCCTGAAAATACGGGAAATAGTATTCCATATCAAACTGGTCATGATCATCCAGTTCTCCACACAATGTAATCCCCACATCCTGACCGTATTCCTTTTGAAATTCACAGTAGTCTGCTTCTTCATTATAGGAAACGGTCATCTGATGGGTAAAGGTTTCTCTTGTCTGCTCCAATATTTCTTTTAGCTCTTCTTTTTTCTTGATGGGACCAAACCCAATTGCTTTCAAATACTGATGCATATTACTCCTTATTTTTTCGGTTCGATCACTGCATTTCCACCCATATATGGACGTAACGCTTCCGGAATCTTCACAGATCCATCTGCCTGCAGATTGTTCTCCAGGAACGCGATCAGCATTCTTGGTGGTGCAACAACTGTATTATTCAGTGTATGTGCAAAATATTTTCCGTCTGCACCTTTTACACGGATACCAAGTCTTCTGGCCTGTGCATCTCCCAGATTTGAGCAGCTTCCTACTTCAAAGTATTTCTGCTGTCTTGGAGACCATGCCTCCACATCCACAGACTTCACTTTCAGATCCGCAAGATCTCCGGAACAGCATTCCAGTGTGCGAACCGGAATATCCATAGAACGGAATAAATCCACTGTGTTCTTCCACAATTTTTCATACCAGTCCATGCTCTCTTCCGGTTTACATACAACGATCATTTCCTGTTTTTCGAACTGGTGAATACGATATACACCACGTTCCTCAATTCCGTGTGCCCCTTTTTCTTTTCTGAAGCATGGAGAATAACTTGTCAGTGTCTGTGGCAGCTGCTCTTCCGGAAGAAGTGTATCGATAAATTTACCGATCATAGAGTGCTCACTTGTTCCGATCAGATAGAGATCTTCTCCTTCAATCTTATACATCATTGCATCCATTTCTGCAAAACTCATAACACCTGTCACAACATTGCTACGGATCATAAACGGAGGAATACAGTAAGTAAATCCTCTGTTGATCATGAAATCTCTTGCATAGGAAATAACTGCAGAATGCAATCTCGCAATATCTCCCATCAGATAATAAAATCCGTTTCCTGCCACTTTTCTTGCACTATCCAGATCGATTCCATTGAATCTTTCCATAATTTCTGTGTGATATGGAACTTCAAAATCAGGAACAACCGGCTCACCAAAGCGCTCCAGTTCCACATTTTCACTGTCATCTTTTCCAATCGGAACAGATGGATCAATGATATTCGGGATAATCA
>ERZ1106929.1512-NODE-1512-length-19237-cov-10.523929_pt1 | contig 19237 bp, 14 predicted proteins | sample MGYA00403662_ERZ1106929 | MGnify/ENA primary metagenome ERZ1106929 (study PRJEB35170, sample SAMEA104062442) | human gut metagenome | biome: human gut; feature: human-associated habitat; material: faeces | place: Denmark | collected 2013-02-20 ... | reverse complement strand
AGCCGGAGGCGGCACATGAGGAGCAGCGATCCAACAGCGTATATGAACAGGCTCGACGCTATCGCGCCGCCAAAACGGTCCTGCAGGATGTCTATGCGCTGGACGAGGAACACGCCGAAGCCGTCCGGGTGCTGGAACAGCTCTGGGCGGAAGGATACACTGTGGCGGCGCATCAACTTGGAAAGTTCTACCGGGATGATCTCTCCACCATGCGGGATCACGAAAAAGCGGAGCGGTGGTTTCGCCTGTCCGCAGAGGCCGGAAATGACTTTTCGGAATACGCACTCGGGAAGCTCCTGCTCTCTCAAAAGCGCACCGAGGAGGCGGTACGCTGGCTGGACAAGGCCGCTGGGCACGGGAATCCGTTTGCCCAATACCGCCTTGGAAAGCTCTTCCTCACCGGCGAGTCCGTAAAGAAGGATGTGAGAAAAGCTCTGGAGTACCTGACTGCCGCCGCCAGACAAGGAAACCCGTTTGCTCAGTATACACTGGGCAAGCTGTATCTCCTGGGCCGGGATGTGGAACAGGATCGGGAGCAGGCCAGGGATTGGTTCACCCGCTCCGCCGCCCAGGGCAATGAATACGCCCAATTTTTTCTTGACCGCTTTGACCAGTTTCGAGATCCGTCCGTCATGCTGGCGGCAACCAAACTGCTCCACCACATGGGCAGGATCTTCCGGGACAATTCCATGCCGCCTCGCAATCCGGCAGGGATTCGCATCGATTCCAAACGGCGCAAGCGGCTGACGGAAAAGCGGATGGCCATGGGCCACAAGGCGGATGATCATGAGGAGCAGGTATCCTATCAGCAGACCATGTAACAGGAGGAACCTATGTCGACCTATATTCATTTCACAGATGAACAAAAGCAGCGAGCCGCCTCCGTTGATCTGGAGGAGTTTCTTCGCTGCCGCGGCGAAAAGCTCCTTACCTCCGGCAGAGAGAAACGGCTGGCCCGTGACCATAGTGTCACCATCCGCGGCAACGAGTGGTACGATCATGCCGAGGAGCGGGGCGGTCACGCTGTCAGCTTCGTGCAGCGGTTTTATCACCTCAGCTATCCGGAGGCGGTGACCATGCTTCTGGGAGGCGAGCTGCGAACGGTTTATCCTTCTGCCGAAGAACGGGTGGAGGAGCCGCCGAAGCCCTTTGTCCTTCCGCCGGCCAATTCCAATATGCGCCGGGTCTATGCCTATCTGGTCAAGCACCGGAATATCGACCGGAGCGTTGTGGCGCACTTTGCCAGAGAGAAGCTGCTGTATGAAGACGCCGATTACCACAATGCGGTTTTCGTGGGTACGGATGAAGACGGCGTCCCCCGCCATGCCCACAAGCGCAGCGCCAACAGCTTCGGCAAAGCCTTCCGGCTCAATGTGGAGGGCTGCGATCCCCGCCACAGCTTCCACCACATCGGCACAGATGGGAGCCTCTATGTGTTCGAAGCTCCCATCGATATGCTCTCCTACATCACGCTCCATCCGGAGAGCTGGCAGAGCCACAGCTATGTGGCCTGCTGCGGTACCTCCATTCAGCCGGTGCTGAAGCTGCTGGAGCGGCAGCCGCAAATCAATACGGTCCTGCTCTGCCTCGACAATGACGAGGCTGGCCATCTGGCCAGCCGGCGCATGAAGGAACAGCTGGCAGAGAGGTACACGGTGGAAAGGCTCATTCCCGCACACAAGGATTGGAATGATGATCTGACCGCTGAGGAACCGTCCTACGCACAAGTCATGCAGTAAATAACAACAACGCACACCACTTCCTGTTCGCCCGAAGTAGGCCGTAACAAGAGTGATGTGCGCATTCAGAAGTATGGAACCGAGCAGGAAGTGGTGTGCCCTGAAAGGGGTTAACCATGCCACACCAAGTCCTGATTTTGTTGGCCGCCGGCGGGCTAATATTTCTGGTCATCGGCTGTCTGGCCGCCTTGTCCCACTACTATACCCTGAGCGGGATCAAATCCAAAACGGTCGGCGACGGCCAGCACGGCACCGCAAGATGGGCCACAGCCAAAGAGATCCGGCAGACCTATGCCCATGTTCCCTTCGAGGTGAAGAAATGGCGCAGCGGCCAGAACCTGCCCACGGAGCAGGGGCTGGTGCTGGGGTGCAAGGGAAAGAAAGGCGAACTCACCGCCCTCGTGGACAGCGATGACATCCACTGCCTGATGATCGGTGCTTCCGGCATCGGCAAGACCGCCTATTTTCTCTATCCCAATCTGGAGTACGCCTGCGCCAGCGGCATGAGCTGGCTGGCGCTGGACAGCAAGGGTGACCTCGCCCGCAATTACGGCGCCATTGCCAAGAACTGCTATGGGTATCAGAATGTGGCCGTGATCGACCTACGAAATCCCACCCGCTCGGATGGCAACAATCTGCTGACGCTGGTCAACCGGTATATGGACATTGCCCGGAGTGACCCGAACAATCTCGCGGCCCGGGCCAAGGCCGAGAAATACGCCAAAATCCTGTCCAAGACCATCGTCAATCCGGACGGCGATGACAGCAACCGCGGTCAGAACGCTTTCTTCTACGATGCGGCGGAAGGTCTGCTCACCTCGGTCATCCTGATGCTTGCCGAGTTCCTGCCGCCCGATAAAGACCACCCCCAGGAGCGCCGGCATATCGTCTCCGTGTTCAAGCTGGTGCAGGATCTGCTGGAGCCCAGCCGTGTCAAGGGCAAGAGCCACTTCCAGCTCCTGATGGCAAAACTGCCGCCGGATCACAAGGCGAGGTGGTTTGCCGGTGCCGCCCTCAACAGCGCCGAGCAGGCAATGGCCTCCGTCATGTCTACAGTGCTGTCCCGCTTGAATGCCTTTCTGGACAGCGAGCTGGAGCAGATCCTGTGCTTCGACAGCGCCATTGACGCTGAGAAGTTTGCTTCGGAGAAGTCTGCCATCTTCCTGATCCTGCCGGAAGAAGACACAACCAAGAACTTCATGGCCGGTCTCATGATCCAGAACCTGAGCCGGGAGCTGTTCGCTGTGGCCGATGAGAACGGCGGCAAGCTGAAAAACCGGGTGGTGCTTTTCTGTGACGAATTCGGCACCATGCCCCCGTTTGATATACTGCCCCTTTTCTCCGCTGGACGCTCTCGCCGGTTAACGCTCGTGCCGATCATCCAGTCCTTAGCGCAGCTCGAAAAAAACTACGGGAAAGAGGGCTGCGAGATCATTCAGGACAACTGCCAGGACACCATCTTCGGCGGCTTTGCACCCAACAGCCAGACTGCGGAGGTGCTGTCCAAAGCCCTGGGCAGCCGCACCGTCCTCTCCGGCTCGGTGAGCCGGGGCAAGAACGATCCCAGCCAGAGCCTGCAGATGATGGAGCGCGCCCTGCTGACGCCCGACGAGCTGAAATCCATTCCCAAGGGCAGCTTTATCGTCATGAAAACCGGCACTCATCCCATGCGGACCCGGCTCCAACTCTTCTTAAACTGGGGCATTACCTTCGGGGAGCCGTATGTGGTGCCGGAGAGAGCCAACCGAGCGGTGGCCTATGCCAACCGGGTGAATCTGGAGCGGAATCTCCCGCAGCTCAGTGAGCCGGAGGAGATGGACGAAAGCCGCGGCTATGCGGTATCCAGCCGGGGCGGCATCGCCCATGCTCCGGCTCAGGAGAGGGCTGTAAAAAGAGGAAAGCAAATGAAGACATTCGGAGAGGAGGAACGATGAGTTACTTCGGAACGATTTACGCCGACACTGAGCTTCCCTCCAGAGCGAAGGCGGTCTATATGTACCTGCGGGATCGCTCCGATGCCGAGGGAAAGTGCTGGCCGGGCATCAAGACCATTGCCTCGGACATGAAGCTGTCCCGCTCCACGGTCAAGCGGGCGCTGCACGATCTGGAGCAGCACGGCTATCTCCAAAAAGATTCCCGGCACAGGCCGAATGGGAGCAGCACCTCCAACCTCTATACCGTGAAATAAAAGAGAGAGTGGTTTGTACCAAAATGTGACATTAAGGTCAAAAGGGATGTGACACAATACTTCAGGTTTGATATAATGTAGATAAAAACAGGGTGGTGGCGGAAGATGTCATACAGGGCCAACGGAAGCCAGCAGTTGTCCATATTCGACCGCAGTCTCCGGCTCACGAGACGGGAGCGGAGCTTTTTGGAAAAGTCATGGGCAAAAGTGTTTTCTGATGAGATTTTTCCCGCCATTGACGAAGAACGTTTCCGAGTTTTGTATTCTCAAAATGCTTCACGACCCAATACCCCAGTCAATATTATTGTGGGTGCGCTCATTATAAAAGAACTGTTTGCTTTGTCCGATGACGAGATTGTTGAGAATCTGATGCTGGACATCCATTATCAGTATGCTCTCCACACCACCAGCTACGAGGAGCAGCCGTTGAGCGACAAATCCTTGTCCCGTTTTCGGAAACGCTGCTATGAATACGAAAAAACTACCGGCGTAGATTTGTTCCATGAGTGCGTCTGCGATCTGAACCGCAAAATCGCAAAACTGATGGGGATCAATTCTCACATCAAACGTATGGATTCGCTGATGATCGAGGCAAATATCCGAAAATTAAGCCGGATCGAGCTGCTCTATTCCTGTGTTGCAAGACTTGCCAAGCGTATCGAAAAGAAGGAAGGCATCGGTAAACTGACAGGGCTGGAACATTATTGCCAGCCAGGTGACCGCAATTTCATCGTGTATCATTGCCGGAACACAGATATGAATGAGCGAATAGAGACCATTCTGAAAGATGCGGACCAGCTTCTGCTGCGGAGTGCGGCACAATATCAGGAAACAGAGGAGTATCGTCTGCTTGTCCGATGCCTGGACGAGCAGACCATTGCCGGAAGCGGCGGAAGACGGCTTCGCAAGAAGGGAGAGGAATCCCCGTCAACAACTTCCCTGCAAAATCCTACTGACCCGGATGCGACATACTGTGTAAAGGCAGGGAAAGACCATATTGGGTATGCTGCGAATGTGGTGGAGAGTGTGGACAGCAGCGGTTCCGTGATTACGGATTATCAATATGAGAAAAACATATTTTCCGACCCGCGCTTTCTTCGCGACCATCTTACGCGCACAGAAGAACAAAAGGAGACCGTGCGGATTGTTGCGGATGGCGGCTATGTGGGGCAGGAGTGCAGAGAACTTGCAGCAGAGAAAAATATTGAACTCATCAATACAGCATTAAAGGGTGTAGCTGTACCGGATATTTACGGCGGTTTTCTGCTAAGTGATAACGGAAAGAGTGTGCAGCAATGTCCAGCCGGATATGCGCCAATACGCTGCTCCTACACAGAAAGAACGTCCCGAATCAGGGCCTACTTTAAATCTGAACATTGCATGGGATGTGATCACCGCGAAGAATGCCAAGCAAAGCAGCGACGGGCGACCTGTCAAATGTCACTTTCCCGCTCGGCTGTGGAGCGCGCAAGGCAGCAGCAACAGATGCATGCACCTGATTTTCAAAATTGGCATAGAATTCGGAACGGAATAGAATCGGTTCCGTCCATACTGCGTAACCGGTACCAAGTAGACAAGATGCCCGTGAGAGGATTTATCCCGAGTAAATTCTTTTTTGGGGCTAAAATCTCCGCAATGAATTTCAACAAACTTCTTCGACACCGGAGAGGCTTGTTGTCCTGCGCCCAAAATCCTCTCCTCAGTTAAACAATCGGAAGATTGGATTGCCTGCCGTCCCGTATAGAGGGCCGGCAGGCAATTTTTATTGGTATGATATTGTTTTGGAGCAGCAAAACAGGCCTAACATTAGCTGCGCTAACTTCAAAACCTCCCTTTTGACCTTAATGTCAAAATGTAGTACAAACCGCTCTCTGAATGAATGGTAATTTCAAAATCTTCCGCCAAGGGAGAACTGCACCCATTCGCTGGACCCAGGGGCGGTTCATTGTGAACCACCCAGAAGGACTCACTCTAACGGAGCGTTTAGGACAGAGAGAAGAACAATCTTCTACAGAGGATTACACTTGAATCGGCGGATAAGTGTATCAAGCACATCATAGGTTCGGCTACGATCTTTCATCGATAAACTGCTTATCTTCTTCTGAAAAGAAATCCTCCGGCCTTGCGGCCTGTGGAAAGAACGCCAGCCAAAAAGAAGTCAGGCGGCGCGTCCAGTACGGCTGTGCTTTTAACGGGATATCACTTTCCGCTCCAGTTTTCCCGAGATAGAGGAACCTGACGTCGTTATCCCATATATGTCGAAAAAATATGGCACAGCGTCTGCTTGTTGGGCAGACCCAGCTTGCGCAGTACGCTGGTCTGCTGGTTGGCAATGGTCTTGGTCGAAGAGTGGAACGCCACATCCTTGCCGAGCAAATGGTAAAACACCGCGCGCTCCGCACTTGTAAGTGTTGACAGCAGGGCGGCGCAGATCAGATGGGACTGCGGCGTCGGTCCTGCCGCAGTTTCCCGAATGGTTGGAAGCAGCAGAGTAAACTGACTTTTGAATACATATCCTGAAGCGAATGCGCGGACGCTGGCATCAATCACTGTGGAGGGATCGTCATCTGCGGTCAGAATAATTACCTTGGAGGCAGTTTCCAGCCGGATTGCACGCGCCGTCTCCGCCCCATCTCTCCCGACATTTCGGAGGTCCAGATCCATCAGGACGATATCCGGGCAATGGCGCTGCACAGCCTGGAAGGCTTGAGATCCATCTGAGCAGACTGCGACAAGTTCCATATCTGGCTGACTGCCCACCGTCTGTTCCAGCAGGTATTGAAAATCCGGGTCATCGTCCACAGCCAGAATGCGAATCCGTTTCATGTCGTCCCCTCACTTCCTCTGTGATTACGGCGCACCGGAAAGCAGAGGGAAAAGGTGCTGCCGCAGCCTGGCTTGCTTTCCACACGGATGCTGCCGTTGTGCGCAGCCATCACGTTCCAGCAGTAGTACAGTCCCAGGCCCATATTCTGATGTCCTTTTTTCGTGGTAAAATAGGGCTCAAACAGCAGCTGGAGCTGCTCCGGGGCAATGCCGTGGCCGTGATCCGCCACCGAGATCACCGCTTTTCCCCGGGAGGGCTGGCAGCGGTAGGAGAGGGCGATCTCACCGCCTTCCGGCATAGCGTCGGCGGCATTTGAAATCAGGTTGTGCAGCACTTCCTCCAGATGGGCGTGATCGCAGACCAGCGGCGCATCGTCGCAGGTGTGGATTTGAAGAGAAATTCCGCTTGACTCTGGGAACACCGCAGCGGTGATCACATCCTCGAATACGTCGCGAATCGCACAGGGTCTTGGGATTAAAGTAATCTGCTGCGAATACAGCTGGGTCCGGCTGATGAACTGCTTCAAATGCGCGACGGAGTGAGAAATGATCTCCAGTTCCCGCCCCTGCCCCCCCCGGGCACCCAGCAGCTGGGTGCACCATTCAATTTTGGAGAGGTCGTTTTTCAGCGCATGGCCCACATAGTAAGCGTTTCGCTGGAGCACCTTGCTTCCGCTGCTCCAGTCGTATACCTCCCTGCGGAAGCGCAGGCCCCAAATCCCCTCACGGAATGCGTGGTAAAAGCAGTAAAACAAGATGAATGCCACAACGAACAGGTTGAACTGCCATATTTTACTCAGGTTTGGGATGCCCAGCGCGTGATAGGGAAAAGCGGAGACCAGCCACACCCACAGCGGGATCAGGATCGTGACCGCAGCCAGCCGGCGCTGGTGAAAATGCGTGCTCATCTGCTCTTCCCAAAGGGCATGCAGGATGATTGCGGTGGAGAGGATGCCCATGCCCCAGTTATACCCCGCAACGGTCAGGCAGAACGTCGGCAAATGCTGAAAATGCAGCGTCTGCGTGCAGGGGAACAGGATGGCAAGGACGATGGCGGGGAGATAGGCCGAAAAGCACATCCGCTGGAACCACTTTCCCAGCCGCTTGTCCCAATGATGGAAATAGAAGGCGAAGATCAGTACCGGAGGAAGGGACAGGTAATAGAAAACCGCGCTGAGGACAGAATACATGGTCTCCGCAAAGGGAATCGTCCAGATTTCCCGCATCACCAGGGACGGGCTGAGCGTATAGTACAGATATTCCTTCCACGCGCCGATGCTGAAGGTGACGCCGCTGATAAAACACCAGATGTTCAGCTTGTTATGCGGGTTTGCCAGCAGGATCATGGAAAAGATGCCCAGAATCAAAATGGCGAAAGCGAGCAGCAATTCGCCAGGCAGACCCTTTTGCGCAATCTGGATAAGCCAATCTGTCCGATCCATCGTCATCACTCCTCTGACACAGACATGATAGCATCAGCTGGGGGAAACTCGTCAAAGCCGCACGCCGGAACCGTGCAGACAGGGCCTCAGGAGAAAGCCTGAGGCCCTGCTTGGTTACTCTGCGATATTCTGGCAAAAACGCATGAGAATGGTCGCGGCTTCCGCGCGCGTGGCATGGCCTTTCGGATTCAGGGTCGTGCTGGTATTGCCCAGAATGAGGCCGTTTCCATTTGCCCATTGCATTGCGGCAGCTGCATACGCGCCGATTTGCTCCGCATCTGTATAGGCGCTCAGGTCAGCGCTGCCCGTCATGTCATAGCCCTTATACCGGGCGTAACGGTACAGGATTGCCGCCAGCTGTTCGCGGGTAATCGGGTCATCCGGCAGGAAGCTGGTCTTGCTGACGCCGCTGACAATGCCGTTTTCGGCCGCCCAGTTCACCGCGTTTTCATAATAGGCGCCTGCCGCAATATCCGTGAAGCTGGAAGCGGAAGCCGCGGGCGCGCCCTCCATGCGGTGCAGGATTGTCACGATCATGGCGCGGCTGGTGGTAACGTCCGGACTGAACAGCCTGCCTCCCGTTCCGTTCATCATGCCGTTTTCATAGACGTACCGCACCGCCTCATAGTACCAGGCTCCGGGCGCAACGTCAGTAAACGGCAAACCGGCTTCTCCAGGGATGCGCTCAAAGCTGACGGCGACCTGATCGTCCGCATCCAGGCCCTTCAGGATACCGTCGGCCGGGATTTCCACCGTTTCTCCGTTTACGGTGACCGAGCCGATCTGATAGCCCTCGTCCGGCCTGATGGTCACCGTGCCGTCGCCGGCAGTGACCGTTCCGCCCTCGCCCTCTGTGGATACGGACGGGCGGTTGTCCGCGGCATGGCCGCCGGAGGAGGAACCGCCGCCGCTTCCGCCGGATCCGCCGGGATCGTCCGGGTCCTCCGGTTCTTCCGTGCCGCCGGAAACGGTCAGCGCAAGACGGATGGTGTCGCTGTACACGCCGTCCAGCAGCGCCGCCGCCCGGAGGACGGTGTCATCGGTGATTGTGATGGGGCTGGTGTATGTCAGGGCATCCTCCGTGCATGGGCAGGTGTCGTTTAGGGTATAGCGGATCACCGCGCCGGGGGTGGCCGTGCGGAGGGCGATCTGCGCGCCGCTTTCCAGCGTCATACCGGTGGTGACCGGCGTGCCGTCCGGCAGCGCGGCGGTCACGGGCGCAGGCGTTTCCGTCTCGCCCAATTCCTCCTCCGGCATCTCGATCCGGACGGAGATGGTCTCGCTCAGGCCGGACTCCGGCTCGGTGACACGGATCAGGCCCGACCCGGGCAGCAGGCCGGTGAGCGTCACTGCGGCGGCGCCGTCCGCGCCGGTGGTAACCGCTGTCTCAGTCGCAGACAGCAGGGCAGGCGTCAGGCTTTCCACCTCCAATGACTTCCCGGCGATGCCCGGCTGGAGCTTCAGCGTGAGGGCCACGCTTTCTTTGTAAACCACGGCGGTCTGGCCGCTTGCCGTGATGCCCGTGGGGCGCTGTACGGGTGCGGCCAGCGCGGCGGTATATGCCGCTTCCAGCGGGGTATCCGCATAGTTCCGCGCCCCGGCGGACACGTCGATGACACCGACGCAGTTCCCATCCTCCGGGATAACAGCGAAGCGGGTGGCGTACTGTTCGGCACCCTCCAGATCATACTCCGCGTCCAGCGGTTCCACCGTGATGCCGGCCGGCTGGCCGTCCCGGCTGAGGGAGACCGCCGCCGCCACGCTTTCGATGTCCATGTACTGGCTGAACGCCACCTCGATCCGGTCGGCATAGGCCACGGTCCGCTCCACCGCCGGGGCGGTGGTGGACACCATGCCCACGTTGACCTGGAACTGGGGCGGCGGCACGGGGAGCCAGCCGTCCTCATCCGCCGCGGGCACGCCGCTGCTGTCGGCGGGCTCGTAGCCCTCCTTTGTGAAGATAACCTTCCAACTGCCCTCCGGCACGAACCAGGCATACGAGCCGTCCGCGCCCGTCACCTGCGGGTTAACCTGGTCGTAATCGGCGGCGTCCCACACGGCTTCCCCGCCGTCAATCTGCTGATGAATGGTTGCGGTCACGCCCACCAGCCGGTTGGAGGGCACGGCCTCGTAGACAAAGCCGGAGGGGTCCAGGATAGGCTCCACGGGCTTGGTCTCGCTGGAGACGTAATCGGAGGCGGAGAAATCCGGGACATACTGCTCGCTGGCGTCCTCCTTGCCGTCCGGATCGGGTTCCTCCTCCGGTTCCTCCGGCTGGCAGTCATAGCTGTAGAAGGTCTCCCGCACGCCCTCCAGCTGGTCGTAAAAGTCCGCGGCGGTCTGGTTGATATAATTTTCAATGCTTGCCGCGGTATAAAGCTCAAACGGGAACTGATCCAGGGGAACCGTTTTCCCATCCGGGGTTTTCAGCCCGTTGATCGAGATATCGTCCAACTCCGGCTGCCAATACTGTGTGAGAATCTGCGCGAACTGCGTCAGAGCGGAATACCCCGTCGAAGCCGCATGCTGCACCAGCTCGGATGCATATTCAAAGTTCAAATCCACCAGCTTGCCCAAACCGATCGTTCCGATCGTGCCGGCAAGCTTTGCGATCAGAGAATACCCAATCCGCCTGGTCCCAGCATCCTGATAATCCTGGATATCCTGCTTGAGCATGGTCAGTTGAGCCCGCAGCGCGTTACGCTCGTCCTCCGGCAGGCGGTAACTGCCGTCATCGCACTTGGAATCCACCGCAACGAGCAGGGCGTCGGCGTCGATGGTCAGGCTCTCCACGTTTCCGCTGAGCTGGTTCCGCCAGATGTGCTGCTGCTCATAGAGCTGTATCAAGTCCTTGGTGACGGAAGCGGCTGTCAGCATTTTATCCAGGGAGCCCAGCCAGTTCATGATGTTTGCGCTGCTGAAGATATTTTGCGGATTGACGGCAAGCCCGATCCGTGCGTAAGCGGCGGGGATGCCGCTCAGCAGGGACACGGCCGCCTCTCCCGGGAACTCATAGGTCTCCGTGATGAGGACCTGCTCCTTGGGCAGCGCGTACTGCGTCGAGAATCCGTTCTCGCCGTAAGTCACCAGCATGTATTCGTCCGCGTCCGCGTCAAAGGAATAGAACCCCGCCTGCTCCAGCTCTTCGGCGGTGCGGGAGTCCGCCGTCTGGCGCAGATCGTACCAGAATGCCGTCTGACCCGTTGCGGTCTCATAGACCCGGACCCGCGCGTGGTCTTCTTCATCCACTTCGACCGCAGCCGTCAGCAGCTTTCCTTCCCCCTCGGCGCCGTACAGGTCCGCCAGGGGCTGGCTGTCCTCCAGAAGAGCGGCTTTGAGATGGTCTTGCGTCTTGCCGGAATCAAATTCGGTAAATGCGGAGTCCGACCCCCGGAAGGAGTAGACGGCGCCAACCCTGCTGGGGGCATCCTCAAACTGGTAATACGCATATGTGCCGGTCCACAGGCCGGACTGGGGGTCGTACACAGTCTCCACATAGGTGCGCTCACCGTCTGCATCCTCCGTTACGACGTAGACCTGATCCAACTGGCTGTTGTCCCCGGAAAACGACACCGCAAACGAAAAATCCGGGAATACCAGCGGCCACATCCTGTAGTTTGCCGTGTCCTGCCCCGCGCGGTCAAAATAGAATACGCTTGTGTTCTGCCCGTAATCGCCGGTATTGTACATGGTGATCTGCTCCAGCATGGCGGGCATGCTTTGATCGTAAACCACCAGCTGGCTGGGCGTCTGGATGGGCTCCCGCAAGTAGACTCCTTCCGCATCCACCGCCGCGTGGATATAGTGGTAGGAGGTGTCATACAGCGGCCCTTGCAGCTGGAATTCCCCCTCCCAGGAGCCGTTGGAGTTGGACTGCGCCCGGCCGATCTCCGTCCCGTTGTCATATATGGTAACGGCCACATTGGGGATCGCGGTCCCGCCGATGAGGATGGACGGGGAATTGGTCCTGTCCGGCAGCCAGATCTGGTAGCCTGCGCTGGAGGACAGGGCCGCCGCGCCCAGAGGCAGCAGCCGCTCCCCCGCCAGCAGGCTGGCACTGATGTTGTACTCCCCCGCCTGCGTGACCGCGCAGCCCAAATACACGGTGCCGGACGATACGCCGTCCAATCCGGTCAGCGTCCACACTCTCTCCGCGCTCTCCGCCATATTGAGTACCTTCGTCCCCAGCACGGGCGGCGTGACCGGTATGACCCCTTCGGGCAGGCTGATCTGCACGGCATCCGCGCCCGTCCCGTCGGCCAGTGTGAAGGAGATGCGCAGATAGGCCAGCAGCCCGTCTGCCGCGGCGATTTGATTGGGCGTTACGGAAACGCCGCTTTGCTCCAGTACAGTTCCGGTCAGAGTTTCGACGTCCAATTCCGGGACGGCGACCCCCGTCAGCGGCGTAATTTCACCGTTTCTGATTTCTACCGCCGCCAGCGCATAGTCCCGCCCTGCGGACAGCCCCAAAGCATCGAGCTGTGAAAGCTCGGGCACGCTATGCAGGAATGCGTTCTTCTCGCAGAAAACAAGCTTGTAGCTGCCGGCCGGGAGCGGGTCGCTCTGCATGGGGAGACGCACAGCCTGCACACCATACAGCTGACCCTTGCCGTCGAAAATCATCACATTTGCGGCGTGGGCGGAGTGAATGTCTGTAAGGGAAAAGCTTCCGTTTTCTGTCAGGGTAATTTGGGCGCTGCCTGTCCGATCGGCTCCCAGCGTAACCGATACAGCGGGCGCGGTAAAATGTCTTTCCACATCTTGGATCGTAATTTCAAAGGTGTCCCCTTCGCCCGCCACGCTGGGATAAAAGACCAGCGCGTTTCCCTGCGCCTCGTATCCGGTCACGGGGATGCCGTCCCTGGTCAGGGTAAATTTCAGTCCGGCGGTGTCCGGCATGGAGCGCCGGACGGGCTGCTCCCCCGGGAGGGCGGCGTATACCTGGGTCAGTTCCAGGGTGATGCGGTCGCTCACCGTCCGCTGCATGACGATATCGCCAAGCTGGAATTCCCCGTCCGCCTGAATCTGCCGGCTGACGCTGTAATAGCCGTCCGCGCGCACGACCACAGAGGTGGACACATTCAGCACGTCCGCAGTAAAGCTGCCGTCCGTCCCTGCCGGAATCATTTGTGAGGACAGTTCCTGTCCCCCGACAAACTGGGTAATTCCGATCCGAGCGCTTGAAACGGGATCTCCGTTCCCGTCCACGATTCGTCCGCTGAGCTGTGCATGGGCATAGGGATGCAAAATGAACATGACCAGATCTTCGCTTTCCGGCTCCAGGATCTGCGGCGCCGGCGTTTGATACAGCAGCGCCAGCGCGTCGTCCAGCACCAGACGGCATTCGTAAGTCTTCGAGGCGTCCGCCAGGGTGACCGGCGTACCGGTGGCAACCGGGCGGGTCCCGTTTTCTTCATACCATGCAACGGTAAAGCCGGTTTCAACGGCGCTGCCGTCGGGCGCATATACCGCCGCACGGGCCTGCCGCGTCTGCTCCTCGCCCAACAGGCTGACCTGGAACCCATATTCTTCCGCAAAGGCATGCGCGTAGCTGCCCGACACGCAACGGATCGTGATATTTGCCGGCGTACAGCCCTGAAACGCGGATGTTTGGATGGACGTCACAGACGGCAGGATGGTCAGCTCCGTCAGATTCGGGCAGCTGGCAAACACCGTATATCCAATGGACGTCACGCTTTCCGGAATCTCAAGGGAGACCAGACCCGCAGCGTTGAACAGGCCCGTCGCCAGCGTTGTCGGGCCCTCTGGCAGATCGATCGCGGTGAGCGCCGTGCAGAGGGCAAACGCCTCGCCGCCGATGGATGTTACGGAATCCGGAATCACAACATGGTTCAGCGATGTACATCCCAGAAACGCCTGAGCGCCGATGGCCGTCAGACCGTCCGGCAGCGTAATGGACTCCAGGCTTGTGCAGTTTTCAAAGGTGGAGCCGGGCAGCATCGTCATTCCAGCCGGGAAATCCACCAATGTGACGCCGCTTCCGCTGAAAATCCCGGTTCCCAATGTGGTGACCGTGTCCGGCAGGGTGATCTGCGTCAGGCTTTCGCAGCCTGCAAACGCATGGCCGTCAATGCGCGTGAGCCCGTCCTCCAGATCAACGCGCTCCAGCGCGGCGCAGCCGCTGAACACGTATTCCGGCAGCTGGGTGATCCCGCCCGGGATGGCGATTTCCCGCAGGCTGGAGCAGTTCTCAAAGGCGGAGGCGTAAATGTAAGTAAGCCCGTCCGGAAGAACGATCTCCCGCAGGCTGGTGCAGCCCTTGAACGCAGAGCGCTGAATGCCTGTGATGGTGTCAGCCAGGGTGACCCGCTCCAGCGCGGTGCAGCCGCTGAACGCAGAGGCGACGACCGCTGTTGAATATTCAGGGTAGGAAAATTCCTTCAGGCTGGTGCAGCCCGCAAATGCATATATTCCCATCTTGAGCCGCTCGGAGCGCGTACCGGTGTGCTCCACAGAGATCAATCCCGTGCAGCCCTGGAACGCGCTGTCTCCGATCGACGTCAGGCTGCCCGGCAATTGCAGCGCCTGCAGGGCGGTGCAGCCGGCAAAGGCGCGCTCGTCAATCTCCGTCAGCCCGTCCGACAGGGTCACGGCTTCCAGTCCGGTGCAGCCTTCAAACGCACCGCTCAGAATTCGCCGTACGCCGTTGCCCAAGTCCGCCCGCTTCATACCGGTGCATCCCTTGAAGACGCCGCCATAGATGACGGAATCTCCCCCCCGTGGGATGGAGATGGCCTCCAGCTTGGCGCAGTTCCGGAAGGCGGACCCGTTAATCACCACCCCCTCCGTCCGGTCTGCTTCATCCCGGAAGACGACCTGCTCCAGATTGGGGCAGCCGTCAAAGGCATGACTGTCGATCTCAGTAAAAGACGAGGGAAAACTGATGGACCGCACCATCTCGTTTCCTTCAAACGCATAGTCGTCAACCGCAGCCACACCGTCCGGAATCACAACGTCCACCGGCGCTGTGGGAGCCTGATCAAAGCCCTTCACGTACTTGGTATATTTCCCTACGATTTCTAAGGTATACGCCGTTTCGCCGGACTCATTCTGCCGCACTGTCCCGCTCTCCGGCATTGTTTCCGCCGGAGCAGCTTCGTCCGCCGCTGCCTCCGGCTCCGAGCGCTCCTCCGGCTCCGGCAACGGCTCCCCATCGGATACCCAATCCACGGCCGTTTCCGCCGCTTCTCCCGCCGCGGCGGCAAGGGCCGTCCCGCCGGGCTGGGTCATGAACAGCGCTGCCACCAAAACAGCGGCAAGAAAACGTTTCCCGTTTTTCATCTCTTCTGCCTCCCTCTATTGGCGCTTTCTATCAAGCAGTATAACATACCAGAGGGCTTTTTTAATGTGTAAACGCGAAATTTATTCCTAAAAATTATAGGAAAATGGATAAAACGAGTGGATATTTTAAGCTTCTTACATAAAAATCCGCCGCCATGCGGGTTCAAGCAAACGGCGGGCATGGCTGCTCCGCTTTTTGGCTCGGGCTTCGCTGTATTTCCAACTCCGGCAGACCGGCTTTTTCCGTCTTATTTTGTCCTTCGAGCGGAAATAGGAGGGGCGCACTGCAAAACCTTTGCTCCGCAGCGCGCCCCATATTGCCCATGCCAGCCGAAGATCTGGCGCAGGCAGCAAAAACCAAGAGGATTCTATACGCAGGCCGTTGCGGCGGCCCCTGCCAGCCAAAATTGCAGCCTCCCAGTCTTTCGTATACGATTACGGCCTCACCGCCATACCCATTACCGTCCACAGCATTTTTGCATTTCCATCTGCTGCCGCAGGGGCAGGAGTCATTGCTCCCGGTTTTTCCCCTTTTGGGCGCTGTTTGCGACATTGTGTCCAGGGGGCTCTTCCAGGAGGCGGGTATATTGGGTACTGTATTGAGCTTGAATCTGGTTTAAGCATGATGAAAGCATATCTCAACAATCCGGACAGAATGAAACCTTATATCTTGGAAGCGACCTGCGATTTCCATGGCGGCGCTCCGTTCCAGCAGCACGATACCTTCTACCGTAAAAAGTCATTTCTATGCTCCACAGGGCGAAGGTCGTACCCAAATTCTGTCAGGTGCGCAATTTTCAAAGCCACCAAGTTGACATCTGTATCCATCGCTCTGGCAATTTGTCCGGCAGAATATCGATAATGATAGATGTAGTCCAGCAGCTCATCGTTGTCGATCAGAATCTCTGCGGCAACGAGATTCGCCTCATATTCTGGGCGCGTGGTCATGTCATAGAGCATAAATTCGTGGAGGCTGTTGGCCTGCGCCAGCTTTCGATGCAATTGGTCATGCCCCAACTCATGGGCACAGACAATGCGAAGCATCCTGTCTTCAAGATCCTTGTTCAAAAAAATGAAGCGGTTACGCTTAATGACACGGTACATCCCTTTGAGGGAACCAAAAGCATCACAAAAGAGCACCTCGATTCCAAGTTCGCGTGCAATTTGAAAGGGATCGCGCGTACCGCAGCGCCGTACAAGCGATGCGCCGACTTTCGAGAGCATTTTTCCAGTCATAGGGCCACCTCCGCTCTATGGACACTTATGACCATTATCTAACGCGCCAGACGACTTACTCTCTTTGCCGACGATACTTTTTGGGTGCATATTTCTTGTTTTTTTCTTTGGCCATCCAGTAGGCATCGTTGAGAGCCCGCATAGCGCCCTCAAGCGCATCCTCAGAGAGTTGACCGCCTGCAAACAGGCCTGTTACCTCGCTGACCAGCTCGTCGATATCCCGTGCCGCTTTTGCACCGCCCTTTTGGTGCGCCTCTACAGAATAGATATCGGCACTGCTGAGAAGATAATCGACCGTAGTGCCCAGAACGGCGGCGATATCGCCAACTACTTTCATATTGCCCGGTTTTCTTGCGCCCAGTTCGTAATTTTGAATTGTCCTCGCTGTCACGGAAACTTTTTCTGCAAGCTCTGCCTGTGTTAATCCGGCTTCAAGCCGCTTCTTTTTCAGCCGTTCTTTAAATCCCATAAAGACATCATCCTCTGTTATGCGGTCAAAAATACGAACGCTTTTTCGTAAAAGTAGATTGACATGAAATATTATTCTGTGTATAATAGAACCACTATACGAAACTTTGTTCGTAAAAATAGTAACACACGAACATGCATTTGTCAAATGAAAATATGAGCAAAGGGGGCGAGTTGATGATTCTTTCTCATCGTCAGATTGAGGAAATCGGCGCGGCTGTGATCCAGGACTTCAATGAGTTTTTCTTTCGCGACAGTGTTATCCCACAGAACAAATCTGTCCGCGCCACTCCCATTGACCAGTTCGCACACGACTATCTCGGCTTGAGCGTAGGGTTTGCCCGGCTTTCCTTGGATGGAAGCATCTGTGGACTGACCAGTTATGCGGATACCGAATATATTTTCGAGGAAATGGGCATGGTCCATACCGTATCGCTCAAGCAAAATCAGGTGCTTCTGGATTCCAGCTTTATCGAAACTGGAAGGGCTAAGAAACTATGCGGCAAACGCCGGTTTACTCTGGCCCATGAATGCGCACATCAAATTCTGTTTCAAATGGAGTGTGAGGACTCCAGGCAAAGGTGCCGGCAATCTTACTCGGGACAGAAGTCCTATTCACTCCGGGCTCTTAAAACAAAAGAGGACTGGAATGAGTGGCAGGCCAACGCCCTGGGTGCGGCTCTGCTTATGCCCCAGGCGGAGGTGGAACGAGCCATGTGTCTTTTTGCAAAAAACCGTATGCTCATCAGTTATGAAGGGAGGTTTTCGTATGCAGATGGGTTGGCGCTTTCTCTTCTCTGCCAATCACTTGGCGTATCCAAATCTGCCGCCGTGATCCGTCTCTGGCAACTTGGATATCTGGAGAATCGTCCATATACTGAATTTGTCGATCCGCTGGAGGTGTGGGCTTGAGCAAAAACATTCGTGTAACAGAACCCTCTGCCGAAATGATGGGAAAAATCGTCCGGGCGCGGCAGGCGATCGCGGCGCAAAAGCCGCGATATATCAAATGCCCCTACTGCCAGCACAACGCCATCGTGGTATACGAGGACACAAGAGGTCATGTTGAAACAAAGTGCAAAAAGTGTGGGAGAATTACCGTATTTGATGTTTTAAGCATGAGAAAAGTGAAATTCTACTTTTAATTAATGGTAATAAGTAAAAACTGAATCAACATAGCTGAGCTGTGGAGCCGCCTGATAGGTGTAGTCATCCTGATGCCGCATGGGCAGAGTCGAAAGACTCTGTTTATCGGCACGGACAGAATGACCACCGTCATGCGGCTCTTTCTTTGTCTTGCCTTGCCGCGGCCTCGCGCCAGCGGAAAGGACAAGACAATGAACATCCCCAAAACTCCTATTGAATTTGATTATGACCTGTGGACCACAGAGGATGGGAAATGCATGGTGCGGATCAAGGCAACCGGTGAGGTGACAGAGGTCGAACGCACTGTTATGCAGGTTCTGCGTTCGGAGGAGAAACGGCTCCGTCGAGCTTCAACTCCAGAGAAGGGGAATGAGACGGAAGGGAAATCAGCTCCGACGATCCTTTCCCTGGATGTACTGCCCGAAGATGTGGCAGGGTCCCGATGGCTGGTCGATACCTGCGATTATGCGGAAGAGGTCTCCACGAAACTTCTTGAAAAGAGCCTGTGTAGAAGCCTGACTCCTACCCAATATGGCATCTATCAAGCCTGTATCCTGAACGGGGTAAGCTACAAAGCCTATGCGGACAAAATGGGCGTCAGCTATCAGAGCGTCCAAAACGCAATCTGCCTCATTCAAAAAAAGGCAAAAAATATTTTTGGCTGATGGTTGTGGTTTGCTGAAAAAATGTCCGTTGTAAAGTGAAAGGGTTCTTGGGACGCTTTCATTGATCTTTGAAAAACACCGCCCAAGGCGGTCATATCCGGCAACCTGAATACCTTAGCTGACGGAGAGAGCGTCAGGCCGAGTGCGCGAAGACCACCTGTGCGGAGCATATCCGCATCAAAGGACGGCCAAATAAGGTGCAGAGCGATACCCACTCAGGCCAAG
>ERZ1106929.1499-NODE-1499-length-19402-cov-3.119864_pt1 | contig 19402 bp, 23 predicted proteins | sample MGYA00403662_ERZ1106929 | MGnify/ENA primary metagenome ERZ1106929 (study PRJEB35170, sample SAMEA104062442) | human gut metagenome | biome: human gut; feature: human-associated habitat; material: faeces | place: Denmark | collected 2013-02-20 ... | reverse complement strand
AAAATAGCCAGGTCTGCATTTGATGAGGAAAGAAACGTGCGGAGTGTCCAGAAATTGAATGGGCTGGCATTGCAGGAATTCGAGAGAAAATATGCGGTTATGCTGGCAGAATTGACATTAGAGGCAATATAAAAATAGTTAGCGTTCGCTAATTGCCGCTATTTGTACATATAAGGGCATGAAGTGTACGTGAAATGCCGCAAAATGCCTCTCAAAGTGCACTAGAAGTACATAAGGGAATGTGTTAGAGTATAAACTGCAACAAGCGGATGTGAAACATGCCCTCACAAATACTTGTTGCCGGCTGTGTTGTGCCGATTCTTTCTCATTTAGCCCTGCCTTACGAGGTGGGGCGTTTTAAGGAAAGATGAAACAATAAAATAAATGAGAAAAGCAGGGACGATGCGTAAAAGTATGGTCCTTTTATTATGCGCAAAATGAGAAAGGAGCAAACAGCATGGGAAAGATACAGATTGAGTACAGGAGCATTGAGAGCATACTTCCGTATGAAAAGAACCCAAGAATTAATGATGATGCAGTACAGGCAGTAATGGAAAGCATAAAGGAGTTCGGATTCAAGATCCCAATTGTCCTTACTGCTGATAACGTAATCGCGGCAGGACACACAAGAATAAAAGCAGCAAAGCAGCTGGGAATGAAAGAAGTACCTTGCGTTATTGCTGATGATTTATCCAAGGAACAGATCAAGGCGTTTCGATTGGCAGATAATAAATCTGCTGAGATTGCCACATGGGATGAGGAACTGTTGCAGCAGGAGTTATCAGAGATTCTTGATATTGATATGTCGATGTTTGGATTTGAGGAAGGCGAGACTGATTTTGCCGATGAGATAGAGGATAATACTTATACGATGAAAACCAACATTCCGCAATATGAGATAACCGGGGAATGTCCTACAATCGCAGAAATGTTGGATAAAGAAAAAAGCAAAGAATTGATCGCAGAGATTGAAAAGGCAGAAGGGATTACTGAGGAAGAAAGACAGTTCCTGAAGGATGCTGCCGGCAGGCATAATGTTTTCAATTACAGAAATATTGCAGAGTATTATGCTCACGCAACACCGGAGATGCAACGACTGATGGAAAAGTCAGCCCTTGTAATCATAGACGTAGATAATGCAATAGCAAATGGCTATGCAAGTTTATTTGCGGATGTATTAGATACTATGGAGGATGAGGACAATGCGGAATGATTTCGCTGTTTTTATATTGACACATGGCCGGGCTGATAATGTGGCAACAATGGGAGCCCTGAAAAAGGGTGGATATACAGGAAAGTGGTACATGATCATTGATGATGAGGACGAGACAGCGGAGCAGTACCGTAAAAATTTCGGATCTGAGCATGTAATAATGTTCGATAAGCAGGCAGCGTATGATCGAGCAGACACGATGGATAATTTCAATGAGCATAGAGCAATTATCTATGCCAGAAATGAAACATTCCGGATTGCAAAAGAACTGGGGCTGAAATATTTCCTTATGCTGGATGATGATTACAAAGAAATAGACTTCCGGTATGTGAATGGAAATAAGCTGTCGGCAAAACCGGCAAGGCAGATGGACAGGATTTTTGAAGATATGCTTCGATTTTTGGATGTATCTGGTACAGCCACAGTAGCATTTGCACAAGGCGGTGATTTCGTAGGTGGTCTGGATGGAGGAAACTTCAAAAAAGGATTGCTGAGAAAAGCTATGAACAGCCTGTTTTGTAGAACCGACAGACCGATAGATTTCAGAGGCACGATGAATGAGGATGTTACGACATATACTACGTTGGGAAGTAGGGGAAGATTATTCTTCACATTATGTAATATGTGCGTAATCCAGATTCCTACGCAGTCCCTTGATGGAGGAATGACAGAATCATACCTGGAGACAGGAACGTATGTAAAGACATTTTATTCTGTAATGGCAATGCCGAGCTGCATTAAAGTCAGCATGATGTATACGAAGCATAAGCGAATCCATCATAGGATAGACTGGGAATGTTGTGTTCCGAAGATTATAAATGAAAAGTACCGGAAGGAGGTGTGATAGTGTGGAAAATATTGCAGGTGACAAGATGTTCGCTCATGTAGAAAGAGCATTGAATGATCGCAGACCAATAACAGCAGATATATTTCTGACAAATTATTGCAATAATAAATGTCCATATTGCACCTACAGACGGTGGGAGCTGGAAGCAGGCGCATATTCGATGCGGTATAAAGAATTTGTTGAGTATGCGGAAAGACTGCTTGAGCTTGGCGTGAGAGGCTTTATCCTGACAGGTGGGGGCGAGCCTACATTATGCAGAGATTTTAAGAAGATTACAGACTGGCTGGAGACACACAGCATTCACTATGGAATCAATACGAATTTCAATGAGATGCGGTACATAAAACCAGACTATTTGAAAGTTTCCTTGGATGGATGGGATGAGGACAGCTACGAAAAAAGTCGAGGCGTAAGAGCATACGAAAAGGTCAGAAACAATATCCAGGCATATGCAGAATGGAAAAGAAGGGAAAGCCCGAAAACAACATTGGGCATTCAGAGAGTGGTGAGTTGGCCAGATGATGTATATAAGTTCTATAAAGCAAATTGCGATCTTGACGTTGATTATATGAGCTTCCGTCCGATAGAAAGCACAGGGGGTATTGCATACCTGGACGAATATTCAGATGGTCATATCAAAGAGATCGTATACACGATTGAAGAACTGGCAAAGAAGGACAGCAGGGTAAAGCTGAATTTCAAATGGAATATGATTGATGAGCAGGAAAGTACCTGTACAGCACAGTGGGCGCAGATTGCAGTAAATGAGCATGGGCAAGTGATGTATTGCTGCCATAAGCCATATGAGATCATAGGTCATGTAATGGACAGGGATATCCTGGAGATTAAGGAAAAGGTCAGAACAGATATGGCAAGATGTGATATTCCATGTAGAATGACGGCACCGAATAAGTTTATGGCACAGATGGAGAAAGATAGAAAAGATCAATATTTTATCTGATTTTCTCAAATAATGACAGAACAGAGAGGTGGTGACGGTGCCGAATGAGGAAAACTTAAAAAAGGGTGAGCCATATCGCTTCCGAACAGGGGAACAACAGGTGGAAACAGCCCGAAAAGGTGGCATCGCATCAGGTGAAGCACGCCGTAGGAAGAAAGCTATGCGAGATACAGCTAAAATGCTGCTTGATATGCAGGTTCCGAAGGCTGCGAAAGAGTTGAAACAAAAGCTGGCAGTCATGGGAATATCCGAGGAAGACTTTACATATCAGACAGCGGTAATGGTGGGAGTTATCAACCAGGCAATGAAGGGCAACACAAAAGCCGCTGCGTTTCTACGTGATACTGTTGGAGAAAATCCAGCACATGAACTCAAGGAAAGAGAGCTCGAATTAAAAATAGCGGAGTTTGAGTACAAGAAGGAACGTGACGCTGGTATCAGTCAGGAGATTGAGGATCTGGACGAAATCGAGGAAGAGATTTATGGAAAAGGACAAGAAAGTAAAGAAAATCAAGAAGTCAGATCTGAAGCGGAAGAAAACGATACAGTTTAATTTCGGAGAGGGGCATAAGGAATACATCAGAAGATGCCGGGATTGCACGTTCAATATTCTGGAAGGTGCGGTACGTTCAGGGAAGACTGTTGACAATGTATTTGCTTTCGCACACGAATTGAAGACTACACCGGATAAAATCCATCTTGCTACCGGTTCTACGATGGGAAATGCAAAGCTGAATATAGGCGATGCAAACGGTTTTGGGCTTGAATGGATATTCCGGGGACAGTGCCACTGGGGTAAGTACAAGGATATGGAAGCCTTGATTATCCAGGGACCAATGACGAACTTTAAACCGAAGATCGTGATCTTTGCCGGCGCCTCATCCTCTGACAGCTATAAGAAAATTCGTGGTAACAGTTATGGAATGTGGATCGCTACTGAGATCAACTTGCACCATGACAGTGCTATTAAAGAGGCATTTAACCGACAACTGGCTGCGAAGAACAGAAAGATATTCTGGGATATGAACCCGGAGCATCCGAAAGCTCCCATTTATGAGAATTATCTGGATGTGTATGACAAGAAAGCCAAAGAGGGGACTCTGAAAGGCGGATATAACTACGCACACTTTACCATCTTTGAAAATGTGAACATCACGAAAGAACGACTGGAAGAGATTGTCAGTCAGTACGATGAACATAGCATCTGGTATGTCCGGGATATCCTTGGAAAAAGAAGCATTGCAGAAGGTTTAGTTTACACCCAGTTTGCTTCCCTGGCGGCCATGGATGATAACCCCATGAAGATCAGCATTGCGGAGGCTCAGGACATGATGAGAAGAGGAGAATTGATCGGCATTACCATTGGTGTTGATTTTGGTGGTAACGGTTCAGGACATTCTTTTGTAGCGACTTCGCCAACGGTCGGATATGGAAAACTGGTAGCACTGGTTTCTGAGTTGCACAAAGAAGAACTGGATCCGGAAGCACTCGGGAAGATATTTATTGAGTTTGTGCTGAAGATAAAAGCTTTGTTCGGATCAGTAATGGCAGTATATTGCGACTCTGCTGAACAGGTTCTTATCAGAGGACTGCGGACTGCACTGATCAGATCTGCAATGGGAGATATTAAGCTTGGAAATGCCAAGAAAGACAGAATCAACGACAGGATATTCTGCTTCACTTCCTTAGTTGCACAAGGGAGGTTCGCATATACAGAGCTTTGCGATACTCTGGAAGATGCTCTGAGTATGGCTGTATGGAGGCCGAATACTGTTGAGCTTGAGCGTCTGGATGATGGAACATCTGATATTGATACGTTAGATGGATTTGAATATTCCTATGAGCGAGATATGAAGAAATATATAAAGCAAATGTGAAGTAGGTGGGAAGATGGCGTTTTTACAAAATATATTCAGGAAGTTGGTGAGAAATTTGTTACCCGGAAACAGCGTTGAGAAGATTTTGAAAGTGCAGATCTGCGAATCCAGCATTATGAGGGATGCTATACAGCTATGGTGGGATATGTATGAAAATAATCCGCCGTGGAAAGGCGGGCCAAATAAGGTTATCCCAACAGGTCTTCCCGCAACGATCGCTACAAAATTTATGCAGCTGATTCTAAAAGAGTTCGAAATTGAGATATCAGGAAGCCAGATGGCTGAGTACCTCAATAAGCAACTTGAAAGAGATCTGACTGATCTGAGCAAATTCGTCGAATGGTATTGCGTAGGCGGAGGAATCGCTATAAAGCCGTATGTGTCGGGAGTTGATGAAAATGGACAGCCGACTGCAATTAAACTGGATTTTGTGCGTTCTGTAGATTTTTTCCCTTGTGCTTATGATAACGAAAGGATCACAGCTGCGGTGTTCATGGAGGGTCAAAAGGTTGGAGATTACCTGTATACGAGATTGGAGTATCATGAACTGAGTGGAAGAGAGTACACGATCACGAATAAAGCATTTCGGTCAGAACAGATCTACCAGTATGATGCGGATGGGGGATATTCAGTCAATGACAGATTCCGGGAAGAAGTATCACTTAAGGAGATACCAGACTGGGCTGGCCTGTCGGAAGAACCTGTTATAATTCAGAATATTGATCATCCGCTGTTTGTGTATATCAAGGTTCCAATGGCAAATAACAAGGATGTCAAGTCGCCGCTTGGAATTTCTGTGTTTTCCCGTGCCGAAGATATGATAGAGCAAGCAGACCGCCAGTATGGCCGTATCCTCTGGGAATACAAGGCAACAGAAGCGAAAATTATGGCAGACGGAACATTGTTCGATTCAGACAAGAGAGGAAAGCCAATTCTTCCAGAAGGAGAAGAAGGACTATTCCGGACTTTTGATTTTGACCAGGCGGATTCTGGAAGCGGATACATTAAAGAATATGCTCCTGTGATTCGTTATGAGGCACAGTTCGAAGGATATGAAGAACATAAACGACAGATCGAGTTATCGGTTGGTCTCGCGCCCGGAACTCTTTCTAGGATGCAGAATGTAGAGAAGACAGCAACGGAAATCAAAAGCGGAAAGCAGAGCTCTTACGATACAGTAAACGCCATGCAGCGCGCGTGGCAGAGGGGATTTGAGGGACTTGTAGAAGCAATGCGTACCCTGGCAGTATTGTATGAAATTGTTCCAGACGGGAAAACAGATCTTAGTATAACCTGGGGCGATGGAGTACTGGAAGATACAGAAGCTGAGTATCAGCGCAGATGGCAGATGGTAGTTTCGGGTAAAATGAAAGTGGAAGTTTTTTACCAGTGGTACTTTGGATGCTCAGAAGAAGAAGCCCGTGCAATGATCCCAGGGCAGCCAAAAGCGTTTCCAGAAGAGGAATAGGAGGCATAGATCATGTTGACGCCGGAATATCTTGCCTCGTTTTCCAGTGAATATCTCGGGATGGTCGATAATCTTAATGAGCAGATTGTCCGAGACGTTGCAAGGAGGATGGTAAAGGCAGGAAAGGTTACAGATACTGCCAAATGGCAGATTAAAAAAGCTCAGGAATCCGGGAGGCTCCTTGAAGATATTGTACAGGAAGTTGGAAAATTTACCAATTATTCAGAGGCACAGATCAAAAAGATGTTTAAGGAGGCCGGTGTGCTATCTATCAATAATGATGCAAAACCGCTTATCAGAGCTGGAATTGCAAAAGAAGCCAATCTGTCAGAAGGTATGCTGAATCTCCTGCTTGCGAATGCAGAAAAGACGGCTGGAGATGTGAGCAATCTGACACTGACAACAGCATCCGTGTCGCAGCAGCTGTATATCCAGTCGCTTAATGAAGCATCGTTGAAGGTACAGAGTGGAGCATTCTCGTACCAGGAAGCATTGAAGCAGGCGATCAGGATGGCTGCAAGATCCGGAGGCAAAGTGCTGTACAATTCCGGAGCGCAGATGTCTCTTGATGCCGCTATGAGAATGGCATTGCTGACTGGAGTTAACCAGACGGCGGCAGCCCTTACGGAAATGTATGCATCCGATATGGGCGTGGAGTATTATGAAACTTCTGCTCATGCCGGGGCACGACCTTCTCATGCAGAATGGCAAGGCAAAGTATTCAAGATTGATGGAAGCACTTCTGCGTATCCGAATTTTGTAGAGTCAACGGGATATGGAACTGTCGGAGGGCTATGCGGTGCGAACTGCAGGCATAGCTTTTATCCGTTCTGGCCAGGCATATCTGAACCTGCGTATACGAAGAACATGCTCCAGGACTATGAGCAAGCAAAGTATACATACAATGGGAATCTGCTGACGGAGTACGAAGGAAGCCAGATCATGAGGAAGATGGAAAGGTCCATCCGGGAGAGTAAGAGAACTCTCACTGGATATGATTCAGCGGTTAAGAATGCAACTGATGCCGAAACAGAAAATTCCATGAAGGAGGCTTTTCAGGAAGAAGCTGTTAAACTAAAACAGAAAGAAAAGAAACTGAAAGATTTTTGCTCACAGACCGGCATGACAAGGGATACGTCAAGAACACAGGTCTATGCAGTTAAGGACCAGGCCGGTAATGTAGTTGGGTATGGAAGATCTACCAGCATGAAAGCAGTGTGGGCGAATAGGAAAGCAGTGAAAAGATAGGAGGAAAAGTTATGCAGTATAGGAAGAAACCGGTAGTTATTGATGCATTCAAGTACGAAGGCGATCTGAAAAATTCAGGCGGCACCGGCAGACGCAAAGCCTTTATGGTTCCTTGGAAAGTCTCTGGAATTGCTGGCAACTGCGGACGTGGCGTATTTTGCAAAAGGATGGGATGAAGCCCGAGGGTGCAAAATTGAAAACACTTGTGCTATTGAGTACGGCATTGCAGTAATTGAAGATTACGAGAAAGGGGAATAAAGCTATGAAATTTGCAGACGCATTAAGAGAAATGAGATCCGGAAATAAGGTAAAGTTACCAAGCTGGGGCGGTTACTGGTATTGGGATGCCGAGAAGAAAACAATCGTAATACATACCAAAGACGGTGAGGAGCTGGATATCCGCCAGACGGAATGTCCGGAATATACTTTTGATAATATCGCATCTGACGAATGGCAGATTGCAGATGGAGAGAACTGCCCGGAACTTGGAGGAACAGAGGCATTTGGTTTCGGGACAGCATTAAAATATCTGGCGAAAGGGCACAGACTTGCCCGTAAAGGCTGGAACGGTAAAGGACTTTCTGTTGTGTATCAGAAGGGCTACCCGGATGGCATCCTGTGTAATAAGCAGACTGCGGAAGCATGGGGACTTCAGGAAGGCGAGCTGTTTAAATGTGAACCGTATCTTCAGATCAGTACAGTAGACGGCTCTCATGCAATGTGGGTTCCGTCTATTCGTGATTGCCTTGCAAAAGACTGGTATTTTGCCGATAAATAACAGGAGGGAGGAAGCCGGTATGAAATTTCGCCAGAAACCGGTAGAAGTGGATGCGTTCATCTTTACCAAGGATGCGGATGCAAGGGCTCCGGACTGGTTTATTGATGCAGTCCGGGAAGAACATGTTCTGATTGACCGAAAGCTGGATGTGGATCATGTGGTGGTATATGGATGTACAATATACGACGCACCACAGAGAATCCATGCCAGAGTTGGAGATTATATTATTAAGAGGCCGGGAGGAGGGATGATTGCAATGAGTAGGCGCGAGTTTGCAAGATACTACGAACCAGCTTGAAGGAGGTGATCCGAGATCTCCCGTCCCTTGGGTTACAGGGAAGCTTTTGGGGCCTTTGTGGATGAACGCAATATTTTCTTCATCCACGCGATTATGAAGGACCCCTGTGGCTATCACGAGCTTAAATGAATATTATTTGATCAAGAGCAGACTGAATGCAGTCTGTTTTTTTTATTGCCCTGGACATGGCGTTTAAACTGTTTGTTCCTGATCGTGTCAGGATATATCACACGATAGCAGTGCCGGAGTGAACCGGAAATTAAATGAAATCAGCGAAGAAAGGGAGGTAAGCAAAATGGCTTACGATTTTTTAAAGAAACTGTTTGGAACACCGAAGGAAGGCGAAGAACCGAAAGCGATGACCTACGAAGAGTTGGAAGCTGCCATTGATGCAGATGGGAGCATCAAGCTTGCAGATCTGTCAGGTGGAGGTTATGTATCGAAAGAAAAGTACAATGCCAAGGTTACAGAGCTGACCGGAGTGAAACAGCAGCTTACGGATGCCAATACAGAGATCCAGTCTTATAAGGATATGGACATTGAGGGTATCCAGAAATCAGCAAAAGAATGGGAAGACAAATACAATGCGGATACCAAGGCCCTGGAAGACAAACTGACAGCACAGGAATATTCCCATGCTGCGGATATGTTCATGAGCAAGTACCAGTTTACCAGCAAGCCTGCCCGTGAGGGAGTCATGGCGGAATTCAATAAAAAGGGATTCAAGCTGGAGGATGGAAAGTTCCTTGGCGCAGAGGACTACATGAAATCCCTCATGGAGAGTGAGGATTATAAAGGAGCCTTTAAGACAGAAGAGAAACCGGCAGGTAAAGAACCGGAAAACAAACCGTTTTTTGCACAGGGAACCGGTGGATCTGGAAATAATGGTGAATCCGGCGGCGGATCTACATTTAATCCATTTGGATTTAATCTTCTCAGACAGCCAGAGAAAAAATAACAGGAGGATAATTACATGGCAAACTTAAACTACGCAACACAGTATTTACAGGCACTGGTGCAGATGTTCCCATATGTTCTGTATTTTGGAGAACTTTTTTCTACGCCGAATAACGGAAGATTCCGCTGGGTATCTTCAAAGACTATTGAGGTACCTACAATTACCACAACTGGTCGTATCGACGGAGACCGCGATACCATCGGCGCCAGAAAACGTAATTACAGTAATGAGTGGATTCCACTCACTCTGGAAAACCACAGAATGTGGGAGACTCTCGTGCATCCGCGTGATATCCAGGAAACCAATATGGTTGCTTCTATTGGAAATATCACAAGAGTGTACAATGAGGAGCAGAAATTCCCGGAGATGAGCGCTTACTGCGTATCAAAAATCTATTCCGACTGGGGAACCGGAGAAAAAACGGCACACAAAGAAGCTCTTACAGAAGAAAATGTCCTGACTGTCTTTGACAAGATGATGAAAGATATGGACAACAAGCGTGTACCACGCGCAGGAAGAGTCCTGTATGTTACACCCGATACCAGAACGCTGATTGAGAATGCAAAGCAGATTTATAGACATATTGATGTAAGCTCTCAGTCTTCTGGTATCAGACGCGCTATCACATCTATTGACGAGGTGAAGATTCCACCTTCTGTACCATCTGATATGATGAAAACCCTGTATGATTTTACAGAGGGTTGGAAGGTTGCAGGAGGAGCAAAACAGATCAATATGTTCCTGGTTCATCCACTTGCAGTTGTTACTCCGATCTCTTATACATTCGCACAGCTTGACCCGCCATCTGCCGGAAGCCAGGGAAAATACGACTACTTCGAAGAATCTTTTGAAGACGTATTCATTCTGCCCAAAAAGGCAGATGCCATCGATTTCCACATCACAGATGCGTGATCTTGCTATACCCTGTGCTTCGGCACGGGGTAAATCATATGAAGGGAGAACAGAAGATGTATAAAGCAAGAAAAAAGAATCGTGTGCTTCAGATTGCAGACGAAAAAGTAGATGAATACAAACAGATGGGTTATACAATTCTGGATGAAGCGGACAAAACAATCTGGGCGCCGGAAGATCCAAAACGCCAGGTAGCAGAGCTGAAGGAAAAACTGGAAGAAGCTATCGTGCATGCAGAGAAAGCCGATAAGAAGATTGACGAGCTTCAGAAGGAAAATGCTGAGCTGAAAGCAAAGATTTCTGAACTGGAAACTAAAAAGACAGCCAGCAGAGCTACGAAGAAAGCAGGTCAGGAGGTGTAAGTATGCAGTTTGCACAGAAAGGTAACTCTGCATGCAGGATTCCGGATTCCAAGGCAGCCTATTATAAGGCACTTGGATACAGCCTCACAGATCTGAATGTTGTGCAGGTCGGTGAAATTCAGGCAAATAAAGTTTCTGTACAGAAGAAAGAAGAGATCAAGAAAACCAAGGACTGAGAGGCAGATACGGTATGGAAAACGGAAAGTATGCAGATTATGCCTATTACACAAAAAATTATCTTGGCACAGAGATTACTGCTGAGAAGTTCGGCCCAAATATCTTGCTTGCGTCTGCACTGATTGACCGGCTTACCTTCGGGAGAATCCACCGGCTTGATAAAGTTCCGGAATCTGTAAAAAGAGCTGCATGTGCAGCTGCGGAATGTCTGTATAGGCATGCGGAAAAATCTGGAAGAGAAATAGTTTCAGAAAGTAATGATGGCTATTCTGTGAATTATGCCTACGCAAACGGAGGAACACAGAAAGATGCTATCTCAGACGCAACCGGAGCAATCAGGTCGTTTCTTTCCTCAACAGGGCTTTTGTATCGCGGATTTTCAAGAAAGTATGATTCCGTCAAGGGTGGTGATGATCCATGATAAGTGCCGTTGAAGAAATGACGATCTTTAATGCAATCACAGGTCCGGATAGGAGAGAATCTTATTTCCCAACCAGAATCTATAATGTGAGTTGGCATGAAAACAGTGGCGTATCCGGGGAAGATGGACATAAAAAAAGTCATGATGTCTATGCTATCCGGATTCCATGCACAGCACACATTCAGGATAACCGGACATTCCTGCCACCGGAGGAATACCGGAAACTACCGCCACAGGAGATACCGGAACATTGGACAATCCAGGAAGGAGACTATATTTTCCCGAAGATGCTGTATTCGAAGCGGTGGCGATGGGATGATTTCAGCTTCCGAACGGGGACTATTCTTCCGGAATGGGAAGATATTGAGGCAAGCGTATACTATGGAAAACAGTGGCTGTGGGATCCATTTAATTTCCGGTATGGCAGGATTGCAGCAAGCCCAATTAATGATATAGGTATGTTTCTGAACAAGAAATATGGGAAAATGGTCAAAGTGACAGGATATGCGGACAACACCAAAAGGGGAAGTCCGAAGGTACGACACTGGAAGGTAGGTGCGGCATGAGCGGATTAAAAGTTATAACAAATCCACGTGGGACGATCATTAGTTCTAAAAACGGGCAGGCAACATTGAGTTGGAATCCGAATTTTGCATCACAGAGGAATGAGCAGTTTAAAAAGAAGCAGATGTTTGTTGACTCAGAAGTGTTGAGAAGATGCAGCCTACGAGTTCCGTTCAGGACTGGTATGCTGGAAAAATCAGGTATTCTGGGAACCGTAGTAGGCAGCGGAGAAGTTAATTATATAGCTCCGTATGCTGCACATCAGTATTACGATACCGCAGAAGTCCGGTCTTACGATGCAAACCGCGGCGCAAAATGGTTTGAACGTATGAAGACTGCTGAGAAAGAAGACATTTTTCGAGGGGCAGAGAAGATCTGAGGTGGATATATGGCAGTCAAAAGTATCGTTGAGGGCATTACGGAGTATTTTCTCCAATGTCCTCTTTTGCAGGATGGTATATTCAGGGTGGATGCTCTTGGACAAGATGCCGTGGAGTATGTGATTGAAACGGGTATCTGTGACCCAATCATACAGAGGTATGTGGATGGCAGTTCGGAGCGGCAGTATCAGTTCAATTTTGGATCCAGAGAGTATTACAGCATGGATAGGATTCAGAATATTGAAAACTCACAGTTTTACGAGCGTCTTGCTGACTGGATTGAGGAAAATAGCTTATCTGGGAACCTTCCGGAAATGCCAGAGGGAATGTCGGCAGAGGAAATCGAGGTGCTGTCACCCGGATATATCTATGATGGAGCAATGGAAAACGCAAGGTACCAGATAGCCTTGCGATTATTATATTACAAGGAGGCAACGAAAAATGAGTGAGACAACAGGAAAAAGAGACGTTGTACAGCGACACCAGATTGCCGATTATCTCAATATCGGCACATCGGAATCCCCGAACTGGGTTCTTATGGGAGTTGGTTTTACCAGTTTGAATGAAACCTTCGGAGCGGAAAGTGAAAGTAGCAAGTATGTGAATGAAGCATCCGAAAGTTCTTCTGTGACATCGTACAAATCGGTGTTCCCGTTTGAAGCGCATCTGATCAAGAGCCAGGAAGCTGTAAACGCCCTGTACACGGTTGGAAGAAATCATCTTGTTGGAGCAGAAGCAGAATTTGAATACTGTCGAGTGGAACTGTTCGAAGGAAAAGCATCGGCAGATTCTACCTATGCGGCACGTAAATTTCTGGTTTCTGCTGAGGTATCGAGCATTGAAGGTGACAAGAAACAGTCCGTAAAAGGAAACCTGAATGCAGTAGGAGACCCGGTGGACGGATACTTTAATACAAAGACACCTGCGTTTACCGCAGCGTAATAAGAGGAGGATATGAGCATGTTAATTAACGGAGTAGAGCTGGAACTGGATTTGCTGGATGCGGATGTAGTTGAAAAGTTTGAAAAAGAATGTCAGAGGGTAGCTGAGCGTATCCAGGATAAAACAGCATATGAAGGAAAAAGCAATGCGGAGTGTATCCGGTATCAGTGCAGTATTGTGAATGATTTCTTTGATTCTGTTTGTGGAAAAGGTACTTCGGAAAAACTGTTCGGAGGAAAATGCAATCTCGGAAAGAGCATGGAAGCATTTGCAATCATCACAACAGAGGCACGTAACTATGATAAGATCAATGATATTACGAATAAGTACATGCCAACACCTAACAGAGCGGAAAGAAGAAATCAGAAGCATAAAGGTAAGAAAAGAAATTCTTCCAAAATTCATCCTTATACACCAAACGAGCGTCTGGTATGAGACATAACATGCTTATAGAACCTCTTCCAGTGGCTGTCCAGATCGGGGAGGAATTTTATGCGATTAATTCAGATTTCCGGGTTACGATTGCATTTGAAATATTGATGCAGGATCCGGACATAGAAGATGCTCAGAAAGCAAAAAAAGCGTTGGAACTATATTATCCGATTATTCCGCGGGACCTTGATGCCGCTGTTGACCAGATCATGTGGTTTTACCAGGGTGGAAAGAAATACCGTCAGGAACAGGCACGGCGAAGTGGCGCCCTGGATCCGGATGATACACAGAGAATTTATTCGTTTGAGCATGACGATGATTATATTTATGCTGCTTTTTTTTCTCAGTATCATATAGACCTTCAAAAAGTTCCGTATATGCACTGGTGGAAATTCCGGGCAATGTTTCATTCACTCAGATCAGATATGAAAATATCAGAGATCATGGGATATCGAAGCATGGAAATTAACGGGAAAATGACACCAGAGCAGAGGGATTACTATCAGAAGATGAAAAACCTCTATGCTCTGCCTGTGCCGGCGGATGAAGTTGAGAAGGCAGATGCAATAGCCGCTGCGCTCATGAACGGAGGAGACTTAAGCGGGCTTTTGTAACAACTTTTTTTAAATTTGCAATAAAAATTTTTCAAATTTAAGGGGGTGGTAGAAAAATTGATGTAAAAGGATCGATGCATCGGGTACAATGTCCGTACTGCGGGTATAAAATGCCGATTTTTTTTGAAGAATCAGCGGAGTGTAAAGGCATGATAGTCCCCTGCAAAGGGAGAAACTGTCATGCTTTTTTTGAAGTTAAATTAAAAGACGGAAAACAGATCAAGTAGTGCCATTATGAGCCGATGATCAAGCCGAAAAAAGGGGTGAGATTATTGTGGCTTACGATGGCACGCTAAAATTTGACACGGCGATTGATTCGTCAGGATTCCAGGCAGGAATCAGTAAAATATCCGGTATCGCATCAAAGGGAATTAAGGCTACAGCAGCGGTTATTGCCGGAGCAGCTACAGCGGTAACTGGATTTGCTGCATCAGCAGTAAAAGCCGGCAGCGATTTTGAGGCTGGCATGAGCAAAGTCCAGGCTATCTCCGGAGCTTCTGCAGATGACGTATCAAAGCTCACGGATAAAGCAAAAGAAATGGGAGCGAAGACGAAGTTCTCCGCTACCGAATCTGCGGAAGCTTTTGAATATATGGCCATGGCCGGATGGAAAACCGGAGATATGCTAAACAGTATTGAAGGTATCATGAATCTGGCTGCGGCTTCCGGAGAAGATCTTGGTCGAACGAGCGATATCGTCACAGACGCCATGACAGCGTTCGGGATGGCCGCGGATGGAACGACAACGATCGTAAAAGATGGGTTTTCGAAAGAGGTTTCGAATGCAACACATTTTGCAGATGTCCTTGCTCAGACGGCATCCAGCGCAAATACAAATGTTTCCATGCTGGGTGAATCTTTCAAGTATGTAGCCCCTGTGGCCGGAGCGATGGGTTATAGCGTAGAAGACGCAGCTGTTGCTCTCGGTCTGATGGCCAATTCCGGAATCAAAGCATCTACAGCCGGTACAGCATTAAGACAGCTGATAACCAATATGGCCAAACCAACGGATGCTATGGCATCCGCAATGGACTATCTTGGGTTGTCATTGCAGAACAGTGATGGTTCCATGAAATCGTTGAAAGAGATCATGGATGATCTGCGGAGCTCGTTAGGCCAGTGCAAAATGCCGATGACTGAATTCCAGAAACAGATGGCTGATATTCAGGCGAAATATGAGTCTGGTGAGCTGACAGAGAAGAAATACAGTAAAGCTGTAGCAGATCTGACAGAAAAGGCCTATGGGGCCGAGGGTGCGTTAAAGGCCAAATACGCCGCTACACTCGCTGGACAGGAAGGCATGTCCGGTCTGCTTGCTATCGTTAATACTTCTGCGGAAGATTATGATAAGCTGACGGAATCCATCTATAATGCCGATGGCGCCGCCGAAAAAATGGCGAATACCATGAATGATAACCTGCAGGGAGCGATCACTCTTGCAAAAAGTGCCCTGGAGTCGGTCCAGATCTCATTGTATGAGAAAGTCCAGGAACCGATGAAAGATACAGTTAAAACCGTAACCTCAATGCTTGAGGACATGAATGATTCTATCGCAAAAGATGGATTTTCCGGTCTTACAGTTTCATTTGCTTCGTCTCTGGCAAAATTGGCGCAAATGGGAATGAGTGAAGCGCCTAAGCTTGTCGAGCTTGCCGGAATTATGTGCAATACATTTATCCAGGAAGTTATGAAGCATTCTCCTGAATTTGCTGACGCAGCCTCCAATCTGGCGATGGTGATCATAATAACAATCTTATCGTTCGCAGGAACGTTCTGGAGTGCATCGACAACGCTTGTTGCAGAATTCCTTTCTGGGATTGCAGATAATCTTCCACAGATTACCGAGGCCGGAAAGGCGATGTTACGTAAGCTATCGGAGTCATTGATCGATAATGCTCCTTCACTATCAGCTTCAGCAACAAAGATCGTTATTACGCTGATATCCGAACTTGCACAGGGGATTCCGGAGATTCTGGAAGTTGGCAAAGAGTTTATTCAGGGTTTGATTAAGGGAATAAAACAAGAATCTCCACAGCTAGGGAGCCTGCTCGAAGGAATTTTTGATGGATTCACAAGCATAATCGGTCCAGAGCTGGAAGAAGTTCAGAAACTGCTGAAAAAAGTGTTTGATACACTGAAAGATGCAGATCCGGATACCCTTTATGCTATCGGAAAGGCAATTGGAAAGATTGCAGCGGCATTTGTTACCTTAAAAACTGCAAGTGCAGTTTCAGGCACAATAAGCGTAGCAGCTTCTGCACTCAAAGCTTTTTCCGGTGGGTCACAGGGTGTACTCGGTGTTATACCGAAGCTGACGGAAGGTTTTTTTCTTTTAAAAGGTGGGGCAGGCTCATTTTCTGAAGTTCTTGCTCTTGAATTTCCCCGTATTGCGAAATTCGCAACTAAAATCAGCGAACTTGCGTCGACAGCAACATCCGCAAGCAAAATATTTGGCTCTGCCGGAACTACGATTGCCGGAATCGGTTCCATAATTGCTGGCGCAGCGCTATCTATCACGAATTTCGTTGATATGTTCCAGAACGGCTTTAATGTCGTGAAAGAAATCCTCATGCTTGTCGGTATCGCTCTTGTCGCTGTAGGAGCCATCGTTCTTGGAGCACCAGCTGTTGTTGCAGGAGTAATTGCAGCAATTGTTGCGGCTGTTGCTACAGCAGTGGTTCTTGTCAAGGAACACTGGGAACAGATTTCCAGTTTTTTCAAAGCTGCATTTGAAAGCTTCAAAACTTGGGGCAATCAGATGCTTCAGAAGTCTGGGGAAATTGCAAAAAAATGTATTGATAGAATTGTACAGTTTTTTTCTCAGTTACCTGGAAAGATCTGGACCTGGCTGACGAACACCTATAACAAACTGGTTACATGGGGAAGCAATACTGTTCAGAAAGCGCGAGATATAGGTTCGAATGTTGTTCAAACGATAATTCGTTTTTTCTCTGAACTTCCAGAGAAGATGAGGACACACCTTTCCGAAGCAGTTTCGAAAGTAACATCCTGGGGCAGTGAACTTTTCAGTGCGGGAAGTAATGCTGCTACATATCTTGTTAATGCGGTCATAAACGGCGTATCAGGCCTCCCGGGCCAGATGTGGACGATAGGATCTAACATTGTGACTGGCGTGTGGAACGGCATCTGTAGCGCCGGAAGCTGGTTTGCGAATTCTGTACGTAATTTTTTCAGTAACATCGTAAACAATGCAAAGAGTGCGCTGGGTATCCATTCGCCGTCACGGGTTTTTGCGGACGAAGTAGGACAGTGGATTCCGCCTGGAATAGGTGAAGGCATTGAAGATAAGATGCCGGATCTATACGAACAGATGGATACGGAAATGTCTGCACTCGGAAAACGGATGCAGATGGCCGTAAAAGTTGAAACCGGAAAGATTGCAATCGACAAGAACGCAAATACAACTTATAAGGCTGTGAAAGAAAAACAGGGAGTTTTTAGCTCCGGAGATACGACTGTTGAGATTGCCGGCGAAACACATGTTCACGTAGAGCTGGACGGAAAAGAGGTTGCAAGGGCGCAGACTCCACTTGTGGACAGAAACCTTGCCAGAATTGATGCACATAAAAAGAGAGGAGGATGATTGTGTCAGGAACTGGAGTAACATTTGGAACAAAGCATTCCTACAAAGCGTGGGGATTGAAATTAAAAGAAATTAAGATAGGGCTGCCAGAAGTTAAGACAAGTTATATTGAAGTTCCTGGCATGAACGGATCTCTCGATTTGACGGAAGCCACATTCGGCGGAGTAACATACGGAATGAGAACACTGGAATTTTCATTTGATGCAAGAAATTGCACATATAAAGACTGGTCTTCATTGATTACCACGATCGCAACGGCAATCCATGGGCAGAAGCTACCGATCACGCTGGATACCGATCCGGATTATCAGTATACAGGAAGATGTGAGCTGAATACTGAAAAAACCAATGAAGTTCTTGCCCAGATTGTTATTTCCTGCACTTGCGATCCGCATAAAGTGAAAACAGATGGAACAGGAGGTGTCCTGTAATGTACACAGTGAAAGCTTTTGCGGATGGCGAGGAATATGTACTGCATGATCCGAAACAGAATTTGTATGTTGGGGATGGATACTTTGAAACCGGAGATAATATCAATGGACAGGCGGAATTTACCGTCTATCCAGATCACCCCGACTATGAGTATGTAAAGAAATTGACCACGGATGTGGTTTTCTATAATGACGGAGTTGCAGAATTTTACGGACGTATTTTGTATGATGATGAGGACGATCTTTCCGGAGCAAAAAAGGTTTTCTGTGAGGGCGAACTTGCATTTTTCTGCGATAGTATACAGCCGATCAAAGTATATCAGGATTGTACAGTAAAACAGTACCTGCAAGATTTGATTGATATACATAACTCGCAGGTGGAAGAACGAAAACAGTTTGTTCTTGGGAGAGTTACAGTCACAGATAGCAATGATTCCCTGTACCGGTATTCGAATTATGATACAACCAGAGAGCTTATGTCTGACCGCTTGACCGACCGGTTGGGCGGCCACTTCGTTATCCGGCATGAAAATGGTGTTCGGTTATTGGATTATCTTTCTGATGAGGATTTTTACAGAAAAAATACGCAGACGATTGAATTTGCGAAAAATCTGCTGGATTTTTCAAGGAATATTGATGCATCTGAAATTGCTACCCGTATTATTCCGCTCGGGGCAAAAAAAGAGGATTCCGAAAATGATGTAGGCATCCTGGAGGATCGCCTTACCATCGCAGATGTTAACGATGGCGTAATCTACGTTACGGATGATAATGCCGTAAAAGAATATGGAAAAATCACGAAAGTCGTAACCTGGGATGATGTTACAGTTCCGGAAAATCTCATGAAAAAAGGCCAGGAATATCTCAAAAGTACACAGTACGAGAAGATGATCCTGGAACTCAAAGCGATTGATA
>ERZ1106929.1477-NODE-1477-length-19675-cov-3.092508_pt1 | contig 19675 bp, 11 predicted proteins | sample MGYA00403662_ERZ1106929 | MGnify/ENA primary metagenome ERZ1106929 (study PRJEB35170, sample SAMEA104062442) | human gut metagenome | biome: human gut; feature: human-associated habitat; material: faeces | place: Denmark | collected 2013-02-20 ... | reverse complement strand
GTCGTTGTCATCGGCGGCGGAAACGTGTCCATGGATGCGGTCCGAACGGCGAAGAGACTGGGTGCGAAGAAGGTCAGCATTTTATATAGAAGACGAAGAAACGATATGACAGCGCTGCCGGGAGAGATCGAGGGCGCAATTGCCGAAGGAATCGAGATCGTGACTTTAAAGGCTCCGGCGTCCCTGGATGTCGGCGAGGATCACAAGATCCACGGCATCTACGCGACCCCGCAGATGATCAGCGCGATCAAGGATGGACGTGCCAGCGTGAAACCGACAGGAGAGCCGGATGTCTACATACCATGCGACATCCTCATCAAGGCCATCGGACAGGATATCGAGTCCGGACATTTCGAAAAGGCCGGAATCCCGGTATCCCGCGGCAAGATTGTCACCTTAAAGAGTGGTGCATTTGAGAATATGCCTGGCGTCTTCGCAGGAGGCGACTGCTCCAGCGGCCCGGCTTCCGTCATCAAAGCCATCGCGGCGGCGAAGGTCGTTGCGGCGAACATCGATGAATACCTCGGCTACCACCACGAGATCACCAGCGGTGTGGAGATCCCGGAGGCGAGCCTGAAAGACAAGACCCCGTGCGGACGCGTGAACTTAACGGAACGTGATGCCTGCGAGCGCGTCTGTGATTTCAATGCAGTGGAGAACTGCATGACCGAGAAGGAGGCGAAGCAGGAAGCCGGACGGTGCCTGCGCTGCGACCATTTCGGATACGGAATCTTTAAAGGAGGCAGGAGTACATTATGGTAAATATGATCATCGACGGAAAACATATTTCGGCAGAGGAAAATATCACGATCATGGAAGCTGCTGAGAGAAACGGGATCCCGATTCCGAAGCTCTGTTACTTAAAAGGGATCAACGAGATCGCGGCCTGCAGAGTCTGCGTCGTGGAGCTGGAAGGAAAAGAGAAGCTGATCACATCCTGCAACAATGTTGTGAAGGACGGCATGGTGATCTACACCAACAGCCCGAAGGTCAGAAATCATAGAAGAAATACGGTACAGTTATTATTATCCCAGCATGATAACCGGTGCGTTGTCTGTCCGAGAAACGGGAACTGCCAGTTACAGCAGGTTGCCTGCGACCTGAACATTCTGGACATTCCGTTCAGGCAGGAACCGGAATATCAGCCGTGGGATAAGGATTTCCCGCTGATCCGCAATTCCGCGAAGTGCATCAAGTGCATGCGCTGCGTGCAGGTCTGCGACAAGATCCAGGGACTGGGAATCTGGGATGTGGAAGGAACCGGCTCCAGAACGACCGTGAATGTGGCGGGACATAAGACGATTCGGGAAGCTGACTGTGCTCTCTGCGGTCAGTGTATCACCCACTGTCCGGTTGGCGCGCTCTCAGAGAGAGATGATACGGAGAAAGTCTGGGATGCGATCGAGAATAAGGATAAGATCGTGGTAGCTCAGATTGCACCGGCGGTCCGCGCGGCCTGGGGCGAGGAACTCGGACTTACGGACGAGGACGCGCCGGTGGGCAAGATCTTTGATGCTTTAAAACGCATGGGCGTGGACTACGCCTTTGATACAGTATTTTCTGCGGATCTCACGATCATGGAGGAGAGCACAGAGTTTATAAAACGGTTTACGAGCGGCGAGCTGAAGGAGAGACCGATGTTCACGTCCTGCTGCCCCGGCTGGGTGCGTTTTGTGAAGACCCAGTTCCCGTACATGGTGAACTATCTCTCCACGGCGAAATCCCCGCAGCAGATGTTCGGCGCGGTCATGAAGACATATTTCGCAGAAAAGCTTGGTGTATCTCCGGATCAGATCTTTACGCTGTCCATCATGCCGTGCGTGGCAAAGAAAGGCGAGCGGGAGATGGATCTCTTCTACGGAGAGTATGCCGGACATGACGTGGATGCGGTTCTCACAACAAGAGAACTTGTGAAGATGATCCGCTCCGCCCATATCCGCCCGGATACCTTAGTAGAGATCCCTGGCGACAGCCCGATGCACGCGGGAACCGGCGCGGGCGTGATCTTTGGAGCGACCGGCGGTGTCATGGAGGCGGCTCTCCGCACTGCGTATTTTACCTTAAAAGGCGAGAATCCTTCAGCAGACGCTTTTAAAGCGGTCCGCAGCGGAGGTTTTCAGGAGAATGCCGGAGTTCAGGAAGCGGAATTTGCCATCGGTGACATCAAACTCCGCACAGCAGCGGTCAGCGGACTCGGAAACACGAGAAGACTTTTACAGCAGATCGAGCGCGGCGAGGTCCACTACGATTTCGTGGAAGTCATGGCCTGCCCGGGCGGCTGTGTCGGCGGAGGCGGACAGCCGATCCACGATGGTGAGGAGCTGGCGTTTGCGAGAGGCAGAAAGCTCTATGCGCTGGACGCAAAAGCTGATATCCGCTACTCTCATGAGAACCCGGATATCAGGGAGATCTACAGTGATTTCTTTGGAAAGCCGATGTCCCATAAGGCGCATATGCTGCTGCATACGGAGCATTGGAAAAATAATTAAAGTGTCAGTTAAATTACGGATACAGGAAAAGCACGCAGATGCAGGAATGAAAAAACAATTGATTTTATGTCGAAAATTCAAGTTGAATGTTTGTGAAGGATAGTTACTGTAAACGAAAGTGTATGTGCTTCCTGAAAAGGATTGCATGAATTCTAAAAATATGGTAATTTATGGATAGATACATTCCATGACACGGAATGCACAAGGGAGGAGCGCAAAAGCGCAAATTCCGCACGATTCGGACGGTACATCAGGGGGTATCTGCCGGAGTATGAAAAACGAGTATAGGATATAAAAGAATCTGCCGCTAACGGCTGTGATCATGGACTGAATGGGTGTCATGACGGAGCTGCTGGCGGCAGATTCTTGTCATAACTGCCCCTTGCACTGGACGTTCAAAACTGATAAAATGTAGAAATCAGGGGACTTTGGAAAAAGGCCCCTTAAATGCGTTGCGGTTTTGAAAAATAAGATTCTGCATTGACCGCGGAAGGGAATACCTGGCGGCCAGCGGAAATTCGAAAAGGAGATAAAAATGTTAATTATTGCAGGTCTCGGAAACCCGGGAAAGGAATATGAAAATACAAGACATAATGCGGGCTTTATGGTCATGGATGCCCTCGCGGAGAAGATTGGGGCGGATATCTCTGAGAAGAAGCACAAGGCGCTCTGTGGGAAAGGCGTCATCGGCGGGGAGAAGGTCATTCTCATGAAGCCGCAGACATATATGAATTCCAGCGGGGAGAGCATCCGCGCAGCGGCAGATTATTATAAGGTAGATCCGGAGGATATCCTGATCGTGTATGACGATATCAGCCTTGCACCGGGACAGTTAAGGATCCGCGCCAAGGGAAGCGCGGGCGGACATAACGGGATCAAGAGCATCATCGCTCATCTTGGGACACAGGAGTTTCCGCGGGTGAAGGTCGGAGTCGGTGAGAAGCCATCCCGGATGGATCTTGCTGATTATGTGCTGGGTCACTTTTCAAAAGAAGAACAGGCAACGATGGATGAAGCGGTGAAGGAAGCGGCGGACGCGGTGTGCGAGATCGTGAACGTGGGGATCGCGCAGGCGATGAATGATCATAACCGCAAAAAGGAAGAGAAATAGTATTTTACAGGTAAAATCCTGCATGGATCATTGTTGAGTATGACGCTGCAAGGTATTTACTTGATAATTAAAATTATTTCAAAAAAATCTGCAATTCGAAATATTCAGAGCTAACAAAAAACAGGAGGAACCATGGCTGAAGTTTTTGCAAATCCGCTCGTAGATCTGGCGGAGTATACCGATATGAAGCAGGATCTGGACCAGGGGAAAGGCCCGGTCCAGATCAGCGGCGTGACGGATTCCCAGAAAGTTCATGTGATGCATGAACTCTCAAAGGACAATCCGTGGCGGCTCGTTGTGACCTATGACGATACCCGCGCGAAGGAGATCTTCGATGATTTCAGCTATTTTGAGCCGAATACCTGGCTGTATCCGGCAAGGGATCTTCTGTTTTACAGCTCGGATATCCACGGAAATCTTCTGACAAGACAGAGAATGCAGGTTTTTAAGCATCTGTTGGAAGATGAAGGCGGAGTTGTTGTGACAACGGTGGATGGTCTGATGGACCATCTTCTGCCGCTTTCCAGGATCAAAGAAAGCTGCCTGAATATCATGGTGGGGCAGACGCTTGATATGGAGGAGATCAAGCATCTTCTCACCGGCATGGGTTACGAGCGCATGGGACAGGTGGATGGCATGGGACAGTTTTCTGTCCGTGGAGGAATTTTAGATGTGTTCCCACTGACGGAGGAGGTTCCGGTCCGGATCGAGCTCTGGGGCGACGAGGTGGATTCCATCCGTTCCTTTGATGCCGAGAGCCAGCGGTCGATCCAGCAGATGGACGAAGTTACGATCTATCCGGCGGCGGAGTTGATCCTCACGAAGGAACATATCGAAGAGGGAATTTTGCGTCTGGAAGCCGACGAGAAAAAGCAGGAAAAAGCGTTCCGGGACCAGAAAAAGCCGGAGGAGGCACAGCGGATCCGGCGGGCTGTCGGGGAGCTTGTAGAATCCTTAAAAGAGGGCTTTGATGTTCAGACGCTGGATGCGTATATCAGATACTTTTGTAAGGATACAGTTTCATTTCTTGACTATATGAAAGAAGTGGGCGCTAAGGTCACTTTGGTGTCTTCTACAACAGAAAAAGGAAAACAGACATCTGGTCTCGCGTTGATTTTAGATGAGCCCCAGCGCATGAAGGAAAAAGCGGAGACCGTGGAGACCGAGTTCCGTGAGAGCATGTCCCACCGTCTGGAGCAGGGCTACATCCTGTCGGGACAGGCGGATCTTTTATTCGCTTCAAAGACAGTGCTGGCGGACTGCCATACGCCTCACTCGATCTTTATGACAGGTCTCGACCAGCGTCTTCCGGGAATGACTCCGAAGGCAAAATACAGCCTGACCGGTAAAAATTTAAACTCCTATCAGAACAGCTTCGAGATCCTGATCAAGGATCTCACAAAATGGAAAAAGGACGGCTACCGCGTCGTTCTCCTTTCCGCGTCGAGAACCAGGGCGAGCCGACTTGCGGGGGATTTAAGAGAGTATGATCTCCGGGCCTTCTGCCCGGAGGATGCGGGGCGCCCGGTGGCTCCCGGGGAGATCATGGTCACCTACGGAAAGCTTCACAAGGGCTTTGAGTATCCGTTGATCAAGTTTGTCGTCATCACCGAGAGCGATATGTTTGGCGTGGAAAAACGGAAGAAGAAGCGGAAAAAGTACAATTACGAGGGAAAGAAGATCAGCAGCTTCTCCGAACTTTCCGTCGGCGACTACGTGGTGCATGAGAGTCATGGTCTCGGTATCTATAAGGGAATCGAGAAGATCGAGCAGGATCATGTCATCAAGGATTATATCAAGGTCGAGTACGGGGATGGCGGAAACCTCTATCTTCCGGCGACCCGTCTGGAGGGGATCCAGAAGTATGCGGGGGCCGACGCGAAGGTTCCGAAGTTAAATAAGCTTGGCGGGACCGAGTGGACGAAGACGAAGACAAAGGTCCGCACGGCAGTCCGGGAGATCGCGAAGGAGCTTGTGGAGCTCTACGCAGCGCGCCAGGATGCGGAAGGGTTCCAGTACGGGCCGGATACGGTGTGGCAGAAGGAATTCGAGGAGATGTTCCCCTACGATGAGACGGACGATCAGCTCACTGCGATTGACGATACGAAGCGGGACATGGAGAGCAAAAAGATCATGGACCGCCTGATCTGTGGAGATGTGGGCTACGGAAAGACGGAGATCGCGCTCCGGGCAGCCTTTAAAGCCGTACAGGAAGAAAAACAGGTGGTCTATCTGGTTCCGACAACGATCCTCGCACAGCAGATCTACAATACCTTTGTCCAGAGAATGAAGGATTTTCCGGTGCGGGTGGATATGATGTCGCGCTTCCGGACACCGGGAGAGATGAAGAAGACGGTAGAAGGACTGAAAAAGGGGTATGTGGATATTATTGTCGGCACACACAGAGTCCTGTCAAAGGATGTGCAGTTTAAGAACCTTGGACTTTTGATCGTCGATGAGGAGCAGCGGTTCGGTGTGACCCACAAAGAGAAGATCAAGCAGATGAAGCAGAACGTGGACGTTCTGACCCTGACAGCGACGCCGATCCCGCGGACTCTGCATATGAGCCTTATCGGGATCCGTGACATGAGTGTTCTAGAGGAACCGCCGGTGGACCGTGTTCCGATCCAGACCTATGTCATGGAGTACAACGACGAAATGATCCGCGAGGCGATCCACAGAGAGTTAGGACGTGGCGGTCAGGTGTACTATGTATACAACCGTGTCAACAACATCGATGAGGTGGCAAACCATGTGGCGTCTCTCGTGCCCGACGCAAATGTGGCCTTTGCCCATGGTCAGATGAATGAGCATCAGCTCGAGAAGATCATGCTGGATTTCATCAACGGCGATATTGATGTTCTCGTGTCTACAACGATCATCGAGACGGGGCTGGATATCCCGAATGCCAACACGATGATCATTCAGGACGCGGATCGTCTGGGCCTTTCCCAGCTCTACCAGATCCGGGGACGGATCGGACGGTCGAACCGTACCTCCTATGCGTTCCTGATGTATAAACGGGATAAGATGTTAAAGGAGGACGCGGAAAAACGTCTTCAGGCGATCCGGGAGTTCACGGAGTTGGGTTCCGGGATCAAGATCGCGATGCGTGACCTTGAGATCCGCGGCGCGGGAAATATTCTCGGAGCGGAACAGCATGGACACATGGAGGCAGTCGGATATGACCTTTACTGCAAGATGCTCAACGAGGCTGTTATTGCCTTAAAGGGCGGACAGGAAGAGGAAGAGACCTTTGAGACCGTGGTGGATTGCGATATCGACGCATTTATTCCGGACGGATATATCAAGAATGAGTATCTGAAACTTGATGTATACAAGAGAATTTCCGCCATCGAGACGGATGACGAGTATATGGATATGCAGGATGAGCTGATCGACCGCTTCGGCGATATTCCGAAATCTGTGGATAATCTGCTGCGTGTAGCGGAATTAAAAGCTATGGCCCACGGCGCCTACGTGACCGAGGTGGACATCAACACCCAGGAGATCCGCATCGAACTTTACCCCAAGGCGAAGCTCGATGTCACCGGAATCCCGGCGCTTATTGCCGAGTATAAGACTGCGTTACGCTTTGCCCAGGGAGAGAAGCCGGTGCTGTTCTATCAGGATAAGGGAAAGAAGCATAAGGATTGCGAGCCGATGATGGAGAAGGCGAAGGAATTGCTTGGGAAGCTTGGGGAGTTGGCAGTCTAGCACCCCAGTATCTCTTCTGCCCGCTTCACCGTCTCCGCAGTCGGCGGATCCACATCTTTTAAGGTATACGGGATTCCAAGGGACTCCCATTTGTAGATGCCGAGTGTATGGTACGGAAGAACTTCCACTTTTTTTACATTGGACAGCGTATCTAAAAACGCACGGATGCCGTGAAGATTCTCATTGTCATCGGTCACGCCGGGAACGAGGACGTGGCGGATCCACATGGGTTTGCCGATCTCATTCAGGTATCTGGCGAAAGCCAGGATATTTTCGTTGGTATGGCCGGTGAGAGCGCGGTGCTTTTCCGGATCGATGTGCTTTAAATCCAGCATGACAAGATCGGTATTTTCCATGAGATCGGTGAGCTTTGAGAAAAATGGATCTTCTCTTGTAAACGGCTGTCCCGCGGTGTCAAGCACTGTGCCGACGCCGTTTTCTTTTGCAAGACGGAAAAGTTCATTCATGAAATCGATCTGTAAGAGCGGTTCGCCTCCACTGACCGTGATGCCGCCCTCTTTGCCCCAGTAGCGCTTGTAGCGGAGCGCCTGTCTGATCAGGGCAGAGGGGGTCATTTCTTTATAATTACAGACGGAGGAAGGCGCGGCGCTGTCAGAAGCTGTATTTTGGACAGTATTCGCATGAGCTGCGTTTTCGGAGGTCTGTGGTCCGGAAATGACAGCAGTGTTTGCCAGCTTCCACGTATCCGGATTATGACAATACCGGCACCGCATATGGCAGCCCTGAAGAAAAGTCACAAAGCGGACTCCGGGTCCGTCTACGGAACCAAAACTGTCGATGGAGTGAATGTAGCCTGTTGTTTCCATATAAAAGTTTCCCTTCTCCCGGAATCTGCCGGGGATAAAATTCAAGTCGAACGTCCGTGAGACTTGGCGCGTGATTCTGGTCAGCGCAAGCACTAAAACCTCAATGCCAAGACAGAAAAAAACTTCATAATTTAGACTCAGCCGGGAATAAACAACATTCCCGGCTGATTTTAAATGGATAAATTTACATTGCCTCGTGGCAAGTTCTTGCAATGACATCCAGCTGCTGCTCTCTTGTCAGATCAATAAATTTAACCGCATAACCGGAAACACGGATCGTGAAGTTTGCGTACTCCGGTTTCTCCGGATGTTCCATCGCGTCCTTCAGCTTATCAAGACCGAATACATTCACGTTGAGATGATGAGCACCCTGATCAAAATATCCGTCGAGAACATGGACAAGGTTGTTCTTTCTCTCATCCTCAGAATGTCCGAGAGCACCCGGAGCGATCGTCTCAGTGTTGGAGATTCCATCGAGAGCATACTCATACGGAAGCTTTGCAACGGAGTTTAAGGAAGCGAGAAGACCGTTCTGCTCAGCGCCGTAGGACGGAGTAGCGCCCGGAGCAAATGGTGTAAATGCTGCACGGCCATCCGGGAGAGCGCCTGTTGCCTTACCGTAAACCACATTGGATGTGATCGTAAGGATCGAAGTAGTCGGCTCGGAATTTCTGTAGGTGTGGTACTTTTTAACCTTCTTTAAGAATGTCTTTAACAGCCAAACCGCGATATCATCCGCACGGTCGTCATCGTTTCCGTAACGCGGGAAATCACCCTCTGTTACGAAGCTTGTCGCCATACCGTTCTCGTCGCGGACAACCTTTACCTTTGCGTACTTGATCGCAGAGAGGGAGTCTACCACGTGGGAGAAGCCTGCGATACCGGTTGCGAAGGTACGCCGTACATCGGTATCGATGAGAGCCATCTCAGCTGCCTCATAGTAATATTTATCGTGCATATACTGGATCAGGTTCAAGATGTTTACATAGATTCCTGCCAGCCAGTCCATCATCAGGTCATACTTATGCATCACCTCGTCATAATCAAGATACTCGGAGGTGATCGGTGCGTACTCCGGACCAGCCTGCATCGGCTTTCCGTCCTTTGTCTTGTACTTCTCGTCTTTACCGCCGTTGATCGCGTAGAGCAGGCACTTCGCAAGGTTTGCGCGTGCTCCAAAGAACTGCATCTCTTTACCTGTCTGGGTAGCGGATACGCAGCAGCAGATGCTGTAGTCATCGCCCCATACCGGACGCATCACATCATCATTCTCATACTGGATCGAGGATGTGTCAACGGAGATCTTTGCCGCGTACTTTTTGAAATTCTCCGGGAGACGGGAGGAGTAAAGTACCGTCAGGTTCGGCTCCGGGGACGGACCCATGTTCTCTAAAGTATGGAGAAAACGGAAGTCTGTCTTTGTTACCATGTGACGTCCATCCTGTCCAAGACCTGCAACCTCCAGTGTCGCCCAAACCGGATCGCCGGAGAAGAGCTGGTTGTAGGACGGGATTCTTGCGAACTTCACCATACGGAATTTCATGGTCATATGGTCGATCAGTTCCTGCGCCTGGGACTCGGTAAGTGTACCTTCCTCGAGGTCACGGTTTACATAGATATCGATAAAGGTGGAGATACGTCCGACACTCATAGCTGCGCCATTCTGGGTCTTAACAGCGGCAAGATAGCCGAAATAAAGCCACTGGATCGCTTCTTTTGCGTTTGTTGCCGGGCCGGAAATGTCATATCCGTAGATCTTTGCCATTTCCTTCATGCCCTTTAAGGCACGGATCTGTTCTGCGATCTCCTCTCTCTGGCGGATGATCTCATCGTACATTGCGCCGTTTCCGCAGAGATCCAGATCTTTCTTCTTCTCCTCGATCAGGAAGTCGATACCGTAGAGGGCCACACGGCGGTAGTCACCGACGATACGTCCGCGGCCGTAGGTATCCGGAAGACCGGTTACGATATGGCAGTGGCGGGCAGCTTTCATCTCCGGTGTGTAGGCATCAAAAACAGCCTGGTTGTGAGTTTTGTGGTACTCTGTGAAGATCTTGTGGAACTTCTCATTTACCTTGTAGCCGTAGGTCTCGGCTGCTTCCTCAGCCATCTTGATTCCGCCGTAAGGCATGAAGGCGCGCTTTAACGGCTTGTCTGTCTGGAGTCCGACGATGGTCTCGAGCTCCTTTAAGCTCTCGTCGATATAGCCCGGGCCGTAGGAAGTCAGGCTGGATACGATCTCAGTCTCGCACTCTAAGACGCCGCCTTTTTTGCGCTCCTCTTTCTGGAGCTCCTGAAGACGTCCCCAGAGTTTAGCGGTAGCTTCGGTCGGAGCTGCGAGGAAATCCTCGGTTCCGTCGTACTGGGTATAGTTATTCTGGATGAATTCGCGGACATTGACCTCGTCGGTCCATTTTGCGCCCTGAAATCCTCTCCAGGCTTTTTTGAAAACATCAGCGTTTCCGTTTCGGGTATTCTGTTCAGACATGGTGGTTCCTCCTTGTTTGCATTACCATTTGTTTAAAAAGGGATCATTCTGAAATCTTCGGTTGTGAAGAAATGCTTCGCCATTATAACAGACCTTGACAGGAAAAGACAATACATTAAATGAGAATCATTATCAAAATCTGCCATATGGGAAATTTTCTCTTCAGGGAGATCTCAGCTGTTACAGAATCACAGCGCGGCGCAGAATGCGCAATCAGACAAAAGGGCAAAAAAACAGCCCACGGTCTGCGCTATGATTGCCCAGACGGTCGGCTTTCTTCGATCATACTTCACGTGGTTTATCCACTCATCCGTCAGTCATATGATCGGTATAAGCTATATTTACCAGATGTTGTGGGGGAAGTCAAGTGGAAATAAAAGGTCGGACCAAAAACGCAAAGGGCAGCAATTCATATTGGTTGACGGAAATGTCCCATGCGGAGTACAATGAAACCATACTACTTTCGGGGGAAACAGGGGGGGGAATTGCGGATGCTGAGAGTACTGATCGCCGACGACGAGAGCAAGGTGTGCCAGCTGATCGAGAAGCTTGTGGACTGGGACGTGCTTGGGATGGAGGTTGTCGCAGTTGCCGAGAACGGGATCGAGGCGTTGGAAAAAATAAAAGAATTTTACCCGGATATCGTGATCACGGATATCCGGATGCCGGGATATGACGGTCTGGACCTGATCCGGTTGGGAAAAGAGGAAGCACCGAAGGCTGAGTTTGTGATCATCAGCGGTTACCGCCATTTTGAATACGCGCAGATGGCGATCCGCTACGGGGTAAACGCGTATCTTTTAAAACCGATCCGGAAGGATGAGCTGACGGAGACCTTAAAACGGCTCAGCGCTCACTTTAAGGAGCAGACAGAGCAGTTAAGCCTGGAGGAAAAGAGACAGCGGGCGATCCGGAGCGATGAGAAGAATCTCAGACAGGCATTTTTGCAGGATCTTGTGGGGAGAAGAAATAAAGAAGTCCTGACGCAGCCGTTGGATCGTATCAACCGGGAATTCCACTATCACTTTGAGCCGGGGGAATTCAGTATTGCGATCTTAAAGCTTGACGGACGCGTGTGCGATGAGGAAAAGAATGTCCGGTTTATGGCGGAGAAAGTGCAGGCTGCGGCAGGGAAGCTTTTAAACGGGTATGTAATGGAAACAGAATTGACGGAGTTAAACGGGTTCCATTTTTTCCTGCTGAATTATGATCCGGATGACAGAATGCAGATCCGCAGACAGATGAAAGCCCTGCTTTCTGAGATCAGAGTCCAGGGAGATATCTTAAAAAATCTGGCTGTGACGATGGCACTGGGAGAAGGTGTGAGGCGCCTTTCAGAGATCGGGATTTCCTTAAAAAATGCCAGACTCCTGATTGAGGAACGTTTGCTTGGCGGGACCGGAAAGCTGATGGAAGGGAGTATTGACAGCGGAGAGTCCTTCGCGGACAGTGAGAGCTTTGCGAAATTCAACGACCGGATCTCCCATACGCTCGAGAGTCTGGATCCTTTTGCCCTGCGGGAAGAACTGATCTATTTAAAGACAAAGATGCTGGCATCAAAGGAGATCAGCGGTCATGAGATCCTGCAGATGACAAAGGAGATCTGCAACCAGTATCTCTTCTTTATGAAAAAATATCGCCTGCCGGTGGAGGAAAATTTCATGGAAAATTTCAGCATCAGCGCCGACAACTGTGCTGATGCCACTGAGCTCTTCGATTACCTGACGAGACGGCTCACGAGTTCTTATGAGAAGGCATCCAGATTAAAACGCCAGGATGAGAACCGTCCGATCCGTCTTGTGAAAAAGTATGTGGAAGAGCATTTCGGGGAACCACTGACGCTGGAGGAGGTAAGCCAGATCGCGGATCTCTCACCTACTTATCTTAGCACGTTATTCAAGAAAGACACGGGAATAACATTTCTGGAATACCTTTCTAAGGTCCGGATGGATATGGCGAAGAAGCTTTTAAAGGAGACGAACGACACGGTGGCTGATATCTGCGGGAAGGTCGGCTACAGCGATGTCCGGTATTTCACAAAATCGTTTACGAAATATGCGGGTCTAAAGCCCAAGGAATACAGAAAGCTGTACTCTTGATGGAAAAGAAACATACCGATAAAAAAAACTATCTGTCAGTCCGGATCAAATGGTGCGCACTTCTCGCGGCCGGGCTGATCGGAGTGGTCTTAGCGGAAATGTGGCTGGTGCACATCCGGGAGATGCGGTCCCTTGCAGCACCGACGCTTTTTACCGCACTCTTTCTCATGCTGGCGGCAGCGGTCCATCGGCTGGTTCTTGTGCCGTACAGGGAGACGAGGAAGATATACGAGCAGTTTGTCATGGGATACGTCATGGAAGACCTGTTCAAGGTCCGCTACCCGTTCTCACCGGAGAGCGAGCAGGCAGTCCTGCGCTTAAACGAGATCATCGACCGCAGCAACCTGATCGCGATCTCGAAAAAACAGGCGGAGTATCTGGCACTTCAGAACCAGATCAACCCACATTTCCTCTACAATACACTGGAGGGAATCCGAAGCGAGGCGCTGATTGCGGGGCTTGACAGTATCGCGGAGATGACGGAGGCGTTGGCGACCTTTTTCCGGTACACGATCTCAGATCTGGAAAATCTTGTGACGCTGGAGGACGAACTGGCCAATATCGAAAATTACTATTATATCCAGCAGTTCCGTTTCGGTTCAAAACTGGATCTCAGTATCCGCTACGAGCGGGACGGGGACGATGATTTCAGTGAAATGGACTTTTTACAGTGCAAGCTCCCAAAACTGACACTGCAGCCCATCGTTGAGAACTCTATTTACCACGGAATCGAGAGGAAGATCGGAAAAGGCCACCTCGTGATCCGTATTAGTGCCAGCGAGGAACGGCTTTATATCAGAATCTCCGATGACGGACAGGGAATGACGGACGCGAAGTTAAAGGAACTGAATGAAAAACTGCGCCGCCTGGGCGACGAGACGGACGACCCGGAAAAAGACGGGGAGAAAAAGCAGACCAGAGGCGGAATCGCCGTCGTGAACGTCAACCGGCGGATCAAACTGCTTTTTGGCGAGGAATATGGCATCCATGTTTACAGCAAAGAGGAAGTCGGAACCGATGTTGTGGTAGAGCTCCCTCTTGTGCGGGAAGAAAACAGGCAGGGGGGATGGCGGTGAGAAAGGAACTTCTCAGAATTTCCCATGTGAGTCTGGAACGGGACGGGGAGCAGCTTTTAGATAATCTCGAGTTCCAGATGTTTGCCGGTGAGATCTTTGGTCTCGTGGCGCGGAACCGGAAAGGCCAGAAGGAGATGGTGGATCTGATCTGCCGGAACGATCCGATCACGCTGGGGTCTGTCTGGTATGACGGGAAGATCGTAAACAGCTACTCTTACAGCAGCGGGGAGTCCAATAAGGTGGCGCTCATCGAACAGAAGAGCCATCTTGTGCAGGGCTTAAGCGTTGTGGACAACCTTTTTATCCTGCGGGAAGGTTTTAAAAAGTACTTTATCAACGAACAGGTGATCTTTCAACAGGCAGTACGGTTTATGGGAGAACAGGGACTTGAGGTCGAGCTCAATAAGCGGGTGGAAAACCTTTCGGAGCTGGAGCGGTGCTTTGTGGAGCTCGGCAAAGCACTGTTATCCGGCTGCCATCTGGTCATCGTGGACAATCCGTCAAACTACCTGAGTGAATATGAGCTTTATAAGTTTCAGCGGATGTTAAAAAAGATCCGGAAAGAGGGGATATCCGTTCTCTATATCGGAAACCACCATCAGGAGCTCTTTAAGATCGCGGACAGGACGGCCCTTTTTTCTGACGGGTATATCTACAAGGTCTTTGAGCGGGATGAGATGACGGACGAGAACATGGCGCCCTATACGTCGGAATGGAAGATCCTGTCGACGGAAAATGAACAGGAGAACGATGACGGAATCCTGCATTTTCACACGGTGGGGGCCGGAAATCTGAACGGGCTGAGGTTTATTTTACACCGTGGGGAGTGTGTGACGCTCCTTGATAAGGAAAATAAGATCGCCGGGGACATGATGGACCTTATGACCGGGAAAATGCGGTGTAAGTCCGGATGGATCACGGTGGATCATGTGACTTATACGCAGAAAAAAGCAGGGAATTATCTGGATGAGGGGATCGCTGTAATTCCGGCGGACGGGGTGAACCGCCTTTTGTTTCTGGAAATGAGTTATATGGAGAATCTGACATTCCTTCTTGACCGGAAGCTGAAGAAGAGCCTGATCCCGGGGAAGATCTATAAGAGCATCCACTCGGAGTATCTGCCGCTTGTGGGGCCGGTGATCGATGCGCCCTGTGTCCGGGATATCCCGCAGGAAGACCAGTTCGCGCTGCTTTACCATAAGATGAATCTTCTCAGACCGCGGGTCATGATCTGCATCCAGCCGCTGGCAAAAGGAGATATGTTCTGCAGAATGAAGATCTTAAATGCCCTGCGGGAGATCCAGAAGCAGGGAACGGCGATCCTTATGATCACCTCCAGCGTCTCAGATACCATGGACATTTCCGACCGTCTGCTTGTGGTGGAACAGGGGAAAGTTGCGGCATCGTATGACAGGAGCGAGTTCAAACGTATTGTGAGGTAGAGCACTCGTTCTGGCAATAACATTGTATAGCAGGTCTGTGCACCCCGCTGCGCTGACCGTAAGAAAGATCAGGCTGTTGTATACATCAAAATATTGTCCCCCATAACCGTAGGATTGTCCTCTGTTAGGGGGGAGATTTTTCATGTAAGATGGAACTAACAGGAGGATCATATGAACGAATACATAGGGATTGATATCGGCGGAACGAAGATATCGGTGATCCGTGGGGACGCGGCAGGAAATATCCTCGAAAAGAAAAAATTCGCGACGAAAACGAAGGACGAGACCTTAAAAGAGATCTTTGAGGGCGTTTCGGAGCTCATGAATGAGCATGTAACCTCCATTGGTGTCAGCTGCGGCGGACCGTTAAACAGTAAGACGGGCGTGATCTTAGGACCGCCGAACCTTCCGGGCTGGGACGAAGTACCGATCACGGACATGCTCACAGAAACGTTTGGGATTCCGGCATATCTAAAGAATGATGCGGATGCCTGCGCAGTGGCGGAATGGAAGTTCGGAGCCGGAAAAGGCACGGAGAACATGATCTTTCTCACCTTCGGAACGGGAATCGGCGCGGGACTGATCTTAAACGGGAGACTCTATGAAGGAAGTACCGGAATGGCCGGCGAGACAGGCCATTTAAGACTCTTTGAGACCGGACATATCGGTCACGGAAAAGCCGGATCCTTTGAGGGATATGTGAGCGGCGGCGGGATCGCCCAGTACGGAAAAGGAACTGCAAAAGAACTCGGAAAACGGGCGGCGGAAGGTGATCCTGAGGCGCTGGCACTCTGGAACGAGATCGGCGAAAATCTCGGAAAGCTTCTGGCGATCCTGATCGATCTCTTTAATCCGGAGGCGATCGTCATCGGAAGCATCTACGCGCGGGCCGGAGAGTACATGAAAGCGGGCATGGAAGCCGTCATTGAAAAAGAGGCACTGCCCGGAAACGTGAAGGCCTGCAGGATCCTTCCGGCAGGACTGGGAGAGAAGATCGGAGATATTGCGGCGCTGAGTGTTGCGATGCATACGAAATAAAATCGAAAATGTGGCTGCAAACGCCGGATGAAGGCGCAAAACAGCTGCAAAGGGAGTAGACAGAAAGCGGGGGAGAAGATGGGCGAAGTAATTGTTTCAATGAAAGACATCGTCAAGACATTCCCGGGCGTAAAAGCCCTGGATCATGTGAATTTTGAACTCCGTTCCGGTGAGGTCATGGCACTTCTCGGAGAGAACGGAGCGGGGAAATCCACATTGATGAAGATCTTAAGCGGCGTCTATACGAAGGACAGCGGGACGATGACGATCTTCGGAACGGAATATGAGAATCTGACTCCGAAACAGGCACAGGCCGTCGGCGTCGCGATCATTCACCAGGAATTAAACATGTGCCGCCATTTATCGGTTGCGGAAAACATGTTCCTTGGAAGAGAAAAGGTAAACGGGATCGTCTTAAATGACAGGGAGATGGAAGCGGAAGCGGCAAAGATCCTCGGGGACTTAAAGATCGATATCGATCCGCGACAGACCGTCGGCGATCTTCCGGTATCCAAGCAGCAGATGGTCGAGATCGCAAAAGCACTTTCGATCCACGCGAAGATCCTCATCATGGACGAACCGACCTCATCCCTGACAGCGAAGGAGATCGAAGAGCTGTTCCGGATCATCCGTCAGTTAAAGGCGGACGGATGCGGAATCGTCTATATTTCCCATCGTCTGGAGGAACTCAAGGCCATCGTTGACCGTGTAACGATCATGCGGGATGGCCAGTATATCACAGACGGAAACTTTAAGGATATGACTATGGATCAGATCATCGCGAACATGGTCGGCCGTGAGATCAAAGAACAGTTCCCGAGAGTCTCCTGCCCGAAAGGAAAGAAGATCTTCGAGGTGAAAAACTTAAATGCCGGACATCTCGTCCGCGACATCAATTTCTCCCTCTATGAGGGCGAGATCGTCGGATTCGCGGGACTGATGGGAGCGGGACGTACCGAGACAACGAGAGCGATCTTCGGAGTTGACCCGAAGACCAGCGGGGAGATCTTTCTGGATGGAAAAGAGGTAAAGATCAGTTGTCCGATGGACGCCATCAAAGCCGGAATCGTTCTGGCACCGGAGGACCGCAAAAAAGACGGCCTCTGCACGAAACTGAGCATCCGCCACAATCTGGCGCTTCCGAATCTGGATCTGATCTGCAGCAAGCTTGGTGTTATCAGCAGAAAGCAGGAGGATGACCTCTGTGAGAAAGCAGTGAAGGATCTTCTGATCAAGACCCCGACGGTGGAAGTCAATGCGGGCAACCTCTCCGGTGGAAACCAGCAGAAGGTCGTTGTCGGAAAATGGCTGGCGAGAAACTCGAGAGTCGTGATCTTCGACGAGCCGACGCGAGGCATCGACGTAGGCGCGAAGGTCGAGATCTACAACCTGATGAATCAGTTGAAGAAACAGGGAATCGCCGTTATGTTCGTCTCCTCGGAGATGCCGGAGGTCTTAGGAATCGCGGACCGTGTCATCGTCATGTGTGACGGAAGGATCACCGGTGAGGTCATAGCGAAAGAGACGACCCAGAACGAGGTACTGAAGTTCGCAACTGAGTTCGAGCAAAAGAAAGCCGTTGGATGAGGGAGGACAGGATGATGAATGAAAAGAAACAGAGCGCAGTAAAGCGGATCCTGGGAACGCGCGGAATGGGAGCGGTCATCACCGCCTTCGCAGGTCTGATCATTATTTATGTAGCGTTCGGTCTTATCGACCGTAAAGTATTTGCCGGACAGAATGTCATGAACCTTTTACGATCCATGTCAAAATATCTTCTGATCGGCGTCGGACAGAGCTATCTTCTGATCACCGGAAATATCGATCTTTCCATCGGCTCCATGGTCGGAATGAGCGCCATGATCTCGGCAACCCTGATGGCGATGGGCGTGAACCCGTTCGTGGCTATCGCAGTTGCAATGATATGCTGTCTGGTCACAGGTGTTGTAAACGGTATGTTAGTCGGAAAGTTTAAGCTTCCGCCGTTTATTGCGACCCTTGGTACCATGTTCGTGACACGAGGCGTTGCCTACATGGTCAACAATAACCGAAACACGGACGCCATCGCCACCGGTATCGGAAAGGAAGCAGGAGATAAGTTCCAGAACTTCTTCTATTATGGAAAGACACTTGGTGTTTACAACACCTTCTGGATCGCTCTCGTGATCTTTCTGATCTTCTTCTTCCTGCTCTCAAAGACCCGTACAGGAAGACATATTTACGCCATCGGCTCCAACGTGGATGCTGCGAAACTGTCCGGTGTGAATGTTGTAAATACAACAATTAAGGCATATCTGGTAAGTGCTGTCTGCGCGTGTGTCGTTGGTTATATCCTCTGCGCACAGGCAGGAATGGGCAACATGGAAGCAGGAAACATGTACGAGATGTACGGTGTTGCGGCCGGCGTTATCGGCGGCATCTCCCCGCTCGGCGGAACAGGACTTCTGCTCGGTACATTCGCAGGCGCGGCTGTATGGCAGACACTTGAGAACGGACTGAACATGATCGGTGCACAGGTCGGCATTCAGAGACTGGTCATCGGTATCATCGTTGTATTCTCCGTACTCTTAGACGTAGTTGTCCGTTCCGGAAACTTTGGAAAGAAAGCCACTAAGTAAAAACGCAGCTGCTACTTGCGTGCGGGCGCACAGTCCGTCTGGCTGTCTGACAACATTTTATCAAGTATATTTAACCCAGGCAACTTTAGGGGGTTACATATAAGAAATATTAAGGAGGATTTTTATGAAAAAGAGAGTATTGGCACTGTTAAGCTGTGCAGCCCTTGCGGCAGCCAGCATCACCGGCTGTTCCAGCCAGAAACCTGCAGAATCCGCAGCTGCGTCTGCAGAGGCAGAGTCCACCACAGGTGCTCCGTCCAAAGAAGTCGGCGATTATAAGATCGCGCTGATCACCATGGACTCCATCGACCAGCACTGGGTAACCTTAAACGAGGGTGCTCAGGAAGAGGCGAAAGAGCTCGGCGTGACAGTAAGCTTCATGTCCCCGAACACAAAGGATGACGCTCAGCAGATCGAGTGCGTAAATAACGCAGTCGCAGGCGGCTATCAGGCGATCATCGTAGCGGCAAACGGCCCGGACGCGATCTCTTCTGCACTGAAGGAAGCAAAGGACGCAGGCATTAAGATCGTATACGTTGACTCCCCGGCAAACGTGGAGGCAGAGGCAACCTTCTCCACAGACAACGAGGCTGCCGGTACAACCGCAGGAAATGAGATGTTAAAAGCACTCAAAGACGCAGGCGTTACATCCGGTAAGATCGGTATTGTAAACGTAAATGCGGCAACTGATTCCACCGTTAAGAGAGAAGCCGGATTCCGCAAAGCATTCGAAGGAACCGATTTTGAACTTATGGAGACACAGTACGGCG